>Ga0184615_10001231_pt1 | contig 14000 bp, 13 predicted proteins | sample PLM4_65_coex_FD_133134 | JGI IMG/M metagenome (GOLD analysis project Ga0184615, IMG submission 133134) | Groundwater sediment microbial communities from an aquifer in East River, Colorado, USA - PLM4_65_coex | ecosystem: Environmental > Terrestrial > Soil > Riparian zone | place: USA: East... | reverse complement strand
GAAGCAGGTCCCAAGGGTTGGGCTGTTCGCCCATTAAAGCGGTACGCGAGCTGGGTTTAGAACGTCGTGAGACAGTTCGGTCCCTATCTGCTGCGGGCGTAGGAGATTTGCGGGGATCTGTCCCTAGTACGAGAGGACCGGGATGGACGAACCTCTAGTGTGCCAGTTGTCCCGCCAGGGGCACCGCTGGGTAGCTATGTTCGGAAGGGATAAACGCTGAAAGCATCTAAGCGCGAAGCCCACCCCAAGATGAGATCTCCCGGGCGTAAGCCCCTAAAGACCCCTTGTAGATTACAAGGTTGATAGGCCAGAGGTGTAAGCGCAGGAATGCGTTCAGCTTACTGGTACTAATCGGTCGTGCGGCTTGACCCCAAATTTTCTTTTCCTTTGTACATGGGCTCGAGGTGAATAAACGGATCGCGCTTCTGATCGCTGGGGTAGTGTTTCTGACCGGCTTCGCAACCTTGGTGGTCCGGTGGGAGATCTCTTCCAGCGGAGTGGCGGCCGGCGAATCCGATAAGCCTCACAGGTCGGCCGCTCAGAGAGTCGATATCAACACGGCATCGGTCAGAGAACTCGAAAGGCTGCCGGGGATGGGGCCAGAGTTGGTTGAACGAATTGTGCAGTCCCGCCCATACAGGAAGCTCGACGAGCTGATTACGAAGAAAGTGCTAGGCCGGAAGCAGTTTGCGAGAATCAAGGACAGGATCCGCGTTGGACGGGCCTCGATCGGGAGCGTGTCGCAGCAATAAGACCCAGGAGTAGGGACCCGGAGCTTATTCAAGTATTCCCGGTGGCAATAGCGGAGGGGAAACACCCGTTCCCATCCCGAACACGGAAGTTAAGCCCTCCAGCGCCGATGGTACTGCGTGGGCAACTGCGTGGGAGAGTAGGTCGCTGCCGGGATAAATATAGTGAAAAGCCCACACCCGAGTTTGGTGTGGGCTTTTCGCATTTCTTGCGCCCTTGGTGGCCAGGGCAAGTCGGCGATCTCCAGCCCCCCCCGTCACACCCGCTTGCGTGTGCTGCTTTCCCTTTGACAACATCAGGAGGCGTGAGTATCATTCCCTCAAAGCATTGCGCAAGCATGCCCGTCAGAAGAGGAATCAGAAGAGGAATCAGAGGATCAGGTTGAAGATGAGGAGCATGATTCAGCGACACATGGTTAAGGCCCTCGCCCTGGTGTGGGCTCTCCTGATTGCCGTCTTTGCCGAATCGAGCGCGGAGGCCAGCCGCGTCAGGGTCGATCTCGAGAAGGGGTCGCTGGTCCTGACGTCGGTCAAAGTGGATGGCGCCGAATACGTGCCGCTGGCCAACCTAGCCAGGGCCCTTGGGGCTTCTGTGGAACGGTTGCCAACACCCGGAAGGTATCGAATCCGCCTGCCGAAAACTTCCATTGCATTAGCAACAGGTTCTCCGGAAGTCCGTGTGGGAAAACAGAGAGTGTTGCTTTCCGAGGCGCCGAGGCGCGTCGGCCGCGGGATTGTGGTGCCGCTCCAGCTCCTGCCTATTGCACTTGGTGCACGATACGGTGAAGGGCGGGTCACCTGGGATCCTGACGCGCGGCTGGCCAAGGTCGCGGCAAGGGCATACTCCCTTCGTTTCTTGCGGTATCGTAGGTATGCGGATCATACCCGCATCGTCATAGAGGGCACGCAGCGCCACGACTTTGTTTTGAAGGACGAGGGCACAACAGGACGGGTGGTGCTTGAGGTGAAGCGGGCGCTCCTCAGCCCCTCGATCCGAACCAGTCAGGTCAATGATGGTCTTGTAGCCTCGATCGAGCCTCGGCAGGTCGGTAGAGACAGTCAGATCATTATCCAGGGGACAGGGGGGCGAATATGGGGTAAGGCCTTCGCTCTGGAACGGCCTGATCGCATTGTGGTGGATCTCTTGCCTCGCGCCTCGCAAGATGGTGACCGGCCTCGACCCGTTGCCAACGTGGTCTTGACGAGGGAGGGTCCGGCGAAACTCTTGCCCCAAACCGTTGAGCCAGCCAAGCCGCTTGACCTCTTGCCCCCCGGAGAAATCGTCAAGACGGTGGTCATCGACCCGGGCCATGGAGGAAGGGACCCGGGTGCGCTCGGACCGACAGGGGGGAGGGAGAAAGACGTCGTCTTGGATCTCGGCCTGCGGCTCAAGCGACTGATCGAAGAGAGGCTTCGGGTAAAGGTCATCATGACCCGGTCAGAGGATGTCTTCGTCCCCCTTGAAGAGCGGACGGCCATCGCCAATCGGCACAAAGCAGATTTCTTTATCAGTCTGCATGTCAACGCGGCCCCCAAGAGTCGCGCTGTCGGCTTCGAGACCTATTTCCTGAGTCGGGAGCCATCTGATCGGGGCGCGAGGGCCTCCGCTGTCAGAGAGAACATGGTCCTTAACCTCGAAGGCGTCGGCCCAGAAGAGCAGAGGGGGCTGAAGGCCGTTCTCTGGGATCTGGCGCAGACGTTCTACGTAAGGGAATCCAGTGAGCTGGCGGAGCTGCTGTTGAATGAGCTCGGGCAGATTCTGAAGGTGGACAATCGCGGGGTCAAGTCGGCCCCTTTCTTCGTGCTGATGGGGGCGGCGATGCCGTCGGTTCTCGTGGAAATGGCATTTATTACGAACCCGAAGGAGGAGCGAAAACTCGAACGAGACCGGTATCGACAGCAGGTCGCGGAAGCGCTGCTGGCCGGCATCGCCGAGTTTAAGGCCAGGTACGAAAAACGGGTCGGATTGATGCCGGCAAGGGGGGCGAGCTAATCGATCGATAGCAGGTGGCAACGAGGCCGATGAAAACGGCGACGGTGTTAATTGCCCTTCTTGTCATCATCGTGGGCGCGGTCGTGCTGTGGAGCGAGAAACCGACGACACTCACCCGTCCTGCCCCTCTGCGGACCGCATCACAATCCACAAGACCGACGCAGGGAGGGCCGAAGAAAATCGTCGTGCTCTTCTTCGTGTCCCAGGACCAGAAGATCCTTCAGGAAGAGACTCGAGAGATTCTAGGCGCGGCCACGACCACGGAGGACGCCAAGCGGACCCTGGCAGAGCTCGTGAAAGGCCCGGAGAGCGATCTGATGCCGACCCTCCCGCGGGCAGCTCGGGTTCGCAATCTCTTCATCGATGCGTCTGGGACTGCGTACGCGGATTTCGATCGTGAACTAAAGGAGGGCCATCGGGGAGGCGCTCAGGAAGAACTCTACTCAGTCTTCTCCATTGTCGATACCCTCACCGCAAACTTTGCCCAGATCAAGCGCGTGCAAATCCTTGTGGAGGAGGTTGAGATCCCGACATTGGCAGGGAATGTTGATACGAGGATGCCCTTGCCTCCCCGGTATGTGTTCTGAACCGGCCGGTGGGTGAAAGTCCGAGAGGAGTGCGCGTGAGGATCGATGGTCGAAAAGCGGACCAGATGCGGCCGGTGAAAGTTGACCGGGGATTCCTGAAGCATGCCGAGGGGTCGCTGTTCATTGAAGTAGGGGAGACGAAAGTCCTCTGCACGGCCACGGTGGAGGATAAGGTGCCGCTCTTCCTGCGCGGGACCGGCCAGGGATGGGTGACTGCAGAATACGGGATGTTGCCCCGCGCGACCAAGACCAGGACGCCCAGGGAGTCGGCGACGGGAAAGGCGAGCGGCCGGACGTTCGAAATCCAACGCCTGATTGGCCGGTCGCTGCGTGCGGTTATCGATCTGGAAAAGTTGGGGGAGCGGACCATTCTGATTGATTGTGACGTGATTCAGGCTGACGGCGGGACTCGCACGACGGCCGTCACGGGGGCCTTTGTGGCCTTGGCTGACGCGTTATATCGGCTTCAGGAGAACGGCCTGATCAAGGGGCCGCTCCTGAAGGATTTCGTTGCGGCTGTCAGCGTCGGTTCTGTCGAGGGGAACCTCATGTTGGACCTCAACTATGCCGAGGACTCCATGGCTGACGTGGACATGAACGTGGTGATGACAGGTTCCAAAAAGTTCGTGGAGGTTCAGGGGACCGCCGAAGAGGTTCCCTTCGACAAGGAACAGCTAGACCGGATGCTTCACCTTGCGATGCGGGGCATCGAACAGCTCGTCGATCTTCAGGTCCAGCTCCTGGGAGCGCGGATCAGCGGGCTGAAGATGTAGCTTGACATCAGAACGGTAACTCTTTAGGATGCAAGTGATTGTGGCCACGGCCAACCAAGGAAAATTCCAGGAAATCGTTGCAATCCTCAGTGATCTGAGGATTTCTTTTTTATCCCTTGTCTCGTTTCCCGGATATGTCCCCCCGCTCGAGTCGGGGGTCACATATGCCGAGAACGCTTCGGCGAAGGCGAGAGCGGCCGCGCGGTTCACCGGTACCTGGGCTCTGGCAGACGACTCGGGTCTTGAGGTGGAGGCCCTCGGGGGACAGCCGGGCCCTCACTCTAGCCGATTCCTTGGAGCGGCAGCCACGGAGAGGGACCGCAACCAGCGGATCCTTGAGATGTTAGAGGGAGTGCCTCTCGAGCGGCGGAATGCTCGCTTTCAGTGCGTGGTTGCTTTAGCCGGCCCTGAAGGAGAGTTGTTTCTCACCCACGGCAGTTGTGAAGGAATCATCGCGCAGGCTCCAGACGGCGAAGAGGGGTTCGGCTACGACCCGATCTTCATCGTCCCCGACCAAGGGGTCACGATGGCTTCCCTCCCACGAGACCTCAAGAATCGAATCAGCCATCGCGCCCGCGCCCTTGAGAAAGCGAAAAGATTGTTGGCTGGACTCTCTTCCACTGCCTAGGGAGACTGGAACTCCCCGCCGGCGGGAGGAAGACTCTGGCAGCAGGCTGTGGGCCTGAGAGCGTACCTCCTATTACGCTTCCGCGAGGCGAGAGACCATACATCCACCATTGGCTCGGGGCGTGGCGCAGCCTGGTAGCGCACCTGCTTTGGGAGCAGGGAGTCGGAGGTTCAAATCCTCTCGCCCCGACCACTCAAGTTGCTGCGTGCTTTTACGCAATCGTCTCTGCTGCCTTGTCATTGCGAGCGACCAATGGGAGCGCGGCAATCTCACTGTACTTTCATTGGCAGATTGATTCGTCGTTCCACTCCTCGCAATGGCGCAATACTTAGGAGGTAATGTAGAGTGAACAATCCGCGCCTGTAGCTCAGCCCGGACAGAGCAACGGCCTCCGGAGCCGTGTGTCGCCCGTTCAAATCGGGCCAGGCGCGCCAACCCATGCCGCAACTAAATAGTGATTTGTACTTCCTGGGGGTGCGCCAGCTTTCTCGGAGCTGTGATTTGCTCGTCACGCGATAAGGTAGCAACTCGCGTTTCAGCTCTCACAGAACGCTATGGTGAGCGTAGCTCAATTGGCAGAGCACTGGACTGTGGCTCCAGGGGTTGAGGGTTCGAGTCCCTCCGTTCACCCCAAGAAGAAAGAGTGTAGGGTAAAGGGTCGAGGACCCCTATACCCTTCTCGAGTGCGCCCATAGCTCAGCTGGACAGAGCGCCGGACTTCGAATCCGTAGGTCGGGAGTTCGAGTCTCCCTGGGCGCGCCACATCAGTTCACAGTTCATAGTTCACGGTTGACGGATAAGAGGGAACAGAAGCCACATTCGCCATTTATCATTCTGTGAACTGTGAACCGTGAACTGTCAACGATAAAGCGCCCATAGCTCAGCCTGGATAGAGCGGCTGCCTTCTAAGCAGTAGGTCGCAGGTTCGAGTCCTGCTGGGCGCGCCAAATGAGTAATTCGGGGTTTAGCGTAGAGGGTATAGGGTCTAGGGCGGTAGAGCGCCAAGTCTTCCATCGGACGTGCGATTGAACGGTAACTGTGGTGCTATACTCTAAACCCTCTCCCCTATACCCTGGCTGTATGGGCCGTTAGCTCAGTTGGTAGAGCAGCTGACTCTTAATCAGCGGGTCGTAGGTTCGAGTCCTACACGGCCCACCAATCTTTTCAATAGGTTCTGAGGCCTCTCCCCCTCCGGGGGGCGGTTTTGCTACCATCCTGCTACCACTTTGAGTCCCAGGCACTCCATCCAACTGGTCCACAGCCGCCTTGTTCCCCAGAGGAAGCCACTTGCCATTCCCGCCGTTATGGCCGACTAGTTGGACCCCGAAGTGGGGCGGGGACGCGAGCAGGGCCAAGCGAGCGGGGAAGGGTAGGTCTCGGACGCAAGTGCCTAGGGCGATAGGGAGCGTGGCTGACATTGTGGGCGCCAACTCTGACTAGGAGAGGTTGTAGAGACCGTCCTATTCCTCCTACGCCGAGGCGCGCCCCTATCAGCCCGGCGACCAAATCTCTTACTATGTGACGGGGACCTCGAGAAAGGTCCAGGTGCACGAGGCTGCGAAGCTGGCCAGCGAATGGGACCCGAGCCACCCCGATGAGAACGTGCAGTACTACAAGGCCAAGCTGGTCGAGCCGTACGAGAAGTCCCGGCCCTTCATCGAGGCGGCGCGCGCCAATGGGTGAGGGCTCCCGGAGCAGCTGAAGGCCTCTGGATGAATCCCCTCGGTCGGAAGAGGCAGATCGCCGTCGGGGTAGGCATGGTCCTGGCCATCGCGGTGCTGGATCGATCGCCTCGGCGCCGCCATGCCCACAGTGGAGTGGGCGGCCTCATGGTGGTCAGTCATTCGCGAAGGAGGAGAACGATGTCGTTACCCGCTGGGGAACCCGCCACTCCCGAAGCAGTCCGGGAGTGGATTGAGCAACAGACACGGAAGGCCGATCGGTTTCGGCATGTCGCGGAGGCCTCCGACCAGCATCGCGCCCACCATGGCTGCACGGTTTACCCGTCAAGTGATGGGTCCCTCCTGGGGGTCCTCGCCGCTGCCTCGCGCGCCCGCAGAGTGCTAGAAGTCGGATGCGGCCTGGGGTACAGCGCGCTGTGGCTGGCCTACGGGGCCGGGGCAGGCGGCTCGGTGGAGACCATTGAGCGTGATCGCGACCACGCCGAGCTGGCCCGGCGCCACTTCGCGGCCGAGGGGATGGGCGAGTGCATCAAGGTGCACATAGGGCGAGCTGCCGCCATTCTCCCGACCCTTCGGGACGCCTACGATCTGATCTACTTTGATGGCGAACCGGCGGAGAGCCTGGCCGACCTGGAGCACTTTGCGCGGGTGTTGCGACCGGGCGGCCTGCTGATCTCGGCCAACCTCTTTCTCGGGCAGTACGATCCCACGATCCCGGGGTTGGAGCAGACAGCTGAGTACCGCGTGCGCATTTTGAACAGCGAGCAATGGCTCACCGCCTACTGCGCAGACGGTGACAAAGCCCTCAGCATCCGGCGCTAGAATCGGTGGAGCTCCGAGCGAATCTCTGCGTTTCAGTGGACCCGTCTTCGTCCGCGACTTCGGCGCCGAGGGGTACCTCCTACCTGTCGTCCACTTCCCTCTCCAGATGCTTCCATACGGCACCGGAGCTTGACGCTTCGGAGGCCTTACGGTAACATGAAGAAGAGGGACAGTGGCCGGTCTGGGGGTGTGCCTCGCCGTCAATGCTGTGGAACAAGTCGGTCACCTTTGACGCGATCGAGTACAGGGACACGAGGAAGCCCTGGACGATGAGAGGGTTTCGGCTCATTGTTGCCACCGCCGACTAAAGCCGCCGCCACAATCTGTCGGCCTCTCGCGGCGAGGGCCAGCGTCAGTTGAAGAGGAGCGCGACCAGCCAACGCGGTCCGTTCGAGCAGAAGGGAGGTGAGGATCGATGGTGAAGGATCCAGTCTGTGGCATGCAGGTAGAGGAGAAGAAGTCAAAAGCAACTGCTGTGCACAAGGGGCACACCTATGCCTTCTGCAGCCCTTCGTGTAAGCAGACCTTCGAGAAGACGCCGGAAAAGTTCGTTGAGAAAAAGGCCGGCGGCCACACCGGCTGCTGTTCGGCGTGAGGACTGGCTAGGGTGGGGGACCGGGGACCGACCCGGTCCTTTACCTTCCTATAGGCTCACTTGGCGTGTTGCTGAGTGGGCCTTTTGTGTTGTCAAGAGGCCAGATTGCGTGGCAGTTGCAGGTGATTGCATATGCTAGGCCGTGAGAAGTGGCCAGGGTGGGGGATCGGCGACCGACAGCCGAAGTGGGACGATGATTATCCGGATTTTGTTGTGCCCCTGGCCCGTGTAGTCGCTTGCGGGGAGGTGGATCGCGGCGTGGCCATCCGTGGAAGCAGTGTCGGTGCATCCGTCGCCGCTAACAAGGTGGCAGGCGTCCGGGCGTGCCTGATCCATGAAACCTTTTCCGCGCACCAAGGCGTCGAGGACGACGACATTAACGTGATCTACCTCGGCGGCCTCGTAGTCGGTCACGCGCTCGCTTGAGAACCGGTTCAAACATTTCTTGCCGCGCGATTCAGCGGCGCGGAGCGTCATCGTCGCCGCCTGGCCAAAGTGGCGGAACTGGAAAGCAAGGGTTGACGAAAAAGTCATGAAAACAAGTCCACTTGCAGGAAAGCCGACCGAACCAGTAATGCTGGTCAACGTGCCCAGGCTCATCACGGCCTACTATACCGATGTTCCTGATCCTTCGGTGCCGGAGCAACGGGTGGCGTTCGGAACCTCCGGTCATCGCGGTTCGGCCTTCAAGAACGCTTTTAATGAATGGCACATCCTCGCCATCACTCAGGCCATTTGCCTGTATCGAGAGCAGCACAAGATCGCCGGCCCGCTGTTTCTCGGCATAGACACGCACGCGCTTTCCGTCCCGGCTCTCGCCACCGCGCTCGAAGTGCTGGCGGCAAATGGGGTAGAGGTGATGATCTCGGAAGGGAACGAATATACGCCGACCCCTGTCATTTCTCATGCGATTCTAACTTACAACCGTGAGCGGAAGACAGGAGTCGCTGATGGGATTATCATCACGCCCTCACACAATCCGCCGCATGATGGCGGCTTGAAGTATAACCCGCCGAACGGCGGGGCGGCGGCCACCGTTGTCACCGGTTGGATCGAGGCGAAGGCGAATGAGCTTCTCGAAGCTCGTCTACAAGGTGTGAAACGGAGCTGGCTGGCGAAAAGATCCAGACCATCCTCACCCACGCGCCGGGCAACAGCGCGCCCATCGGCGGGTTGAAGGCGGTGACGGAAAGCGGGTGGTTCGCGGCGCGTCCGTCAAGGACGGAGAATATCTACAAGATCTACGCAGAGAGCTTCCGTGGAGAAGATCATTTGCGCCGCATCCTGGAGGAGGCACAGACCATCGTGAGCGATGCTATTGCGGCGGTGCCTGAGTGCGGCAGAGGTGGCTCTTCGTCGGGCCTTCATCAGAGGACGGTAAACGAAGCCGTGGAGGTGTGGGGCAACGAGGGAGATCCTAACTGATGCATTCGGAGATTCCATCCAGAACAAAACGGAAGGAGAGACCATGAGCGAACAAACCCGTGCCAGCAGCCCGATCTACAGTCTTCTACCCACGGAAATCGAGGGGTTCAGTTCGCTCGCCGAGCTTGCCCTAGATTTGCGCTGGTCATGGAACCATGGCGCCGACGGCGTGTGGAAGCAGCTCGACCCCGCCCTCTGGGAGCTAACTCGAAACCCGTGGGTCGTCCTCCAGACAGTCTCTCGGGAAAAACTCCAGCTCCTGTTAGCCAATCCCGCATTTCGCCAGAAGGTGGATGCTCTCGTGCAAGCTGAGAAGCACGTGGCGGAGTCGCCCGCGTGGTTTCAGCAAAATCATCCGCAGGCTCCCCCGACCTGTGTCGCGTATTTCAGCATGGAATTTATGTTGAGTGAGGCTCTCCCGATTTATTCAGGGGGGCTTGGCAATGTGGCCGGCGATCAGCTTAAAGCCGCCAGCGATTTGGGCGTGCCGGTGGTCGGCGTCGGGCTACTCTATCAGCAAGGCTATTTCCGCCAGGTGATCGACAAGGACGGGGCGCAACAGGCGCTCTATCCGTATAACGATCCAGGGCAATTGCCGATCACGCCTTTGCGCCAACCAAATGGCGAGTGGTTGCGGTTGGAGATCGCGTTGCCCGGTTACTCGGTCTGGCTGCGCGCCTAGCAGGTCCAGGTCGGCAGAGTGAAACTCTACCTGCTGGACACCAATGACGCCGCGAATTTCCCCGCGCATCGAGGGATTACCAGCGAGCTCTACGGCGGCGGGCCGGAGCTGCGCCTCAAGCAAGAGCTGGTCCTCGGGATCGGCGGATGGCGGCTGTTGGGCGCCCTCGGCATTCAGCCCGAAGTCTGCCACCTGAATGAAGGGCATGCGGCCTTCGCCGTGTTGGAACGCGCCCGCAGTTTCATGGAAGAGACCCGGCAGCCCTTCGACGTCGCGCTGGCCGTCACGCGAGCGGGTAACCTCTTCACCACCCACACGGCGGTGACCGCCGGCTTTGACCGTTTCGCGCCGGCCCTCATCGAGCAATACCTCGGCGGGTATGCCGAGAAGCGGCTCGGCACGACACTCCACGATTTGCTGGCCCACGGCCGCCAGAACCCGAACGACTCCTCGGAGAGTTTCAACATGGCGTATCTGGCGATCCGCGGAAGCGGGGCGGTCAATGGCGTGAGTCGCTTGCACGGGAAGGTAAGCCGGCGGCTCTTTCAGCCGCTCTTTCCACGCTGGCCGGAGGACGAAGTGCCAGTCGGACACGTGACCAACGGCATCCATATGCCAACCTGGGACTCGGCGGCGGCCGACGATCTTTGGACGGAGGCCTGTGGCAAGGGCCGCTGGCTGGGAACAACGGAAACCCTGGACCAGGACATTCGCCGCATCTCCGACGCCAGGCTCTGGCACCTGCGCACCGCCGCCCGCAAATCGCTCATTGAATACGCCCGCGAACGATTGTCCCGGCAACTGGCCGCCTCCGGCGCGTCGTCCGAGGCGGTTGACGGCGCGAGGCGTCTGTTTGATCCCAACGCGTTGACGCTGGGCTTCGCGCGCCGCTTCGCGACCTACAAGAGGCCGAACCTGCTGCTGCACGACCCGGAGCGGCTGCTTCGCCTGTTGGCCAATCCTCAGCGCCCGGTGCAACTCATCCTTGCCGGCAAGGCCCATCCGGCGGACCAGGCGGGGCAGACCTTGATTCAGGAATGGACGCATTTCATCCGCCGGCCCGAGACCCGCCTCCATATCATCTTCCTCAGCGACCACGACATGCTGTTGACCGAGCACCTGGTGGAGGGGGTGGATGTCTGGTTCAACACGCCACGGCGGCCCTGGGAGGCGAGTGGGACGAGCGGCATGAAGGTGCTCGTCAATGGAGGCATCAATCTGTCGGAGCTGGATGGCTGGTAGGCGGAAGCCTACACGCCTGAAGTGGGGTGGGCATTGGGGGACGGCCAGGAACATGGCGATGATCCGGCCTGGGACGCTGCCGAAGCCGCGGCGCTCTACGACCTGCTCGAGCGCGAGGTTATTCCCGAGTTCTATACCCGCGACGAGAAGGGCATCCCTACTGCCTGGGTAGCGCGGGGGCGTGAAAGCATGGCGCGGCTGACCCCCCGCTTTTCCGCCAACCGCACGGTGCGCGAATACACCGAGCAACACTACCTCCCGGCTGCCGCAGCCTATCGTGAGCGCGATGCCGATAAAGGCGCAGTGGGCCGGCAGGTGGTCAATTGGCAGCATGCTCTGGACCAGCAATGGGCCGCGCTACGCTTCGGCGAAGTGAAGGTGGAGACGAAAGGCAAGCAGCACGTCTTTGACGTTCAAGTTTATCTCAATGACTTCGATCCGAATACGGTGCAGGTAGAGCTTTATGCCGACGGAATCAACGGCGGCAGCCCGGTGCGGCAGGAGATGAAGCGCGTTCGCCAACTGGCCAGCGCGTCGGGCGGCTACCTTTATAGCGCGGCTGTGCCTGCGACCCGCTCGGCGAGAGACTATACGGCGCGAGTGATACCGCACTACGACGGCGTGGCGGTTCCCCAGGAAACCGCTCGAATTCTTTGGCAGCCCCGGTAATTTGAAGGCATGGACGTTTCTCGTAAACCTTTCAACAAGGCCAAGATGATGCAGCACACAGCAGAGGCATGAATGGAAATTTCAAAGAAGACCCTGAACGCATCTCAGCGCCCAGGTAAGCTCCCTGGCGGGACCAGGGCGCATTATTCCGTTCACCTATTGGAAAAGGCCCGTGCCGATACCGATACCGTCCTGAAGGAGCTTGGATCGCAACTAAGCGGCCTGAGCGAGGCGGAAGCCGATTCTCGCTTGAAGCAGGTCGGGACGAACGAGATTGCCCGAGAGAAGCGTCAATCGGCCCTGATGCGCCTCTTGGGTAGCATCAAGAATCCATTGGTCCTCCTGCTTCTGGCGCTGGGCGTGCTTTCCTTTCTAACCGGTGACCTGCGGGCGACGGTGGTCATTTTCGTGATGGTGGTTCTGGGCGTGGTGTTGCGTTTCGTCCAGGAGATGCGTGCCGATAACGCGGCCGAGAAGCTCAAAGCGATGGTCAGCAACACGGCGACGGTGGTGCGAGGCGGCAAGGAAGAACAAGTATCGCTCAAGATGTTAGTGCCTGGCGATATCATCCGGCTGGCAGCCGGGGATATGGTGCCGGCTGATGTTCGGGTGCTGTCCGCCAAAGACCTGTTCCTGAATCAGGCGGCCCTCACCGGCGAAGCCCTGCCCGTGGAGAAGAAACCCGCCCAGGCGTCGGCAGACGTTCAAAATCCGCTCGATCTGCCCGACATCTGCTTCCTGGGCTCCAACGTGGAGAGCGGATCCGCGACGGCAGTGGTCATCCATACCGGGAACCAGACCTACTTTGGATCGCTGGCCGCCAGTATCGTCGGGCAGCGCCAGTTAACCAGCTTCGACAAGGGTGTGAACAAGTTCACCTGGCTGATGATCCGCTTCATCGCCGTAATGGGTCCGGCTGTGTTCCTCATCAACGGACTGAGCAAGCACAACTGGCTGGAAGCTTTCCTGTTTGCCATGGCCGTGGCCGTCGGGCTGACCCCCGAGATGCTGCCCATGATCGTGACCGTTAACCTGTCCATGGGCGCCCTCGCGATGGCGAGCAAGAAAGTGATCGTCAAACGCCTGAACGCCATCCAGAACTTCGGGGCGATGGACGTGCTGTGCACCGACAAGACCGGCACCGTCACTCAGGGCAAGATCGTGCTCGAAAAGCACCTTGACGTGCACGGCGATCCCAGCGAGAAGGTGCTGCATTACGGCTACCTGAACAGCTACCACCATACCGGGTTGAAAAACTTGCTGGACGAGGCGATCCTCGACCATGAGGAGCTGGAAGAACGCCTGAAAGCGGACGAGAAGTACCGCAAGATCGACGAGGTCCCTTTCGACTTCGTGCGGCGCCGAATGTCGGTGGTGGTGGAAGATGAAACCGGGTTGAACACGCTGATCTGCAAGGGCGCGGTGGATGAAGTCATGAGCCTGTGTACCCGGGTGGAAGTCAAAGGGGAGGTCATCGAAGTTCTGCCCGAGCACGACGCCAAACGCCGACAGTTGGCGGACGACCTGAACGGTCAGGGCTTCCGGGTGCTTGCCCTGGCGTATAAGGAAATGCCGAATGCCCCGGATGCCCCCGTCTACTCGGTCAAGGATGAATCGGACCTGATCCTGCTGGGTTTCCTGTCCTTCCTCGACCCGCCAAAGGACACCGCTTCGGAGGCCTTGAAGCGGCTTCACAGCCTGAACGTGGACGTCAAGGTCCTGACCGGCGATAATGAGATCGTCACCGCCTACATCTGTAAGGAAGTGGGCATATCGGTGGAGCATCTTTTGCTCGGCTCCCAAATCGAGACGATGAGCGAGACGGAATTGGCCGAAGCCGCCAGCGCGACCAGCGTCTTTGCCAGGCTGGTCCCGGCTCACAAGGAGCGCATCATCCGTGCGCTCCAGAGTAAGGGCCACGTGTTGGGGTTCCTGGGCGACGGCATCAACGACGCCCCGGCCCTGAAGGCCGCCGATGTGGGCATCTCGGTGGACAGCGCCGTGGACATCGCCAAGGAGTCATCCGATATCATCCTGCTGGAAAACAGCCTGCTGGTACTGGAGCAGGGCGTGCTGGAAGGCCGGCGGGTGTTCGGCAACATTGTCAAGTACATCAAGATGGCGGCCAGCTCGAACTTCGGCAACATGTTCAG
>Ga0184615_10001227_pt1 | contig 14007 bp, 7 predicted proteins | sample PLM4_65_coex_FD_133134 | JGI IMG/M metagenome (GOLD analysis project Ga0184615, IMG submission 133134) | Groundwater sediment microbial communities from an aquifer in East River, Colorado, USA - PLM4_65_coex | ecosystem: Environmental > Terrestrial > Soil > Riparian zone | place: USA: East... | reverse complement strand
AGTAGAAGGCCCCCTCGGGCTTGCGCAGCAGGACGCCCGGCAGGCGTGACAGGCCCTCGAACAGCACGTCGCGACGACCCTGGTACTCGCGCACGATGCCCTGGGCGTAGTCGGGCGGCAGCTCGACCGCGCCGAGCGCCACGAGCTGTGCGAGCCCCGGGGGCGAGAGCCGGGCCTGCGCCATGTGCAGGGCCGCGGCGTGGACCTCGCGGTTGCGCGTCGCGAGGCTGCCCAGGCGGATGCCGCAGGCGCTGTAACGTTTGGACAGGCTGTCGACGACGATGCCGATCTCGTCGCATCCCGGCAGCGCCAGGATGCTGGTGGCGCTGCGCCCGTCGTAGACGAACTCGCGGTACACCTCGTCGGCCACCAGGAAGAGGCCGTGCTCGCGGCAGAAGCCGGCCACCGCTTCGATCTCGTCGCGCCGGTAGACCGTGCCGGTGGGGTTGCCGGGGTTGCACAGCAGCACGAGCCGCGTGCGCGGCGAAAGCGCCCGCGTCCACTCCTCGAGCGGCGGCAGGTGGAAGCCGTCCTCGCCGCGCGCCCGCAGCGGGCGCAGCCTGACGCCGGCCATCGTCGCGAAGGCCATGTAGTTGGTGTAGAACGGCTCGACCACGAGCGCCTCGTCGCCCTCGCCGGCGCACGCGAGCAGCACGAACAGCAGCGCCTCGCTGCCGCCCGTGGTCACCACCAGCTCGTCGGCCGTGAGCGCGACGCCGATCCGGCGGTAGTACTCGCAGAGTGCCTGCACGCACTCCGCCGTGCCGGCGGACGGGGTGTAGGCGAAGATCTTCGGCGCGAGCGCGAGCTTCGCGCGCATCGGCGCCGGCGTCTCGAGGTCGGGCTGTCCGATGTTCAGGTGATAGACCCTCACGCCGCGGCGCTTCGCCGCGTCGGCGAGCGGCGCCAGCTTGCGGATCGGGGACGCGGGCACCAGCCGGCCGCGTTCGGAGACGTGCAGGGGCATTTCTCGGCTCCCTTCAGTTCGCCTTGAGGCGGCTCGACACCTTCTCGTCCTTGTCGGCGGTGACCACCGCCTCGAGCGCCCACTCGCGCGGGCTCGCCCACACTCCGGAGTACTCGGCGACGAGGGCCCGCGACTGGGCCTGGACTTCCCTCAAGAGCGGCACCGCGGAGGCCGGCACGCGCTGGCCGTCGACCACCGCCGCGAGCGCCAGGCCCCGGATCTTGACCGACTTGCGCCCGTCGTTGCGCAGGTGGATGCGCACCACGAAGGGCTCGCCGGCCCGCACGGCCGGGGGCAGCACCTCGAACTCCACGCGGCCGTTGAACTGCGTGGCGCGGCCCGCCAGCTGGGCGCCGTCGAAGCCGGCCGGACCGCCGCGCCCGGGCGCGCTCACGGACGTCGCGTCGGCCGTGAAGCCGCGCGTGGGCGGCGGTGTCGCCGGACTGGCTTCGGGGACGGACGCGACTGCGGCCGCGTCCGGCCGCGGCGCGGCCACGCGGCGCGGCGCCGCGGAGCGGCGGGCCCGATCGAGCGTGTCGCGCGTCTCGAGGAACGTGCGCGCGGCCTCGGCGAACTCGCCGCGGGCCATGAGCTCGTCGCCCTGCTGCGCGGACAGCTCGGCGGCGCGCAGGGCTTCCGGCGCCGCCCCGGCTTTCGAAGCATCGTCGCGGGCCGCGCGCAGATCCACGGCCGCCGCCTGCGCCTGTGCCTGGAAGGCGCTATTCAGCCGGCCGGTGAGCTCGGCGGCCGCCGGGTGCCGCGGGTCGAGTTCGAGCAAGTGGCCGAGCTCGTGCGAGGCCCCGGCGGTGTCGCCCGCCTCGACGAGCCGCCGCGCCTCCGCCACCGAGCGCTCGAGCTCGTCGAGCTTGTCCTGGGCGGCGCTGATGATCGCTCGCGCGTCGGCCTGTCCCGGCGCGAGCTTGAGCACGCCCTGCGCCTCGGTGATCGCGACCCGGTAGTTCTTGTCGTCGAGCTCGGCCCGCGCCAGGCGCAGCTGCTTGCTCAGGAGCTCCTGCGTGAGAGCGTCGGTCGCCGTGGCCACGGGCGCAGCCGGCGCAGCCCGCGAGCGCAGCCACAGCCCGGCCGCGGCGACCGCCAGCGCGAGGACGGCGACCGCGGCCCCGATCAGCAGCGGACGCGTGCTCGCGCGCCGCGGCCGCGCAGCGACCTCACCCTCTCCGCTCGTGCTCCCGGGCCCGCGCGCGCCCACGGACGGCGGTCGGATGGGCGGAGGCGTCGAGGCCGATGGCTTCGTCACCGGCGCAGCGCTCGCGGGCAGCGGCGGGGGAGCGAGGCGCGCGCGCGGCGGGGGCGCCTGCGGCTGCGGCGCTGGCGCGGATCGCGCGGCGGCGAGCCCTTCCCGTGCGATCGCGAGCGCCGCCCGCATGTCGCCCGCCGAGGCGAAGCGACGCTCGAGTTCTTTCTCGAGCGCCCGGTTCACGACCGCGACCACGGCTGCCGGCGTCTCGGGCGCCCAGCGCCGCACCGGCGGCGGCTGCTTGTGCACCACCTGGAACAGGACACTCGGTGTCGTGTCGGCCTCGAACGGCTTGTGCCCCGTCAGCAGCTCGTACAGCACGGCGCCCGTCGAGAAGATGTCGGAGCGGCCGTCGACCTTGTCGCCGAGTGCCTGCTCCGGGGACATGTAGTTGGGCGTCCCGAGCACGATCCCTTCCTGGGTCATCTCCGAGGTGCTGATGCGCGCCAGGCCGAAGTCCATGATCTTGACGACGCGGCTCTTGCCCAGGTGGATGTTGGCGGGCTTGATGTCGCGGTGCACGACACCCTTGGCGTGCGCGTAGTCGAGCGCCGCGAGCGTGCTGTCCATGACGTTCATCTTCTCGTCGAGTGTTTTCAGCAGGCCACCGTCGATCGCCTCGCGCAGGTCGATGCCCTCGAGCAGCTCCATCGCCATGTAGAGCAGCCCATCCTCCTCCCCGAAGTCGTGCACTGTCACGATGTTGGGGTGGTTCAGCAGGGCCGCGGCCTGGGCCTCGCGCTGGAAGCGCTGCAGCGTCTCGTTGTCGGGGCCGAGGCGGGCCGGGAGCGTCTTGAGCGCGACGAAGCGGTTCAGTACGGGGTCGTGGGCCTTGTACACCTCGCCCATCGTGCCGCGGCCGAGCTCGCCGACGATCGTGTACTTGCCAATCCGCTCGCGATGCATGCGGTCACTTGCCGGCCCACAGGGCCAACAGAGAATTTTAGCACGCTACTTCGCCGCCATCTCGTCGCGGATCAGCGAGATCGGGATCATGCCCGCGGCGTTCAGCTCGTCCATGAAGCCGCCCAGGCTGAAGCCGGGGCCGAGCGTGCGGGCGCGCTCGGCCAGCAGCTCCTCGATCATCGCCTTGCCGGTCAGGTAGCTGGTCCCGTAGCCGGGCTGCTGGAGGTAGAGCCCCTGCTCGAACCAGACGGTCTCGCGGTCCGGGCGCAGCCAGCCGCGCGGGGTGCGCTCGCAGGCGAAGCGGACCGCCTCCTCGATCGTCCACTCGTTCGAGTGCATCCGCAGCCCCGCGATCGCACGCGCGGCGCGCTGGGCCAGCATGACGTAGACGAGCTCGCGGCTCCTGGGCCGCTCCGCGTAGAGCCCCGCGCCCAGCATCAGCTCCTCCATGCCGGTGGCGAGGCCCTCGGCGCGGCCGTCCCAGATGTTGTAGAGCAGCGGCACGCGGCGGATCGGGCTCGGGTGGGGCTCCTGCTCCAGGCGCGCGAGGTCGAACCAGTGGCTGCCGTGGCAGCGCAGCAGCAGCGGCTCGCGCGCGTCCACCTCGGAGAAGAAATCCCGTCCCTCGGGCGGCACGAAGCGGCCGAGCCGCGCCCGCAGCGCCGGCTCGTAGTAGTCCCGCAGCGTCATCACCTGCTTGTCGCGCAGGAAGCTCATGTAGTAGGAAAGCGCCGCCTCGGCGCGCTGCTGCCACTCGGCAGCGCTCGCGGCGGGCTCGAGCGGCGGCAGCCCGCGGTTCCGGTGCTCCTCGAGCGCGAGCCCGGCGAGCGCCCGCGCGAGCTCGCGCTCCATCAGCACCAGCTCGTCCTGCCAGGTGTAGGGGAGCCGGTGCACGTGGCGCACGTACCAGTCGTAGCTCTCGCGACCCACTCCGCAGCGGCCCCGCTTGGCGGCGAGCCCGGCCTCGAGCCACGCGCGGAAGGTGTTCTCCGCCTCGCGGGCGCGCTCGACGTCCGGCAGCAGTCGCGGGTGGTGCGGGCGCAGCGCTGCGGCGAACGCGGTGAGCGCCTCGGCCTGCTCGCGGTGGGTGCGGATGCCGACGAGCCACAGGTCGCGCGCGTCCTCGGTGAGATTGGCCCGCGCCTGCGCGAGCAGCGTCGGGATCGCCCGCAGCCTTTGGCCGAGCGCCTCGGCTTGGGCGGGCGGCAGCGGCGGCGTGAATCGCCACAGGTCGATGGCGCCCTCGATCGTCGGCCCCTCGCGAAGCGGCGTGTCGCTCTGCGAGGCGATCGCCATCGCGTAGAAGGCCGGGTTGCGCGACCACGGCCGTAGCACGCGCAGGTCGAAGTCGAGCCCGTTCATCTCCGACTCGATCAGCTGCCGGTCGATCCGCTGCGCGGCCGTGAGGCCCGACTGATCCAAGTTGGAGAAGCGTGCGCGCATCGCGGCGAACCGCTCGCGTAGCGCGTCGATCCCGGCCGGCGTGTAGTCGGGAACGCCCGCGACGACCCGCGGCTTCTGGGCCTGGCGCCACTCGGCGAAGAACGCCACGAGGGCGGCGTAGCTTCCCTGATCGCCTGGCGCCGGATGTCCCGGCGCCGGCCGCGCGAACGCGTGGCCCGAGAGCCCGAGGACGACGAGCGTGACGACCGTCTTCTTCATGGGGCCTCCTGGCGCGGGAGTCTAGCGCGCGGCCGCGGCGGGTGCGACGTACAATGTGCCCTGGAATGACGACACTGAAGCGGCTTCTGGCGTTGCTGGGCCTTCTGACCACGGTCTGCGGCGGATGGACGGCCTGGGCCGCCGCGGCGGCGGAGCCGAAGACGACAGTCCGCTTCGGCGTGATCGCCGAGGAGCCGAACGAGCCGGACCGGATGTTCAACGTGTACTCGCCGCTGCTCGCCGAGCTGCGGCAGCGGCTGGCGATCGCCGGGATCGGCATCTCCGAGCTCGTGATCGCGCGCGACCTCGACGACCTGTCGCAGCGGCTCTCGCGCAAGGAGGTCGATTTCGTCCTGGAGAGCGTCTTTCCGATGCTGGCGATGCGCGAGCGGAGCCGTAACCTCGACCCGGCGCTGCTCGTCGTGCGCCGCGGGCTGCGGGAGTACCGCAGTGTCTTCTTCACGCGCCAGGAGAGCCCGATCCGGAGCCTCGTCGACCTGCGCGGCCGCACGCTCGTGCTGCAGGCAATCCGCTCCACCTCGGCCTTCGCCGTGCCGCGCGCCGAGCTCGCGCGGGCGGGCCTGCGCCTCGTCGCCGCCGACGACGCGGCGGCCGACCCGAAGGCGGTTCGCTACGTGCTGGCGCTCGCCGAGGTGAACCAGGCCGTCTGGGTGCTGCACCAGAAGGGCGACGCCGGCGCCTTCAACGAGGGCGACTGGCAGGCGCTGCCCGAGAAGATCCGCGCGCAGCTGCGCATCTTCGAGCGCAGCCGCCCGATCCAGCGCGGCCTGATCGCGTTCCGCGGCGACCTGGCCCCCGCCACGCGACGCGCGGTCGAGCAGGCGATGCTGGCGCTTCACGAGGACGAGGCCGGGCTCGCCGCACTCGCCGGCGCCGCGGGGATCACCCGCTTCGAACGCCTGACGCCCGCGGAGCGCCAGGCGGTCCTCGCCTGGGCGCCGGTGCTGCTGCCTTCGCGCCATCGCTGATGCCGAGGACCAGCATCGGCACGCGCTACGCGGCCTACGTCGCCGCGCTCGCGCTCGCGCTGGTGATGGTGGCGCTCGTGGCCGCCGGCGCCATCGCGCTCAGGCAGATGCGCGTGGTCCAGACGGAGCTGCGCGAGGCCGTTGGGGCGGCGCGGGCGGCCGACGACGAGCGCGCGCTCGACGGAGCGGCCCGCTACCTTGCGATCCACCTGTTCAACCCGCTCTACCAGCTCGACGTCGAACGCCTGAACGAGGCGATCCAGCAGACGCGGACCTGGCTGCCGGTCGTGTCCTTCGTGGTCGTGGATCGCGACGGCCTGGTTCTCACCGACGGCACGCCCGCGAACTCGCACTACGGCGAAAGCGTCCAGGGGCCGCTGCCGCCCGAGAGCGCGGGTGTGGTCCGCGCGCGCCGGGAGAGCGAGACGGAGCTGCGCTTCCGGGTCGCCGCGGGCGGCGTGACGGCGGGCTGGGCGATCGTGACGCTCTCGGAGCCGCCCTGGCAGGCGTCGCTGCGGACCCTCGAGGAGAAGCGCACCGCCGAGCTGTGGAGCGGTCACCGCGCCTCGCTCGTCTCGCTCGGCGGACTGGTGCTCGTCGCGACGCTCGGGCTCGGGCTGCTGACGAGCCTGCTGCTGTCGCGGACCCTCGCCCGCCCGCTCACCGAGATGAGCCGGGCGGCGGCGCAGATCGCCTCGGGCAACCTCGACCACCCGCTGACGCTCGACTCGCCCGACGAGCTCGGCGACCTCGCACGCGCGCTCAACCGCATGGCGCGCGACCTGCGGGCGCACGAGGAGGCGCTGCGCGCGGAGCGCTCCGACCTCGCGGCCAAGAACGCCGAGCTCGAGCGCTTCAACTACACGGTGTCCCACGACCTCAAGACACCGCTCGTCACGATCCGCGGCTTCGCGGGCCTGGCGGGGACCGACCTCGCGGCGGGGCGAAGCGAGGCGGTGCGCAAGGACCTCGGCCGCATCGTCGCGGCCGCCGACAAGATGCATCGCCTGCTCGACGACCTGCTCGAGCTGTCGCGGATCGGGCGCGTGGTGCACCCGCCGGAGGATGTGTCGCTCGCCGACCTGGTCACGGACGCAGTCGAGCTGCTGAAGGGCCAGTTCGAGGCGAAGGGCGTCCTGGTGCAGGTGGCGCCCGACCTGCCGATGGTGCGCGCTGACCGGCGCCGCATGCTCGAGGTGCTGCAGAATCTCCTCGAGAACGCGGCCAAGTTCACGGGCGCGCAGACACAGCCGAAGATCGAAGTCGGCTGGCGGCAGGACGACGCCGAGCGGGTCTTCTACGTGCGCGACAACGGCCAGGGCATCGAGCCGCGCTTCCTGGAGCGCGTGTTTGGTCTGTTCGAGAAGCTCGACCCGGGCGGCGAGGGGACCGGCGTGGGACTCGCGCTGGTGCGGCGGATCGTCGAGGCGCACGGCGGGCGCGCCTGGGCCGAGTCCGAGGGCCTCGGCCGCGGGGCGACGTTCTGCTTCACGCTTGCCAGCGGGGGTGCGGGGGGCGCTCAGCCCCCCGAAGAGCCAGTCCCGAGAGCCCTGGCTGACGTTCGTCCGTCCGTTCCGCTCTGATTCCCTCTAGAGCGGCGGAAGGCGGAAGGGCTCGCCGCCGCGGGCACGCTTCCTGGCCCGCAGCACCTCGAGCGGCGGAGCCTGCAGGGTCGCGAGGGCGTTCAGGTACTGCTCGGTCGTGAGGCGCCGGGCGGCGCGGACCCGGCGCAGCGCCGCCACGTCCTCGGCCGTCGTCGGGACGCCGCGCGTCAGGTTCAGCTCAGAGCGTGACGACGAGCTTGTCATACCACTCCATGAGCCCGGCGGCTTCGAAGTAGCGGCGAACCTCGGCGCGGTCGGTGCCCGTGAGGCGCAGAAGGTACTGCACATCGGCCAGGTCCTGCAAGAGGCGCGACGGGTCGTTGCGCATCGCCTGGACCTTCATCGCGGCGAGGTGCTCGGCGCGGGGCACGGGGGCGTCGCGAGCGCCGAGCCGGAGCCGCTGCGAGCAGACGGGGAACAGCCGCTCGGCGGTCTCCGGGTCCACGTAGATGAGGTCGACGCCGCCCCAGTCGGGATCCGCGTGCTGGTGGCTCGAATAGCCCGGCGAGACGTGCAGCGTCTCGTAGCCGAGCCCGGCCAGCAGCTCGAGGAGCGGCTGCTGCGCCGCACTCACCGTCACGAGGTCGAGGTCGAAGGTGGCCCGGCTCTGCCCGTAGGCGTGGAGCGCCAGAGCACCCGCGAGCGCGTAGGGATGCCCGCCCTCGTCGAGGCGCCCGGCGATCCGGTCGAAGACCCGCACGAAATCCAAGGGGGCTACCTGCCGGACGCGGAGGATAGCACGCCGGTCGCCAGCATCAGGTCGTCGAGCACGCGCCTGTAGGAGTAGACGTAGGACTCGCCGTCCTGACTGAGCCGGATCGGACCGACCACCATCACGCCGGCCGGGTCGGGCGGCGGGAGCTCCTTCCAGGGCCGGCGAACGCCCGTGGCCGTGTCGATGCGATCGACGCGCGGCGGGGCGTCGGGGCCGCGCTGGACGTAGATCGATCGGCCGTCGGCCGCCCAGCGGATCGGCACGTCCTCGCGCGTGGCGCCTGGCAGCGACCGCGGCTCGCCGCCTTCGACCGGGTAGAGCGTCGGTCGGCCGTCCGCGGCCAGGGCGACCGCAGTCCTGCCGTCGGGAGACAGCGCGCGCCAGTGATAGACGGTCACGCCCTCCGGAGTGGCGGCGCGCGACGCGCCGGACGCCAGGTCGATCACATACAGCCGGCTGGCGTGCCCCGCCTCGGCTCCGGAGACGAGAACGCGCTGCCCGTCCGGGAACCACGCGCCCGCTTCGTAGGTGGCCGAGCCGCTCAGGACCGTTCTCGGCTCGCCGGCCCCCGTGGGCAGCAGCACGAGCGTGTTCTTGCCATCCACGCTGGCTGCGGCCAGCGCCCACTTGCCGTCGGGCGAGAGCGCGAGGCCGCGGCCCTGCCCGAGCTTCACCGCCGGCGAGCCGTCGGTCTTCCGCAGGTAGAGCGTGTAGTTGCCGACCTCCACGATGTTCTGCTCCTCGAAGAGGAGTGTCGTTCCGTCGTCGGAGAGGTCGTCGGGGTAGGACCAGTCGAGCCAGGAGAGGTTGCGCTCCTGCCGTGCGCCCGGTGCGCGGCCCACGATCTCCCGGCGCCACGTCGAGCGGCTGAACAGGATGCGCCCGTCGCGCGAGACGTCGTGGAGGCGGTTGATGCCCGGCATCGGGAGCACGCGCCGAACGCGACCGGCGAGGTCGATCGCCACGCCGACCGCCGTGAGGATCTCGCGCCCGTCCGGCGACCAGGCGAGGCCGTTCGCGGCCCGCGCGACCAGCGTCTTGCGTTCGCCCGCGCGGTCGCTCACGACGATCCTGCCGGTGTTGTCGCCCCGCTCCGGGTGGTCGGTGAACGCGACCTTGTCGCCGCCCGGCGACACGCGGACGTCGCTGATCCAGCCCGAGGTCTCGAAGAGCAGCTTGCCCGGCGGGAATTCCAGGCGGCGCTTGTCACCGGCGTCGCGCGCGATCGCGAGCGTCTGTCCGTCGGGCGCCCAGTCCGCGTCCAGGACGTTGTCGATTACCTCGCGGGGCGCGGTGCCGCCCCCGAGCGGAGCGCGCGCCAGCGTTCCGATGCGTTCCCAGCCGAAGCCGAAGCGGCGGCCGAGCCCGAGCGCCATCTCCCCGCTCGCGGAGATCGACAGCAGGTCCGCCGCGGGAAGGCCGAGCGACCTCGACTCCGGGCTGTCGAAGCGCACGGAGAACACCTCCGACGGGCCGCCTTCCCAGGCAGCGGAGTAGACGACCGACTGAGCGTCGGGAGCGAAGCGCGCAGAGAGCACGCTGCCGCGTCGGTACGTGAGCCGGCTGAACTGGATCCCGGCCGGGTCGGTCGCGGCCTGCCGGAAGAGCAGAGCCCCCAGACCGAGTCCCGCGGCGAGAGAGACGGCCACCGTGATCGCGGCCAGCGGCGCCCAGCGCGGGCGCCGGCGGGGCGGCGGCGACGCCTCCCCGGAGCTCGTCGTCTCCGACAAGTGGTCGCGCAGGCTCGCGAGATCGCGCGCCAGATCGCGCGTCGAGGCGAAGCGGTCGTCGGGGTCCTTGGCGAGGCAGCGCTCGGCGATCCAGCGCAGCGGCGCGGGCGCGCGCGGGTTGAGGCGCGAGATCGGCTCGGGCTCCTCGCGGATGATCGCGGCGAGCGTCTCGGCCGCCGTGGGGCGCTGGAAGGGGCGCGCCCCCGTCGCCATCTCGAACAGGATCGTCCCGAGCGAGAACTGGTCGCTGCGGAAGTCGACGGGCCGTCCCGAGGCCTGCTCCGGCGACATGTAGCCCACCGTGCCCAGCACCACGCCCGCGTGCGTGAGCGGCTTCATCAGCGTGGGCTCCTCGGAGGGCTGCTCGATGCTCGGCTCGGCGAGCTTGGCCAGGCCGAAGTCCAGGATCTTGACGTAGCCATCCTTCGAGACCATCACGTTGTCGGGCTTCAAGTCGCGGTGAAGGATCCCGGCGCCGTGCGCCTTGGCCAGGCCGTCGGCCACCTGGACTGCGATCTCGAGCATCTTGCGCGTGGGAAGCGGGCCCCCGGACAGAAGCTCGCGCAACGTGCGCCCCTCCACCAGCTCCATCGCGATCCACGCGACGCCCTGCTCCTCGCCGATGTCGAGGACCGTGATGATGTTCGGGTGGTTGAGGGCGGAGGCCGCGCGCGCCTCCTGCTCGAAGCGGGCGCGCCGCTCCGGGTCGGAGCCGAGCGCGGCCGGCAGCGTCTTGAGCGCCACCTCGCGGCCGAGCCGCGGGTCGCTGGCCCGGTACACCTCGCCCATGCCGCCGGCGCCCAGCGGCGCGACGATCTGGTACGGGCCGAGGCGTGCGCCGGGCTCGAGAGTCATGTGTGTGGAAGCTAGGGCGTGAGCCTACCACGCCAGCTGCGCCGGGCCCGGCGTGGCGCCCGCCGAGCAAACGAAGGGGGACGAGCCCGAGGCTCGCCCCCCCCAGTCATGGCGGCCGAGCGCGGCCGCCCTGGACGTTTAGAACGTGTAGCGTGCCGACAGCCAGATGGTCCGGGCGCCTCCGTCGGTGCCCTTCTCGTTCAGGAAGTTCGCCGAGTTGATGCGCCCGTCCGGGATCCCGAAGTTGCGCGTGTTGGTGGCGTTGAACATCTCGAAACGGAACTGCAGGTTGTGACTGCGGGCGATGCGGGTGTTCTTGATGATCGAGAAGTCGATCAGGTAGATCCCGTCGGAGCGCAGGATGTTGCGCGGCACGTTGCCGACACGCTCGCCCGGGCAGGTGGCGGACGGGTTGCCGCACAGCTGGCGGAAGAGCGACGCGCCGCCCGCTGCCTTGATCTCGTCGATCGACATTCCGGAGAGGTCCATGTCCGTGTTGTACATCGGCCGGATCGAGGAACCCACGAGGCCGTCGATGCCCGCCAGCGCGCCCGTCGGATCGGCCCCGTTGAGAGCCGAGAACGGCGACCCGCTCTGGAACGTGAAGCCCGAGTTGAGCTGCCAGCCTCCGAGCAGCTTGCCGGCAAGGCCTTCCTGCGAGCGCATGATCGGCAGCTCCCAGACGAAGTTGCCGGTGAAGCGGTGCGGCCGGTCGAAGGAGGAGCGGCCCTTGTCGGCGGCGATGTCGAAGGAGTCCTGGGCCACCGCCACCTCGGCGCTCGAGATGTTGAAGATCTCGGAGGCCGTGTCGATGAACTTGCTCCAGGTGTAGTGGACGCCGGCGCTGAAGCCTTTCGAGAAGCGCTTGTCCACGCTCATCTGCAGCGAGTCGTACCAGGACCGGGCAGAGTTGCTGCGCTCGCGGATGATGCCGCGAGCGGGGTCGACGCGCACGGTCGAGTACGGCTGGCGGGGGTTGCCGTCGAGTGTCTGGAACAGGTCGTGCCCGCGTGTCCCGACGTAGCCGACCCGGAAGACCGTGTTGGGCGTGACCTGGCGCTGCAGCTCGAAGCTGAACTGGTCGGCGTAGGGCGAAGCGAAGTCCTCGGACACTATCGTGCGGGTGAGCGTGAGCGGGTTGAGGCCGCTCGCAGTCGTAGGGGGCAACCGCACCCAGGCATTCGCCACCGGTGCCGGGTAGGTAACGGTGGCCACCTGGGGGAACGCGCTCGCGATGTTCAGGGCGATGTTGAGGAACGCGTAGTCGTGGGTGCGCGCGTAGCCGCCCCGCACCACCAGCTTGTCGCCCCCGGTCAGGAAGCCGAGGAAGCCGTCCCCGCTCGTGTGCGGCGTCCAGTTGAAGCCCAGCCGCGGCTGGATGTTGTTCGTGTCGCGCTTCGGCACGGGGGCGAGCGCGTAGCGCTCGTCGCCGCCCGCCGCCGCCACGATCTGCGCGTTCAGATCCAGGAGGCTGTCGATCCAGTTACCGGGAAGCTCGTAGCGCAGGCCGAGGTTGAGCGTGAAGGTCGGCCGCACCCGCCACTCGTCCTGCACGAAGAAGTACACGTCGTTCCATGCGTAGTTCACGACGGTCTGCCCGCCCGGCAGCGGCCCGTTGATCGTCGCCACGTCGGCGACGTCGTCGACGTAGCGCTGCAGGGTCGGGTAGACGAGCCGGCCACGCAGCGTGGGGTTGAAGAAGCTGTCGACGTCGATCATGCGCAGGTCGAAGCCCGCCTTCCAGGTGTGGTCGCCCCGGATGTACGAGAAGGTGTCCTGGACCTGCCACAGGTCGTTGATCCGCCACTGCGGCAGGTTGACGGCGAGGCCGATCGCCGTGCGGTTGGTCGCCGCGTTGAAGCCGACCATTCCGAGCTCGTTGATCTCGAGCGAGGGGATCTCCTCGGAGCTGGGGTCGGCGGAGTTGGTGTTGGTGTCGAGCCGCGAGAACCCCGCCCGCAGCTCGTTGACGACACTGTTCGAGAGCGTGCTGGTCAGCCAGACGGCCACCGACTGCTGCTGGGCGACGTTGACGGTGGTGAGGCCCGGCGGCGTCACCTGGCCGGCGCCGCCCGACTCGGTCTCACTGCGCAGGTAGCGCGCGCTCAGGTTGTGCTTCGAGCCGAGGCGCTGGTCGAGGCGCGCGGTGTACTGGTCGCTGGTGAAGGTCTGGTCGGCCGAGCCCGTGATCGAGCCGAGCGGCACCGTGTAGGTCTGGCCGCCGCGCGTGAAGCTGGCGTTCTTTACGAAGCCTTCGCCGGCGGGCAGGAACTTGAGCAGCGACTGGATCTGCGGCAGGTCGCCCGCCGCCGACTGCAGCACCGAGCGCCCGTCCGCGGTGGGCGCGCCGCTCAGCGTGAAGCCGGAGCCGAGGGCGTTCTGCGTCCAGTGCTGGTAGCCGGCGAAGAAGAACGTGTTGTCCTTCACGATCGGACCGCCGAGCGTCCCGCCGTACTGGTCGTCCTCGCGGAACGGGGCCTCGGTCCGGCCGGCGGCCTTGTCGAGGTTGCTGAGCGCGTTGAAGTCGTTGCGGTTCGCGTACCAGAAGCCCGAGCCGTGGAACGCGTTCGTGCCGTTCTTGGTGACGACGTTCATGACGGAGCCGGCGGCGCGCCCGTACTCGGCGGAGAACTGGTTCGTGATCAGGCGGATCTCCGAGACCGTGTCGGTGTTGTTGATGGGCTGCTGGCGGCCGGTCACGCTCGGGTCGTTGCTGTCCTGGCCGTCGATCATGAAATTGTTCGAGCGCGTGCGCATGCCGTTGGTCGCGAAGTCGGGCCCGGAGACGAAGTCGGCCTGGCCGGTGTTCGTCTGGCTGACGCCCGCCGCCTGCAGCGCGAGCGAGAAGACGTCGCGGCTGTTGCTGACTGGCAGCTCGGCGATGCGCTTGGTGTCGAAGCGGACCCCCACCTCGGCGTTGTTCGTGTTGAGCAGCGGGGAATCTGCTTCGACCGTGACCGTCTCGGAGACCGCGGCCGCCTTCATGGTGACGTCCACGACGGCGTCCTGGTTGAGCGCGAGGTTGATCCCGGATCGGACGATCGTGGCGAAGCCGCTGAGCGCCACGGTCACCTCGTAGCGCCCGGAGGGGAGGTTGGTCACGCGGAAGCGGCCGCCGGAGTCGGTGACCGCGGTGCGCGTCATGTTCGTGTCGACATTGCGTACGGTGACGGCGGCTCCCGGGACGACCGCCACCTGCTCGTCGTTGACGACGCCCCGGATCGACCCTGTGGTCGACTGTGCCGATGCGGTCGTGGCGAGGCCCAGGGCCAGGATTGCGAGCCCCAACACCACCGACCCACAGGAACTTCTGAACTTGGT
>Ga0184615_10001226_pt1 | contig 14011 bp, 11 predicted proteins | sample PLM4_65_coex_FD_133134 | JGI IMG/M metagenome (GOLD analysis project Ga0184615, IMG submission 133134) | Groundwater sediment microbial communities from an aquifer in East River, Colorado, USA - PLM4_65_coex | ecosystem: Environmental > Terrestrial > Soil > Riparian zone | place: USA: East... | reverse complement strand
TCCGCTTCGGGAAGCCCGGGCGCGACGACCACGAGGCCGTTCACCGCGACGTGGCCCTGCTGCGGGAAGGTCGCCGGCGGCGGGTGGATCCAGCCCGTCGCGTCGCACGGCGTGGTCGAGCGCCGCGCGACGCCGAACGTCGTGGACGCCTCGAACTCCGCGCACGGCGCGCCCGTCGGAAAGATCAGGCGCAGCCGGTGATCCTCGGCCTCGTTCTCGATGCGCAAGCGCAACGCGACCCCCGGCTCGCCGGGCGCGAGCCGCGCGGTGATCGCGACCCGCACGCGCGTGGTCTCCGGCGCGCGCCGCTCGCGATCCGCAGCGAGCCGCGCCGGCAGCCGGAGCGTGCGGTCGACCTGCAGCTCGCAGATCCCGCTCGCGTGGCGGCGGCGTTCGAACGCGACGCTCTCGAGTGTCGCCGCGCCGTCGACGATCGGATCGGCATCGTAGCTGTCGCCGCGATCGCCTTCGTCCTCGAGCGCGCAGAGCCCCGTGAAGGTGCGCGCGCCGATCCGCAGCTCGAGCGTACCGTCGTCTCCGGCGCGGACGCGCACGTCACCGCACCGGATCTCGCGCCCGGCGTCGATCGCGTCGGGCGCGTCCTCCGCGACTTCGAGCCGAACGCGCCGCCAGCCGAACGCGGGCACCTCCCCGACGACGAGCTCGAGATCGCGCGCGTCGCCTCCCGCGGCGATCAGGAAGCGCCCGTCGGCGTTGCCGGCAACGACGCGCGCGGGGACGCCGTCGGCCGCGAAGCCTGCCTTCTCGCGCGGCGGCAGAAGCCAGGGATGGAAGAACGGACCCTGGGCGCCGGATTGCAGCGAGGGCCACGGGTCGAGCGCGAAGCGCACGACGCCCGCGCGCGGCCAGGGCGACGGATTCCAGACCGCGAGCTCGAGCGCGTCACCGGCCGGTGTCGTGCGCGCGGTGGCGTGACCGGACAGGCGCTCGAGCGCGCGCAGGGTCGTCTCGCGCGCGAGCTCCTCGCAAGAGTCGAAGCGCGGCAGCATCTGCGCGTGCACGCGGTCGAGCGAGCAGCCGCCGATCGAGTCGTGCGCCTGGTTGCGCAGGAGCTGGCGCCAGGCCGCGCGCAAGCTCGGCCGCTCGTCGGGAAGACCATGCACGCGCGCGAGCGCTGCAAACGGCTCGGCCAGTCGTTCGAGCGCGGTCTCGCACGCGCGATTCCGCAGCTTCAGCGGCAGCCGCGCCGACCAGACACCGGGAAGCAGCGGGCCCGCGCAGCCGCCGACGAGCTCGCCGCTGTAAGACGGCAGCTCTCCGTCGATCGCGAGCGCGAAGTCGTCGACGAGCGCGCGCTCGACGGTCCAGCCGGTTCGCTCCGCCAGCGCGTGCGCGATCGCCGCCGTCTCGCCGCACGGCGGCGCGTGGTCGAAGCCGTTCAGCAGCAGGATCCGCCCGTGGCGGGTGCGCGCCGCGAGCGTCTCCGCGCGGTGCGCGATCTTCGCGGCCGCGATCTCCGGGTCGCGCGCGAGGTTCCCCGCGTTCGAGTAGCCGCTCGCGAGGTGGCAGGCGACCAGGGAGCTCCCGTCCGGCGCGACCCACCGGTACTCCGGCGGGAGCTCGCGAACCTCGCGCGGGTTGCCGCGCCAGTAGACGAACGCGTGCAGGCCGAAGCCGGCGAAGAGCTGCGGGAACTGCGCGGGGTGGCCGAACGAATCCGGTGTATAGGCGACGGACGAGACCGGCCCGAACGGGGAGCCGACGCGCCGGCCCTCGAGCAGGTTCCGCACGTGCGCCTCGCCCGACGGCAGCAGCGAGTCGGGCTGCACGTACCAGGGCCCGATCCCGATCCGTCCCGCGCGCACGGCATCCTCGAGATCCTTGCGCCGTTCCGGCCGAAGCTCGAGGTAGTCCTCGAGCACGATCGTCTGTCCGTCCAGCAGGAAGCGGAAGCCGGGATCCTGCGCGACCAGCTCGAGCACGCGGTCGATCGTGTCGACCAGCCGCGCGCGGAACGACTCGAACGTGCGGTACCACTCGCGGTCCCAGTGCGTGTGCGAGACGAGGAAGGCCCTCACGCGGCGGGAGTATACGCGCGTCGCCCGCGCGACGGCGCGGCAAGCAGCTCGCCGAGCTGCGCGAACTCGGCCGCGCGCGGCGAGTTCGTCCGCCAGACCAGCCCGATCGTCCGACCGGGCGCCGGGCGGCGCAATCTGCGGACCTCGAGTCCGGACGCGCCGCGCAGCTCGACGTCGACGGCGCTCTCCGGGATCAAGCTGACCCCGAGCCCGTTCGCGACCATCTGTAGGAGCGTTCCCAAGCTCGTCGCCTGCACGCGTCCCGAACCGTGCGCGCCCGCGCTGGTGCAGACGCGGAGCGCCTGATCCCGCAGGCAGTGTCCTTCCGCGAGCAGCAGCACGTCCTCGCCCGCGAGCTGCGCCTCGCTGATCGTCGCGCTACGCCCGCGCGTCAGGCGATGACCGGCCGGCGCGACCAGCAGGAACGGTTCGTCGAAGAGACGCAGCGATTCGAGGTGCGCCCCGCTGACCGGCAGCGCGAGCAGCAGCAGATCGAGATCGCCCGCCGCGAGCAGGTCGAGCAGGACGTTCGTCTTGTCCTCGCGCAGCTCGAGCACCAGGCGCGGGTGGCGCTCGCGCACCGCCGGCAGCGCGCGCGGGAGCAGATACGGCGCCACGGTCGGGATCACCCCCAGACGCAACCGGCCGGAGAGCGGCTCGCGCACCGCGTGCGCGGTCTCGATCAGCGCATCCAGGTCCTGCAGCACCGCGCGCGCACGCGCGATCACCGCCTCGCCCGCCGGCGTCACCAGCACGCCCCCGCGTCCGCGCTCGAAGATGCGCAAACCCAGCCCCTTCTCGGCGAGCGCGATCTGCGTGGACAGCGCCGGCTGCGTCACGTGACAGCGCTTGGCTGCGCGCCCGAAGTGGCGCGCGTCCGCGACCGCGACCAGGCACTCGAGCTGGCGGACCGAGGGCTTCATCGATAGCCGAACTGTATCGATCCGATCGAAACTATCAATTGGACGAATCGAGGCAGAGGGCCGATCGTCCGGGTCGTGTCGGGCGATGGGGCCCGGCGGGAAGCACGAGGTAGCTGCCATGGACGAGCGAAAGAGAATGACGACCGCCGCGGGAATTCCGATCGCGGACGACGAGAACACCCTCACCGCGGGCGAACGCGGGCCCGTGCTGATCCAGGACTTCCACATGCTCGAGAAGCTCGCGCACTTCAACCGCGAGCGGATTCCCGAGCGCGTGGTCCACGCGAAGGGCGCGGGCGCGTTCGGCACGTTCACGGTCACGCAGGACGTGACCCGCTACACGCGCGCGGCGCTGTTCGCGAAGGTCGGCAAGCAGACGGAGACGTTCGCGCGCTTCTCCACCGTGGCCGGCGAGCGCGGCGCGCCCGACACCGACCGCGACCCGCGCGGCTTCGCGGTGAAGTTCTACACCGAAGAGGGGAACTGGGACATGACCGGCAACAACACGCCGGTCTTCTTCATTCGCGATCCGCTGAAGTTCCCCGACTTCATCCACTCGCAGAAGCGCGACCCGCGCACGAACCTGCGCAATCCGACGATGATGTGGGACTTCTGGTCGCTCTCGCCCGAGTGCCTGCACCAGGTGACGACCCTCTTCTCGGACCGCGGCACGCCGCTCGGCTTCCGCTACATGCACGGCTTCGGCAGTCACACGTTCTCGTTCGTGAACGCCGCGGGCGAGCGACACTGGGTGAAGTTCCACTTCAAGTCGATGCAGGGGATCCGAAACCTCTCGGCCCAGGAGGCGCAGAGGCTCGCGGGCGCGGAGCCCGACTTCGCGACGCGCGATCTCTTCCAGGCGATCGAGCGCGGCGAGAATCCGCGCTGGCGGGTCTGCGTCCAGCTCATGCCCGAACGCGACGCAGCCGGCTATCGATTCCACCCATTCGACGTCACCAAGGTCTGGTCGCACCGCGACTATCCGCTGGTCGAGGTGGGCGTCCTCGAGCTGAACAAGAACCCCGAGAACTATTTCGCCGAGGTCGAGCAGTCGGCATTCACGCCCGCGAACGTGGTGCCGGGGATCGACTTCTCGCCCGACAAGATGCTGCAGGCTCGGCTGTTCTCGTACGGCGACGCGCACCGCTACCGCCTCGGCGCGAACTACGAGCTCCTGCCCGTGAACCGGCCGCGCGCGGCGAACGCCGACAACTACCAGCGCGACGGCGCGATGCGCTTCGACGACAACGGCGGCGGTCGGGTGAACTACGGGCCCAACAGCTTCGGCGGACCCGTCGCGGTGCCGAGCGCGGCCGAGCCGCCGCTGAAGCTCGAGGGCGAAGCGCGCCGCTACGACCACCGCGCCGGCAACGACGACTTCACGCAGGCGGGGGATCTGTACCGGCTGATGAAGGAGGACGAGCGCGCGCGTCTGATCGAGAACCTGGCCGGCGCGATGCACACGGTGCCGCGCGAGATCCAGATGCGGCAGGTGCCCCACTTCGCCCGCGCGGACCGCGAGTACGGCGCGCGTGTCGCGAAGGCGCTCGGGCTGCCCGAGCCGGTGGTCGAGCAGCGCTAGCCCAGGACGCGCGCCGGCGGCGGCCACTCCGCCGCCGGCGCGCCTGTCCCTGGCGAGTGTCAGGCTATCCTCGCGGGATGCCGCCGATCGCGCGCCTGCTGATCCTCGCCGGGCTCGCGTTGCTCGCGCTCGGTCTCCTGCTCTGGCTCGTACCCGGCCTCTCCTGGCTCGGCCGCCTTCCGGGCGATTTCCGCATCGAGCGCGGCAACCTGCGCGTCCATCTGCCGATCACGACCTCTCTCCTGCTCTCCGCCGCGCTCTCGCTCGCGCTCTGGCTGTTCTCGCGCCTGCGCTAAAGGCGCGAGCGTCGCCTCTCGATGCAGAGGGGACATGCGCGTCTGCATCCTCACGTTGGGCTCGCGCGGTGACGTCCAGCCCTACGTGGCCCTGGCGCGCGGGCTCGATGCCGCGGGCCATCACACCGCCGTCTGCGCAGCGCCCAGGTTCCGGAGCTTCATCGAGTCCCACGGGTGCGAGTTCGCGAGCTTCGACACGGGCGACCCGCAGGCGCTCTTGAGCTCCACCGAGGGCCAGGCGCTGTTCGAGTCGACGCGCAATCCATTCGCGCTGATCCGCGGGCTGTGCCGCCTGCTCGAGCCGGTGCTCGAGAAGGGCTACACCGAAGCGTGCCAGGCGACCGAGGGCGCCGACGCGGTGCTCGTCTCGCCGGGCGCGCTGCCGATCGCGCACGCGCTGCGGGAACGGCGCGGTCTCCCCTTCGCGGGCGCCTTCCTGCAGCCGAACCACCCGACCCGGGAGTTCGGAAGCTGGCTCTTCCCGGACGTGCCGCGCTGGCTGCCGTTCCGCGGCGCGCTCCGCCTGGGAAGCCACCACCTCACCTGGCAGATCCTGTACCGGATCGTCCGCGCGGCGAACGACGCCGCGCGCGCGCGCGTGCTCGACCTCCCGACCGCCGGAAATCCGTTCGCGGCGATGCTCCGCGAGCGCGCGCCGACGCTCTACGGCATCAGCCGCGCGGTCGTCCCGCGCCCCCACGACTGGGGGCCCGAGCTCTCGCTCACCGGCTACTGGTTCCTGGATCGCACCTCGGGCTGGCGGCCGTCGCGCGAGCTCGAGGACTTCCTGGCTTCGGGCCCATCACCGATCTGTGTCGGATTCGGAAGCATGCCCTCGGCGGACCCGGAGCAGACCACGGAGATCTTCACCAAGGCGCTCCAGCGCGCGGGCCTGCGCGGCATCCTGCTCACCGGCTGGGGCGGGCTGGCGACGCGCTCGGAGCTGCCGGAGACGGTGTTCGCGCTCGAGTCCGCGCCGCACGACTGGCTCTTCCCGCGGGTCGCGGCGGTCGTCCACCATGGCGGCGCGGGCACGACCGCGGCGGCGCTGCGCGCGGGCGTGCCCGCGCTGATCGTCCCGTTCATCGCGGATCAGCGCTTCTGGGGTCAGCGCCTCGCAGCGCTCGGCGCGGGGATCGGTCCGCTCCCCCGCAAGAAGCTCGCGGTGGAGCCGCTCTCCGCCGCGCTGTGGGCGCTCGTCGAGAACCCGAAGTTCCGCATCCGGGCGACCGAGGTCTCCCGCGAGCTCGCGCGCGAGGACGGCGTCGCCCGCGCCGTTGCCGCACTGCCCTTCTGAATCCCGCCGCCCGATCCCCTCCGAATCGCGCCCTGGCGATCCCCTGTAGAATCGCGGGCGGAGGGAAGGCATGGCCGCGCATCCCGGCCCGGTGATCGTCACCGGCGCGAACTCCGGCATCGGGCTCGCGAGCGTCCTGCGCTTCGCGGCGCGCGGCTGGGACACGTGGGGAACCGTGCGCTCCGAGGACAAGGCCGACGAGCTGCGCGCCGCCGCGGGCGCGGCGGGCTGTGCCGAGCGCGTGCGTCCGCTGGTGCTCGACGTTTCCGATCACGCTGCCGTCGTCGACGCGTGGAAGGACCTGCCGGACTTCTTCGCGGTCGTGAACAACGCGGGCTACTCGCAGTCGGGTGCGGTCGAGGAAGTCTCCGCCGCGCAAGCCCGCGCGCAGCTCGACGTGAATCTGATCGCCCCCGCGGTCGTCTCTGGCTGCGCGCTGCCCGGCATGCGCCGGCTCGGCAGCGGGAGAATCGTGATGGTTTCGTCCGTCGCGGGACGCGCGTCGGTGTTGCCGCTCAACGCCTGGTACCACGCCTCGAAGTTCGGCCTCGAGGCGCTCTCCGACGTGCTGCGCGTCGAGGTCGCGTCGTTCGGCGTGGCGGTCTCGATCGTCGAGCCGGGCTTCTTCAAGACCGGCATCACGGGTCGCGCGCGCGATCTCGCGTCCGAGCGCGCGGCGCACGCGGGCTCGCCCTATGCCGAGGCCTACACGCGGATGGACACGCTGGTCGAGCTGGTGGAGCGCTTCGCCCCGCCGCCGGACGTGGTCGCGCGAACGATCGTCCTCGCCGCCGAGAGCCGGTCGCCGCTGCGCCGCTACGTGGTCGGCCTGGACGCGCTGGCCACGATCGCCGCCGAGACGCTCGCACCTCGCGCACTCACGGATTTCGCGATGCGCCTGGCCGCCAACCTGATGTCGAAAGGCTAGACTGCGTGGCCCCGCCTGCTGCTGCTGAATGAGCCGAAACGTCGAGACCGAAAACGGGAAGCTCGCCGGCGAGGAGATCGCCGGGGTGCACGTCTTTCGCGGGGTGCCCTTCGCGCGTCCGCCCGTGGGCGCGCTTCGCTTCACACCCCCGCAGCCGCTCCCCCGTTGGCGCGGCGTGCGCGAAGCCCTTCGGCCCGGCCCCGCCTCGCTGCAGGTCGGCGCGGCGTGGATGACGCGGATGCGGCTCGACGTCGGCGGACGGGTCGACGAGGACTGCCTCTATCTGAACGTCTACTCCCCCGGCCTCGATCGCGCGCGCCGACCGGTCTTGGTGTTCCTGCACGGCGGCGCCTTCCTGATGGGCGCGGGCTCGACGTTGCTCTACGACAGCCGGCGACTGGCACGGCGATCCGACATCGTCGTCGTCACGATCAACTACCGGCTGGGGGTGCTGGGCTGGGGTCACCTCGGGCTGGTCGAAGGCTCGAGCCTGCCCGAAGCGGTGAACCTCGGAATGCAGGATCAGATCGCGGCGCTCGGCTGGGTGCGCGCGAACATCGAGGCGTTCGGCGGCGATCCGGAGAACGTGACTCTGTGCGGGCAATCCGCGGGCGCGATGAGCGCCGTGGCGCTCTGCGCTTCGCCACAGGCGCGGCCGCTGTTCCAGCGCGTGATCGTGCAGAGCGCCGCGGGCCGCAGCGCGCTCGGCCGCGAGGAGGCGACGAACGTCGCGCGGATCTTCCTGGCCGAGCTCGGGCTCAAGCCCGAGACCGCGCACGAGGCGCGCGACGTCGACGTCGCGCGGCTGCTTCGCGCACAGGCGAGCGCGTGGCGCCGCACGTACAGCCCGGTGCGATTGATGTCGCTGATGCCCGTCGTCGACGGCGACTTGCTCCCCGAGTTTCCGCTGGCCGCGGTCCGGCGCGGCGCGATCGCGGACAAGGAGCTCATGATCGGCACCAACCGCGACGAGTGGAAGCTCTTCTCGCTCGTCGACGGCGGCGTGGTCGCGATGCGCGACGCGACCCTGGTGTCGCGCATCGCGAGCCTCGCCGATCCGCGCGAGCTGTCGCTTCCCGATCCGGAGGTCACCAGCCGCACCTATCGCGACGCAGTCGCTGCCGATGGCGGCTCGACCGACACGGTCGACGTGTGGAGCGCGTTCCAGTCCGCGCGCGTCTTCCATCACCCGGCGGCGCAACTCGCGGAGGCGCAGGTGCGCGCAGGCGGGCGGGTGTTCTCCTACCTGTTCGCCTGGAAGCCACCCGCGCTCGGCGGCCTGGTCGGCGCGTGTCACGCGCTCGAGCTGCCGTTCGTCTTCGGCTGGACGCAGATCCCGCTCGTGCGCTCGATGACGGGTCTCTCGACCTCAGCGCGCCGCCTCTCGCTCACGATGCAGCACGCCTGGGGCAGCTTCGCGCGGGCGGGCAACCCGTCGCACGAGGGCCTGCCGAGCTGGCCGGGCTACGAGCCCATCCTGCGCTCGACCATGTTGTTCAGCCGCGAAGCGCGCGTGGTCGACGCGCCGCTCGAGGCGGAGCGGCGCTTGTTCGAGTCGTGGACGAAGGCCTGCTAGGAACCCGCGAGGCCCAGGAAGTCGCGGAACGCGATCGCGACCGCCTTGTAGACGATCTTGTCGCGCCGGCCGCCGGTCGTGCTCACGCGAAGCGCGCTGAACGTCAGTGCTAGGAAGCGTACGTAGCCGGGTCCAGCGCGAAGGCCAGTCCATCGAGCGGGTCTCCGGCGGCGCGGCACGCGGCGTTCTTGCGCGCGACTTCGCGATACAGGCGGAGGGCGGCGCGTTCGTCGAGCTCGCGCGTGTCGCGCCCCAGGTGCTCGCGCAGCAAGTCGCAGCGCAGGGCGCGGACGGTGGGCGCGTGCCAGAAGGAGGCGTTCAGCTCGGTGTCTCCGAAGAACGAGCGATTGCCGATGTTGGCCGAGCCGATCGTGCACCACTGGTCGTCGACCAGCGCGATCTTCGCGTGCACGTAGACGTTCTGATAGTCGCCGCGGCCGAGATTCGCAGCGATGCCCGCCAGCGCGAAGTGCTCGAAGTCGCCCAACCGCGCGAGCGACTCGAAGAATGCGCGGTTCTCGGGATTGCGCCGGCCGGCCGCCATCTCGTTGTTCGGGGTCGCGGGCACGAGCACGACCACCTCGACGTCGCGCTCGAGCGCGCCGCGCAAGGCGTCGACGATCTGCGCGGCGCCGATCGCCTGGTCCTCGATGTAGATCGCGCGCCGCGCACCCTCGATCGCGCGCAGGTACTGGTCGAGGATCGAGTGCTCGCCGTCGCCGATCGCGAAGCTCGTACCCTCGGGCGCGGGGGTTCCGTCGGAATAGCGCCCTCTCCGCACGGTGCGCTGGATCTGCACCGGCACGTCGCCCGCACCGGGCGAGAGCGCGCGCGGAAACGCGAGCGCGCTCTGGCTTCGCGCGTCGGGCCACAGCCCGTCGGGCAGCTCGCGATCGCTCGCTTCGTTCCAGCGCTGCACGAAGTTGTGGTGGACGTCCGTCGCGGACGGTCCCCGCACCTCGACGTACACGTCGTGCGTGCTGCCGCCCTCGCGCGCCGCGTGACCGGGCGCGACGACCGAGCCGGGGTTCAGGTTGATCCCGCCGACGAACGCGACCTCCGACGGGCGGCCCGCGTCGACGAGCCAGCTCTTCTGGTGCTGGCAGTAGCGACCCTCCGCGCGGTCCCAGCGCGCCAGGAAGCGGGAGCCGCGGGCGCGCAGAAACTCGCGATCCGCGTCGGTCCCGGCGAAGTGCGAGCCCGGATCGAACTTCGCGAGCTCGGGATGGCGCCAGAAGATCACGCGCACGTCCAGCCCGCGCGCCTGCGCGCGGTCGAGCACGTCGAAGAAGCTGCCGTGCCCGTCCGGCATGGCGAAGCTCATCTGGTGGAACGCGACCGTCACCCAGACGCTGCTGCGCGCGGCGGCCACCGCCTCGGCGATCCGCGCGAATGCCGGTCCGCCGTCGACGAGCGGCCGTACCGCGTTACCGCCGCGGATCGGATACGAGCCCGAGCTGACGAACGGCAGGTGGCTTCCGTCGCGTTCCATCACGCCTCCCGACTCACTCGCGCGGCAGCGTATCACGTGCGGCGGGAAGCGCGGCGCAAATCACTGCGGGATGGCGTTGGGGTCCATCCAGAACACCTCCCAGTGGTGGCCGTCCGGATCGCAGAAGCTCCGCGTGTACATGAAGCCGTGATCCATCGTGTCAGCTGCAGGGGTCGCGCCGGACGAGAGCGCGGTCTTCACCAGGTCGTCGACCTCGGCCTTGCTCCCGGCCGTGAGCCCGAAGATGCCCTCGGTGCGGGTGCGCGCGTCGCAGATCTCCTTCTTCGCGAAGTCCTTGAAGCGCGCCTCGACGAGCAGCATCACGAACGCCTCGTCGCTCAGGATCATGCAGGTCGCGCTGTCGTCGGTGAAGCGCGGATCGAACGCGAAGCCGAGCTTGCTCCAGAACTCGATGGAGCGCGGCAGGCTCCGGACCGGCAGGTTGACGAAGATCTTTCGGGGTTCGCTTGCCTTCATGGGGGCCTCCGTGGCTGTTCGGATGTGAGACTCCGCCGGGCGCCGAAACTCATCGGTGCGCTTGCGTGTATCCTCCTCGCGTGGCGAGCTACAAGTTCGAGGACCTCTCGCCCCAGGACGCGGCGTTCCTCGCTGCCGAGGGACCCAGCACCCCCATGCACATCGGGGCGGTCTTCATCGCGGAGGCCGGGCCGCTGCGCACGGCGCAGGGCGGCATCGACATCGAGCGCATCCGCGAGTTCATCGGCGCGCGGTTGCACCGCATTCCGCGCTACCGGCAGCGGCTCGCGTACACGCCGCTGCGCGGCCGGCCGATCTGGATCGACGACAAGCACTTCAGCGTCGAGTTCCACGTCCGGCACACCGCCCTGCCCCGCCCCGGAACCGACGAGCAGCTCAAGCGCCTGATCGGCCGGCTGAGCTCGCAGACCTTGGACCGCAATCGGCCACTCTGGGAGCTCTGGGTGGTCGAGGGGCTCGAGCGCGGCGACCGCTTCGCGGTCGTGTCGAAGGCGCACCACTGCATGGTCGACGGCATCTCGGGCGCCGAGCTCATGACGGTGCTCATGAGTCTCTCGGCCGACGAGCGGATCCAGGCGCCGCCGCCGTACGTGCCCCGCCCGGCGCCGAGCGCGCGCGAGCTGCTGCTCGACGAGGCGCTCGGCTTCGTCACCGCACCCATGCAGGCGGGCTTCCGCGCGGCCGAGCTGCTTCAGAGCGAGCGACGCGAGGAGCTCGGTCAGGCGCTGCGCGGCGTGGCCGATCTGATCGTGCGCGGACTCATTCCCGCATCGGCGACGCCGCTCAATCGCGAGATCGGCCCGCACCGCCGCTTCGAGCACTTCGCGCTCGAGATCGCACGCGTGAAGGCGCTGAAGGACAAGCTCGGCGGCACTTTGAACGACGTCGTGCTCGCGACGGTCGCGGGCGGCATGCGGCGCTTCCTCACGCGACGGCTCGTCGACGTCGGCTCGCTCGACTTCCGCGTCTCGGCGCCGGTGAGCGTGCGCTCGAGCTCCGAGCAGAACGTGCTCGGAAACCGCATCTCCGCCTGGATCCTCCCGCTGCCCGTGAACGAAGCCGATCCGTTGCGCCGCCTGGAGCGCATCCGCGCGAGCACACGCCAGCTCAAGGAGTCGAACCAGGCGCTCGGCGCGGACCTGCTCTCCGCGGTCACGGAATGGACAGGCATGACCTTGCTGTCGCTGGGGACGAGCTTCCAGAACGTCGGCCGGCCGCACAATCTGGTGGTGACCAACGTGCCGGGGCCGCAGGTTCCGCTGTATCTCGTCGGCGCTCCGCTGCTCGAGTCCTATCCGATCGCGCCGCTGTTCCAGCATCAGGCGGTGATCGTGGCGCTGTTCAGCTACGCGGGGCGGCTCTTCTGGGGGCTCAACGCCGACGCCGAGCGCATGCCCGATCTCTCGGATCTGCGCGACGACCTCGAGCGATCCTTCGAGGAGCTCGCCGCGGTCGCGGCGCTCTGAAGGCGGAACTCGTGGATCTCTCGCGACGCGCGCACTGGATCTTCGACATGGACGGCACGTTGACCGTCGCCATGCACGACTTCGACGCGATCCGCGCCGAGCTGGGGCTGCCCCAGGGAAAGCCGATCCTCGAGGAGCTCGCGCGCCTTCAAGAGGACGAGGCGCGCGCCATCTTCGCGCGGCTGGACGCGCTCGAGCTGGAGCTCGCTCGCCGCGCGCGCGCGGCGGAGGGCGCGGTCGCGCTGCTCGAGGCGCTCGCCGCACGGGGCGCTCGGCTCGGGATCCTCACCCGGAACACCTTCGCGAGCGCACAGGAGACCTTGCGCGCGTGCGGACTCACGCGGTTCTTCGAAGAGGCGTGCATCGTAGGGCGCGAAGCCGCGGCGCCGAAGCCCGATCCGCACGGCATCCACCGCCTGCTCGGTGACTGGCGCGCGGCGCCGCACGAAGCCGTGATGGTCGGCGACTACCGCTACGACCTGCTGGCCGGTCGGGCAGCCGGCACGGCGACGATCTACGTGGACCCGAGCGGCGCGTTCCCGTTCGCCGAGCACGCGGACGTCTCCGTGCGCTCGCTCGCGGAGCTCTTCGAGCGGCTCACGTGAGCGCGAGCGTCGTCATCTTCCTGGGAACCGTCGCGGGGGTGGCCGCGTTCTTCGTGCGCGCGTCCGATCGGCCCGTGTACACGGCGGCGGTCATCGCCGCATGGCTCGGGTTCTCGGCGCTGCTCGCCGAGAGCGCCTGGCTCGCCGACTTCGACGCGCGACCGCCGCACTTCTTCCTGTTCGCCACGCCGACGTTCGCGGCGACGATCGCGCTGGCGTTCTCCCCTCTCGGCGCGCGGCTCTGCGCGCGTGTCGGAACTGCGGCGCTGATCGGCTTCCAGGTCTTTCGCGTGCCGGTCGAGTGGGTGCTCTTCGCGCTGCACCGCGACGGAACCGCGCCCGTGCAGATGACGTTCGAGGGCTGGAACTTCGACGTGCTCACGGGGCTCTCGGCGCCGCTCGTGGCCTGGCTCGCCGCGCGCGGATCGATCGGCCGCCGCGGACTCCTGGCCTGGAACTGCGCCGGGCTCGCGCTGCTCGCGAACATCGTCTCGATCGCGATCCTCTCGACGCCGACGCCGCTGCGCGCGTTCTGGAACGAGCCCGCGAACACGTTCGTCACGCATTGGCCGTGGGTCTGGCTGCCCGGATTCCTCGTGCCTGCAGCGCTTTGCGGCCACCTGCTGGCCTTCCGCAAGCTCGCCCGCATGCGTTAGCCTCCGCGTTCCATGGCAGATCCCACCGACCCCAAGCACAGCTTCCACGAGCTCGTGATCGCCGACGTGGTCCAGGAGACCGCCGACACGCGCTCGTTCGTCTTCGACGTGCCGCCCTCGCTCGCCGGCCTGTTCGGCTACGTCTCCGGCCAGTTCCTCACCTTCGAGATTCCCTGGGACGGCTTCCGCGTGCGCCGCTGCTACTCGCTCTCGAGCGCGCCGGGTCTCGACGCGAAGCCCAAGGTGACGGTGAAGCGCATCGACCGCGGGCGCGTCTCGAACTGGTTCAACGAGCGGCTCGCGAAGGGCGACCGCATCGCCGTGAAGCCGCCCGAGGGTCTGTTCGTGCTGCGCCCCGGCGAGCAGGAACGGCCGATCGTGATGTTCGGCGGCGGCAGCGGCATCACGCCGATCCTCTCGATCATCAAGACCGCGCTCACCAAGACCGGCCGCAAGATCAAGCTCGTCTACGCGAACCGCGACCGCGACTCGATCATCTTCCGCGACGAGCTCGAGGCGTGGCGCGTCCGCTACCCGGACCGGCTCGAGATCGCGCACCACCTCGACGCGGAGCGCGGCTTCATGCACGCCGCGAACGCCAAGGACCACTTCGCCGGCCTCGAGCACGCGGACTTCTACATCTGCGGTCCGGG
>Ga0184615_10001225_pt1 | contig 14011 bp, 10 predicted proteins | sample PLM4_65_coex_FD_133134 | JGI IMG/M metagenome (GOLD analysis project Ga0184615, IMG submission 133134) | Groundwater sediment microbial communities from an aquifer in East River, Colorado, USA - PLM4_65_coex | ecosystem: Environmental > Terrestrial > Soil > Riparian zone | place: USA: East... | reverse complement strand
CCTATCCGTGGCCGGGAAACGTTCGGGAGCTCCGCAACCTCTTGGAACGGCTGATCGTCACGATCCGAGAATCGGTGATCACGCCGTCCCATCTCCCGCCGGAGATGCTGGACGAGGCGCCCATGAGCTCGCGCGGTCACCGGCTGGCCGGCAAAGCGCTCCGTGACATCGAAAAGCAAGCCATCATCGAAACCCTTCGCGACGTCACCCCCCACCGCGAAAAGGCGGCCAAGATTCTCGGGATCAGTCTGCGGGCGCTCCAGTACAAGATCAAGGAGTACGGGATCGTTGTCGAGGGGTAAGAGAGAAAACAGGGTCACTCCGACCCCCATATTCTCGAAATCCGTGAGGACGCGGCGGCGTGAATCGGTGGCCGAACGGTAGATCCTTAAACGACGTGCCGATGAGATCCAAAGTCAACAAGTCAAGCCTGCCCACGAGGCCGTCACATTTTTCGTCCTCTTTCGTTTTCCTTCTGTTGACTTTGATTATCATTTACGATAATTTATTGAATCGGTGATCGGATGAAGGCGGCGCGGCCTTTTAGAATCCGAGAGTACCTCACAGATCGCGGCGCGAGCCCGTATCGCGAGTGGCTCGACGGATTGGACGTGAGGGCCAAAGCGCGTGTCCAGGCTCGGGTCTTGCGCTTTGAGTCGGGCAATCTGGGCGATTATAAATCGGTCGGAGGCGGGGTGCTGGAAAGCCGGATCGATTTCGGACCGGGTTACCGCGTCTATTTCGGGATTGACGAGGGCGACCTCGTTTTGCTGTTGGTCGGAGGCACGAAGCGAACGCAACGGCGGGACATTCGTCAGGCCCTGGACTACTGGGCGGAGTATGTGAAAGGAACGTGAGCATGGCACGACGGACTCGAGACTGGAACAAGGGACTCGCAAACGATTTCAAGGATTCGAGCTTTGTTCGGGAATTCGTGAACGCCGCCCTGGACGAAGGCGTTTCCATCCAGGACGTGCTGCGAAAGCTCGTGGATGTGGTCGGGCTGAAGGAAACGTCCAAGAAGACGAAGATGCCGAGTCCGAACATCCTGCGAGCCCTGAACCCGAAGCACAACCCGACGCTCGACACGCTGAATAAAATTCTTCGGCCGTTTGGTCTGAAACTGTCGGTGACGATGATTCAGAAGAATCCCAGCCGGACGGCAGCGTGAGGGGCTGCGGTAAAGATGGAAAATAAATCCGTCCCCTTTTTCTCCCCCAGACGGGGCTGAAGACGGCAGAGGCAGCCGCTAAGGCCGGGGGGCGGATCGAGATCCGTGAGGACGCGGCGGCGTGAATCGGTGGCCGAAAGGTAGATCCTTAAACGACGTGCCGATGAGATCCAAAGTCAACAAGTCAAGCCTGACCCCGAGGCCGTCCCCGAGGCCGTCCCGCGCCGTGTCGATGCAACCGCCTGCACCGAGTATGCTTTCTGCCATCGACTGGCGACGCGTCAGTCGTATCGCGCAGCGCGAACAAAGCAATAGAGAGCGCCACGCCCCAGTTGTTTCTGCTTACCGGTGGTGGGCACGGCGCCCTCACAGCGTCATGGGCGCCATCCTCGATGCCGCGGCAGAAATCTACGGCAAGAAGTTCACGGTCGCGGACCCGTTCAGCGGCGGCGGCACAGTCACGTTCGAAGCTACTCGGCGAGGCCTGAGCGCTTACGCACAGGACCTCTATCCCTGGGCTGCTGAAGGTCTGGCAACCGCGCTCACTCCCGCTGACCCAGAAGAGCTCCATCGCGCTGCCGCCCACCTCCTCAATGCGCTAGAGCCGCACAGAGCCAAATATCGCTCGAAAGACGGCAGTGAACTAACCCATATCCTGCGCGTTCGGATTGGCTGTTGCCCCCACTGCCAAGAGGACGTGCACCGCTTCCCCGAACACATGGTGACTGTTGCCTCGCGGAGCGTGGACGAAAAGCGGGCGTATTACGGCTGCTCCAGTTGCGGCGAAGTGACCCGCGCCAAGATAGGCGTGAAGAGTTTTCATTGCCACGGGTGTGAACAACGCCGCGACACATCTTGTCCCGTCAATCGGTGCCCACACTGCAAGACCGAGATGGAGGTGATGCAGGCGCTTCGCGGGCCGCCGAGATGGAAAGCGGTCCTGGTTCAGCGCGTGGTGATGGAAGGCAAGCAAGCCCGCGCGCGGCTGCGTCCCGTGTTGCCGGGAGACCCAGTGGACGAACCCAATGCCTCTGCCAGTTCCTCGGTTCTCTTGGCACCCATCCGTAATGGCATCGAGACGAAGCGTCTCCTTCGGCTGGGCTACTCCCTCTGGAGCGACCTGTACACAGCGCGACAGGCCGTGGTACTGCTGGATGCCCTTGCAATCATTCGCACTCTGCCATATTCGGAGGCCGTAAAGGATCGCCTTGCCTTTTCGGTCATCGGATGCGCCGAAATGCCCGCGTACCTGAGCCGTTGGGACCGTTCGGTCCTCAAACCCTTCGAGGCCATCGCCAATCACCGATACGCGCACACCACGCTTGCGGTTGAGATGAACCCGCTTGCCCCAGTGGGCAGGGGAACACTCGCCAAGAGACTCGCTTCGGCGTGCAAGTCGCTGCAATGGCTGTCCGACAGTTGTGGGCGGTTGCCGAACGTCAAGAGGGTACTCGCGTCATCGGCGCCAGTTGCACCCGGAGAGCGAGAGGTGGTCGTTGCGACAGGTAGCAGCGCGCAGCAGGCGATGCCCGATGACTCTGTACAGCTCGTCCTAAGCGACCCGCCCTATCTCGATGACGTTCAATACGGCGAGCTCTCCCGCCTCTTTCACGTTTGGCTTTCGGCCTACAAACCGATTGGGCAAGCAGATGAGCATGCGGAGGCGGTTCCGAATCGCTCACGCGGAACTAACGTGGAGTTCTACGAGCGCGTTATTGCGTCTTGCTTGGCCGAAAGCCATCGCACGCTCGCTCGTCGTGGTCGACTGGTACTGACTTTCCATAACACCAAGCTTGTCGCTTGGCAGGCGCTTGCCGGCGCCCTGCATCGGTCCGGCTTCGAAGTGCGCGCCCTTGCCGTCGTGCATGCCGAAAATGGCACGGACCTTTGCAAACGCAATGTGAACAGCATGCTGCACGACTTGGTGCTGGAGTGCGGGCCACGTAGAAGAGAAAAACACGATGTACATGTTGCTCTGAATCCCAAGTCGGTGCCCGAGAAGAACCTTGTCGCAGTCGGTTTGGCGCTGGCAGCGTCCGCCTGCACCGGGAACGCCAGAGCACTGCCGGAGCTTTACAGAAGGGAACTCAAACGACTTGGCATCGGTAGGGTACTCATCGAGTAATCATGTGGGAAACGGCATTTAGCGGGTTGACCCAGCCCATCACACAGGCATTCCTGCATCGTGCGATATTGCCCGCGTGGGGTAAGGGTTTCGAAAAAGTGAGCGCGGCAATTGCGGTCCGCTTGGCGTTGCTTGCGCATGCCAAGCCGCAAACGCTATTTCTCCTCGTTCCTGAAGCGTCTGATATGACCGCCCGCTATATTGCGGCGGCCCTCTTGGTCGGTGATTTCGCGCACAAGAATGGCGCCGTTCATCTCATTCCCCCCGAGGTTGGCCCATTGATTGACGGCGACCTGCTGTTGGTTACCCAATCCGTTTCCCCGAGCAAAACCGCGTTGGAAGAAATTAAGCTAGGGAGCCAATACCCGCTTGGTGAACTGTGGGAGGTCGCGGCGCTGACCCGATATTTTTCCACTCGAAACACCAAGCCGAGGGTCTATCTCGCCAACCCTGGGTGGGCTGTGGAGAACCTGCCGAAGCGTCCCTTTGGAGCGGTCGTCATCGACGCCACTCACCCGCGGACCCTTGCCCAGCTGAAGACAATACTTGCGGGACCGGTTTCCAAATCGCCGGTGCGCATTGTCGTCCTGCCCCCCGTTGACAAAGCGTTCTTGCGAGCTTGCGGATACCCAACCAGCGTCAGCGCTTGGCTATGGGACCCGCAGGCCAAACAGGATGCGGATGCCATTGCCGGCAACGGCTCACAGGGCAACCATGAGCCAACAACGAGAACCATGTGGGTCTGCGGCGAAGACGAAGAAGGAGCCGCCGCCCTGGGAGCTGTCCATCAAAGCCTTACTGATATGCTCCATAAAGCCGGCGGCCTCCCGATTCCCGGTCTGATGCACGCTTGGGGCATCTACCACAGATTGCGCCAACTCACGGTGCCGCTTGTTCAGCTGGAACAAGCGAACAGTCAGACTTGGGGCGGAAATCTAAAGCGCCGTGTAGCAGCGCTCGCGATGGTCGAGGGCCACGGCAACCCAGTTTGGGAAACCACTTGGCCGGGGCTCAAGAGCGAAATCGAGCGTGCATACGAGGTTTTCCTGCAGCGCGAGGAGCCAGCGAAGTTCTGGGTGCTTGCGTCACGCGTCGAAGAGTGGCTCCGTAATCCAGTAAAAAATGACTACCGCATCGTGGTCTCGTCGCAACAGGAGCCCGGGTTGTTGTGGCGAATGCTTGAAGATGTAGTCGACGGAGCAAAGGATGCTCGGGCTGAGGGCCTCATCGTAATAACGACTGCATCCGAGGAAGCAAAACTCATCGCGAGCGCCCAATTTGCCCATACGCTGCTCTCCGGAGCGAGGTCGGCCAAGACACGCTACCTCGATGTATACCCACACGACGATATTGAAGAACTTGCGTACCCGTTCGAGGCCCGCATGGAGCAAACAGTACTGGAGGGCCTCTACGAGTTCGCTGCAGCTCTCGAAGATGACCGGGGCCGTGGAGCTTTCTTGGAGCCGCTCGGCCTCAAGGCAAATGCCTTGGCTCCACCCTGCCGGAAGTCTCCTGCTCCGCGCCTCGAGTGTTTCGTTGGAGAAGGTCGAGGGATTCGGCTAATCACGGAAGCAGCCGTGTCTGGCGGTATCGACATCGACCGGCTAGCCGACCCGGGCGACACTCAGTCTGACGAGCAATACCGGTACGCCTTCGATGGGGGCCCTGCAGCGCCGCACAGTGACCGTATTGTTGAGGTCGACTACGTGCAAGGGATTCGTGCGAGGTACCCAGACAGCCATCGTGTCGACGTTTTTTTCTCCGCTACTGACCAGCTTCAAAGAGAGCAGGTGAAAGACTTGCAGCCTGGGTGGCAAGTCGTCAGCTTCGTCGACGACCGCTACGAAAGTCTTTTCAATCGCTTGACGGAGGCAGTTGACCTCCGCCTGCCGCAGCGGGACCAAATGGCGCTCGTCCTGTGGGGCGAAGCAAAGTCCGCGGCCGTGGCGCGATTCATGGGCGACAAGGGCGCTCTGTTTCAAGAACTGAAGTCCAAGGGATTGTCGTCTGACTACGCCACGGCGCTCTCATGGTTACGGGAAGGCGATGAGGATGTGCTCGCTCCGCAGCAGCTTGAAGACTTTCTCGTCCTTGCCAATGTAAGCGGCTGCTATCCCGATGAATCACTAATGGTCCGAACGTACCGCTGCATCCAGCAGCATCGCGGCCGTCAACGGCAGGCAGGCAAAGCGCTTCGTGCTCTGCTGCGTGCCATCCTGACGGGCGACGGGTACGAGGAAGCACTTGAGGGGGCACGCAAGTTTGATGCGGCCGTCGGTGACGTGCTCAGTGCCGTAGAACTGCTGGAGGTTCGTTCAGTTCGGCCCATTGGAAACCTGCTGCAAGAACTTGAGACGCAACCATGACAACGACACCCGAGCACAACGCGCCAACGTATTGGGATGACCTGGCCATCACGCGCCACTTTGTAGAAGTGCTGGAACAACGCCTCGCTGGACGCGACAAGGACCGGCGCACCAATACGCATCCGCTCGACTGGTGCCATCTTGGAATTCTCGGGCCCGCGAAACCGGAGCCACCTGCGCTCGAGCTGGAGGAGGAACAGCCTGAGGGTCAGGAGCCCACCGCGGTGACCAATGGCCAACCGAACGCGTCTAATGTGCCGGCGCAGGCAGTGACAAAGGGTGGAAAAACAACCGAAACCAAGGCAGGGGCTGTACCGGAAGAAGGAGCCCCCGTAGTGGCCGACAAGGCCGAGGTCTTTGAGGCAACTCGACGCCCGCCATCGGCGTTGGGCTTCGAAATTCTCGTTGAGCCAGACGAAAGCGGTGTCGTGGAACTCACCGTTGACGCCAACTTCTGCCTTTTTACCAAGCACCTTCCGACGTGGAAAGAGCAGGTTGAAGTGCTAGGCGACGGCGCGTCTGAGGGGTCGCCGGTCGCAGAGGTGGTTCAGCGATGGACGGTGGCCCTCAGTGGCATCCGGTTCCAGCTCCGCCCGAATGGGACGAATTCATTTGACGACGATGGTGCAATACAGGCGGTCATCGACTCGAAGCTAGACGAAGCATTCAAGCGCCCGGACGCAGGTCGTAAGTGGCCTGGACAGCGGCCACAGCGGCCAAAAGTTGACAACGACGCGTACCTCAAGGACGAAACAGCCTTCCGGCTCTTTCTGAATGGACTGACTTCCACGCCGGGCACCACGGTCGACCGTTGGCGCTTGCTCGGCAAAGTGGAGGTGCGCGTCTGGCCTCGGGCGGATGGAAAGCTGCGTGTGGGCTGCTACATTTGCAATGCGACGCTGGCCACGGGAGTCGGCTACCAGGATGCGTTTCTCGTCATTGGGGACGCGGCGCTGAAGGCGAGCGTAGAACGAGGAATGCTTTGCCCAATTGAAATCCTGCCAGTGCCGCGGGACTACCAGTACGACCGGCGCGTTTGGGCTGTTGGCCACAATACGAGCGTTCGCGTCTCAGGCGAGAAGCGCAGCCTTGAAACACGTGCGCTTGCCTACTACGAACAGCCACGAATCGCCACGCGCGACAAGCCGCCGGCGACGTTTGCGGGGATGGCATCTGACCCGCTAGCCACGCTGACGCGAATCTACGTGGCGATGGACGAGTATGCCGCCGATTGGAACGACCGTGTCCTCGAGCAGAACCCGCTCAATCTCGACGCCGACGAGTTCAAGGAATGCGCGAAGGACCTTGCGGGGTTCCGGGACGAGATGGCCAGATTCGCCGGTGGCGTAGCTGCACTCAACGCCGACTCTCGACTCTTTACGGCGTTCAAGGCCATGAACCGCGTCTTCGGCCGTCTTGCCAAGGGCTACGATTCGTGGCGCCTGTTCCAGCTCGTCTTCATTGTCACGCAGCTGCCCGCGCTGGCGATTCGCGAGAACCACACGTCGGGCGAATTCCCGAAAGGAACCTCGCGAACTTGGAAGGACATTCTGGATTGGGGCGATATTCTGTGGTTCCGAACGGGCGGAGGTAAGACTGAGGCTTACCTGGGGCTCACGTGTTGCGCCATCCTGTACGACAGGCTTCGTGGCAAGAACCATGGAATCACGGCCTGGCTCCGTTTCCCGCTACGCATGCTGAGCGTCCAACAGCTGCAACGTGCCATGAAGGTGGTGTGGGAGGCAGAAGCTGAGCGCAAAGTCTTGCTTGGTGAAGAGGCGGCGTCTTCAGACCCGATTCGCCTTGGCTACTTTGTAGGAAGCACAACAACTCCAAACAGCCTCTCCGAGGACGAACTCAAGAAATACGCGACGGACGAGAGCCGCGAATGGCTGCGCGTGGTGCCGGATTGCCCTGCCTGTGGGGGGAACGGGACGGTCAAGGTCGAAATAAACGCACCCGAGATGCGCTTCAAGCATGTTTGTTCTGCGTGTAAGGCAGTCCTGCCTCTCGATGTATCCGATGACGAGGTGTACCGAAAGCTCCCAGCCTTGATTGTCGGCACCATCGACAAGATGGCATCGGTGGGCCAGCAAGTGAAGTTCGGCGTGTTGTGGGGAGGCGCAAAGTGGCGTTGCCCGTCGCACGGTTACGCCTTCGGTGAATATTGTTTCGCTTTCGGTTGCAAGATCGATAAGAAGAGCCGTATTCCGGTCAAGCCCTACGACCCCTCGCCCGCGCTACACATTCAGGACGAACTCCACCTCCTTCAGGAAGAACTGGGCGCGTTTGCAGGTCACTACGAGACCCTCGTTCGCTACTGCGAACAGACGCTGAGCAACTTTCCGGCAAAGGTAGTCGCGGCCACCGCGACCATCGAGGGTTTTGAACACCAAGTTCGCCATCTCTATGGGGTAAAGGAAGCACGGCGCTTCCCGGGACGGGGGTACGACCGCTTGACGAGCTTCTACGCAGAGCCTGACAAAGACGAACAAGGGAAGCCGAAGACCGCACGCATCTTTGTGGCTTTCCGAAGTGCCTCACTTCACCAAGCGGATGCGGCCGCGTTCTGCACGGAGATTCTGCAGATGGAAATCGACCGGTTGGTAAAGAATCCACACCTCGCGCTCGCTTTTCTGAAGGATGCCGTCACTGACGCCGATGTTCAAAACCTACTGAAGTACTACACGACGACGCTCAACTACGTCGGAAGCCTGCAACGTGGTTCGCGAGTCAATCAAGCACTGCAGGACGTGGCCACTAAGACTAGGCCTGAGTCCGGCCGCGAGATGACTGTCGAGTACCACTCTAGTCGCTCGTCGGGGGCGCAAGTTGCCGACTTGGTGCATCGGGTCGAATCCCCCCCGGCATGGAATAGCCCGGAGTTTCTCGACGCGCTCGTTGCGACAAATATGATTAGTCACGGTGTGGACTTGGAGCGCATCAATCTGATGACGATGGACGGGGTTCCTGAGCAAACCGCTGAGTACATCCAGGCGTCAAGCCGGAGCGGTCGTAAACATGTTGGCTTGGTTGTTGTGGTACTGCCCGGTTTCTCGATTCGCGCCACAAGCATTTACCACCGCTTTCTCGAATACCACGAGCATCTGGAGCGCATGGTCTCACCGGTACCGGTGAACCGATTCGCCAAATATGCGGCTCGGCGGACGCTGCCCGGCATCGCAATTGGTCTTATCTACGGCCGCCATGCAGCCGAGAGTGGCAACCAGAAGCTTAACAAGCGGCATGAAGCGGATGCGCTGTTGTCGCAACTGGGCTCCAATATGATGGACGAACTTCAAGGCGCCTATGCGCTCGGCCAAGGTGTGTACGACGAGAGCTTGGAGTTGGGCTTGAGGACAACCCTTGCAGAGCAGATGGACATAGTCAGACTTTCCATTAGAAACAGTCACGAGCCCAACCTTAAGGATGCGGTAAGGCCCACGCCAATGCGAAGCCTGCGGGACGTAGAGGCCGGCGTGCCATTCCAGCCAGATGTTGACCACCACGTACTGATGGTGGTTCGTAAGGCGAAGGAGTAGGCAATGGCACAGCCGAAAGCATTCACGCGCGGGCAGACACAAGTCCTCTACCGACATTTGCCTCAATCCATCTTCGAACACGATGACTATGGCCTCTGCAAAGTGGAAACGGTCACGTTGTCCGAGGCGGACATCAACCGGGAAGCGCTGTTCGATGCTCTGACTGGCGCGCTTTCTCGCTGGACGAACACCAGGTTTGCTGACAAGTTCCCGGACCCCCGCGACCCTTCTAGGCGGGTGCGCTATATCATCGGCGAGCCACGAGAAGTGCGATTCGCGCCTTACCCCCTTCTATTCCGGTGCAGGACGTGCGAGCGAGCCGTGCGCTACAACGACCTGGTAAAGCGCGGAGGGCCACCCGGAAAATGCCAATGTGGTGGCGCGCTTGTGCGCTTGCGTTATGTGCAGGCACACAACTGCGGGCGCCTTGAAGAGCTTCGCTTCCCAGACAAGAGGTGCCCAAAGGGTCACGGTCCCGAGCACATCTCCTTCTATGACCCCGGTCGGGTTCGCCAGGCGCGCTGGTACTGCAAGGTCTGCAACAGCGATATCCAAGGTCTGCGGATGACGCCGTGCAAGTGCGCCTACAACGACTCCCTGGGGCCCGGCGCTCCGCAGTATGAGAAGTGGCTGAAAGTGGTTCCGACCGGAGACCCCTCACTTTATATTTCGCACACGCTTGCCTTTGTGAATTTCCCTGAAGACGAGGAAGGACAGGTAAGGAATGCCAAAGGGGCCCTTGGCCTAATGCTCGCCCGGATGTGGGGACTGTTGCCACAGGCAGTTGCCAAGGTGGTCAAGGAGCGCGAACGGGCAACTGCTGCGGACGATGACGACTCTCGGGCGAAGTTAGCGGACGCACTACGGAAGGTAGACCCGAATCATCCGTTAGTTAAGGAGTACGACGAGAAACGCGCCAAGCCAGCCGGCCAAGAGCCGCTAGACCGCGTTTCTGAGCTTCTTGATAACAACGCCGCATTACTTGCGGGTCCACTCCCTCGCTGGCTGGTGGAGCACACCACGCTACTGGACAAGACAGACCTTAGCGACTCGGTAAAAGTGGCTGCAATGCTGCGCCGTCGGGGTGACGAAGACGGTGCCCTGCAAATCGAAGAGGCTCAGCGCAAGGCAAAAGACCTGATGGGGATAGAGGCTATTCGCGTCGCCAACGACTTCCCGCTTGCGCTCTGTGCTTTCGGTTACACCCGGACGGCTCGGGACCCCGCACGAACCATCATTACGCCGTTTCCGGTCGATGACAAAGGGAAGATTCCGATATTCGCACTGGCGTCCGAAACTGAAGCCCTGTGGTTCCAGCTCGACCCCGCCCGAATTGTTGCTTGGCTGATTGACAACGGGCTGGCTTCGGGGTCGGTGCCGACAGATGCGGCACGTGCGTGGGCGTGGGTCTACCGCAACCTTCCGGGGCTGCGCCAGTCATTCTTCGAACCAGACTATAACGAACGGGCGTCGGCCGCTGTCAGGACACTCATTCACACGATGAGCCACGTCTTTCTTCGCCGCATCGAATGGAGCGGTTTCGCCCAGTCCAGCGTTGGCGAATACCTGATTCCCGGCTCGCTCTCTTTCATCCTGTACGCCAACCGTTACGCCGATGCCAAGATTGGTGGACTCACCACCCTTTTCGAGCAGCGCCTAAGCACCTGGCTCTGGGACGCGGTTCAGTCAGGACGGGAATGCATCTACGACCCGCTTTGCGGAGACGAGGGAGGCACTTGCGCCGGCTGCACGCACAGGGAACACAACTGTCCTTTCTTCAACCGAGAATTGTCTCGCGCCAGCCTCTATGGTGGTTCGACGTCGCAAATCAGCGAGTTGGCCGGCATGGCAATGCGACACGGCTTTTGGGCCCAGGCTTGGAAAGCTGCGCCAGAAGAATGAAGAGGCCCCTAGGGCGGGGTCGGACCCGCGCAACGCATTGAAAAGTCACCGGCACTTTGGCAGAATCGGCCTCAATGAGGTCTTAGAAGCTCTGTTTTAGGTCCCAAACCACGGGTCACGGAGGGAGCGCCATGCCACGGGCCTCTCGCTATTTTCTCCCCAATCACATCTGGCACATCACGCACCGCTGTCATCAGCGCGACTTCCTGCTGAAGTTCGCGCGCGACCGCCGGCGCGAGCAACCCCCACGCAGGTTTTTTCAGCAGCCTGGTAGCGGGTACGGATTGACACTATGTCATATATGACATATAGTGGGTGAGCGAGTCTGGCGAGCCCGATGAGGCGCGAGACCGGCAAGCCGATCGTCTGGCTCCGCGGCGAGGTGAAAACGCCGCCCTTTTCCGAGGAGGCACGAATCGAAGCCGGGTACCTCCTCCGATTGTTACAGCGGGGGGAATCGTTATCGCTCCCGCACTCCCGGCCGATGCCCGCAATCGGGCCGCGGTGCCATGAGCTCAGGATCAACGATCCCGCCGGGACGTTTCGTATCATGTACCGGGCCGACAGCGACGCCGTCATCATTCTGGATGTCTTCATCAAGAAGACGAGGCAGACGCCCACGTCAGTGATCGAAGCCTGCACACGCCGGCTGCGCGACTACGACCGCCTGACCGGCGCATAGGAGATGGAGCGATGAAGAAGAGCAAGCGAGCGAAACTCGAGGCGGCTGGATGGGCCGTCGGTTCGGTGCAGGAATTCCTGGGCCTGTCGGACGCCGAAGCCGCGCTCATCGAGATGAAGCTGTCCTTGAGTCGCAGCCTTCGCGATCGCCGCCAACGGCGGGGGATTTCGCAGGTCGAACTGGCCAAGCGCCTGGGCTCCAGCCAGTCGCGAGTAGCCAAGATGGAAGCAGGCGATCCGTCCGTGTCGATGGACCTGCTGGTCAGCTCCCTGCTCGTGCTCGGAGCGAGTGCCGCCGATCTCGCGCGCGTGATCCGGAACGGCGAGGGCAGCAAAAGCCGCCATGCCGCCGCGTAAGCTCCCCTAGGGCGGGGTCGGACCCGCGTAACGCATTGAAGTTCAGCCGCGTCTTGATTCTCTCCGTCCGCACCCCCTACACTTGAAATAAGACAACGCATCAACTCCCAACACGGAGGGTCCGTCTTATGCGATCGTGCCGACTGCTGCTGGCGTCCGGGTGTGTCGTGCTCGCTATCGGGTGTGCCACGCTCCAGGTCGACTACGACTATGACCCGGCCGTGGATTTTTCCACCCTGCGCACGTTCGACTGGTTGCCGAATCCAGACTCGACGGTTCAGGCGTTGACCGTCAAACGGATACAGAACGCCGTCACGGCCCAGCTTCAGCCGAAAGGGCTGCGCCTGACGTCCGATCACCCCGATTTTCTGATCGGCATCACGGTGTCGGAGAGGACCAGCAACGCGGGGGCCGTGGGTGTCGGCGCGTCGATAGGGGTTCCATTCAGCCGAGGCCTCTTTTCCCTGGGAACGGGGCACAGTACGCCCACGCGGAAACGAGAAGGCACCCTGGTCCTCGACTTCGTGTCCAGAGATTCGTCGCCCCTGTGGCACAGCTCGGCGACCGAAACCGTTGACAATGGGGCGCCGCCGGAGGAACAAGAGAAACGGATCAATCGAGCGGTGGCGAAGATGTTGGCTCAGTTTCCTCCTCATCCGAAGAAGTGACGAGGCGCGACCTTCAGAAAGCAGTCCATCCAAGCAAAGGGGACAGACTACTTTTCTAGGGTGAACTTGGTGAGGATGGCCTGGTGTGCGGACGCCCACTGGGTTGTCGTGGTCCGACCTTGATTCGACCTTGATTAGTTGATTCGAAGTAGGGGACCATAGCGACGTGGAGATTCCTGTGACCGTGGGCGCAGTCTACATGAGAACGAATCGGCTGGAGGCGTTCAGCGATGCCGTCATCGCCGTCATCATCACCATCATGGTGTTGGAGATGAAAGTCCCCCACGGCGTGGACATGGCGATCCTGGTGCCGGTCATCCCGGTATTCCTGAGCTATGTCCTGAGCTTTGTCTACCTGGGTATTTATTGGAACAACCATCACCACATGCTGCATGTGTGTCAAAAGGTCACGGGGCCAATTCTGTGGGCAAATTTACATCTCTTGTTCTGGCTGTCTCTGGTGCCGTTCTCGACAGGCTGGATGGGTGAGAACCACTTCGCCTCTGCCCCAGCAGCGCTCTATGGATTCGTGCTCCTGATGGCGGCGATCGCCTACTGGATCTTGCAACAGCTGATCATTGCGTCGCAGGGCCCCGACTCAATACTCAAGAAGGCTGTCGGGGGGGATTGGAAGGGCAAGCTGTCGCCCGTTCTGTATGCCGTGGCCATTCCTCTGGCGTTCCGGTGGCCATGGGTGTCGTTGAGCCTCTACGTATTCACCGCACTCCTATGGCTCATACCGGATCGACGAATCGAACACGTGCTGAACAATGTAGAAACATAACCGGCCCTTGCCCGTGTGGTCGGACCACGATAACGCTTGGAGGAATGGCGATGGCGACAATGAACACGGAGCGAGTGCGATCACTGGCGCGCGACCTGCGCACAACCCCTCCTCGCAGCCCGCGAGAAACGCTGGGTGGTTTCGTCATTGCCGCGCGGATGGTGGACAAGGCCCGTGCCGACCTGCTCGGCATTCACGGTGAATATAACTTTTTCCCGTGCGGTCTCGGGGCGTATTTTTGGAAGTACACGGGCCTCGATCCCTCGAAGTTCAAGGACGTTGTCGCCACGGGCGCGAGCGACGCCGAGATGGACGAATGGATTCGCCAGAACGCCGTGGTGAAGGACAAGCAGGCCGTGATCCGATGGAACAACGAGATGGCCGGCTTGCGCCTCTGCGATCTGACCGACGGGGT
>Ga0184615_10001224_pt1 | contig 14021 bp, 9 predicted proteins | sample PLM4_65_coex_FD_133134 | JGI IMG/M metagenome (GOLD analysis project Ga0184615, IMG submission 133134) | Groundwater sediment microbial communities from an aquifer in East River, Colorado, USA - PLM4_65_coex | ecosystem: Environmental > Terrestrial > Soil > Riparian zone | place: USA: East... | reverse complement strand
CGTTGCTCGCCCTCGAACGCGACGTCGACGGCAGCATCGCGAACCTCGGCCGCGATACCGTCGGGCGGACGCGCGAGTCGTACGTCTACGCCGAGCTCCACGCGCTGGACGACCCGGCGCTGTATGCGCGCCTCGCGCGCGAGCTCGAGGAGGCGCTTGGCGACGCGCGCCGCGTCGTCGCCGACCACGCGCCCATGCTCGCGCGCGTGCGCGAACACGTCGCTGGAATCGAGGCCTGCGCCGGCTCACTTCGCGGTGGCGAGGAGCGCGCGCGCGGCCTGACGGAGATGCTCGGCTTCCTCGCGTCCGAGGGCTTCTTGTTCATGGGCTATCGCCGCTACTCCGCACGCCGTGAGGCGGGCGAGTGGCGCGTGGCGTTCGAGCCAGCGAGCGCCCTCGGGATCCTCTGCGACGTCGAGGACTCGCGCTTCACCGAGCCGGACGCGGGCGAAGCGGCGCCCGCGCTCGTCGCGGCGAGGCTCGCTGACGAGCGCGCGATCTTCTTCGACAAGACGCGCAGCGACTCGAGCGTGCATCGCCGCGGGCGGCTCGACTCGGTGTCGGTAAAGCTGCTCGACCCGAAGGCGCAGGTCGTCGGCTTCGGGCGCTTCGTCGGCCTGCTCACCAATCGCGCCATGCGCATGCGCCCCTCCGCGCTGGCCGTGGTCGCGGCGCGGCGCGCGCGCGTGGTCGACGCGCTTCGCACGGAGCCCGGCTCGCACACGCACAAGCTCGCGCTCGAGGCCTACGACTGCCTGCCGCTCGAGTTCTTGCTGCCCGCTGAGCACGGCGAAGTGACGCGCGTGGTCGCACGCATCGTGGCCGCGGCCGAGCTCGGCCGGATCGAGGTCGTGAGCGTGGCCGATGCAGAGAACCGCTCCTTCTTCGTCTCGGTCGTCCTGCCGCGCCGGACCTACGAAGAGCGCTTCCGCGGCGAGATCGACCGGCTGCTCGAGTCGCGGCACGGGGCGAGTCACATCGACCACCGCAGCTCGTTCCTCGACGAGGATCTCGCGCTCATGCACTTCTTCTGCGCCTGCGACTCCGAGCTCGCGACAGACGCGCTCGGCTCGCTCGAAGGCGAGGTGCGCGAGCTGGTCGAGCGCTGGCAGGATCGCTTCGAGGAAGCGCTTGCGGAGACGGATCCCGGCGAGCGCGCGTTCCAGATCGCCGAGGCCTACGCCGACGCGTTCCCCGACGCGTACCGCGTGGTCACCTCGCCCGCCGAGGCCGTGCTCGACGTCGGACACCTCGAACGGCTGCGCAGCGGCGTCTCGCGCGTCGAGATCGGCCTCGACTTCGCCACCGCGTACGGCGACGTGCACACCCACCGGCTGAAGCTCTACCTGTGCGAGCGCCCGTACCTGACCGACGTGCTGCCGGTGGTGCAGCGCTTCGGCGTGCGCGTGGTCGACGCGACGCTGACCGAGATCGCCGCACCGGCGGGGCGCTCGCTCTGGATCGTGTCGTTCCGGATCGAGCCGATGACGCTCGCCGACGGCGCGCCCGGCGACGTCGAGGCGCGCGTTCTCGACGGGCTGCGCGCGGTTCTTTCGGGGCGCGCCGAGAGCGACGAGCTGAACCGTCTCGTGCTCGCCGCCGGTCTCGACTGGCGCGCCGTCGACGTTCTGCGCGCCTATCTCGAGTACGCGCGCCAGATCGGCCAGGCCCCGGCCGGCGCGCTCGCGAGCGACGCACTCGTGCGCCATTCGGAAGCAACGCGGGCCTTGCTCTCGCTCTTCCGCGCGCGCTTCGATCCGGATCTCGCGACCGCTCGCGAGCCGATCGTGGCGGCAGCCCGGCGCGCGCTCGGCGATGCGCGCAGCCCGATCGCCAGCGCCGCCGAGGACCGCGCCTTCGGCGTGCTCGAGTCGCTCGTCGCCGCGACGCTGCGCACCAGCTTCTTCGCGCCAGCCAACATCGATGCGCCGCACGAGCTCGCGCTCAAGCTCGACTCGCGCGCGATCCCCGGCCTGCCCGCGCCCGTGCCGCTGTGCGAGATCTTCGTCCACTCGCGCGAGTTCATCGGCATCCATCTGCGCGGCGGCAAGGTGGCGCGCGGGGGTCTGCGCTGGAGCGACCGGCTGCAGGATCTGCGCACGGAGATTCTCTCGCTGTGGAAGACGCAGCGCGTGAAGAATGGTCTGATCGTTCCGGTCGGCGCCAAAGGCGGCTTCGCGCTGAAGCGCGTGCCGGTCGATGCGCGCGAGGCGCGCGGCGAAGCGGACCGGCTGTATGCGCGCTTCGTCCGCGCACTGCTCGGGCTGACCGACGACGTGCGCGGCGAGCGCGTCGTTCCACCCGAGCGCGTCGTGCGGCACGACGGCGACGATCCGTATCTCGTCGTGGCCGCCGACAAGGGCACGGCGCACCTCTCGGACGTCGCGAACCGCGTGGCGCAAGACGCGGGCTTCTGGCTCGGCGACGCCTTCGCGAGCGGCGGGAGCAACGGCTACGACCACAAGCGCTGTGCGATCACCGCGCGCGGTGCATGGCTCTGCGCGCGGCGCCACTTCGCCGAGCTCGGTCGCGATCCGGAGCGCGAAGTCTTCAGCGTCGCGGGCATCGGCGACATGTCGGGCGACGTCTTCGGCAACGGCCTCCTGCTGATGCGGCGGGCGAAGCTGATCGCCTCGTTCGATCACCACCACGTGTTCCTCGATCCCGACCCCGACCCGGAGCTTTCGTGGCTGGAACGCAAGCGGCTGTTCGAGCTGCCGCGCTCGTCGTGGAGCGACTACGCGCGCGAGCGGATCAGCGCGGGCGGAGGGGTCTTCGAGCGCGGCGCGAAGCGCATCGTGCTGTCGCCGCAAGCGCGCGATGCACTCGCACTCGACACCGACACGCTCTCGGGGGAAGAGCTGATCCGCGCGATCCTGCGCGCGCCGGTCGATCTGCTCTGGAACGGCGGCATCGGCACCTACGTGAAGGGGTCGCTGGAGGCGCACGCAGCGGCGGGTGACCGCGCCAACGACGGCGTGCGCGTGGACGCGCTCGAGCTGCGCGCCCGCATCGTCGTCGAGGGCGGAAACTTGGGCCTGACGCAGGCCGCGCGCGTCGAGCTCGCGCGCGCGGGCGTGCGCCTCGACACCGACGCCATCCACAACTCGGGCGGCGTCGACCTGTCCGATCACGAGGTGAACTACAAGATCCTGCTCGCGCCGAGCCTGGCCGACGGGTCACTCGACCCGAAGACTCGCAATGCAGCGCTGCGAGCGTGCGTAGACGAGGCGGCGGAGGACGTGCTCTCGCACAACGCGAGTCAGAGCCGCTGTCTGTCACTGGACGCGCTGCGCGGGCGCGAGGCGCCGGAGCGTATCGCCGAGGCGGCAGAATTCCTGGTGCGCAACGCGGAGCTCGATGCCACGCTCGAGGGCCTGCCCGATCGCGCCGCCCTCCACGCGCGAATCGAAGGCGGCGGTGCTCTCGGCGCCTGGACTCGGCCGGAGCTCGCCATCCTGCTCGGCTACACGAAGCTGCTTTCCAAGCGCTCGCTCGCGCGCTCGAGCGTGCTCGATCACCCGGCGCTTGCGCCGCTGCTTCCCAGCTATTTTCCGCGACAGCTTCGCGAGCGATTCGCGCGCGAGATAGATACGCACCGGCTGCGGCGCGAGATCACGGCCCTCGTGCTCGTGAATCGCGTCGTCGACCACGCCGGCGTGACGCTGATCCCCGAGCTGGCGCGCACGCTCGCTGCGGACCCGAGCGAGGTGCTCGCCGCCTGGTGGAGCGCCGATCTTCTGCTCGGTGGCGAGACACTGCGCGCCGCGGTGGACGCGACGAAAGCGAGCGAGGACGAGCGCCTTCGCCTGCGGCTGCGCGTCGAGGACGCCGTGCGCGAGACCGGCGCGCTGCTTCTGGGCCTCGAGCGGCGCGCGCTGCTCCCGCCCGACGAGCTATCCCGCCGGCGCGAGTGCCTTTCGGAGCTGCGCGCGCGGATCGCTCCAGCGGGCGGCGATCTCGAGGCGCTGCCCGTCCTGATCCGCTCGCTCGGTGCGCTCGTCGCGGCGCTGCGCACGGGCGCGCCGCTGCCACGCGCGCTCGAAGTGTGGTCGGAGCTCGGTGAGCGCACCCGCATCGCCTGGCTGCTCGACCGGCTCGCTTGCGTCGAGCGACCGGACGCCTGGAGCCGCGTCGGCGCCGCGGCGCTCGCGCTCGACATGACGCGCGTGCTCTGCGAGCTGTGTGAGCGAGAGCTCTCGAGCGCGAGCGGCAGAGGCTCCGTCTCGCGCAGTGAGCTCGAGACACAAGCGGTCGAGATCGCCCGTCTCTCCGACGAGATCGAGGGCGGCGAGCGCGGTCTCGCGGCGCTGCTCGTGCTGTCGCAGCGCATCCGACGCCTGTGCTAGGGTTCGCCGCGGAGAGATGCCGGAGCGGTTGAACGGGGCGGTCTCGAAAACCGTTGTACCCTAACGGGTACCGGGGGTTCAAATCCCTCTCTCTCCGCCAATCTCCTCCGCACCGGAACCCGGCATGGAAAAGCTCGTCTACGCCCTGTTCGGTCCCGCGCCGCCCGAGCCCGCAGCGCTCGCTCACGCGCTCGAAGCACACGGCGCGCGGCGCATCGCGGTGAACGTCTCCGACTCGCACGTGGCCGCGAAGCTCGGCTCGCGCATCACGCGACTCGACCCGACGCTCGCCGCCGTCGTCTCGTTCTGGCTCGATTCCGTCGACGCGCGCGCGCCGCTCGAGGCGGCGCTCGCGCGCGAAGCGTCGCAACTGGCCGGCTACTCGGTGCTCGAGTCCGTCGCGCTCGCGAACACCACGCGCGTCGCCCCGCCCGCGGAACGCACGCCCGGAATCAACATGATCGCCTGCATCGCGCCGAAGTCGGGGCAAGCCTACGACGCCTGGCTCGACCACTGGCTCGAGGCGCACCGCCGCGTCGCGCTCGAGACGCAGGCCACCTACGCATACGTGCGCAACGTAGTGGTGCGCGCGCTCACGCCCGGCGCGCCGCCGTGGAAGGGCATCGTCGAGGAAGGCTTCGAAGCCGTTGCCGTCGGCGACCCGATGGCCTGGTACAAGGCCGAGGGCTCGAAGCAGAAGCTACAGGCGAACCTCGGTCGCATGATCGCGAGCTGTCAGGCCTTCCTCGACCTCGATCGCGTCGAGTCACATCCGATGAGCGAGTACGTCTTCGAGCGCTAAGCGCCGCGCAGATCCGGCAGCACGTAGCCCTCGGCCGCGAGGCGCGCGCGGATCGCCTTCTTGTCGAGCTTGCCGGTCGAGGTTAGCGGGACGGAGTCGACGAAGAGTATCTCGTCGGGCAGCTGCCACTTGGCGAAGACGCGCGCGCAGTGCGCGGCGATGTCGGCCGCCGAGACCTGGCTTCCCGCGGCGCGCACGACCAGCGCGACCGGGCGCTCGTCCCACTTCGCGTGCGGCTGAGCGACGACGGCGGCCGCCGCGACACCCGGAAGCGACACGATGTGGTTCTCGAGGTCGACCGACGAGATCCACTCGCCGCCGGATTTGATCAGGTCCTTCGAGCGATCGGCGATGATCAGGTACTCGTCGGCGTCGATCTTGGCGACGTCACCGGTGACGAGCCAGCCGTCGTGGAACTTTTCGGGCTGCGGGTCGTTGAAATACTCCGAGCAGATCCACGGCCCGCGGATGAGCAGGTTTCCCGCGGCGCGGCCGTCGTGTGGGAGCGGCTTCCAGTCGTCGTCCACGATCTCGAGCTCGAGCCCCGGCATGAGCAGCCCCGCCTTCGCGACGTTCTCGAACTGCGCGTCGAGCGAGAGCTCGCGGTGCCGCCGCTTCGCGACGCGGCGCGAGAGCGTGCCGAGCGGGTTCGTCTCGGTCATGCCCCAGCCCTGGATCATCTCGACGCCGAGTCGGTCCCAGTACCAGCGCATCAGCGAAACGGGCGGCGCCGAGCCGCCGCAGGTGAGTCGCTTCAGCTCTGCGAGGTCCCAGCGCGCGGGTTCCGCCTCGATCGCCGCGCGCGCGCCCTGCCAGATGGTGGGCACGCCCGCGGAGATCGTGACCTGCTCCGACGCCATCAGATCGAGCAGCGTCCTCGGGTCCATGAAGCGGTGGGGCATGACCTGCTTCGCACCCAGCATCGTGGCGCTGAACGGCAGCCCCCAGCCCATGGCGTGAAACATCGGGACGATGCCGCACACACTGTCCGTCGCGGAGAGACTCATCGCGTCGGTCATCGACTGGGCCATCGTGTGCAGATACGTCGAGCGGTGCGTGTACATCACGCCTTTCGGGTTCCCGGTCGTGCCGCTCGTGTAGCACAGGCCCATCGGCGCGTTCTCGTCGAGCTCCGGCCAGCGGTAGTCGATCGGCTCGGAGGCGACGAGTTCGTCCCAGTCGACGGCGTTCTCGAGCTCGGTGTGGAAGCCCCCCGACTCGGTGCCGACCACGATCAGTTCGACGCTCGGCATTTTTCCGCGCAGCTTCTCGAGCAGCGGCAGCAGATCCGCGTCGACCAGAATCACGCGATCGTGCGCGTGCGTGATGATGTATTCGAGCTCGCGCGGCGAGAGCCGGATGTTGAGCGTGTGCAGGACCGCGCCCATCGACGGCAAGGCCTGATAGGCCTCGAGATGGCGACGGCCATTCCACATGAACGTCGCGACGCGCTCGCCGGTCGCGATCCCGCGCCGGCGCAGCGCGTGCGCGAGCTGGCAGGCGCGCGCGCGCGTCTGTGCGTAGGTCTGGCGATGCGGGCCGTTCGCGGTCGCGGTGACGATCTCCTCGTCGGGCGAGAGCCGGGCGCCGCGGTCGAGCAGGCGCGACATGAGCAGAGGCGTGCGTTGCATCGTCATGATCGAGTCAGCTCCTTCTGGGGTCGACGAGGACTTTCACTTCGCCCGCGGGCTTCGCGAGCCTCGAGAACGCGCTGTCGAGCTGGTCGAGGCCGACGGTCGACGTGCGCAGCGGCGCAGCGCGGAGCCGCCCGCCGGCGATGAACCGCATGGCCAGCTCGAACTCCTGGTGCAGGTAGCCGAGCGACGCGACGGCACGGGCGCCGGCTCGGGCATCTCCACGAGCTCGAGCTTCTGTCGTCCCGTGACGAGTCCCGCGCGCATGCGCCATTCTCGGCGCGCGGCCACGGCGCTGTCTACTACTGCCAGCGCCCCTCGAAGCGCAGCCGTCCAGCGACAGCGCGGAGGATCAGGCGCTGCTCGTCCTGCGTGCGGAAGCGGCCGTTGGCGTCGCGAAACGCGTAGCTCACGATCAGCCGCAGGTAGACGCGTCCAGCCTGCGAGCGCTCTTCGTCGATCGAGGCGGCGACGAGTCGGAAGCCGTCGCGCGTGCCGGGCGTGCCGGCGAAGGCCGCCGGCTCCTCCGCGAACCCGAGCGCCGCGAGGCGCACGCGATCGTCGGCTTCGAGCGCGGCGAGCCAAGCGTTCACGAAGCGCTCGACTTCGGGCGTGAGCTCGAAGCCCGCCGCGCTCGCCGGCGGCGCCGCGGGCGTGAGGGCCGCGGCAGCGGGAGCGCTCGCGGTCGTGTGCGCTGCCCGCGGCGGCGCGACGGGTGCGGCCGCACGCGCCGCGAGAGCAGCGGGCGGCTTCGCGATCTGCGGCACCGGCACGGGCGCCGGCGCGATCTCGGGCAAGACAGGCGGCTTCGCGACTTCCGCGGGAACGGGTGCCGCGGGCGGCTCCGCCGCTGGCTGCGGCGCGGCGGGCCGCGTCCTTGGTGCCGGCTTCGCGGCGTGCACGCTGATCGGACGCGGCGCCGCTGCCTCTTCATTCGCACTACGCGATCCGGTGTAGAGCCAGACGCCGATGCACAGCGCGACCAGCGCGAGCGTCCCGCCGGCGCCCGCGACGAGCGACGTCGCGTCGAACCCGCGACGCGACGCGACCGGGGTCATCAGCGGAATCTGGATCCGCTGCGCCGAGGGCGGCGGGAACCCGGGCTCGCGCTCCGGAGTCGGAGCTGTCTCGATGACCGCGACTTCCGACTCGATCGGCGAATCGGCGACGACCTCCGCAATCTCCGTCTCGAGATCGGCGAACGACGCCTCCGGCGGCGGCTCGAGCGCGGACGGAGGCTCGGGCGTCAGCTCCGGCACGGGCGCAGGCATCGGCGCCGGCTCGGGCTCGGGCTCAGGCGCAAGCTCGGGCGCGAGGTCGAACGCCGGTGCGAAATCGAGCTCGGGCGGCGGCCCCGCGAGCTCGCGCGCCGTCTCCTCCACCGCGGGCGCTACAGTGGCCAATGGCTCCGCAATCGCAGCAGAGCTCGCCGGCAGCGCCACGACGACGACCGAGACATTGTCCGAGCCACCCGCCGCGTTCGCAGCGTCGACGAGCGCGCGCGTGACCTCCTCCGGCGTGCCGCGCGCGAGCGCGAGCTTGAGCGCGCGCTCGGCCACGTAGCCGTGCAAACCGTCCGAGCAGAGCAGGAGGCGATCGCCCGGACGCAGCGGGACCTCGACCAAGTCGACCGCCACGTCGGGCGATTGCCCGAGTGCGCGCGTGAGCTCGTGACGCCGCGGATGTGTCTCCGCCGCCTCGGGCGTGATCACTCCGATCGAGATCCACTCGGTCATGAGCGAGTGATCGCGCGTCAGCAGCTCGAGCAGACCGGCGCGCAGGCGGTAGCAGCGGCTGTCGCCCGCCCAGGCGACCCACGCACGGCCATCGGGAGCGACGAGCGCGGCGACCACGGTCGTGCCCATCCCGCGCAGCTCGGGATGCGCAAGCGCGTGCGAGTAGATCTCCTCGTTCGCCAGCTCCAGGCCGCGGCGCAGCCGCTCGTCCGGCGTCCCGTGCGGCTCGCGGAAGGAGCGCTCCGCGATCTGGATGCAGATCCGACTGGCAGTTTCTCCGCCGCGATGTCCACCCATGCCGTCGGCGACCAGCAGCAGCCGCTCGCGCGAGGTGTTCTCGAGCAGCGCGACGGCGTCCTGGTTCTCGGCGCGCACACGTCCGGCGTCCGAGAGCGACGCCAAGGCGATCGTCTCGAGTCCGGGCGCGCCGAGCGCGTCGAGCTCATGCATGTCGACCTTATCGACCAGCGCGCGCGAGATCAGATACGGACGGTGCGCCAGTGCCCGGCCCGGAAGCGCAGCACGAAGGCGAGCGAGAGCACGAGCACGTAGATCAGCTCGCCGACCCAGGCGCCGAATACGCCCCCCTCGAGCCAGATGGCGGCGACGTACACGACTGGCAGCCGCAGCGCCCAGGCCAGCGTCGCCTGCAAGTAGAAAGGCCAGCGCGTGTCGCCCGCGCCGCGCAGCGAGCCGCCGGCGATGATGCCGATCGCGTCGATGACCTGGAAGAACGCGGCGAGCACGAGCAGCGGGCGCGCAAGCTCGAGCACACGCGCGTCGCGCGTGAAGATGCCGAGCAGCGCCTCGGGCGCGGACACGAACAGCACCGCCACGAGTGCCGCGAGCCCGAGGCCGAGCGCCTGCGCCGAGCGGTAGCTGCGTTCAGCCGCGTCGAGATCGCGGGCGCCGATGTAGCGACCGACGAGCGTACCGGACGCGATCGCGATCGCGATCGCCTGCATGAAGGACACCGAGAGCAGCTGCAGCATCGCCTGACTCGCCGCCATCGAGACATCGCCCATGCGCGCGATGATCGAGCCGAAGATCGCGAACGTCGTCATGTCGAGCAGCCACTGACCGCCAATCGGCGCGCTCGTGCGCAGGAAGCGCAAGATCGCCTCGCGCTCGGGGCGACACGGCTGCGTGTGATAGCGCGCGCGCATCTCCCGGCGCAGCGCCGCCGCGACGAGGATCGCGAGGATCGTCCAACTGCCCGCCGAAACCGCGACGCCCGCGCCGGCGACGCCCCACTGCGGAAGGCCGAGCTCGCCGAAGATCAAGCCATAGGCGAGCGCGACGTTCACGACGATGCCGCCAAGCGCCGCGTAGAGGGGCGTGCGCGTGTCGCCGATCCCGCGAAAGAAGCTCGTCAGGATGAAATTCCCGACCACCGCGGGGCCGCCGGGCAGGCGCGCGTAGCCGTAGCCGATCGCGGCCGCCGAGAGCTCCGGTGACGGCCCGATCCAATGCACGAGGAGGGGGAAGAGCGCCGCCACCGCGAACATCCAGACGGCCATCGCGGGCACGAGCAGCCAGACCGCCTGCCAGATCCACGGTCCGCAGTGCAGCTTCTCCTCGGCGCCGTCGTGGCGCGAGACGAACGCCTGTACGCCCTGGCCCGTGCCCGTGAAGGGCACGAAGAGTGTCCAGATCCAGATCCCCGCGAAGCCGATCGCGCCGAGCTCGGTGGCGCCGAGCTGGCCGACCATCGCGGAGTCGACGAGCTGCATGATCGTCTCGGAGATCGACTGGATGACGACGGGAAAGGCGAGCGACACGACCTCGAGTGCGCTTCCGCGCACAGGTGCGGTGGTGTCGCCGAGAGTCTTGGCTTGGGCCGACATGAGCAGGACCTACACGGAAAGCCGAAGGCCGCGGTCGCTCTCGCGTCCGCGGCCTTCGGTGAATCCCCATCCAGGGAGGATCAAGCTCTGGCGGACGCGTTCATCCTTGGTGCGCCGATTGGTGCGCGGGGGCGCGCGACGGCATTGGTGTTCATCATCGGTGCCCCTCCGTGCCAGAGATCGAGCGCGCAGCTTATCCCGCGCCATCGGGCGGCGCAACGCCCTTCTACTTCGAACGCCCGGGTGCCGAAGCGTTACGGGAAGTGGCCCCCCACCACCCCCTCGCGCAATCGGCGTCGTGCTTCGCGCAATGGCTCCTCTGGGAGGAGCAGAGCAACTTCTCCGGCTTCCGCACGACCACGCGGTGGATCGACCTCGAGGTCGCGCGGATCGAGCGCAGCCGCGTGGAGGTGCGCACGGCCGGTCCGGTCGCGCGCGAGCTGGCCGAGCGTGTGCTGTGCGGGGATCACGTCCTCTTCCCGAGGCACCCGCTGAACCGCGACGCCGGAGTCGCGTTCCGCGACGTCGCCCCGTCCGAACGCTGGCGCGCGCGCTTCACGTCGTCGCGCACGCTCGTGGTCTGGGACGGCGACTCCGCGCGGCCCTTCGCGGTGAAGCTCGCCACCGACCATCCGCACACGGATGTGTGTCAGCCGGAGAAGACGCGCCTGCGCGAAGAGGTGCGCGAGGCGCTGCTCTTTGCCGAGCACGTCCGCGCGGTGGATGCGCGGCTCGGCCGCGACCCCGAGCTGCTCCTGCTCACCGAATCGATCGGCGTCTCCGTGCCGGACTCCGAGAGCGGCCTGCTCGTGCGCGATCTCGCGCCGCTCTGCGACGGCCACCTGTATTTGCCGGCCTTCAGCATTCCGTTCGTCGGCCGCGCGCTCGCAGCGCGATCGGGCGAGTCGTTCGCAGCGTTCTGGGGCGCGGGCTACGCGGAACCGGTCGGCCGCGCGAAGGCGAAGCTGCTCGCGCGCTACGGCCTTCAGTACCAGACGCCAAATCCGCAGAACATCCTCGTGCAGCTCGACGCGCGCCTGCGGCCGACGGGCACGATCGTCTTTCGCGACCTCGCGGACACCGACTTCGCCACCGACGCCGCGCGCGCGTGCGGCTCGGCTTGGACGCATCTGACCGCAGCGCTCGCGCCCGAGACTGCGAACTCCTTCTGGGCCTTCGAGCAGGCGCCCGCAACGCCGGCGGACCTCGCGACGCTCGCCGCCTGGCACAAGCGACACGATCGCGCGTACATCGACGAGCTCCGCCGCCAGCGCGACCTGCCGTCGTGCGACTCGCTCGAGGCGCTCGCGAAGCTGCTCGCCCGCGTCTAGCTTCGCGGGCGTGCCTGCGCCCACGCTCACCGTACGGCTCACCCACTCGGCCGAGCGGCTGGTGCGCATGGAGCATCCGTGGCTCTACGCCCAGAGCATTCGCTCCGCATCGCGCGCGGGCGAGGCGGGCGACCTCGCGGTGATCTTCGACCACAAGCGCGCGCTGCTCGCGCTCGGCCTCTGGGACCCCGACTCGCCGATCCGGATCCGCGTGTTGCATCGCGGCAAGCCGAGGCCGATCGACCGCTCGTTCTTCGCCGAGCGACTGCGCGACGCGCTGGCTCTGCGCGCGGGGCTCTCGAGTCAGGGGACCACGGGGTATCGCGTCGTGAACGGCGAGAGCGACGGGCTGCCGGGGCTCGTGCTCGACCGCTACGAGACGACGCTCGTGCTCAAGCTCTACACCGCCGCGTGGCTGCCGCATCTGGCCGAGGTGCGCGCGGCCATCGACAGCGAGCTCGCGCCCGAGCGGCTCGTGCTTCGGCTCGCCCGCGCGATCGCGCGCACCACCGAGGAGCGCGCCGGGCTCGCCGACGGCGCGATCCTCGCCGGGCCGCCGCTCGAGGCGCCGATCGTCTTTCGCGAGAACGGCTTGTATTTCCGCTGCGATCCGGTGCACGGCCAGAAGACGGGGTTCTTCCTCGACCAGCGCGAGAACCGCGCGCGGGTCGGCGAGCTCGCGCGCGGCAAGCGCGTGCTGAACGCGTTCTCGTACACCGGCGGGTTCTCGCTCTACGCCGCGCGCGGCGGCGCCACGAGCGTCGTCTCGCTCGACTCGAGCCGCCCGGCGCTCGACGAGGCGCTCGAGAACTTCGCCTTGAACGCGAACGTGCCGGAGGTCGCGCGCGCTTCGCATGAGCTCGTCTGCGAGGATGCGTGGAGCGCGCTCGCCCGCTTCGCCCACGAGCGCCGCCGATTCGAGCTCGTCGTGATCGATCCACCGGCCTTCGCGAAGGCGAAGCGCGAGGTCGCGACGGCGCTCTCCGCCTACGCCAGGCTCGCAGAGCTCGGCTGCCGCGTGCTCGCTCCCGGCGGCGAGCTCGTGATCGCGTCGTGCTCGGCCCGTGTCGACGCCGACGCGCTGGCCGGTGCGATCCGGTCCGGCGCGGCGCGCGCCGAGCGCCGCCTCGGCGAATGGCTGCGCACCGCGCACGCCTCGGACCATCCCGTCCGCTTCGCCGAAGGCGCGTATTTGAAGTGCATCTGGCTGCGCGCGGAAGGATGATCGGCGCGGCGCAGATTCGGCAGGATGCGATGAAGTTCATGATCCTGATGGGGGACGGCGGAGGCGCGTGGGAGGAGCTCACCGCCGCCGAGCAGGCGTCGGTGATCGAGCGCCACGGGGCGTTCCAGCGCGCGCTCGAGGCCGAGGGCAAGTACGTGGGGTCGTACCGGGTCGCCGGGCCAGAGAGCGCGAGGACGGTTCGGCTCGACGCGCGCGGCCGGGTCCACTTGACCGACGGCCCATTCGCCGAGAGCAAGGAGGCTCTCGGCGGGCTCTACATCATCGAGGCCGCGACGCTGGCTGAAGCCGTCGAATGCGCGCGGCGCTGCCGCTTCATTCCTGGCTCGAACGAAGTGCGCCAGATCGTCTGGGCCTGACGCCGCAGCGCGCTTCTAGGCCTGCCAGAGCAGCGGCCGCTTCCCAGCCGCCAGCTCCTGCACCGACCAGAGCTCGATCCGCCGCGGTGTCAGCTTCAGCACACCGTAGGTCGGGTCAGTGACTCCGCCCTTCCAGAACTGGTTCGGATCGTAGCCCACGGGCTCGGGCGTGTTCTTCAAGAGATTCCAGATGCGCTGCTTGGTGGCAGCGTCGTCGGCCCATTCCGCGCGGCACTGCGCGATCACGGTGTCGTGTTCCGGTGTCCAGTAGCAGAGCGCGACGTGCCCGTTCTTGGCCAGGTGTTTGGTCTTCAGTGTCTGCCGTCCGGTCGCGATCCAGCCGACGGGGCCCTCCCAGATCGGGTGCAGAATGCGCGAGAAGGGCCGGCCTGCCGTGTCGACGCTGGTGAACGTGCACCAGACGATCTTGCGCACGCGCTCGTCGAACTGTTTGGCGATCTGTTCGAACTTCGCGACTGCCATCGTTGCCTCCCATGGCTTGCCCGCCGGCCCGCGCACCGTATCACGACTACGCGAACGAGAGTGGTAGAGTGCGCGCGGAGACGGTGAGAAGGAGGGCGCGATGAAGCTCGGCATCGGCATCGGTTACTCGGGCGCGCAGCTGCGGATCCCGGTCGAGAAGATCCAGCTCGCGGAGCGGCTGGGCTACGACTCGGTGTGGACGGCGGAGGCGTACGGCTCCGACGCGATCACGCCGCT
>Ga0184615_10001223_pt1 | contig 14025 bp, 12 predicted proteins | sample PLM4_65_coex_FD_133134 | JGI IMG/M metagenome (GOLD analysis project Ga0184615, IMG submission 133134) | Groundwater sediment microbial communities from an aquifer in East River, Colorado, USA - PLM4_65_coex | ecosystem: Environmental > Terrestrial > Soil > Riparian zone | place: USA: East... | reverse complement strand
GCACATCGAGCGCGACATACTTGTCAGTGCGTGTCATGAGAGCCGCTCCTTGGGGCTGGGGTCCATGGGTCAGGCGTGACTCCATGGTAGCACCAAGGGGCGTGCTCTCAACATGCGTTAGGCATCGGTTGGAGTGCCTGTGGCGAAGCGAGGCTTTGTGTGGCCCTTGGGGCTAGAATGAATGGCGGTAGGATAGCGGGCCTTCATCGGGGGCCATCCATTCCCAGCTCGGGACGATGCGCGAGGAGGCGACTAATGAAGCAGTGGGCCCAGCGGGTGCGAGGCGCGATCGGAATAGGCCTGACGTGGGCAGCAGCGTGGGCTCCTATTGGTGCTATCACCGGCTGGTTGATTGCGATGGTCTTTAAGTTCCCCTTAGGTGCGGTCACGGTGAACTACGCGTTGATGTTTGGCGTCCTCGGCCTTATCGGTGGGGCGATCTTCTCTGCCGTCCTTAGCCTTCGCGAGGGCCAGCGCAGGTTCAACGAGTTATCGTTCCCGCGTTTCGTCGCATGGGGAGCAATAGGAGGTCTCCTTCTCGGAGGACTTGCGATCACTGCAGGACTCATCGGAGCTGGACTAACGACCCTCGGCGCCGTGGTCGTGGGGACATCGACTCTGCTAGGGGCGGGCTCCGCCGCCGGCACGCTAGCCATTGCTAGGTCAGCGCAAAGCCGAGCGTTGTTGCAGGACGGCCGCGACGACGCACGCGCGGGGCTGACAGGAGCGCGCGCGCGCTTCTTTGGGAAAGCAGAGTGAGCTCAGTTCGCGCACGATGTGATCGAGACCGATGCCTAACCCGCGCTTGCTACTGCCCAGGCCCTAACCGTTTCGGCCGCCGCCGGACATGTTCCTGCCCAGGCTCGGCGGCGGCCTCAACAGAGCCTGGCCGCAGCAGCGCAAGTCGTTACACGGCCAGAGCTCTACTGTGAGGTGCATGATGATCAGATGGTTGGTCGGCCTTGTCTTCATCTTCATTCCTGTTGCCGCTACCGGGCAGTCCCTCGATCGCTACCCCATCATTGACGTTCACCTGCACACGATGAACCTGCGTGATCTAGGTCCCAATCCGGTTACGGGTGCGGCGCCCCTCCAGTCCGTCGAGGATCACGTGAGGGCTACCGTGGACGCGATGAAGCGAAACAACATCGTTCTTGGCATCGTTGGTGGCCCTCTGGACCAACTCGGAGCATTTCGAGATGTCGGTGGCGCGCGCGTTTGGGCATCCCCGCTCTTTGGTTCTCCAAGGATCGATCTGACCGAATTGAGACACCTGTATCAAACAGGCGCGTTGAGGGCGATGGGCGAAATTACGGCGCAGTATGAGGGACTCTCGCCTTCTGGTCCTGAACTAGAACCATACTTGGCGTTGGCCGCGGAACTCGATATCCCCGTCGGGATTCACACCGGCCTTAGTTTTCCAGGCATCACCCGAACCGCCCCGAAATTTCGGGTTTCGTTGGGTAACCCGATTCACTTTGAGGAGCTGCTGAATCGCCATCCCAACTTGCGTGTGTACATCATGCATGCCGGCTGGCCCTTCTTGGCGGAAACGATCGGCATCCTCAATGTATACCCGCAGGTCTACCTAGATATCGCCGTGGTGAACTGGATCCGTCCGCGTGAAGAGTTTTACGCGTACCTGCGGGAGCTCATAAAGGCAGGGTTTCTTGACCGGATCATGTTTGGGTCGGATCAGATGTCGTGGCCTGACGCGATCGATCTGTCAGTTGAAACGGTGAAGTCCGCAAGCTTTCTGAGCGACGAGGAGAAGCGCGCAATTCTGTACGACAACGCAGCGCGCTTCCTTCATCTAAGCGAGGCTGAACGGGCCGCTCATCACGCAATGGCCCAGCGACGGAATCGCGAATAGCAGCCGTCTAACCCGCCGTTGGAGCTGCCGGTCGGCGGCGCCGCCCGCAGCTCAACGGCAAGTCGCAAGGCGCATTCGCCACGAGATGGTTTCAAGGATTAGATTCGCTGAGTGGCTTACGAATTTGAATGGGATCCGGCGAAGGCCGATGCTAATGATCGCAAGCATGGGGTCTCCTTTGAAGAGGCAGTCACAGCATTTGCGGACCCATTTGCGCTCCTACTCCTGGATCCCTCCCATTCGGTCGAGGAGGAGCGGTAGCTAGCTCTCGGCCGGTCCGACCTTGGACCCGGCCTCGTTGTTGTATCTTTCGCTGAGCGTCCTCCGCGAACCCGTCTCAGTAGCGCCGGACTCGCTACTCGTCGCGAGCAGCGCCGATATGAAGAAGCCAAGAGCTGGAAGTCGGCCCCGTCTTGATCCCGATCGGGACACAATGCGCCCAGAGTACGATTTCTCGACGGCTGCTCGCGGAGCTATCGCGACCCGCTACCGTGAGGGCACAAATATCGTTGTCGTCGATCCTGCCGTCAGGGATGTCTTCCCCGATTCCAATTCCGTTAAGGAAGCCCTCCGAGCCCTCGCCCCCGTCTTGCGCCGCCAGCGAAAGTCACCGTCCCAGCGGCGAAGCGCCTAACGCGCTTGCTGCTGGCGGGGTCCTAACCGCCTCAGCCGCCGCAGCAGAAGCGCAATCCGTTAGGCCGCCGCACGAGGACCACGCTCGACCGATGTCGTCGCGGCATCGGCGGGCCCCACAGTTGACCGACCTTCGCATTGGCCCTACTTCTAAAGTACCGCACTCTGGAGCCGTCCATGCGCCACGCCCTCGCGCCCGCGTTTGCCCTCGCTTCGTCAGTCCTTGGCTGCGTGGAAAGGAGCACTCCCCCGGCGGGCGAGGCCGGCAGCCCCACTGGGATCCACCGCGTGGCGGAGATGAACACTGAGCAAATCCGTGCCCTCGACCGGGAGAAGACGGTCGTGGTATTGCCCGGAGGAATACTGGAGGAGCATGGCCCATACTTGCCGTCCTTTGCCGATGGCTACGTGAGCGAGCACGTCACCGACGCGCTCGCGAGGGCGATCGCGACCAGACCGGGATGGACAGTCCTTCTCTTCCCGCTTATTCCACTCGGCGTGGCCCCCGCGAATGAAATCGGTAGCAAGTACACGTTCGATGGCAGCTACACCGTGCGATCCACCACCCTGCGCGCGGTCTACATGGATCTGGCCACTGAACTCGGCGAGGGAGGCTTTCGCAAGATCTTTGTCGTCCACTTCCACTTGGGGCCGAACCAGAGCCGCGCACTGGACCAGGCGGCTGACTATTTCAATGACACGTACGGAGGACAGATGGTCCACCTGGTCGGCCTGATGCCAGTGATCGGCAGCTATGTGGGCGCTGCACAGAATGCCACCGAAGCCGAGCGCGCGGAGAACGGCTTCGGTGTTCACGCTGACCTCCTCGAGACCAGCATCAACCTCTTCCTCGGGCCCCACTTGGTCGCACCAGGCTACGCCCAGGCGCGTCCGATCACCGGAAATAACATCAGCGAGCTCATTCCCGCGGCGGAGCAAGCCGGCTGGCCGGGCTATCTTGGATCGCCACGCCACGCCCGCCCCGACATCGGGGCGGCTGCCCTGACTTCGGTCACCAACACGATTACAGACCTCGCACTCAAGATCCTCGACGGCTTCGACTATCGGCAGATACCTCGTTACGGCGATTTCACAAGGAACGACCCCGGGAACGCCGTCATTGACCGACACGCCACCGCTGACGAGCAGGAGAACGAACGCAGGCAAGTGGCCTGGCTCAGGTCAAAGGGCTTCGCCAGGTGAACGCGCCGGTACCGACTCCACAGTACAACGGTTCCAGCGCCCGGTCTCCGGCTTAACTGGGCGCCGAGCCGTGCAGGCGCTGCCGCCTAACGCGCTTCCTACTGACGGGGCCTGACCGCCTCAGGACATTGCTCTCACCGACCTCAGGCGCGCGCCCCTCCAGTTCCAGCACTCCCCTTGCCCCCCCTGACAAACGTATTGATTGTTCCAGTAACCATTGCAATGCTGCCGTGTCCGAACGAGAGCGTGGCCGCTATATGACTCCGAATGATTGCCCTGATTCTGCTTCCCTGAGTGCCCGCTCAATCCGTGTTTCGCGCCGTGTGCTTCTGCGTATGGCCCTACTGATTGCCGGGTGCGCGGAGAGCGTCGTGTCGGCCAACGGAATCCCAAATCGAACCTTCTCGGTAGCGGTTGGACAAGAACTCGCTCTTACACTGCAGACGATCGGCCCCGGCGAGTACGCCAGTCCACCTGCGGTGTCTGCGACGCAGCTCGTCTTTCTCGGTGTCTTCCCAGCCGGCTACACTGTTCCTGCCGGCCAAACCCAACGCTTCCGATTCAAAGCGCAAGGACGAGGTCTGGTCGTGATTCGCTTTCAACACACAGTCCAGGACGGGACAATAGAAGACACCGTTATTGTCCACTGACACGTTTGCCCCAGGGCAGTGACCAGTGCGGTGCCACCTGACCAGCGCTGGCTGCTGCCGGGGTCATAAGCGCTTCGGCCGCCGCCGGCTATGTTTCGTTGGGTTGGATGGCGGCGGCCTCAGCAGGCCCCCGCAGCAGAAGCGCGATCCGTTGGACGGCACGATCCGGAGGGATGCAATGCGCGCCTTTCTGTGGGTTCTCGCTCTAATCCTCGCTAGCACCGGAGCTGGGGCAGCTCAGGAGACGCGCAAGTGCGCAGGTGTCGCTCCGGACAGCGTGTGGCTGAGCATTGGACCCGCCTATCAAGACTGCGAAGTAGACAAGCCGGCCAGACTGCGGGGGAGCGAGCCACGTCTTGACCTTGACCCCGTCCGATTGGGATCCGACTCCTCCTGTAAGCGCGTCACGCTGGTATTTGTAGTTGACCCGCGCGGCAGTGTGGAATTGGCCTCAGTCCGGACAATGGCCAGCGATCACCCGGAGCTCGAGGCAGCAGTGCGTGCGACCCTGGCACACCTGAAGTACGCCCCAGCCCGGAAGGCCCATTACCCCGTTCGTCAGGTTATGGAATACTCGCGCGCCGTGGCCACTCCGCAGGTGGCCGCCTTCCCCATCAAGGTCATACACTACCCAACAGATCGGCTGCGTGCTGACCCACCGCGGCCGAGGCCCAAGAGCTGTTAGCAGCCGAGTCCACCCAGGTCTGAGCCGCCGGGGACATAGGTAACAACTAGGCCGAGGACATAGGTAACACTCTGGGGGATGTCATTGGGTACCTGAGGAGGTGCCCGATGCCGTGGAGAAAGGAGACGCCTATGTCGCAGCCACAGGACTTCACCCGCCCGCCTTGGCGGTCCACCAGGAAGGAATTCGATGTCCAGCGCTCCCGATGCAAACGTGCGCGCGATGCATTCGCTCTGCGACGAGATCAAGGCGTCGATCGTCCGGGGTGATCTTCCGGTCGAGAGCATGGTCGATCTCAAGAGAGCCGTCGACGAAACGCGCATGTGGCTCTGGGCGACGATGGAAGCCGCCAAGAGCGACGACCCGACCTGGGTGCAGGAGTTCTGGCTGTTCCGGACCGCCGAGATGTGTCAGAACATGGTCCTGCGACTGGAGAGGGGGAAGATCAACCGGCGCTCACCGCGGGCCGGGGAGCTGCGTGCGGTCGCGGCGCGTCTCGCGGCCGACCTCGCGTCGGGCAGTGATTAGACCGGCGTCGAGATGTCGCTCACTTCCGGTGCATTGAGGCGCTTGAGGGGCTCCTGCCGGGCCAGCATCCGTTCGGCAAAATCGAGCGCCAGGTTGGGCTCGAAGCGGTAGAAGCCCTCGACGCCCTCGAAGCGCTCGACGCCGACATGAGCAAGCTGCGGCAGGAGCTGAGCGAGACGCAGGAGCGGCTGGACTTCGCCGAACCGATGCTGGCGCAGGGACCAGACCCTCGCCGGGTGGACCCGCAGCGCTAGCGTCCGAAGATCGGCCGGCTGGGAAGGAGCAACGTCCATGTTCCCTCGCTTCAGGTTTACTCTCCCGTTTTCCCTGCTGGCCTCGATATGTGCCTCGCCGTCGACGGCCCAAACGCCTGCGCCCGGCCCACGGGAGACCATTGCCATCCGGGTGAGGGAGGGTACGACCCTCGGCTTCGACCTCTCCCCGGACGGGCGGTCGATCGTGTTCGACCTGCTGGGCCAGCTCTGGCTGCTTCCGGCGCCGGGTGGAACGGCGCGCCCCATCACCGACGCCATCCGCGATACCGCCGAAGATCTGGACCCTTCCTTCTCGCCGGATGGCCGCCGCGTGGTGTTTCGCGGGGAGCGAAACGGCCGTATCGGGCTCTGGCTCCTGGATCTGGATTCGGCAGTCCCGCGCCAGCTCACCCAGTTGCCGGATCCGACGGGGTATGACGGGGACCCCGCATGGTCCCCGGACGGTCGACTCATCGCGTTCGCGCGCGCCTTGCCGGATTTCGCCAACCAACGCTGGCGCAGCGATCTGCTGTTGCTCGATGTTGCCTCCGGGACGATGCGCCAGCTTGCCATCTCGGGTATCCCGAATCCAGCGGCGCGCCACCCGGTCTGGCTGCGAGGTGGAAAAGGGATCGCGTTCGTGGCGGGCAACGCGCGAAGCAAAGGGGGTGGCCGGGTCTGGATCGTCGCTGCCGCCGGTGGCCAGGCGACTCCGGTCACGAAAGATTCCGTGCAGGCGCTCGCTCCCGCATTTACCGCGGACGGCCGGCGCCTGGCGTATTTCGCCCCTGACTCGGCCGGCCGGATGCAGGTGTGGGTGCAGGAGATCGCCGGCGCGGACACGGCCGCCGGCCCATCGATCCGGGTGACGAGCCATGCCGACGTCACACCGACCAGGCTCCGCTGGGTTCCGGACGGCAGCGATCTGTTGTATTCGGCCGACGGCCGCTTGTGGAAGGTCGCCGCGTTCGGCGGCCAACCCAGAGAAATCCGATTCACCGCCGAGCTGTCACTCACTCGCCCGCGGCGCGCGCTCCCACCGGCCCGGTTTCCCGACCCCGGTCAGCGGGAGCTTGCGAGGGGCTTCATGGGCCTGGCCCTCTCGCCGGACGGGCGCCGAATTGGGGTGCTCGCGCTCGGCAAGCTGTGGATCATACCGGTGGGCGGGATTCCGCGCGAGGTTGCGGACGTTCCGCTTGACGCGACTTCGCTCGCGTGGTCGTCGGATGGGGCCGAGGTCGCCTGGTCCGCGGGGGTGGCTGACCAGGAGGATCTGTTCGCGACCGATCTGGCGACTGGCGCCACCCGGCGAGTCACTGCGTTGCCCGGCCGCGAGACCTATCCCGGGTATTCTCCCGATGGCCGCCATCTCGCATTCCTGCACGCGCAAGCTGACGGTGTGCTGCGGGTGGTGGACGCCCGCGCCAGCAACGTGGCGGATACCGCACAGACCCGGAACCTGGGTTCCATCGGTTTGAACTGGACCAGCCCGCCGCATTGGAGTCCGGAAGCGGACGGGCTGCTGGTGTCCGGTGGGGCTAGTCTGAACCAGCCCGGGCGCGCGACCTTTGTGCCGCTATCGGGCCAGCGGCAAACGGTGACGCGCTTCCCCGACGCGCCGATTTTTCTGCAGTGGACACCGCAGCACACGATCGTGTTCGTCCGCCACGACCGCCTGTGGCGGGCGCCTTTCGATCGCACCGGGATGCTGTCCGACCCGGAGCCGATCGGAACGGACGCGGCGCTGTATGCCTCGTCGTCGCGCGATGGCACTCTGCTCTTCGTCTCCGACGGAGGACTGCGGTTGCGCAGGCCCGATGGCCGGGAACAGAGGATTGGCTGGCCGATCTCCTACACGCCACCGATGGCGGAACCGATGCTGATCCGGAACGTTCGGATCGTGGATGGAACCGGCGGACCGATGACGGCTCCCCGCGACATGCTGATCGAGCGAGGACGGATCGCCCGGATCGCTCCCGCGGGCAGCCTTTCCTCCGCTGGGGCGCATGTGCTTGACGCGGCAGGGCGCGTCGTAATCCCCGGCCTCGCGGATCTCCACACCCACACGTATCGGCCGGACCTGCTCCCCGGTTTCCTCTATTTCGGGGTCACCACCGTGCGCGATCAAGGGTCCTCCATGGCTTCCCTGGTCGCGTATGCGGACGCCATAGCAGCCGGTCTGATTCCAGGTCCCCGGGTCGGCTACGGCGGCTTTCAGTTCTACAGTGACTGGCCCTTCGATGAGGAGCAGGGGCGCGGGATCGAGCCGGAGGCGGATACGGGCCACATCGGGCGCGCCGTGGCCCTGGCGGAGGCCTTCGGTGCGCAGCACATCAAGACCCGGACGTTCCGTCGTTGGGACATCAACGCCCGCATCGTCACTGAAGCCCATCGTCGGGGTATGCGAACGACCGGGCACTGCGCGCACCCATTGCCGCTGGTCGCCGCCGGCATGGACGCGAAGGAGCACCTCGGTTTCTGCGGATCTCGGGGCGACACCTACATCTACGATGACCTGATCCAGCTGTTCCGGGCCGCCGCTGTCGGGGTGGTACCCACGATCGTCTATCTTGATTTTGCGGCCCGACTCAACGAACGGCCGGCGCTCCTCGAGGAGGATGCGGAACTCGCCCCGTTCCTGCCGGTGCGGGAAGCCTTCGACTGGATGCTCAAACTGAGTGCCGCGAACCGGCGGCAGTGGGCCCAGGACGCTCAGCGCTCGCGTGAAGCGACGGCCAAGTTATCGCGTGCCGGCGTGACCATCGGGACCGGGACCGACGTCTGGCAAATTCCAATCGGTGTGCACATGGAGCTGGAGCAGCTGGTCGCGGCGGGGCTCACTCCGGCGCAGGCGATCCATGCCGGCACCGGCGGCGCCGCCCGCATACTCGGTGCGGATAAGGAGCTCGGCACCATCGAGGTGGGAAAGTGGGCCGATCTCGTCCTCCTCGACGCCGATCCCCTCGCCGATATTCGCAACACGCGCCGGATCTGGCAGGTGATGCACTACGGCCGCCTGGTCGATCGACCGGCGATACTCAAGGCGGTCAGACCACGTTAGGCGCGACATCACGCGTTCCTAACTCGCACCACCAGCACAACGCCCCCGGTGCGCCTACACCGGCGTGGAGATGTCGCTCACTTCCGGTGCATCGAGGCGCTTGAGGGGCTCCTGCCGGGCCAGCATCCGTTCGGCGAAATCGAGACGTTCAGCGAGCTCCGCCAGGTCGCGGGAGTAGTCAGCGTGACGCAGGGCCTGGCGGTCCAGGACCACAGCCAGCCGGGTGTCGATCAGTTCTTCGGCCTCCGCCAGCCGCGCGGCCACGGACTCGAGACGGGCAAGATCAGCGGCCCCCAGGCGGGATGCGCGCGGGTGGCGCCACAGGCCAAGGGCGGCCAGGATCCGTCGCGGCGCCCGGGCAAGGAAAGCCAGGGCAGTCGCTGCGTAGTGCAACGGATTGATCGTGCGCGCCAGGGCCGTGAAACGGCCGCCTTCGTAGACGCCAAGCGCCATGTCCAGGACGTCGATGATCTCCTGGTCCAGGCCGTCTCCGCAACGGGCGCTGAAGATCCGCTGGAGCACCTCGACCCGACCCAGTGCCGGGCCCGGGTCGGTGGTTGCGGCGGTTCCGACCGATCCGCCCAGGCCGGCCGCGCGGACGATCTGGATCACCCGCGGCAGCATCTGGTTGATTCGGGAACGGGCGGCCTGGGCGCCCTCCCAGTCCATCGGCACGTCGTTGACGTCCCGCTCGGACCGCTCGAAGTAGGTCTCCACCAGATCGCGGAACCGCCGCAGCTCCCGCGCTCGATGGAGGTTCCGGACGATGGTGAGCTGATCGTGGGGCTTCATCATCCCTTGATTCCCGGGTCACCCGGTGATTTCGCGGAGGCGGCCACGCCCCAGCGAATGGAGCCGGCGCCACGGCCCAGGAATATTAACCGTACCCTCCAGGCGGCGGGGTGCGGAGTCCGTCCACCGGCGGGTGGAAAGCCGCCACCGTATGTTTCGTGGGAACCTCCGCACAACCGTCGAAAGTGAGGCAGCCTGAGGATGCTCAAGATTCTGGAATATGCAATCGGCTGCGGAGTGGTCATCCTGTTTACGGTTGCCGGAATTCTGATAATCCGGTGGTTCCAGCCGGGAATCGCGCGGCACGCCCTGAAGTCCGGTGCAGCGGACTCGACCGAGCTCGGCCAGACCCTGGAAGATGTTCAGGTCCGCCTCGGCGAGCTCGACCAGTTGAAACAGCGGATTGGCGAGCTGGAAGAGCGCGTTGATTTTGCGGAACGCCTCTTCGCCAACCAGCGCGAGGGCCAGCGGTTGGGACCACCCCAAGAGTAGCTCGCAGGATGACCGATGCTTTCGATTTACAGCGATTCGTGGTCGCTCAAGATGGAGGCTATGGAACAGTCTTCCAGGAATTGAGAAGCGGCCATAAACGTGGCCACTGGATGTGGTACATCGTCCCTCAGATCGAAGGTCTTGGCGGAACTGCAACATCGCACAAGTATGCGATTTCATCTCGGGACGAGGCCAGGGCCTACTGGGAGCATCCTGTCTTGGGATCGCGTTTGAGCGAGTGCACGCAGCTGGTCGTGAATGTGGAGGACCGCACCGCCGAGCAAATATTCGCTTATCCCGACAATCTCAAATTCCGCTCCTGTATGACGCTGTTCGAGCGATCAGCGCCGGACCCCGCCATCTTTCGGGCTGCCTTGCTCAAGCACTTTGGTGGAGAGCCTGATCAGTTGACTTTCGGGATCATCAAAAGCCAGTAGGCCAGACCAGCCGTCGCTCCCTTCCCCGCGCCAGGCGACCGTCCGGGCATACTCCACCCGTTCGATCTTCACCTCGAAGCTGGCTCCGGCGTCGGCGAATTCCCAGTGCACCGGCAACCGGCGCCCGCTGGCTTTGGTTGATGACGCTCTCGGCCAACACCGCGCTGCTGGCGGGCTCTGCGGCTCTCCTGGTGCTTACCCACCTCGGGGCGAGTGACGCCGCGGCCCAGGTTCGGGCAGAGCTGGGTCCGGTTCTCGCCTACGCGCCGGTCATCATCCCGAGATTGGTATGCCGGGACCCCGCCGCCGCGATCGACTTCTACGTCAGCACATTCGATGCGGTCGAGCGCCTCCGCAGGCCGGCTGCTGATGGAACGGTGGCTCATGCCATGATGACGATCGGCCCCGCGATGCTCATGATCGAAGCCGAGTGGCCGACCCTGACGAGCCGCGCGCCCAAGCCGGATGGAAGCTCACCGGTGGTGATGTACGTCTATGTCCCGGATGTGGATCGAACGGTGGACCGCGCGATCGCTGCCGGGGCAGAGCTCCTGATTCCAGTCCAGAACCAGTTTTGGGGCGACCGTACCGCGTGGATCATGGATCCGTCCGGACACGTGTGGACCATCGCGTCACGTATCGAGGCGACCAGCGAACAAGAGAGAAAGGACCGCTGGTCAGGCATTCTCGCCGATCAGGATCGCGGCTGACGCCTTCCGGCCGCGACGCGACGAAGCTCGAGGCCCGTCAACCGCCTGATGCCTGGATAGGGAATCGCCGGCCCCTTGATCGCGAGCCAGAGCGACCGGTTGAATCCGTCCTCCTCCGCGATGTCTTCGAAGGTGAAGTCGAGCCCCGCCGCTTCCCGCGCTCCCGACCCACCGGCAGCGGGGTTTCGCTCCTGCAGCGACTGCGACGGAACCAGCGCCACATAAGGCGTGAAATCGGGTTGGCCGCTCCAGATTTCCCGCAGCGGCCGCCCGTAGAAGTCGAACTGCGAAAGCTGGCCCAGCCCGAGGATCTCCTCCATGGTCGCGAGCACATCCGTGGTGTTGACCCAGCGATGCACCGCGCCGGGCCGGTTCCACGCCGAGATCGTAAGCAGCACCGATCGGTGCGAGTCCACGTGGTCCGGCCCGTTCTGGGCATCGTCCTCCAGCACAAAGACGACGGTGCTGCGCCAGAAGGGGCTCTTGGAAAGCGCCTCAACGACCCGGCCCAGCGCGAGATCGTTGTCGGCCATGTACGCGGAGGGTGACAGCGCGCCCGCCCGGCCGCCCATCGTGTGGTCATTGGGGAGCCGGAGGATCTGGAGCCGAGGCATCTCGCCCTTCGCGACGTACCCCTGAAGCGCCTGGAGCCAGACGTCGGCCCTCCGCTGGTCGGGAATCCGGAGGTCGTATCCCGGATAGGTCGAGTCGGTGTGAGCCTCGAGAAAGGGCTTGAGACCGCGGTATCCCGGAGGCATCGGCCCGTCCTCATCGGCGTCCTCCGGCACCACGAACTCGCCGAAGTTTCGAAAGGTCACTCCCTTTGCCTGGGCGAGATTCCAGAGGTATCCGCTCGCCGGCTCGGCGGCGTCGTCCACCGGGCGGACGCCGCGATTGGTCCCTTCGAAGTCGTAGCTCCGCCCCCGGTCGCCATAATTGGACGGCACCGACTTCTGGAGGTAGTCGGTGGTATATGCGGCCATGCTCCAGTTGTGCCCGTCCGGGCTCACCTCCGCGTTCACGAAGAACCGGTCGAAGAGCCCGAACCGCTCCGCCAGCGCGTGGTGGTTGGGGCTTACGCTCGCGGGAAAGAAGACCAGCGAGCTGTCTCCATCACCCTGGCGCAGGTCGCCGAACACCTGATCGTAAGTCCGGTTCTCCTTGATGATGTAGATGACGTGCTGAAACGGTGGATACCGGAATGCGGCGCGCTCGCGGTCCCAGTTTTCCGCGCGCGCAACCCGCGCGCTCAGGGCGGCCAGCACCGCCGGCGCGGCCCGCGCGGCGGTGGAGATCATCAGGGTGGAGCCGATCTGGTCCAGGGTGTAGCCGCCCGGCTTCCGCTCCCGCCCGGGACCCGGGCCGGTCAGCGGGTTAGGCCCGGTACCCCGCCCCTTGGCGTTCACCACGAACAGCGTATCGCCCGACACCGCCAGCGCGGTGGGGTACCACCCGGTCGGGATCCGTCCGATCAGGTGGTCCTCCCCCGTCGCGGTCGTGACCCCCGCGGTGACCGGCCCCAGCTCGAACACCGCGACGGCGTTGTTGTCGGCTTCGGCCACGAAAAGCCGGCCTCCGTCCGCAGACAGCGCCAGCGCATTCGGCGTGCTGCCCTCGGCGGGGCCCGCGGGAGCGGGATCGTGGAGCTCGGTGATGACGCGTCCGCTCCGCGTGTCGACGACGCTCACCCGGTCGGTGCTGCCCGACGCCGCGAAGAGCCGGGTGCCCGAGGAGTTGAGGGTGAGCGCCGAAGGGTGGCGCGCGACCGGGATCGCCCGGGCGGGCTTGAGCCATCCCGGCTGGTCCGGCCGGAAGCTCATGACCTCGTTCCCGCCCCACGCCGAGACGTACACCGTACCATCGGGCGCGACGACGACCCCATAGGGGTACCTGCCGGCGGGGAGGCGCTGAGTCACCTCCCCGGTGGCGACCTCGATGACCGCGAGCGAGTCGGCGAGGTTCTCGGCGGCGTAGAGGGTTCGTCCATCGGGTGAGAGGGCGAGACCGGCGGGGTATCGGGTGCCGGACTTGGTGGGGTCGGGCTTGACCGCGAGGACCATCGAATCCCGGAGCCGAGCGCTGCCCGAGGTCCAGTCGTAGCGGTAGATCAAGTCCTGGTTCCCGCCCGAGGCAAAAAGCGTCCGCCCATCGGGCGCGAAAGCCAGCCCGATGAACCCGGCGGGCTGCAGGAGGGTCTGGAGCACCGCGCCGGTCGCACGGTCGATCACCTGAATCCCCTGATCGCGCCAGCCGCTCATGAGCAGTACCATCCGGTTGCCGCCGGGGGCGGCGGCCAGGTTCAGGGGGAACTGCCCGATGTCATGGAGCGACCCCTCGGGGTCCAGACGGACCCCGGTGGGGAGGAGGCCGCGCTGGTCCGCGATGGCGTCGCCCTGGTCGGCTCCCCGGGGAATTCCGGGACGGCAGGCGAGGCCGAGCAGGGCGAGGGTGACGATGCCGGCGCGGGCCGGAGAGGAATGGAGTGCGATCATACCCGAAAATACCCTGCGCGGGGGGTTACGTGGTGGTTTGCCCCCGACCACCGCTCGCGGTATTCTCAACCTGCCATGTATGAGAAACGGAGCGACCTCCCTGTCCCAGGCCGTCGGTTCGTGCGACGCCTGGTCCTCCACGCCGCGGCGGCGGCGGCTTTGATGCTCGGGTCGCTCCTCCTGGGGATGGCGGGTTATGCCTGGTTCGAAAGTCT
>Ga0184615_10001222_pt1 | contig 14029 bp, 10 predicted proteins | sample PLM4_65_coex_FD_133134 | JGI IMG/M metagenome (GOLD analysis project Ga0184615, IMG submission 133134) | Groundwater sediment microbial communities from an aquifer in East River, Colorado, USA - PLM4_65_coex | ecosystem: Environmental > Terrestrial > Soil > Riparian zone | place: USA: East... | reverse complement strand
TGAGGAGCGGCAGGCGGACGTGATAGTGCGAGTGCGAGCCGACCAGGTGGCCTGCGTCGGCGATCCGGCGAGCCAGGCGGGGCTGCGCCTCGGCCCAGCGGCCCTGGACGAAGAACGTGGCTCGGACGCCGCGCTCGGTGAGACGGGCCACCAGCGCCTCGGCATTGCCCGCGACCGCCGGTCGGTCGGGATGCTCGGCGTCGAAGGTCAACGCGACCCGGAACGGGCTCACTTCTCGACCCCGGTGATGACGATGCCCCGGGTGAAGAAGCGCTGGGTCAGCAGGAAGGCCACGACCGGGATGATCAGGGTCATCAGCGTCCCGGCCTGGATCAGTCCGGGATCCCGGTAGTGGACGCCGTTGAAGCGCGACAGGCCGACCGCGAGCGGCTGCAGGTCGGGCTTGGACGAGAGGTAGATCAACGGTCCGAAGAAGTCGTTCCAGGAGTAGACCAGGTGGAAGATCGCGACGGCGATCACGACCGGCCAGGCCTGCGGCAGCAGGACGGACCAGAGCGTGCGGAGCGGTCCGGCCCCGTCGATTGCCGCCGCCGCGTCCATCTCGGTCGGGATCGTCAGGAAGTACTGGCGCATCAGGAACACGTCATAGGCGTTGGCCAAGAACGCCGGCACCAGCAATGGCAGCCAGGTCCCGACCCAGCCGAGCTTGACGAAGATGGTGTAGGTCGGGATGACCGTCACCGCGGCCGGCAGGAACACCGTGGCGATCACCAGCGTGAACAACAGGCCGCGGCCGGGGAAGCGGAACCGGGCGAAACCGTAGGCCACCAGCGTGCACGAGATGAGCGTCCCGAACGTGCTGATCAGCGCGATGACCACCGTGTTGAACAACAGCCGCGGATAGTCGATCAGGTCCCAGACCCGCCCGAAGTTCTCCCAGTGCGGCGCGAACGTCCAGACCGGCTCCAGCGTCCGCCATGAGCCCTGCCAGATGTTCGGCGCGGCGGCAAGGTTGGCCGGATCCACGAACTGGCTCTCGGTCCGCCCCCGCTTGACCAGGGCGAGTTCGCGGACGGTCCCGTCGATCGGCACGTTGAACAGCTCGACATCCTCTCCGTCGATCTGGATCGTTGCGATGTCGGACGGGAGCAATGGCGAGCCGGACTGCCCCAGCTGTTCGGGGCTCTTGATCGCGCTCGTGGCGGCGCGCAGCAGCGGCGACAGGAATGCCGCGACGAGCAGCACTGCGATCAGGGTGACCACGAAGGACTGCGGCCTGGCACGACCCGGCAGGCGGGGCACCGATCGAGTGGCGATCACGGCAGTCAGCGCGCCTCGCCCGCGTAGTAGACCCAGCGCCGCGACGCCCAGAACAGGACCGCCGTGATCGCCAGGGTGACCGCGAAGAGCAGCCAGGCCAGCGTGGCGCCGTAGGACATGTCCTGGAAGCTGAAGAACTGCTTGTACAGGTACAGGTTGTAGAAGAGGGTCGATCCGCCCGGTTGGCCGGTCCCGTTCTTGAGCACCAGCGGGACGAGGAAGTACTGGAGCACCTCGACGATCCCGAGCACGAGGGTGTAGAGGATGACCGGCGAGATCATCGGGATGGTGACGTGGCGGAGCGTTCCCCAGGCGCCGGCGCCGTCGATCCTGGCCGCGTCGTAGTACTCGGTCGGGATGCCCTTGAGCCCGGCCAGGTAGACGATCATCCCGGCCCCGATCCCCCAGACGCCCATGATCACGAGACCTGGGTAGATCCACGTCGTGTCGTCGAGCCAGGCGGGCGGGTCGGCGATCCCGATCAATCGGAGGAATGCGTTGACCCAGCCGGACTGCTGCTCGAGCATGCCGCCCCAGATCAGGACGCCGGCCACAAACGGGACGACGTACGGCAGGAAGAAGAGCACCCGGAACGCGCCCGATCCGCGCAGATGTCGGGCGTGGAGCAGCAGCGCCACGAGGAACGGCAGGATGACCGCGACCGGCAGCGCCAGGAGCGCGTACTTGAGCGTGACGCCGAGCGCATCCCAGGCCTGCCGGTCCTTGAGCAGTGTCTCGTAGTTGCGCAGCCCGACGAACTGGAGCGGCTCCTCCTGGGCGAGGTCGATGTTGGTCAGGGTGAAGGCGAGGGTCGCGACCATCGGGATGAGCGTGAACGCGAGGAACCCGATGATCCAGGGCGCGATGAAGAGGTAGCCCCAGCGTGCGCGCCGCCAGGCCAGCCCCGAGAAGGCTGACGTCCGGCGGCGCGCGTGCGCTGGGGCGTTGGTCACGGAGCGACGGTCACTGGCTGTCCCAGATGGCCTGGAGCTGTGTCCTGAGGTCCTCGATCTCGGTGTCGAGGTTGAGGCCGGCCGTGGCCTGCCACTTGGTCCCGAAGGTGATCAGCAGGTCGAGCGACTCGTTGTACGCCGGCATGTACGACTCGAAGTTCGGCACGTCGGCGTAGTTGACGCCCTCCCGGGCGACGCTCCAGTCGATCTCCTGCGGGAAGTTGGCGGCCTGTGCCTCGAAGAAGGCGTCCTGTTCGGTCGGCCGGGCGGGCATGCCGCCATAGGTGTTGAGCAGGTCAGCGGACCCGTCACCGAGCAGGTAGGTCAGCGCTTCGAACGCTTCCGTCGGGTGCTTGGTGTCCTTGTGGATGCGGAACGTGTCGGCGTTGAACGCCGCGGTCGTCTGACCCTGGTAGGACGGCGTCGCGGCCATGTCCCAGTCCTCGCCCGAATCGCCCACGCCGTAGGTCGACCACAGGTAGTTCTGGCTCATCGCGACGTTGCCGGTGAAGAACGGGTAGTCGCTCGGGTTGGCCTCGGGGCTCTCGAACACAGGCCCGGTCATCGAGTAGTGATCGGTCCACATACCGTCGTAGAACCACTTCCAGGCGGCCACCCAGGCGTCCGGGATCTGGGCGGCGGTGCCGTCGTCGGCGACCAGCGTGCCGGCCTTCCAGTAGGCGCCGGTCTGGCGCAGGTCGTCGCGCTGCGGTTCGAAGCCCCATTGGACGATCGCGTCGGGATCGAACCCGTCCTGGGTCGCGTCCTTGCCGTTCCGGTCGACGGTGAGGAGCTTCGCGATCTCGCGCACGGTGTCGTAGTCCCAGTCGACCTCCGACCCGTTTGGCATCGTGTACTTGCCGCCCCAGTCATGGGGTGGCTCGTTGAGGCCGGCCTCCTCGAACAGGTCCTTCTGGTAGAAGAGCACGGACGGGTAGACCGCGAACGGGATGCCGCCCTGGCCCTGTCCGCCGACGCTGTACAGGGACACGGTGCTTTCCGGGAACTGGGACATGTCGTAGCCGGTGCTGTCGATGAGCGGCTGCAGGTCGAGCCACTGCCCGTGGAAGGCCTCCGCTCCGCCGATCCCGACGGGACCCACGATGTCCGGACCGTTGCCCGAGGCGATCATCGTGGCCAGGGCGTCTCGGGCTCCCTCGTACGGGACAGCCTCGAACGTCAGGTGGATGTTCGGGTGGGCCGCGTTGAACGCTTCGGCGACCGCCTGCTCGACCTCGACCTGCTCGGGCGCGTCGCCACCGCCGAGGCAGCAGAACCAGCGGATCTCCACGACTCCGGCGGCAGCCTCCGTGGCAGCCGTCGTCGGCGCGGCGCTTTCGCCGCCGCCCGAGCTGGCGGACGGCGTCGTCGTGGTCCCGCCGCACGCGGCCACGACCAGCGCCGCCACCGCCAGCAGGACGGCCAGACGTCGGGTCGATCTAGCCATGTCGAACCTCGCTTCCATGTGTTGCATGTCCTCGCTCCTCCGATTCCAGCGCGGTCCAGCGCGGGCGGACGACCACCCGCTCGACGTAGTAGCGCGTCCGATCACCGCGCACATAGGTCCGGCCGAACTCCACGGGTCGGCCGTCCGAGGTGGACGCAATGCCCTCGATCAGCAGGGCAGGTGTCCCTGGTTTACAGCCCAGCAGCCGCGCTTCGCGGGCGCGGAGGAGGACCGGTTCGAGCGCCTCGCGGGCCTTCGCCACGCGGACGCCATAGCGCTCGGTCAGCAGGTCGTAGAGCGACCCGTGCTCGAGGTCCGAAGCCAGCAGGCCAGGAAAGCGCTCGGCCGGCAGGTGGACCTGCTCGAGCAGCAGCGGCTCGCCATCGGCCAGCCGGAGCCGCTCGAGATAGAGCGTCGGCGATCCCAGCTCGAGACCAAGGGCGGTGGCGACGGTCTCGCCGGCGGCCTCGGGCCGGGCGGCCACGACGCGGGTTGCCGGGTCCAGGCCGCGGGTCTGCATCTCCTCGGTGAAGCTCAAGCTGCCGGCGAAGTCGACGTCGAACCGGGGGGTCAGGACGAACGTGCCGCGCCCGCGGGTGCGCTCGAGGCGGCCTTCGCGGACGAGCTCGCCGAGCGCGCGCCGGACGGTGATCAGGCTGCAGCCATAGCGCGCCGCGAGCTCGCGCTCGGTGGGCAGGCGGTCGCCGGGCACCCACTCGCTCGAGTCGAGCGCGGTCTTCATGTCGAGGTAGACCTGGTGGTGGAGCGGGATGGGGCCTAGCTCGAGTCGGAAACGGGCCATCGGGAGGTGGGACCTCGGACGGGGATGACGCCGGGGCTTGCGCGAGCTCCAATTGCTGATAACGTTATAAGCAATCCTGTCAAGCCCTAGTCGGAGAACCACCCCTGGGCGTCAAGATCGCCGTGGTCGGCGGCGGCAGCACCTACACCCCGGAGCTCGTCGAGGGCTTCGTGCGCCGAGCTGACCGGATCAAGATCGACGAGCTGGTCCTGCTCGACATCGATGCCGAGCGGTTGTCGGTCGTCGGCGGGCTCGCCCAGCGGATGCTCGACTACCTGGACTGGACCGGCCGGCTGACCCTGACCGGCGACCGCGACACGGCCATCGACGGCGCCGACTTCGTGCTGATCCAGCTGCGGGTCGGGGGCCAGGCGACGCGACTCATCGACGAGACCCTCCCGCCCCGGTTCGGGGTCATCGGCCAGGAGACGACCGGGGCCGGCGGCTTCGCCAAGGCCCTCCGGACGGTGCCCGTCGTCCTCGAGCTGGCCGAGCTGGCGGACCGGCGTGCCGCGCCCGGGGCGTGGATCGTCGACTTCACGAACCCGGTCGGCATCGTCACCCAGGCCCTGCTCGACCATGGGCACCGGGCGATCGGGCTGTGCAATGTCGCGATCAACATCCAGCGCACGATCGCCAGCCGGCTGGGCGTGGCCGCCGACCGGGTGGCGCTCGAGCACGTCGGGCTCAACCACCTGAGCTGGGAGCGCGCCGCGCGAGTCGATGGGATCGATCGGCTGCCGGAGTTGCTGGCGACCGACGCCGACTGGCTGGCCGACCACGTGGGCATGCCGGTCGAGCTGGTGCGCGCGCTGGGCGCGATCCCGTCGTACTACCTGCGCTACTACTACGAGACGGCGAAGGTGGTGGCCGAGCAGCGCGACGGGCACACCCGGGCGCAGGACGTCATGGACATTGAGGCCCGCCTGCTCGATCTCTATCGCGATCCCGCCCTCGCCGAGAAGCCCGCCCTGCTGGCCGATCGGGGCGGCGCGTTCTACAGCGAGGCGGCGGCGCAGCTCATCGCCTCGCTCCACGACGACGCCGGCGACGTCCAGGTCGTCGACGTGCGTAACGACGGCGCGTTGCCGGACCTGCCCGACTCGGCCGTCGTCGAGATCCCGGCCCGAATCGATCGCGACGGTGCCCACCCGCTCCCGCTCGCGCCGCTCGCGCCCGAGATGCGCGGGCTGGTCCAGGCGGCCAAGGCATACGAGGAGCTGACCGTCGAGGCGGCCTGCAGCGGCGACCGGCGGACGGCACTGCGCGCGCTGCTGGCCAACCCGCTGGTCGGCGACTGGGCGATCGCGGAACCGCTGCTGGCGGCCCTGCTCGACGCCAACCGGGCGCACCTGCCGCGCTTCTTCGCGTAACCGCCCGAAGGTGCGGCCGGAGGGCTGCTCCGTGGTCGGGTCGGAGCGCGCGTTCAGCCGGCGAGTGGCTCGCTCGTCGAGACCGTCAGCCGGGCGACGACGGCCCGCGTGAGGGTCCAGCCCTTGCCCGGATCGCGAGGGAGCCGGATCCGGACCTGGTTGCTGGCGAACGTGACGTCGGCCGGACGAACGCCAGGCAGGCCCGGACCGGCCAGCAGCCGCATCGCCGTCGCCCGGGTCAGGCCGGCACCGAAGCGGACGACGAGCCAGCCCTCCTCGCGCGAGATCGACTGGACCCCGGCCGCCTCCGCCGTCAAGCGCAGCTCGGCGACCTCGACGAGCCTGGCCACCGGTGCGGGCATCACCCCAAACCGGTCCTGCACCTCCTGGCGGAACGCGGCCAGGTCGCCCGGCGTCCGGGCGGCGGCGAGCCGGCGGTAGAGCTCGAGCTTCTGGGCCGTATCGGGCACGTACTCGGTCGGCAAGTGGGCCTCGATCGGCAGGTCAACGACGGCCTGGGGCGGCGCGACGACCGGCGCCCGGCCCTCCATCGACGCCTTGCGCGATTCGACGGCCTCGGCCAGCAGGCGGGTGTAGAGGTCGAAGCCGACGGCCGCCATGTGCCCCGATTGCTCGCCGCCCAGGATGTTGCCAGCGCCCCGGATCTCGAGGTCCGACAGGGCGATCTGGAATCCCGCGCCGAGCTCCGAGGCGTTGAAGATGGCCTGAAGGCGCTTCCGGGCTTCGTCCGACAGCCGCTCGCGACGCCGGTAGAGCAGGTACGCGTAGGCACGCCGGCTGCTCCGCCCCACCCGACCGCGGAGCTGGTAGAGCTGGGCCAGCCCGAGCGTGTCGGCGCGGTCGATCACGATCGTGTTGGCGTTCGGGATATCGAGCCCGGATTCGATGATCGTCGTGCAAATGAGGACGTCGGCGGCGCCGTCGGCGAAGGCGATCATCACCTTCTCGAGGGCGCCCTCACCCATCTGACCGTGGCCGACCACGAACCGGACCCCGGGCAGCATCTGGCGGAGCTGCTCGGCCTGCGCCTCGATCGTTTCGACCCGGTTATGGACGTAGAAGACCTGGCCGCCGCGGTCGAGCTCGCGCAGGATCGCGTCACGGACCAGTCCGGCCGAGGCCTCCGCCACCCGCGTCTGGATCGGCAGGCGGTCTTCCGGCGGCGTCTCGATCACCGACAGGTCGCGGATCCCGGCGAGCGCCAGGTTGAGCGTCCGCGGGATCGGCGTGGCGGACAGCGTCAGGACGTCGACCTCGCGCTTGAGCCGCTTGAGGCGCTCCTTGGCGGCCACGCCGAAACGCTGCTCCTCGTCCACAACGACCAGGCCCAGGTCCTTGAACCGGACGTCCTTCGACAGGAGGCGGTGGGTGCCGATGACCAGGTCGACGGTCCCATCGCCGAGGCCCTCCACCGTCGCCGCCTGGGCCGTCGCGGGCACGAACCGCGACAAGAGACGCACCTCGAGCGGGAACGCCGCGAAGCGCTGCGAAAAGGTCGCGTGATGCTGGGCCGCCAGGACGGTCGTCGGGACGAGGACGGCGACCTGCTTGCCGTCCTGGACCGCCTTGAACGCGGCTCGTAGCGCGACCTCGGTCTTGCCGTAGCCCACGTCGCCCACGACCAGGCGATCCATCGGCCGGATCAGCTCCATGTCCGCCTTGACCTCGGTCGACGCGCGAAGCTGGTCGACGGTCTCCTCGTACGGGAACGAGGCCTCCATCTCGGCCTGCCACGGCGTGTCGTCGCCGAAGGCGTGCCCGCGGGCCTGGGCGCGGGCCGCATAGAGGGTCAGCAGCTCCTCGGCCAGGTCGTCGACCGCCTTGCGGACGCGCTGCTTGGCGCGCTGCCACTCGGTGCCACCCAGCTTCGAGAGGGCCGGGCGCTCGCCGCCCGAGTAGCGGCTGACCCGCCCGATCTGCTCGACCGGGACGAAGATCCGGTCGCCACCCGCGAACGACAGCTCCAGGTAGTCGCGTTCCTCGCCGGAGCCGCCGCGGCGGAGCATCTGTTCGTAGCGGGCCACGCCATGATCGATATGGACCACGAAGTCGCCGGCCGACAGGCGCTCGAGGATGTCCCGTGGCACGACCCGGCGAAGCGCCCGGGGCCGTCGGACACGGACCGTGCCGAACAGCTCGCGATCGGTCACGAAGGTCAGGCCGTCGGGACCGCCCGTGAACCCGCCGTTGAGGCTTCGGTCGACGAGCGCCACCGCACCGGGCGGCGGAGCCTCGCTCACCCGGGTGACGACACCCGCCGGGTGACCGGCCTCGGCCAACAGGTCGGCCAGCCGAGGCGCCTGGTCCGACGCGACGACGATCCGCGCGCCGTCCGCCTGCCAGCCCTCGACCGCGTCGGCGAGTCGGCCCGCCCGACCGGCCGGCAGGACCGGCACCCGCCAACCGAACGGATCGCCCGACGACTGGCTGCCGCGGGCCATCGCGGCGTCCTCGGGCGGCACCGACTCCCACGTCAGCTCGAGGGTCCGGGCCGCGACCAGCCGCCCCTTCCAGTCGCGTGGCGGAAGGTAGGTCGACGGCCAGTCGCGGGGCAGCTCGCCGGCCTCGACGAGCTCCCCACGGCGCTCGTCGGCCTGGCGCCACAGGAACCCGGCGGCCTCGGCGATGTCGCCCGGCTCGTCGATCAGCACGAGCGTCTCGGGATCGACGTGATCGAGCCCGGTCGATGGTGCCAGGTGCGCCGCCCAGACCTCCGCGGCGTCGCCGACCGCCAGGGCGCGCGTCGCCTCGGGAAGCCGCGCAGCCGAGGCACCCACGGAATGGCCGGCGCCGGCCGCCTCGCTCCCGAAGCGGGCGAGATCGGTCGCGAGGCGCTCGGGCAGCCGCGTCGCTCCGCGGCCCAGTCGCTCGGCGATCGCCGGCGCACCACCGCGCGGCAGCAGGAATTCCGACGCCGGGAGCAGGACCGCGGTCTCGATCGCGCTGGTCGTCCGCTGGTCGGTCGGGTCAAATGCCCGCAGGGAGTCGATCTCGTCGCCAAACCACTCGATCCGGATCGGCAGCGGGAGCGACGGCGGAAAGACATCGACGATCCCACCGCGACGCGCGAACTCGCCGCGGCCGGCCACCTCAAGGACGGGCACGTACCCGAGGTCGAAGAGGTCGCGGAGCAGCACGTCCTGGTGGACGCGCGCGCCGCGTCGCAGCGATCGGGGTGCGTCCGGCAGGTCGCCCGGGGCGATCGTGTGCTGAAGCAGGGCCTGGACGCCGGCGACCAGGATGCGGGCGCGGCCGCTGCGCCAGGCCGCCAGCGCCGCCACGCGGGCGGCCGTCTCGTCCGCGACCAGCTCGCTCCGCTCGTAGGCCAGCGCGGTCCGCGGCTCGAGCGTCACGACCGCTTCCGGATCGCCCAGCCACGCACCGAGCTCCTCCGCGACTCGATCCCCGATCTCCGCATCGCGTGCGATCCAGACCAGGCGCTCGCCGGAACCGCCCTGGGCGAGGGCCGCCGCAAGGAAGCTCTTGGCGCCGTGCGGGACCGAGACGAGGCCAACGTGGCGACCGACGCGCCGGGCGGTGCCGTCCGTTGCGTCGGTGACCGGCCGCCCCAGGCGTTCGCGCATCGCGGCGAAGGTCCCGGTCGCCGCCAGCAGCGGCGTCAGCGCCGACAGGTCCGGGAGGCGATGGCCGCTGCCGGGGCGCGAGGGCGCTGGTCGCGTTGGCGTTGGTCGCGGCGGCGCGGACGCGACGGCAACGGAGCGGGCGGCGGCCGCGACCTCGGCGTCCACCTCGGCGACGTCGAAGTCGACCGCACCTTCGGCTCGGCGCACGTGGCGGTTCGCAAAGTCGCTCGCGACCTGCTCGGCGATCCGGCGATCGCGACCGCGGCGACCGCGAAGCGGTGGCGTGGGCACGGTCAGTCCTCGGACCGGCCGAGCCGGATCCGGCGCCAGCCGGTGCGCGTCCGCCGGATCCCAGCCGCATCGGGCGGTCCATCGACCTCGCCCGGCGCCGCCACACGGCTCGCATCGGCCGGGCGCAGCTCGAACATGTTGAACCGGTTGGAAGCCTTGCTGGTGCCCTCGGCGGCCCACATCTCGATCGCGTCGGCGGCGGCGTCGAGCAGCTCGTCGAGCCGGGCGACCTCATCGGGAGCGAACGTCGACAGGACGTGATCGGCGCCACCTCGCCCGGGTTCGCCGATCCCGATCCGGAGACGGCTGAACTTCTCGTTCTCGAGCTCGTCGATGATCGACCGCAGCCCGTTGTGACCGCCGTGCCCGCCGCCCTCGCGGAAGCGCAGCTTGCCGAAGGGGAGCGCGAAGTCGTCCGCGACGACGAGCAGGTCGCCCAGCGGCGCGTGTTCGCGGGCGAGCACCTTGCGCACCGCGATCCCCGAGTCGTTCATGAACGTGAGGGGCTTGACGAGGGTCAGGTCCAGGCCCTTGTAGCGGCCCATGGCCACGCTCGAGGCGTCCCGCTGGCGCCCGCGCCCGGACCAGCCGGCTCGATCCGCCACGCGGTCGATCGCCTGCCAGCCGATGTTATGGCGGGTTCGGGCGTACTGCGACCCGGGATTCCCCAGGCCGACCACCAGCTTCACCAGATCCTCCGGGCAGCCAGACAGGGCCCGATCCCGTGTGGGAGGGCCTTCGCGGATGGTAGCAGCCGGGGCGGATCGGCCGGGTCGGGCGCCTTACCCGGACGCCAGGAGCTCCGCCTCGAGCGATCGCATGGCTGCTTCCTCGACAGGCTCGGCGTGATCCCAGCCGCACAAGTGCAGCGTTCCGTGCGTGACGAGCAAGCGCAACTCGCTGGCGGACGTCCAACGCACGTCCCCGGTCTGGCCGCCGCGCCCAGCCTCCGCCTGCTCGATCGCGCGCTCGACCGAGATGACGACGTCGCCCAGGTGCGGTCGCAGCCCCGGGGGGAGCACGAAGGGCGTCGAGATCGCTTCGGAATGGGCGCTTCGGCCGGGATGCGGCGGATACGCCTCGGGTGGCAGCAACGGGAACGAGAGCACATCGGTCGGGCCCCGCTTGGCCATGTACGTGTCGTTCAATGCCGCGAGCTCGGCATCATCGGACAGGATCAGGCCAATCGACCCCGGTGAAGGGGCGCCGGCCGCCGTCGCGGCGCGCGCGATCGCCCGCGCCAGCGATGCGTTCGACGTCGGATTTGCCACCCCGCCACGAACGGTGAGGTCGATCCGCCACGGGCCGACGTACTGCGGCCGCGTCACAGCCGGTCTTGCCGGCTCACGAGGCCGAACCGCTCCCTCCACCCCGCCCGGCGGCGCGCCGGGACTCGAGCTCGACCACGGTGTTCTGCGGGTAGGCCACCCGGGTGTGGTACATCCCCAGGAGCTGCTCGACGAACGCCTCGCGGATCCGCTCGAGGTCGCGCAGGGTCAGGTCGCACTCGTCGAACTGGCCGTCGCTCGTCCGCTCCTCGATGATCCGGGTGACCATCGCCCGGATCGAGGCCTCGTCGCGCGCGGCGAGCGAGCGCACCGATGCCTCCACGCCATCCGCCAGCATGATGAGCGCCGCCTCGCGGGTCTGCGGCTTGGGCCCGGAGTGCCGGAACCTACGGTCGTCGACCGTGGCGCCCGGCTCGGCCGTCTCCCTGGCCCGGGCGTAGAAGTAGCCCATGATCGCCGTCCCGTGGTGCTGGGGGATGTAGGCGATCAGGGCCTTGGGCAGCCGTGCCTTGTAGGCCAGGTCGATGCCGTCGACCACGTGCTGCTTGAGGATCCCGGCGCTTACCTCGGGCTCGAGCTGGTCGTGGATGTTCTCGCCGCCGGCCTGGTTCTCGATGAACGCGAGCGGGTTGGCCAGCTTGCCGACGTCGTGGTAGTAGGCCGCGACGCGCGTGACCAGCGGGTCGGCCCCGATCGACTCGGCGGCGCGCTCCGCCAGGTTGCCGACCATCAGCGAGTGGTGGTACGTGCCCGGGGTTTCCACCAACAGGCGTCGGAGCAACGGCTGCGAGGGGTTGGCCAGCTCGAGGAGCTGGAACACGGTCAGGATCCCGAACACCGAGCCCAGCACGGCGAACGAGCCCACCGCGGCAATGCCCGAGCCGGCCCCCGCCGCCGCCGAGGCGAACCACAGCTCCAGGATGCCGCGCAGATCGCGGGCACCCAGCAACGAGAAGACGGTCACGGCGAGCCCGTTGACGACGAACACGGCCACCGCCGCCTGAAGGAAGACCTGGAGCCGGTCGCCCCGCCGGACCGCCACGATGCCGGCCATGCCGCCAAGGAACGTGTACGTCGTCAGCTCGAGCGAGGCGCCGTTGACCGCTCCGGCGATCACCGCCACGAAGGCCATCACGATCGTCGCGATCGAGGCATCGAGCAGGACCGCCAGGAGCATCGCGATCGCGGCCGTCGGGAGGAAGAAGGGCAGCGTCGGCCGGCCCGCGGTGATCTTGAGGGCGAGGGTGGCGCCGACGATCAGCAGGCCGATCAGGACCAGGGCGTTGTCGCGGTGCCACAGCTTCGGGCGGAACCGCCAGATCCAGCTCAGCAGCATCACGACCACGAGCGCCGCGAGCAGCAGCCAGCCGGCGAAGCTGGCGATGTCGGGGGCTTCCTCGCTCAGGCCGAGGGCATCGATCTCCTCGATCTGGGCCTCGTCGATGCGGGTTCCCTGGCGGACGATCACCTCGCCCTGGAGGATCTGGACCCGGGCGTCCTCGACATCCTCCGCCGCGCGGTCGCGGGCCAGCGCCGTGTTCTCCGGGCTGAACGAGGAGTTGGGCACGATGAGCGGGCTGATCAGCTCGGCGGCGAGCATCCGCTCCGCCTCGTCGAGCCCCCCGGCCATCCGTCCCGACAGCCCGATCCGTGCCTCGGCGACGGCCGTGTCGCGCAGCTCTGCCCGGAGGGTCGCGTCGAGCACGCGGGCCGCCTCCGTGCGAACCGCCGCCCAGCGAGCGGCGTCGAGCGCGATCAGCGTGTCGCGGGCCACGTCGGACAGGTTGGTGACGGCGGTCTCGAGCAGCGACGAGCGCGCGTCCTGGGTGAGATCGGCGGCGAACGTGGTGTCGATTCGGGCGACCCGCCGCTCGAAGGCCAGCTGCTGCTCCTCGGCGATGGCGATCGCGTTCTCGCTGGTGAAGTCGTACTGCGGCTCGACCGCCGCCCTCGCCGCGGCCCGTGCCTCGGTCGTGCGGACGACGCTCACGAAGTCGATCGCCCGGGGCGCCGCGATGTCGCGCGGCGCCAGCTCGCCGGCGCTCACCTGGAGGGGTTCGTCGGGCAGGATGTCGAACCCGAGGATGGCCGTCAGCGCCGCGGTCAGGACGAGCGTCGCGATGACCAGCCGTGACGCGTCGCCGCGCGTGAATCGGACGAGGGCAGGGGCACGGGTGGTCAGCATCGGCGGCGCGCGGGCGTCAGTGCGCCCCGCGGTCGTGGGTGGCGAGGTCGGCGCCGGCGAGGGCCCGGACCACCAGCTCGCTGACGTACTTGCCATCCGCGCGGCCGCGGGTACGGGGGGCGAGCCAGCCCATCACCTTGCCCATGTCGCGCGCCGAGCTCGCGCCGGTTGCGGAGATCGCCTCGCGGACCAGCTCGGCGATCTCGGGCGCGGTCAACGCCTGCGGCAGGTACTCGGAGAGGATCGCGATCTCGGCCTCTTCCTTGGTGGCGAGATCCTCACGACCACCGCTCCGGAACGCCTCGACCGACTCGCGGCGGGTCTTCACTTCCCGGCTGAGGACGGCCAGCAGCTCATCCTCGGTCAGCGGGTGAGCGTTGCGCTTCTCGACGTTGTACGCGGCGCTCAGGGCCATGCGCAGGGTGTCGCGGCGCAGCGCGTCACGGCCGCGCATGGCGACGGCGACGTCGGATTGAATGCGATCTCGAAGGGACACCGGTCTGGCACCTCGGGCGTGAGGGTGGCCGCTCGGGCGGCTGGCCTCGCAGTGCCCGCGGGGGGCAGGGCTGGTGGTCGGGCTGAGCCCGCTCAGCCGACCTGCGTTCGGGCGTTCTTCTTGCGCTTGGCTTCCTTGCGCTTGCGCTTCACAGAGGGCTTCTCGTAGTGCTCGCGCCGGCGAGCCTCGGCGAGGATGCCACTCTGCTGGATCTTCTTGTTGAAGCGGCGCAGGGCGCTTTCGAACGTCTCGTTCTCACCCACTCGGACTTCTGCCAATCCCGGTTCACCTCCCCAGGCCTTGGGTC
>Ga0184615_10001221_pt1 | contig 14034 bp, 19 predicted proteins | sample PLM4_65_coex_FD_133134 | JGI IMG/M metagenome (GOLD analysis project Ga0184615, IMG submission 133134) | Groundwater sediment microbial communities from an aquifer in East River, Colorado, USA - PLM4_65_coex | ecosystem: Environmental > Terrestrial > Soil > Riparian zone | place: USA: East... | reverse complement strand
TTGTCGACGGCGATGCTTCGCGACTCTACTATACCAGTATTCTGCTGCAACGGCTCGGCTATAATGTCTATACGACGAAACTGGCTGAAGATGCTCTCGAGGTCATGAGCATCACTCTGCCCTCGCTCGTTCTGACGGACGAGACGCTGCCGGCAATGAGCGGACTTGAACTCATGAACAGGATGAAACAGAATTCGGAGACGCGGGAGGTCCCGGTCATATGCTACACCTTGTCGACAGATCCCTCCGAAGAGGGAAAATGTCTGCGCGACGGGGGCGCTGCGTTTCTCAGCAAACCGGCTGAGCCGGACGTGTTGTTCGCGGCCATTCAGAAAGCGGCGGAGATCACGCCGCGCAGGTATATCCGGCTGAGTGTCTGTCTGAGCGTGATCGTAAACAACGAGTCCGCTGCCGATGGTTTACCCATTGATTGTCTGACCGCGCTGTCGGAGAATGGCATGTACGTCAGCACGCTCAACCCGAGGATGGCCGGAGCCGAGATGCCGTTTACCATTTTTTTACAAAAATACGTGATCAGGGTGGTGGGGACGGTCCTTCACAGTTATAAGAGCGGTGAAGGGCCGCTTCGGACCCCCGGCATGGGGATTAAATTTACGCAGATCAAGCCTGAGGACCAGGCAATGATCCGGGCGTTCATCAACAGGCAGCTTATGCAGGACCTGGCCGGGGGAATGGAGTAGGGCGACGGTCCGGTATATCGAGCGCAGGAGGCATACTCTTTTAATTCTCAAAAAAAGCCACCGGTTTCAACCGGTGGCTTTTTTATGAACAGTGTTCTTAACCTGATCCTATGGTTTTGGCTGTTCCGGAGTTGGGGCTTGCGGTGCAACAGGCTCCGGAGCCGGCCCAGGTGTGGTGGTTTGTTGCGGAGCCGATTCGGAAGGTTTGAACCGGGTCGGTGAAAAGTTCGGGTCTATCTCGTACGCCCGGTCGAAATTTTCCAAAGCCCTTTGCCGATTCTCCCCGTTACTTTTTTTGCTTTTCATATAGTACGCGTACCCGAGGTAATAGTAGGCTTCCGCTTCCGGTGAGATCGAGGCGGACTCATCGAATTCGGTTATGGCCGCATCAAAATCTTTTGCTTTTAAATGGGAAATACCCTGCTCCAGGTGTCTTGAAGCTGTTGCAGTGTCGAAGACCTCCTCCGCAGGAAATGCCGGTGCAGCGGCCATGCTGAGCATGGCAGTGAGAACATAGATCAATGATCGGTTATACGCCATAGCCTCCTCCTCTCTTGGTGTTTCTACCATAGCACAATCATTGTTGTGATGTCAACCAATCCTGCTGTAACAAATGCATGCTACGGCCTGCCGCGGTACCAGCGCAACCCTGTCAGCGTGCGCTGACCCTGATGTTCGCTCTTCCGCGGAGTTCCGCCAGGTACTGGGCCAGCTGTAACCCCATCTTTTTTTCCATCAGAAGCGCGGATATCATTTTCTGGACATCCTGGAAACGCTTGTCCTTGAACTCCGCGGCATGTTCGTTGAAATAACTCTCTGCTTCTTCCCGAGTCACCCGCACAAACAGTCCTACCTTCTTTTCCACAAACCGCTCGACCAGAAGCTGCTCGCCGAGCATGCGGGCGAGGTCCTGACGGGTCATGTCCAGTGCCGCCAGAAAATCGCCGAACTCCTTGTCGGAAGAGAATCGTTTCGCGACATGTTCGACCTCTGCGCTGAGCTCCTGTTCCGTTACTTCAACGAACTTGAGCCGATGAGCCTCCTGGACGAGCAGCCGCCGGTTGATAAGACCATCGAGGGTCGTTGCCTCCAGTGCCAGCCGGTCCTTATCGGCGTTGCCGAGCCGCTGGTTGAGCGCTACCGCGCAGCTGAGCTCGCTTGCGGTGATGACCTCGGTATTGACCGTGGCAACGATGCGGTCCACGAGTTCCGCCTGAAGGGCGAAGGGGAACATGAGGATGATGACAAGGAGTGTTGTCAGTATACCCCAATGAAGCATTCTGCTCATATGATCTCCGATTCCACAAATCTCATGGATTTAAATTTCAAAACCGCAATTGTTTCCGCAATGGCCAAGAAGAGGGCCACGCTGATTTCTTTGAACATTATACTGCGTAATCTCTATTCAGAACGTATTGCCGATATTGAAATGAAGCTCTCCCGGACTTTCCCCGGGAAGCTGGTGTGTCTTCAGGCCGTAGTCGATCCTTAGGGGGCCAACGGGCGTGCCGTATCGGATCCCTGCGCCGCAGGCGGACCGGAGGTTTCCAACGTCGATCTCTTGTCCCACCCACACATTACCGGCATCGCAAAAGAGGACGACGCCGAATCCCTCTCCGGGATTCAGACGGAGTTCCACGTTCAGTACCAGCATGCTCGATCCTCCCGTGGGGATCAGGTCCCCGTTCGCATCGAGGCCGCTCGGGCCGATGGAGTCCTGGGTGAAGCCCCGCACCGTGGTGCTGCCGCCTGCATAGAACCGCTCGTGGATCGGGACCTCTGTTGTTTCGCGGAAGGGCCATGCCATGCCCGCACGTGCTGATAAAGCGAGCACCGCGGTATCGATAGGCAGGAACCAGCTGCCCTGGACGGTGAGTTTTGAGAAGTCCGCCTGCGACCACAGCTCCTTCAAAGCCTCCTTCAGAATGATCCCGTAGAGAGCCCCTCTCCTCGGATTGAACACATCATCGCGCAGGTCCCAGATCAGGGCAGGACTCAGACTGCTCACCAGCACGCGGCCGCTGTCCTCAGCGGTGAGCTCAGCCGCCTGCAGCACGTCATAGTTGACGACATTCTCGAACTGGTACGTCAGGGAAGGCGTCAGATTCTTGAAGGTCTTTTCAACCCCGAAGGAGGCAACTGTCTTGCGCGATTTATAATAGATCTCGCGGGTGTCGGAGTTCAGCTTCTCGGAATCAGACCACACGAGGCTGAACTTGTTCTCAAGTTTATAGCCCAGGATCCAGGGCTGCTGAAAATTAAAGATCGCGCGCTTGAGGATGTCGCTCTGCTCGTACCGAAGGCTCGTGTACCGTGCCGTGCCCCAGAGGTTCCGGTGCGAAACCTCCACGGAGCCCCGGAGCCGGTCCAGGTCGCCGTAGCCCACGCTTAACGTTACGGCGCCCGCAGGCCTTTCTTCGACCGTGAACAGCATGTCTGTAATGTATTCCTTTTCACCGGGATGAACGGGATCGAACCTGGCCACCCGGAAATAACCGAAGTGGTAGATCCGCTGCTGGCTCGTGAGGATGGCCCCGTAGTCGTAAGGGTCACCCTCTTTTACCAGCAGCTCGCGCATGATCACGTCGTCCCTGGTCCGCACGTTCCCCCGCAGGATGATCCTGCCGATCGAGACAGGACGGTCCTCGGTGATCCGGTAGTGGACGTCTACGGTCCCGTCATGAGGGGTTTTTTCCACATCCACCCTGGCATAGAGGTATGCCTTGTTTGAGTACGCCATCAGGATCCGGTATTTGTCCTCATCTGTGAGCCGTTCGTTGAACGGTGCGTCCGGTTTCAGGTTTACCGTGTCCAGCAGCTTTGCCGCGGTGAAGGCGGTGTTCCCTTCAAAGGTAATACTGCCTGTCCTGGTCTGCGGTCCTTCGACGATCTCGATCATCACCACTGCCGTGCTTTTGTCGCTGCTCATGACGGTGTTTTGATTCACGGCTACGGACAAATAGCCGGTATCAAGATACCGGGCGCGGAGGTTTTCGACGTCCTTGTCCAGGAGGTCTTCCTGATAGGGATGTGATGTGAACCAGCCGGGTTCCCGCAGCGCCATCTGCTTTTTGATGTCCCTGGCCGTGAATACGGTGTTTCCCCGGATCGTGATCTCCTTTACCATCACCTGCGGCCCTTCCTGGATCTTGAATACCAGTTCGAGCAGGCCCGGTTGCTCTGATTTTATTACGTCTATCGTCACCTCGGTATAACCCTTTTCCCGGTACAGGGCCTTGATCTTATCTACGCTGCTTTCGACGACGGAGTCCGAGATGTCATGCTCCGACCAGATCAGCAGGTTTTTTGTAAGCGTCTTGGTACTGAACTCGCGGTTGCCGGTGAACCGGGTAATGACGTGCGGGCCCTCGTCGCACTGGATGTGCACGAATGCACGAGAGTCCCTGAAGCCCGTGTCGACGGGACCGACTTTCGCCGCCGGATAACCCGCGTCGAAATATTTTTTCAGGATCGCTTCCCTGTCCTTGACCAGGAGGCGCTCGCGTTTCAGCGGCGATCCTTTTTTGCTTTTCATGGCCCTGAGGAGTTGTTTGTCCTTGAACACGCTATTGCCGGAAAAGGTGATGTCTGCCAGAAGGGTCGGAATTGACTCCCGGATATCTACATGGAGGGCAACACGATTCGGTTCTTTGAGGGGTTCGCTTCGGAAGGCCACGGCCGCGTCATAAAATCCTTCTGACTGGTAAAAGGCAAGGAGGTCTGTCTTAAGCGAAGAAAGCTTCTCTTCGCGCAGTTCCTTCCCCTGGATACTTGCGAGCATATCCAGGATCGTGCTTGTGGACACGGCGCTATTGCCGTGGATGGCAATCGTATCCACGACCGTGATCGGCGTCACGACATATTCGAGCCGCACGCCGCCATCGTCGGGAAAGGCCTCGACCCGGATGTCTTTAAAGATCCCTTTCAGATAGAGCGTCGCGATCCCTTCGCGGACAGCAGAGCCGGTGAGAAGGTCACCTTGCTTCACCACGATGAGCGGCAGCACTTGCCCGGGCCTGGGCCAGGGTTCGCCGCGGTCGTCCTTGACCTCGATCCGGGTTATCGTCATCCCGGAATAGGAACCAGCTGACGCATGGACCGGGGAGACAAGCATGATCATCAGGAACCACCCGGCAAACCAGCACAATGATTTCATGAGGAATTTTTAGCATAACACGACAGGAATGTAAAGGAAGAACCGATGGGCTGCGAAACAACGAATAACCAAGGATGAACCCGGCACATCAAAAGGGTTGCGAAATGAGAGATTCAGTCTTTCAGCGATTCACGAACCCCCTTGATGGCCTCGTAACGCGCGCCTGACGCGCCGCCTTTGGCGCGTCGTTGTCGAGGCGCTGGTTGGAATCTCTTGGCTCGGGAAGCGGCCATTCAGAGGAATAAACACAACCCCCAAAGAGACTATTGCTTTCTGTCTTTCTCAACAGAAGAAGCAATGCGCTCAAGCAACTTCTCAACTTTATCCATGTGTTCATTCTGTCTTTTCATGTAATTACCATACGTACCTGTGCGCATTTTGTATATGAGAAAGACCGCCATGAGGATGAGAGGCGCCCATGTATAAAGGAATGGCCTCATATCATCTTGAGCCGCAAAGGCTATGCTTGGATAGACTATAGCTGTTAGACTAGCGAAATAGATAGAGCAAACATTACGACGTTTAGTTGTTATCATACAAGTTACCTCCATCGGTATTTTTTAACAAGTTGGTTGGGATCAACGGCTTCAAATATAATCTTCGCACTCTCCTATGCAAGTCTGTGTGACTTTTGCCAGGTTATTTATTTTCCGACTTTGTAACAACAACCATTAGCGACTTTGTTGGAGCATATGGGTGCTCTTGAATCATCACATTCACGTGGTCACCTTTTCCAATATTATCTTTGCCTGTACCCATAACGTAAAGGTCTTGGCCGTTATATTTGACCAGATAGCCTTTGTACCGATATTCGCCTCGAATGATTTCACTCACATCTGCAACGATGCCCTTTTCACCTGAGCTTTGGCTACTCTGCGCCCATTGCTTACCAGTTTTTGTTGCCTTTGAAATAAATGGCGCTGCCCATAATAGGACGGCTATAAGTGCTATATGGAGCACTATGGATGAGGCCATCAGATACATTTTGACGTATTTCATTTGATCTCCTTTGCCAACATTCGCGTCACTCGCCGCTTTAGGCGAGTCGATGTGGACGCGAAGGTTATAAATACAGCTCTCCTTTAGAATAGAGAACCGCATTTCCCGAAATTTTTACGCGATCTCCTGCGTTTTCACAGAATAATTCACCACCACGCTTAGAAAGCTGAAAAGCGTGTAAGTGATTTTTATTTAGACGAGCGGCCCAATATGGAATTAATGTACAATGCGCGGAACCCGTCACGGGATCTTCGGGGATACCGGCATTTGGCGCGAAGAACCTTGAGACAAAATCTGACCTTTCGCCCCGCGCAGTTACGATGACTGCAAAAGCGTCCCTGATTTCTTTTAATTTATCAAAATCGGGATTCATGCCTCTTACGGTAGATTCGTCTTTGAAGACCACCAGAAGATCCCTGGATTTCAGGACATCCAAAGGCTCTGCTCCGAGGGCTTGAGAGATGATAGGAGATTGTTCTGTTGGTTCAGGCTTTCTGGCCGGAAAGTCCATGGAAAGCAACTCGCCTGATTGGGTGACAGATAATAGGCCGCTTTTGGTCTGAAAATCGACTGATGGCAAAGAATTATCGATAAAAGATAAAATTACGAAAGCGCTTGCGAGTGTTGCATGGCCGCAAAGATCGATTTCGACTGTGGGGGTGAACCACCTGAGACCATATTCCCCTTTTGATTTATGTACGAGGAAAGCCGTTTCAGATAAATTATTCTCTGCCGCAATGGATTGAAGCAACGTATCGTCAAGCCATGATTCCAAGAGACATACAGCAGCGGGATTGCCACCGAATATCTTTCTTGAGAATGCGTCCACTTGGTAAAATGGTATATTCATACTTCATTCCTCCTGCTTATAATGCCGCGGTCAGGAGCTGCACCCCGTAGGGGTGCGTCTCTCTGGACTGCGTTGTTCCCCGGCGCGTAGCGACGGGGATGCAGTCCGCTCCTGACCGCGGCATTCCCTCGGTTGGTCGCGAAGCGACCGAGGGAACACGGCGCTGACGCGCCGACTTTGGCGCGTCGCTGTCGAGCGCCAAGTTGGAATGGACTTTCTTGTCAAAATGAAACGCATCTGTAGACACAGAAGATGCGTTCTCATGTACTCCACTTTGTGGAATTTTATCAATCCCATTCTATAGTCGCTTCAAGTATTTTCCCTCCTTGTGCCCCACCTTTTTTGCTTTCTTTAGGCAGAAGGGTCACTCTTGATTTCCCACACTTAGGACACTTTTTAGAACTAAAATCCATACTCGTTGTATTAACTATAAATACTTTTCCGCAATTCTCTACAGGGCAGAGAAACGCAGCGTTGTTTCCATGTATGTCTACTTCATCATATTTATCATCGCAATGGTATTTCTTAGATGGCATGGGACCTCCTATTTTTACGTACCAGCTGGTAGGTTGGGCTGAACGGTTCTCGTGAAGCCCAACGCATTCACGAGTGAAAGATGTTGGGCAAGGTGACCCTTTTGCCCAACCTACCAACTGTCGACCCGCAGGTTATCACTTTTTCTCTATTCAAGTCGAAATCGGCCTACAGACAACCTTGTAAAATACCGACGATAATCAAAAGAATCAAACTGCTAAGAAGACTCAGCCAGATGTGCTTATTGTATTTTTGTACGACGGCGTATCCTTCTTTAAAGTAAGCGTCGTCAATTAGCCGAGCACTGTGGATTTGTTGTAAGCCGATATCGGCCTTCATTATTTTCCGAACAATCCATGGCAGCGAATTCCAAGCGCTAGGATGTTGTTCTTTCACCCAGCGTCGAAGTCCTCTGGCATTTCTTTCCTGCAGGAACGAACTGACTATCGTATACAAGATCGACAAGATAGAAATTCCGAAAAGAATGGTGGATATGCTTGTTCGCATGTCAGTTTCTCCGGGATCGCGGAGGTGAGACGCGTGCCTTTTGCGCGTCGTTCTCGACCGACAAGTTAGCTTTCAATATTGTTTGAAATTTAAAAAATCAGTAATCTTATTAACCAGTGTAATACTCATACTCTGTATCTGACTATATTTATCGTTTATGTTCTTACTTATAATTTCATAATTATCTCGACTGACCGAAGAATCAAAAGTCATGTCACATAAATTTTCGACCTTAACAGTTTCATCATTAATATTATCTATGAGCCTTTTAAGTCCAAACAGCAAAGATTGATAATCCACATTGAAAATCGACAACTCTGACAAGTTCAGGTCGGTAAAAGTTGCATTTATTTTCTTAAGACTCAAACTCTTCGCTGATTTTTTTTCTCGCTCAGATTTAACGTAGGCAGCAAGCGCCGCGTCATCAACTTCTTCTAAAAGTTTCTTAACCACCGGCAGAGTTGTGTCGATAATCCCCTGATCGCCACTATAAACTTCAGCATTCAGAATAAACCACTGAAGAAATTTTCTATCAAATTCACCGGCTTTTTTCCCTAAAATGTAACAATTGAAGATAAGTATATATCTCAACTCATCGAATTCTGTACAAATCCCCTTGTGCAGGGCCTTTTTGGTGTATTTTTTCTGGATATTGCTGACTATCGTCGGGCTTAGCATTCCCAACAACCATCCCATTAATATTGAGAGTGAATCCATTTAACAACTCCTTCGTGTTGACAGTTAACGCGCGGGTGAGGAGCGTGCTTTTCGCGACTCACTCGACCCGCTCGTTATATCATTTATGTTCTCTCTTTAGTCTTTCAATTTCAGCATCACCTTGCTTCTTCATGACCTCAAGATCGGCAGGTGTTGGCCGAAGATCATGCGGCATATAAATAACAACTGCATCCAAGTTGCATGTTCTGCTCGTTATACTGGTGTTGTTTTCTCTTTTTGTGATATATCGGAAACCATACCTCACAATATTCTTGTCTTTGTCTTCCCAGTCGTCCATCCACTGATGGACATCCATTCCTTTTTGATCTATAAAAAAGCCCCACTGGCGAAACTTTTCTCCTGTCCAATTAAGCTTCAAACCGGGATTTAGGTAATCTTCTTCTAATCGGCGCCAACCCCTCTTTGACATGTGTTCAACGGTAGAATTGATGAACTCCTCAGCAGGCCAGCAAATATTGGCCTTGTAAATAACTTGGTATGTCCCTTCCATTTTATAGTACTTGATGTATTCGTACTTTCCCGGAACATATAAGGTGTCTTTTACTATCGGAGGCCAACTATTGGGGCTTTTTTCGCAGCCAATGATTAGCAGGGCTATGAAGGTTTGAAGCATCAACAAGCAGATGACTTTCTTCATCAGGTTTCCTCTCAGATATAACGCCCGCGTCACGCGCCGCCTTCGGGCGCGTCGCTGTGGACGCGGTCGTTAGAATCATATTACAGTGATCGATATCGACTTGCTTGTTACTGCTTGTCTCCAATACGCCAGACTGTATATCTGACTCTTTTTAATACAGGCGGCATCACCAATAGAAAAATTAAAACGTTATACAGAATAACCATGGTAAAGCCCATGCTGAAGAAATCACTAACGAAGTCGAGAACGAAAGTGATTGTTAGACAAAGGGCGAGCCCACCGAGGTAAGTGTTAACAAAATTATCACTTTTAAGACGCGAACCACATTTTGCACAATCGAGTTCTAATTTAAGCTTGTACCATGGAATATCATTTTCACATTGAGGGCAGTTCATGAGCTCTTCTCTTTTTACTCTCCAATAAATTCGTTGCTCGGGCTTTTTATGAAATCATCGCTCAGTGGGAAATAGGAACTCCATACCGTCGTCGATTGAGCACTTGACTCGAATATTCCCGTTCGCCTTGTCATCCCAAAATGCTTCAATCTCAAGATTATATAGAACGCTAGACGCACCTCTCACTTGTAAGATTATCGGCTTTGCCTTAATCAATTTCGTCAACTCGGCGTATGGCCGGTTTCGATAGGCTTCAAGATTCTTTGAAGCTATTTCTTTTGCTTCTTGCCTGTTCATCTTCGGATATAACATGCGGATCACGCGCCGCAAGGCGCGTCGCTGTGGATCCGCTGGTTGGTCTATAGCATCAGTTGTGAGACGCTGCGGCGTGCAACTTCAGCCCGAGTGCATCCATGACTTTGAGGATGGTGTCGAAACCAGGACTACGCTCGCCGGAAAGCGCTTTGTAAAGACTTTCGCGGGACAGGCCGGAATCACGCGCGACCTGCGCCATGCCCTTGGCACGAGCGATATCGCCCAGTGCTTTCGCAATGAACGCAGCATCGCCGTTGGCTTCCTCAAAACAAGCTTCAAGATAAGCTGCCATTTCCTCCGGGGTACGGAGATGCTCACTAACATCGTAACGAGTTGTTTTAGTTTTGCTCATGATTTCCTCCTACAGGTTGCGTGCGAGACGCAACGCCGTCTTGATGTCGGTGGTCTGCGTGCGTTTGTCGCCACCGGCAAGTAAAATTATCAATGTGCGTCCGCGCATCGTGAAATACACTCGGTAGCCTGGGCCATAGTCGATTCGTAATTCCGAGACGCCCTCACCGACCGGTTTTACGTCTCCCGGATTCCCGGCGGTCAAGCGTTCGACACGAGCCAGAACGCGAGCGCGTGCATGTAAGTCGCGCAGGCCATCAAGCCATTGGGCGTAAGTGTCGGTTTTGCGGATTTCATGCATAGTCATATTGTAGCCATACGGCTACACATTGTCAATGTTTATTAAGAGGTAGGGGAAGCTAGAATATTACTGCGTCTTGTGAAAATTACATAACAAGGACATGCAGAATTAAAGACAGTATGCTGGCCAGCATCATAACTGTGAAACTAGAGATGGTTATCCAAAACCAGATTCCCACGTGGCCATATTCTTCTTTCGATAGTTTGAAATACTGAACAAAAACGATATCTGGTCTGAATCCAAATAAGCGGTGTTTTATAACTTTCTTTCTGTATAAATGATCGGCCATATACATGAAAGAAAAATATGACAGTAAGAGAGCGATGAAGGATATCCAGTCAATTACACTTTTCATATATATACGACCTCAATTTAACACGCCGGTCACGCGCCGCCTTTCGGCGCGACGCTGTGGACCGGCTGGTTGTTAATTCGCTTAAACTTTCACATTGCATTGAGCCACGCATCTCGATACTGACGTACAATCGATCACTATCCGCTAATTTTGAGGCTGAAAAGAGCTGCCATTAAACCGGCAATCATTAATCCATATCCCACGCGGTAACAGGTTCGGAAAATAGATGACATTGATTTCGATCCCCAGGAGACATTGATCCCCTTTGCGAACAGTGATAATTTTGCAATCAGGGATAGAACAAATCCGAAACCGGTCAGCAAAAGCGCTCCACTGAGCCCAAGCGTTATGATCATTACCAGCAGAATGACGGCTGGCAACATCATTTCAGCGATAGGTAGCAATAAAATGTCACTACTGCCGCTACCGTCATGTCTTTTTTTATTAATCCATAGCGACATCCGATACACTCCGATGCTTTATCAGTATATTAATCGAATCGCGTGAAATGACGGCAGTGGTTCGGTTTTATTGAGCATGCTGGATTGACTTATTATGTTCGATGAATGGCCATAATGCTGTCATTGTTACTGATCCAGCCAATCCGAAAATAAATACCGCTACAAAAGGAGAATATATATCCATCCATTTGGCCGAGGGAAGCAGTGTTATTGCCAACACTACAGCAACACCTAATCCGAGACCCGCGGAGAATCCGGCAAGAGAATTTTGCCATAATTTACGCCACTGACGTTTTATTGACAGAACACATAAAGGAATGCCAACAACGATAACGACAACAAACGATAAAATCAGGCATGCTAAAAGTAGACGATCAATGCCATTGGTTGCATCTCTCAAAGTAACACTCGTAGTCATCACGAGAAGAGAAATAGCGAAGGCTTGTAAAACCACAGCTGTCGCAAGAGGGGAAACGATAAATCCCAAGACTAATCTTTTTGTTATCATTCAGCCCTCTCAATGAAGCAGCATTTTTAAATCAAAATAACGCGCGGGTGAGGAGCGTACATTCCGCGACTCCACTCGACCCGCTGGTTGTATCGTTACTTGTTCGCCTTTATCGCCCTATTCCTGTATCCCGGTCAATTCGCGTAGCTTCATCACAATGGGATGTTCAGTCCATATATTGAATATCGCTTGAAATCTCGCTTTTGGTATAAAAGTAATTCTTTCTCCAAACTCGCTCGTCGGATAAACTGTTAAAGTAATTGTCTTTGGCCTCATCAGCCTAGACTCGCTGATACGTTTAACATTCCTCAAAGGAACTTTAACAACTCTTGCGAAATTCTTGACTACTAAAACGTCTTTATCCAGGAAGACGGTCTTTAAACGAATAGTATCGATCAGCATGAACAACGAGCCCAGAACCCAAGCAACCAAGAACATCAGTTTCACGTTATCCGGCGGCTGCGATGGTTGGCTGAAGTTGCCCAACCACATAGCAAGTGTGCCTGCCCCGAATCCGGTTATCCATAGGAAGGGGAGTAGCACTTTATGATAGAAAGTAACTGAGGAAGATAATTTTTCGTTCATTCGATTCTATCCCGATACAACGCCGACGTGAGGAACGCGGTTCTCAGCGTTTCTCTCGACGGCGTGGTTAAAACATTGTTTCAATCGACCCAAGATTGATTTTTTATGAATTCATTAAATAAGCGCCTGCTATCAGTTGCTTCTTTTTGTGTTTTTCGCAAAGCCTCTTCGCTTGATTTCTTTAATTTCAGCAATTCATATTCCAATTCTTTAATTCTCGCCTGTTGCAAGAGCATAGTCCCTTTTAGCGTTACATAATGATTATGAAACCCAAGGTTCTGGACATCCCACTCCAAGTTTTCTACGTTATTTAATTCTTTCAGCGTGATGCTAAGGGAATAACTAATATTGTCTTTGATGCTCTCACCAGAATAGCGTTGCGGCAAACGCTGTCTGAATTGCGTTTTTGTTTCAATTATTTCAGTCAGCTTGGCAAAACTTGTCAAATACTTGTCTACATGACTTAACGCTTTGAATCCGCTATTGTATGTAAATTGTTCTTCCTTTAGTTTATATTCATCGGGAGTGGGACCTGGATGACTTACTTTTAGCTCCGTAGCATTCGCAATAATGACGCTCATCAGAAATATGACTATTGAAAGACTTACCGATATTTTTCTCATTTGTCACCTCGTTGCGTAATACCCTTTACAGTTAACGCGCGGCTGAGCCACGGGGCGTAGCCCCGTTGGTTTCGAGCCGCTGGTTGGAATCATTTGGTTTGCAGAGAATCTACGTTTTCTGCTACGGGGTCTTCGTTTTTAATCCCATGTTTTTCATTCCATTTGCGGATGACAGAGTTTTTGAACGTACCTTGCCCCATTTCTTTGCGCCGATTTTCAGTGTCCGCTAAATTGTCAGCTATTTTAGGATCACGGAGGAGGCGCGTAATCTCTTTGTGAAAAAGGGCGTCAATATCATTCGCGGTTTTCAAGTATCCCTTATGGGTGGTTAAGTCGATATCTTCATCTTGGTCGGTTCCTATTAAAGCACCGTCCCGATCAATCCAACTGACATGCTGAAAATATGCTACTTGTTTTTTCAAGTCAAAAAATACAAAAGCAGAAATGAATTTTACGAGATCAGGGTATGGTCTTTTAAAAGTGCCGAGAGTTCCGCTTTCAATTTTTTGTTTCAGTGTTTTGGCAAGCTCTTTTCTTTTTTTCTCATCTTTCAATTTGATTATCAGCCGAACTGTAAAATTCCCGTCGTCAAGATACGACGTTGCGCCAACATATATATGATTTTCATCACCCAATAGGGGGCCGAGGTTGGCATCTAACGAATCTGATGTTATGTACGTATCTGATTGTTCAGATGATTTAACTAAAACTGGTTTTGTCCATTGATCGTTTAAGCCCTGTACTACAAACGTACCCTGTGGCCCAAGCTGGACAGGGTGGAGCAGTCTAGAAAACTCATAATCTTGGGCATAAGTGCTACTAATATTTAAAAAAGCAAAAACAAAATATAATGCCCAATATGCTAGCGCTCTCATTTTATCATCCTCTCGCTCAGTCAAGTCATTTCCGTTTTCTTCGTTTGCCAACTTCGCTTCTATCTGGAAGGGGGGTTGTTACCGGCTGGAGCGCATAAAGTTGATCGATCGGAATTCGTTTCGCCGCTTCCAAGACTTTCTTG
>Ga0184615_10001220_pt1 | contig 14040 bp, 14 predicted proteins | sample PLM4_65_coex_FD_133134 | JGI IMG/M metagenome (GOLD analysis project Ga0184615, IMG submission 133134) | Groundwater sediment microbial communities from an aquifer in East River, Colorado, USA - PLM4_65_coex | ecosystem: Environmental > Terrestrial > Soil > Riparian zone | place: USA: East... | reverse complement strand
CTGGTGCGTGGTGTTTGATGGAGTGTATTACTGAAAGGGGTAGGAGTCAGGATTCAGGAGTCAGTCGTCAGGGGAAGGCCTTTCCCTGACTCCTGACTCCTGATTCCTCGACTCTACATCCCCGGCGTAAACATGATATGCGCCTTGGGCGTCCCCGGAAACATCACCCATGGCGCCTTGCCAAAAGGCTTCTCGGCGAGTCCCGTGCTCTTCCCGGTGGCGAAGGGAATGTAGAGCACATAAAGCGTCTGGGGCTTGATCACTTCGTTCTTGACCGGATCGTACGACTCGCCGAAGAGCTGCGACAGCGCCGCCGGGCTCTTGGGCATCTTGATCTTCCCCTGCTTGACCTCCTTGAAGCGCACCGTATCCACCTGCGCGCCGGTGACCCCGGAGGCGCGCAGCGCCCTGCCCCGCGCCATGAACGGCTCCATGTCGTTGTGGTAGCAGGACGCGTGAAACTCCTTCTGCTTCGGATCGCTGGCGAGACAGGTCATGTCACCGGTTCCCTTCCGCAGCATCGTCATCTTGCCATCGGCGCCGTAGCCCAGGACGGTGGCACCGGCACGCAGGTCGACCGGGAGCGGCAGCACCGCCCCCGCGATCTGTTCCGCGGCGGGAGGCACAACCGGCGTCTGGGCGGGAAGTACCGCCGCGGCGCCCAGGGCCAGCAAGGGAATCAGGATCAATCGGGACATGGAACGGCTCCGGTAAGAGTGGGTGGCGTCAGAGGGCTTCGTAGCTGCAGCCGCGCTCCTGGCACAGACCGATGAGCATGGTGTGGGCGGGAACCACGATGACTCCGGGATTCAGCCCCGCCCGGAGCTCGGGATAGATCTCCGCGGCGGGCCGATTGACCGTGCGGCCGATTCGCCCGGCGACATTGCGCAGCGCATTGTTGCATTCCCAGAAGATGACGCCGCGCGCCTGCAGCGGGCGCACCTTCGCGTCGCTGCCGTCAAGGAAGACGTTTCGCGCCGCGGGCTTTCCGGTCGCCGGGTCGTCCACCTTCCAGAGCTCGCCGATCGGATATTTCTGGTAGAGCGCGTCGTTCACGTTGATCGGAAAGGCATTCCCGCCGATTCCGACGACGGCGTTGACCTCGGGATGCTTGAGCCCGTACACCTCCTGCCAGGCGTCGAGCCAGTTCCGTACCACGACCAGGCCGGCCTCCATGTCGGAGAGATCGAAAACCTGCTTGTGCTTCCCGGTGAGGCTGTCGAGCCACGCCATGTCCCAGCCCTGGGCGGTTTGCGCGGAGAGCGGCGCGCGGGGCCGAACCGCGGCGAGGCCGGCGAGGGCACTCATGGTGGTCAGAAATCCCCGACGCTCAATGCTCATGGATGGCTCCTGTGACAGGACAGCTAACTGCTAACGGCAGTTAGCGGTTAGCAGTTGGCATGTGTAAGGTACTCACTCATCCGGCTCCGCCGATACCAGCTTTCCTGGCGACAGCGAGCCCGGGAGTGCTCCGGTCCCGGTGGTCATCCGGCGGTGATAATCGATCTGCCCCAGATGGTAGGCGAGGTGGCCCTCCAGGTGCACCAGGAAGTCGCCGGTGCTGACCCGGACCTTGGCCACCGGCTCGGGGTACCGGCTCGCGAGCACCGTATCGGTGAGGGAGCCGAACGTTCTTGTGAGGGCCGCCGTTGTCTGCTCGACCCGGCCGATCAACTCCTCCCTGGAGAGCCCGCGGGTCGAAAACTCCGCGTCGCGGTTGCGCCGGTAGCCGCTGCCGCCGAGCACCGATCCGATGAAGTGCTGGAGATTCCCGGTGAGGTGCAGCACCAGTGTCCCTCCTGCATTGGTGATACCCGGGACGACCTTCCAGAGATCGGCATCACTGGGATAGGCCTCGACTTCCTTCCGCAGGGTGACGAGCTCCCGGAGCAGCAGGGTCCCGATCGCGCTGACGAGCGAGGTCATGGTTCCTCCGCAATGCTGCGCAGCAGGGTGGTGTCCACCCGGTGTCCGCCGTCGAAGCGGTGCACCGGAGGCGTGAGGCCGGCGGCGGCGAGGCGCACCTGCTCCCGGTCGATGTCGGCGGTCGTGATGAATTTGTCGCGCGTTCCGATGGCCAGTGCGAGTCCGCTCCGGGTCAGCGCCGGGCCGTAGCGATCGAGCGGCAGGTCGGGCGGCACCCCACCGCTCCAGAGCATCAGGCGCTCCGCCCGGATCCTGCCGAACGAGACCCACCGGCAGGCCGTGGCCGTGCCCTGCGAGAAGGCGTGGATCTGCGTCCGCGGTGACCCGGGCACCGCGGCCAGCACCTGGTCGGCGAGGAGGTCGAGATACCGGACGTAGTCCTCGATTTCCACTTCGCGATCTTCCCTGGTCATCCAGGAGGCGCCCACCCGTCGCCCCCCTCCCTCATCAAAGTACGATCGCGAGAGTGCTTCCGGAGCCACCAGCAGCCGGCCCGGGCGGACGGCAGGCTCGAACCATTTGAGGAATACCGACGCCAGCATGCTGTACCCGTGCAGGACGAACCAGACCTCTTCGGCGGATTCGATTTCCCCTTCCGTGAGGTAGCGCGCCGTCCGGGGGACCGTCAGGTGATGCTCGATCGGAGTCATGGGAGGTGCTGCCCCCACACTCCGCGAAGGGTGTCGCTGATTTCCCCGATCGTCGCCCGCGCCCTGACCGCCTCGAGGATACGGGACATGAGCGGGTCGCTGCCCCGCGCCGCGCTCTCGAGCGCGGCAAGAGCGGCACCCGCGGCGATCTGGTCGCGCCGAGTCCGCGCCTCCGCCACCCGGACCCTTTGTCGCGCTTCGAGGTCCGCAAAGTCGGGCATCTCCATTCGCGGCGGCGGCTCGTCGACGGTGAAGCGGTTGACGCCTACCACGACGACCTCGCCCGCCTCGACCGCTTTCTGCAGTTCGTACGCGCTCTCCCCGATCCGCTTCTGGAAAAACCCCTGCTCGATCGCCTTCGCCGCGCCCCCCAACGCATCCACTTCCTCGATCAGCGCGCGCGCGCCGGCCTCGATCCGGTCGGTGAGAGACTCGACGAAATAGCTCCCCGCCAGGGGGTCGACCGTCCGGTCGAGTCCGCTCTCGTGGGCCAGGATCTGCTGAGTCCGGAGTGCCAGGGTCGCCGCCTCCGCCGACGGGAGGGACAACGCCTCGTCGTAGCCGTTGGTGTGGAGCGACTGGGTGCCGCCGAGCGTCGCCGCCAGCGCCTGCACAGCGACCCGCACCACGTTGTTGAGCGGCTGCTGCGCCTGGAGTGTCACACCGCCCGTCTGGGTGTGAAACCGCAGCTTGCAGGTGGCGTCATCGGCCTTGAAGCGCTCCCGAGCCAGCCGCGCCCAGAGCCGGCGCGCCGCCCGGAATTTGGCGGCTTCCTCGAAGAGATCGTTGTGCGATGCGAAGAAGAACGAGAGCCGGGGGCCGAAATCGTCGATCCGGAGCCCGCGATCGAGCGCCCGGCGGACGTACTCGCAGGCATTGGCCAGCGTGAACCCCACCTCCTGCACCGCCGTGGCGCCGGCCTCCCGCATGTGATAACCGCTGATCGAGATCGGGTTGAAGTTCATCCCCTCGGCGGCGACGAACGCGAAGATGTCGGCGATGAGCCGGAGCGACGGCTCGGCGGGGAAGATGTACGTCCCCCGCGCGATGTACTCCTTGAGAATGTCGTTCTGGATCGTGCCGGAGAGCAGCCTCCGCGAAACACCCCGCTCCTCCCCCACCACCACGTACATCGCGAGCAGAATGCCGGCGGTCGCGTTGATGGTCATCGAAGTCGAGACCTTCTCGAGCGGAATTCCCTCGAACAGCGCGGCGAGATCGTCCACCGTATCGATGGCGACACCCACACGACCAACCTCCCCCGCGGCCATCGGATGGTCGGAGTCGTACCCCATCTGGGTCGGGAGATCGAATGCGGTGGAGAGCCCGGTCTGGCCCGCGGCGAGCAGGGTGCGGAACCGGAGGTTGCTGTCCCTGGCGGTGCCGAAGCCGGCGTACTGCCGCATGGTCCAGAGCCGCCCGGTGTACATCGAGGGCTGAATGCCGCGAAGGTAGGGCCAGACTCCCGGCTGCCCTGGATCGCCGTGCCAGTCGGCGGGGCCGGACAACGGCGCGACCGGCAGGAGCGCGGGGTTCCGCCGGGGCGTGCCGCTCACGCCGGATTCTCGCTCAGCATCTGGCGGACGAACTCCACGTCGCTCGCGGATCCGATGACCAGGGGAGTGCGCTGGTGCAGCTGTTCCGGAATCAGGTCGAGAATCCGGCGTACCCCGTCGGTCGCCGCGCCTCCCGCCTGCTCCGCCACGAACGCGAGCGGACTCGCCTCGTAGCAGAGCCGGAGCTTCCCGGCCGGCCTGGACGTCTCTCCCGGATAGAGGAAGATCCCCCCGCTGACGAGGTTGCGGTGGAAATCCGCCACCAGCGCGCCGATGTACCGGCTGTTCTTTCCCGGAATCCGCTCCGGATAATCGCCGTGGAATCCGCGCACCGCCCGCTGTATTCCTTTCGACCAGCGGCCGAAGTAACTCTCGTTCACGCTGTAGTACTTGCCCTCCCTGGGCGTGCGGATGTTCTTGTGCGAGAGCACGAATTCGCCGATGGTCGGATCGAGGGTGAAGCCGTGCACTCCCTGTCCCGTGGTGTAGACCAGCATGACGCTGGAGCCGTACATCACGTATCCCGCGGCGATCTGATTCCGGCCCGGCTGCAGCACATCCTTGAGCGTGCCGTGGCCCTCCATCGAAGTCCGGCGATAGATGCTGAAGATGGTCCCAACCGGATTGTTGTTGTCGATGTTGGAGGAGCCGTCGAGGGGATCGAACAAGACCGCGTATTTCCCGTGGGGGATGTCCTCGGCGATCGGAATGACCTCGTCGTCTTCCTCCGACGCCATGACGCAGACCCGCCCGGTGTAGCACATCGAGTTCTTGAGCGCCTCATTGGCAAAGACATCGAGCTTCTGCTGCTCTTCCCCCTGGATGTTGATCGCGTGGGCCGAGCCCAGGATGTTGATGATTCCGGCGCGACGCACCGCGGAGGCGATGATCTTGGCGCCGAGCGCGATGTCATAGAGCAGGTTCGAGAGCTCGCCGGTAGCCTCGGGAATCTGGCGCTCGCGGTCCATGATGAAGCGCTCGATCGTGATGACCGAGGTGTTGGGCAGCGTCATGAGGTCTCCTCAGGGCCGAATCCCGTACGCGCGGGTGGTGCGCCGCCCGCGGAGCACCATCGTCGTCTCCTGGACGGTCACGCGGATGCTGCCTTCGCGATCGGTGCGCCAGACTTCGGCTCCGGCATCCGCCAGCCGCGCCAGGGCCGCCGGCGCGGGGTGGCCGTAGCGGTTGACCCCGACGCTCACCACCGCGGCCCGGGGAAGCAGCTCCGCCAGCCAGGGAGCCCCGGTGGATCCCGCCGACCCGTGGTGACCCACTTTGAGCAGGTCGATGCGGCCGAGCCGTCCCGCCAGCAGCGATTCGGCCCGGACGCCGAGATCCCCCGCCAGCACCGCTTCGAAGCTGCCGAACCGCAGCAGCAGGACGATCGAATCATCGTTCAAGTCGGAGCGCCATCCCGCCCACGCCGTATCGGGATGGAGTACGGTGAGGCGCACCCCGTCCAGCACCAGCGAATCCCCCACGCGCGCCGGCTGCCAGCGGATTCCGCGCTCCCCCGCCAGGTCGAGCAGCGACAGGTAGTGCGGCTCCGCGACCGGCTCGGCGGGATCCAGGATCAGGTCCGCCGGGATCTCGTCCAGCACGGCGGGCGCGCCGCCGACGTGATCGAGATGCGCGTGCGACAGGACGAACGCGGCCAGACGCCGGACTCCGTGACGGATCAGGAAAGGGAGCACGACGTCGCGGCCCGCATCCCTGCCACCGCCCGCCGGTCCCGCGTCCACCAGAATCCACCGCCCCGCCGGCGTCCGAATGAGCGCCGCATCTCCCTGGCCGACGCTCAGGAAATGTAGCGAGAGGCCGGGACCCTCGTGAGGCAGGACGAAAGCCCGAACCGGAAAGAGCGCCGCCGTCCCCAGCACTCCGGCGGCCCAGCCGAGCCGCAGGACCGCCCGCCTCGAAGTGTTGCGCCGCCCGATCATCCAGAACGCGAGGACCAGCAGGAGAATCCAGGGAACCGCCGCCGCCGGCCCGGGAATGCTGGTGAATGCGCCGAAGGGGACTCTGCTCCCTGCCCGTGCCAGCGCTTCGATCCCTGCAAGGCCGAGCCCACCCCCGCTTGCGAGGGCTTCCGCCAGCAAAGGAGCCACCGGCGCAAGCAGGACGCTGGCGAGCACGGCCGGTACCGCGAGGGCGGCCAGGGGGATGGCGGCAAAGTTGAGCAGGATTCCCGCGAGCGCCACCGAGCCGAGCGCGGCGGCAGTGAGCGGCGCGGTACACAGGGTGGCACCCAGCGACGCGAAAAGCATACGCCAGGCGGCATGCGCGCCGAGCGCGCGATCGCTCCAGCGGGAAAACGTCATCGCGCCGAGCAGCGCGGCAACCGAGAGCCAGCCACCGAGATCGAAGATCGCCCACGGATCGAGCAGCGTCGCCACGAGGCAGGTAAGCGCGAGGAGCGGCCCTGCCGCGGGCTGCCGTTGCCGGGCGCTGGACCAGGCTACCAGTATGCAGAGGAGGGCAGCTCGCCCCGCGGGGGCGGGCCAGCCGAGAAAGGAGACGTAGAGGACGACGAGCGATGCGGCCAGCGCGGCCGACGTGTCCCGCCGGACTCGCGACGCGCGCAGGATGAGCACCGCCCAGCCGAAGATCACCCCGACGTGGAAGCCGCTGATCGAGAGCAGGTGAACCAGCCCCGAGCGGGCAAAGGCGGCATTGAGCACCTGATCGATCCCGCCCCGTCCCCCCACGAGCAAGGCATCCACCAGGCCGGCGCGGGAACCGTAGAGCTGGATGGTTGTTCGCGAGATCCAGTTTCGGAGACGGGAGCTGGGGGCTGGGTGCTGGGGGCTGGGGGCTGGCAACAGCTCGTGCGCGACGAGGATTCCGTCCGGCCGCCCTCCGAAACGCGTTGCCGGAATCCAGCGTCCCGTCACCCGCCATCGGGAGCCGGCCGGGTGCAGCTCATCTCCACGAACCCGGACCGCAATCTCTCCGCCGCATCCCGCCAGCCGGGCCCGCGCGACTCCGCTCCGGACCGGTTCCCGAAACTCCAGGGTGAGCTCGACTCTGCCGCCGGGAAGGACCGCGGCGCAATCGTCTCGAGACGCCTCGCGGGTTACCAGCCCGAAGCAGAACCCGACGGCGGCAGCGCAGGGGAGCCACGACAGCGCTCCGCGAGCGGAGGCCAGGTAGAGCAGCACGAGGAGCAGCACGGCAAACGGAGGGGCCGGAAAATGCGAGAGGCCGGTCGCGAGACCGGCCTCGAAGCTCAGGACGAGCAGGATCGCGGCGCGGCGGCCTAGGGCTTGAGCGGCCGCAGCCCGGATTGTTTGCATCGCGGCGAGGCCATCACCTTCCTGATTCCGTCCATGATCACCACATCGATCGTGGCCCGGTTCTGATGCTTGTCGAGGCTGAGCTCGGTGATCACCCCGCCTTCGCGGCTGGCCACATAGCGGGCAGGCAGCCGGTTCAGCGCATATACGAGGACATCGGCGTGGCAGATATCGCAGCCGCAGAAGCCCTCGAAGTGCCCCTTCAGCTGCACGTAGGCTTCCTCCGCATGCCCTTCGACCTTGTTGTGGATCATAGGACCGCCAGTCCGCGGGACATGACCGAGCCGGCGAAGGTGGAGCCGGTGGTTCCCGTCAGTCGGACCTGATGGTACTGCCCGACCGATTCGGCGGGAAGACCCAGGAGCACCAGGTGGTTGCTCCGGGTTCGCCCCAGCATCATCGCGCCGCGCCGGGCAGGGCGTTCCACCAGCACCTCCTGTTCGGTGCCCACCCAGGCAAGGTTCCTAGCCCTGCCCTGCTGGCGCACCGTCGCGATCAGCCGGTCGAGCCGTTCCGAAGCGACTTCGTCCGGGACATGATCGCGCAACTTCACCGCCGGGGTTCCGTCGCGCACCGAATACTTGAACGTATAGGCGTCGTCGAACCCGGCCGCGCCGACCAGGGACACGGTCTCGCCGAACTGGTCTTCCGTCTCGCCGGGGAATCCGACGATGATGTCGGTGCTGACCGTCATGCGCGGCATGGCCTCCCGCAGCTTGGCCACCACATCCAGGTACTGCTCCCGGGTGTAGCGGCGCAGCATCCGCTTGAGCACCACATTGGCCCCGCTCTGGACCGGGAGATGGACGTGCTCGCACACGGCCGGGACGGTGGCCATGGCTTCGATGACCCGGTCGGTGAAGTCGGTCGGATACGGACTGGTGAAGCGAAGCCGCCGCACCCCAGCCACCGCTCCCACCGCGCGGAGCAGGTCGGCGAAGTCGTATCCGCCGTGCTGCCACGAGTTGACGGTCTGTCCGAGGAGCGTCACCTCGGATGCCCCGAACTCGACCACGCCGCGAACCTCCGCCACGACCTCCGCCAAACTGCGGCTGCGCTCGGGACCGCGCGTGTACGGAACGATGCAGAAGGTGCATCGATAATCGCAGCCGCGCTGGACGGTGATGAACTGGGTCGGGCCGGGCTCCCGCACCGCCGGCACGTCCTCGTAGTGCTCCCAGGATCGGAATTCGACGTCCGCCGCGCGCTGGCCGAGCACGGCGTTCCCGATCAGCGCTCCGAGATTGCGGTAGGCGTCGGGACCGACAACCAGATCGATCTTGGCCACCTTTTCGAGCAGCAGCGGCCCCAGGCGCTGCGCCATGCAGCCGACAACCCCGAGCACGGAGCCGGGCCGCTTGTGACGCTGCAGCTCGCCGACCCGCCCGATCACCCGTTGTTCGGCGTTGTCGCGAACCGCGCAGGTGTTGACCAGGATTACATCGGAGTCTTCGGGTCCCTCGGCCCGGACGTAGCCTTCGCGGCCCAGGACCCCGAGCATCAGCTCGGTGTCGGCCACGTTCATCTGGCAGCCGTAGGTCTCGATGTACACTCGCTTCATGGGCGGACCGATATCCCCACCGTCAGCAGGGTCGCGCGCTCCGAGAATCCGGCGCCACCGTTACGCCAGACCTGGCCGAGCGCAATGTCGAACCCGGCACGGTCGGCGACGAAACGCTTCGAGGTGCCGATCGAAATGCCGGTCTCGGTGATGTCCTGTCCTCGGATGACCGGAAACGGGAGCCTGGCACGATAGAAGCCGAGCCGGAGCGGGAGATTATTCGGCCGTCGCGGATCGCGCAGATACTCGAGCCCGACACTGAGCTCGGTGGTGCTGACGCTGCCGATGCCGCCCTGACTTACGATATCCTCGTCGGCGGAGGACCAGGAACGGTAGGTGGCGCTCCCGGCGACCTGCAGCTGGTCGCCGAATTGCACCCGCGCGCCGCCCGCCAGGGTGACCGGGAGTTTGGTGGTTCCCACTCGCAGCGAGTCGCGCTCCACGCGGAGCTTGTCGTCGGCGCGCACCAGGCCCGCGATGGTGACGGCGCGGCCGAGCCGGGCCACGACGCCCGCGGAGACGCCCATGCCGAGGTACGAGACGGTGAACTGCTCGGCGGCGCCCGCGTAGGTGGTGTCGGAAAACCGCCGGGTGCTGCTGATTCGGTTGGAGCCGGTCAGCATATGAATCCCGAGGCCGACCTGGAGATTCGAAGAACCGCGCCACGCGATACCCGCCCGGACATCGCTCACCCCGCCCAGCGACTGGAGCGTGTCGGTGGTTTCGACCGGGACGCCGCGCAGGATCAGCGTGTCACGCGACGCGATGGAAAAATTGCGGTCGGTGTACCCGCTCGAGGAGAGCGAAATGGCGAGCGGGGTCCCGCCGACCGGCCCGGCGACGAAAATGCCGGGATACCGGTTGTCCCGCGCCGTCGCGACACCGGCGGGACTCACCGACCGTCGCCACGACTGGAGGCTCTGGAAGCTCGCGCGGGTGAACGACACCAGTCCGATCGAGGCGGGGTTGAAGGGGGATTCGGAATCAAACAGCCCGAAGGCGCCGCCGGTTCCGGTGGAACGCACCGACAACGGCCGCATCGGCAGGCCCAGGCCCCGCACGCCGAACTGCGACGATTGCGCCGCGACCGGGGCGGCCGCCGCCGCGAGCATCAGGATCGGGCCGAGTCGGGATCTCATGGGTGCCCCGGCTGCGAAGGCAGCGCGTAGGTGATCCGGATCCGGGGCCGTCCGGAGGGAGAGCGGGTCGAGAAGAACTCCGGCCGCGCCAGGCTGCCCCCCTCCGGATTGATCCCGATCACCAGGGTGCTGGGAGGTGCGTCGGCGATGAACCAGGTTCCGACGACCGCGCGGATGTCCACACTCTGGACCGCGGTGGCATCCGCCAGGAGCAGCGCCGAGGCGTTGACTCCGGTGAGATAGGGCGATTTGGCGCCCACGTCGGCCAGCACGCCGCGAACCTCGAGGTGCGCGGGATCACCGGTGAGCCCGAGGAGCGGCCCGGCCGGGGTGAGCTCGAGCGTCGCCCGAAGGATGATCGCCGAGTCCTTGAGCGCGGCTGGCGGGGCAAAGCGGAGGATCGCGCGCGAGCCGCGCTTCCCGCCGAGAAAGAGATGCTCCTGTCCCGGGGGTGGCGGCGCCTCGATCACGTAGTTGGCCGAATCCGCCACCGCGGTGAGGGTCTGGCGCTGCTTTGCCGTATCGGCGATGACAATCCTCCCGTACAGCGTCATCGTCGGCGGGCGCGAATCGAAATTGAGCGACGCCAGCCGGATGCCGGTCGGAGACGGCGCGTCCACCCGGAGCCCGATCCCGAGCCGGAAGCTGTCCGCCTCAGTCACCGCGATCTTCTGAAGCACGTCGCCCGACAGGACGAGCCGGGCATTTCCGGTATCGGCGACCGCGATCGAACCGATCACGCTTTCCGGCGTAAGCTGGGCGTCGATCTCGGCAAAGGTCGTATTGGTGTCGAGCAGCGGGGCGATGCGGTGCACGACCAGCTGGGTTCCCGAGACCGTCTTGTCGAGGGCGAGGACATGGAAGGTGATCGCGGCTGAATCGAGCGTCAGCGCATGCGCGAGGCCATCTACGGTCACCGAATCGGAGCGGCTCGGAAAGGTCGCCCACGTCCGAGCGTCACCCGCCGCCAGCCCATTGGAAACCAGTAACGCCGGGATGTCCGTCGCCTTGAGGTAGCCGGTGAAGGTGCTGTCCCGGTCGAATACCGCCTCGATCGTCGTGTCGCGAACGATGAGGCTGTTGCCGGGACAAAGCTCGGGACAATCGACCGGGCTGGTGAGCTCCTCCTGGCACGCCACCAGCATACCCGCTATCGCGATCGCCGCGAGCAACGAGATCCGACTCACGAGAGCAGCTCCCCGGAAAAGGCGTCGGGCAGGAGCTCCCGGATGGTCCAGCGCCTCGATTGAGTTGGTCCAACCGATTCCACTTCGAGCTCCGATCCGAATTCGGCTAAAACCTGGCGGCATGCCCCGCAGGGGGGACCCGGTGGCTCCGAGTCAGTCGCCACGACGATCCGACGAAACTTGCGCGCTCCCGCGCTCACCGCGGTGAAAACCGCGGACCGCTCGGCACAGATAGTGAGCCCGAACGAGGCGTTCTCCACGTTGGATCCGACGAAGACGGCGCCGTCGGCGGTTTCGAGCGCCGCGCCCACCCGGTAATGCGAGTAGGGGCAGTGCGCGTGCTGCTGTGCGGCGCGCGCCGCCTCGATCAGGCGATCAGCCACCCCAGACCTCGCGGAGAAAAGACGTGCCAGCCGCGAGTGGGGCCACTCCCAGGAACTCGGCGACCGTCTGCCCGACGTCGGCAAAGGTCTGCCGCTCCCCGACGGAGACGGCGCGCACCCGCGGCCCGTACACGAGAACCGGAACCCGCTCCCTCGCATGGTCGGTCGAAGGGGTGGTTGGATCGTTCCCGTGGTCCGCTGTAAAGATAATCAGGTCTTCCGCTTGGGCCCCCTCGAGGATGCCGGGGAGCGCCCGGTCCAGCTCCTCGAGTCCGGCCAGGAATCCCGGTATGTCGTTGCGGTGGCCCCACGATTGGTCGAATTCGATCACATTGGCCAGAAGAAGTCCCCAGTCGCCAGTCTTCAGTCCTTGCCGAATGAGCTCGTAGGCATGCGCGTTTGTGGCGGTGTGCGTGCTGGTGATTCCCCTCCCCGCAAACAGATCATCCACTTTTCCGACTCCCAACCGGGGAATGCCGGCGGATTCCAGCTCGTCGAGGAGGGTGCGTCCGGCCGGTTCCAGGCTGAAATCCTTCCGGTTCGGCGTCCGGGCGTAGGCCCCCGGCACCCCGAGAAAAGGCCGGGCTATCACCCGCGACACACCGTGGGGCGGGCGGAGAATCTCTCTCGCGACGGCCGAGGCGGCGTAGAGCTCCGCCAGGGGGATGGTTACCTCGTGCGCCGCGATCTGGAAGACACTGTCGGCGGAGGTATAGACGATCCACTTGCCCGACGTCTGATGCTCGGCGCCGTAGCGCTCGATGACCGCGGTGCCCGAGGCGGTGTGATTGGCGAGGACGCCGCGCCCGGTGCGGCGGGAAAACTCCTGGAGCACCTCGGGCGGGAAGCCCAGCGGATAGGTCGGAAACGGCTGCTCGAGCACCACGCCGCAGAGCTCCCAGTGGCCGGTGATGCTGTCCTTGCCGGCGCTCGCCGGCTGCGCGGTGCCGGCCGCCGCGCCGGCGCGCGGGTTAGGCCGGATGACCGGGAGCGACGCGCAGTTCCCGAATCCGAGCTTTTCCAGGTTGGGGAGCGCCAGGCCCCGGGCGCGGGAGAGGACGTTGCCGAGCGTATTGCTGCCGGTGTCGCCGTAGGCGGCGGCGTCGTGCGCCTCGCCGATTCCGAGGCCGTCGAGCACGATGATCGCCCCCCGCCGGGTCAACTCAGTGACTCCCGCTCTGCACGAAACGGATGCGGAGGGTGGTGAGCGCCTGGGTGAGCAGCTGCTGCTCGTCCGGATCGAGCTGCCCCTTGGTCTTGGTCTCGAGCATGCCCAGCGTGTCGATCAGCGTCTGCGCGATCTGTCGCGCGCCGGCCTGAGCGCCCAGCTGCTCCGCGCCGGGAGGCAGGTTCCCTTGCAACGCCGATTCAGCCTGCTGGGCAAGCCCGAGCACGAGCGAAGCGAAATGCGGATTCATGTTTCGTCCTGGTAGCGCCGAACGACTCTCGGCGAAATGGCGGTCAGCAGCTCGTAGGAGACCGTGCCGGCGAGCCGGGCCTGCTCGTCGAGCGAGACGAGCCCGCCGAAGATGGTGGCGACATCGCCCAGCGCGACCGGGGTGTCCTCGACGTCCACCATGATCATGTCCATGGTCACCCGCCCGACCAGCGGCACGACCACCCCATTGATCTCGATCAACCCGCGGCTTCCAAGCGAGCGGGGCACTCCGTCGCCATATCCGATGGCGAGGGTCGCGATGGTGGTGTCGGATTCGACTTCGGCCTCGGCGCCGTAGCTCACGGTGTCGCCCGGCCTGAGACGCCGGAGGGCGACCACCCGCGCACAGAGCCTGGCGACCGGCTCCGGCTGGAGCGTTCCCGCGCTTCCGCCGTAGAGGTAGATGCCCGGTCGTGCCAGTTCGGCGCCATACTCCGGCCCCCGCTGTGCCCCGGCGCTGGCGCTCAGGTGGACCAATCCTGGCCGGGAGTCGAGCGCGCCGAGCACCGCCTCGAAGCGGTCGGCCTGCTCCCTGGTGGCGGCATCGTCGGAATCGGCGGAGTGGAAGTGGGTGAATATGCCCTCGAAGCCGGCCGCCGTCGCCAGCCGGTCGCTCAGGGCCTCGATCGTGGCCTCATCATGCCAGCGGAACCCCGCCCGGCTCATTCCGGTGTCGATCTCCACGTGAAACGCTCCGCCGATGCCGGAGAGCCATGCGTCGAGTGCCTCGAGGTCACCGATGACCGGGATCAGCCCGTGGTGCAGTATCGAGTCGATGTCCGGGGGCCGGAGCGGCGTGAACACCAGGATCGGCCGGGAAATGCCGGCGTCGCGGAGCTCCGCTCCCTCATCGGCGGTGGCGACGCCATAGCCCCAGGGGTCTACCGCTTCGAGCGCCCTGGCG
>Ga0184615_10001219_pt1 | contig 14053 bp, 14 predicted proteins | sample PLM4_65_coex_FD_133134 | JGI IMG/M metagenome (GOLD analysis project Ga0184615, IMG submission 133134) | Groundwater sediment microbial communities from an aquifer in East River, Colorado, USA - PLM4_65_coex | ecosystem: Environmental > Terrestrial > Soil > Riparian zone | place: USA: East... | reverse complement strand
TGATGCCGATGCGGAACCGCATGCGGCGACGGTCGGGCACGCCCTCGTTGCGCTCGGCCATTACCGTCTGGATCTCCACCGCGCATTCGGTGGCGCCGATTACGCTGGGAAACTCGGCCATTATTCCGTCGCCCGCGGTGTCGATGATCCGGCCACCATGCCGGCCGATCAGCGGCAGGATCACGCTCTGATGGGCCTTGAGGTCCCGCACGGTGGCGGCCTCATCCTCGTGCATGAGCCGGCTGTAGCCAGCGATATCGGCGGCAAGAATGGCGGCCAGCCGACGCTGTATCGAGAGATCTTCATCCATGATCTGCGCTCGCACAGGCGAGCAGTTGGTAGTGTTGCACAGCGCGCTGCGCATCGCGAGGACAGTGCCCTACGCTGAGAGCCGTTGACCCGGGCGGGCTTCCTGCCGGATGATGCTTCCCAGACCGTTCACGCGACCATCCTTCACGCCCAGGAGGCCCCGCTCATGGCCACCCGCATCGCCTGGTTCAACGGGAAGCTCGTGCCGGAGACCGACGTCGTGATCCCCTTCCGCGACCGGAGCTTCAACCGCGGCGACGGGTGCTTCGACATGACCCGCACCTTCAACGGGCAGCCCTTCCGCGTGAAGGAGCACGTCGAGCGCCTCGTCCGGTCTCTCCGTTATCTGCGCATCGACTGCGGGCTCGAGCCCAAGGAGATGATCGCGATCGCCGACGAGGTGGTCGAGAGGAACGAGCCGCTGCGTGCCGCCGCTGGCGACTGGTGGGTGGCCTGGCGGATCAGCCGGGGGGTCGACGCCATCGGCGACGAGGGCTGGGCGAACACGGGGCCGCAGGTGATCGTGGACTGCACGCCGCTGCCCCTCAAGGCTCGCGCGCGGCAGTTTCGCGACGGCATCGACGTGGTCATCCCCTCCGCGCGCCGGGTGGCCCCCGCCGAGGTGAGTCCGCGGGCCAAGACGCACAACTATCTGAACCTGATCTTGGCCGAGAAGGAAGTGAAGTCGCACAGCCCCGAGGCCTGGGCCGTCATGCTGGACGAGCACGGCAACCTGTGCGAGGGCATGGGGAGCAACATCTTCGTGGTGTGCGGGGGGCGCATGCTCACCCCGCGCGAGCAGTACGTGCTGCCCGGGGTGAGTCGCGGGATGGTCCTGGACCTGGCCGCTCAGCTCGGCATTCCTGGCGAGGAGCGCGACCTCGATGTTTACGACGCGGTGACCGCGGACGAAGTCTTCCTCACCTCCACCAGCCTCTGCATCTGCGGCGTGCGCTCGCTCAACGGCGCGCGTATCGCCGACGGTGCGGTGCCCGGGCCGATCACGCGGCGCCTCACCGAGGCCTACGTGAAGAGCGTGGGCTGCGACTTCGTCCAGCAGTACCTCTCGCGGCTGAGCTGAGCCATACAGAAGCCCGACGAGTGCCCTACCGCCTGCTCGTAGGAACGTCGACGTCCTCCCTGCGGGCTGGTGAGCCAGCGGACTGCGCTCGGACTTCAGGGACCGCGGCGTGCTATCGTCCCGGCACGCAGAGAAGCGACACGACCCGGGGCCATGTGTTACGGGAGGTCTCGGGCACCCCGGTCGGGCCGAGAGGCTGAATCGAGAGGGAGGCCCCGATGAGCTTCAGCAAGCTGTCCCTGGCCATCGTCCTGGTGCTCGCGACGTTGGTGAGCACCGCCCCCGCGCAGTCCACGCGCGTGCTGCGGCTCTCGTCGCCCGTGTCGAAGGACCACGCCTTCGGACGCGGCGCCGAGAAGTTCCGGCAAATGGTGGCCGACGCGACCAAGGGCCAGGTCGACGTGCAGGTGCACCACGCCAACGCGCTGGGCGCCATCCGCGAGGGTCTGGAGATGGTGCGGCTCGGGACCCTCGACTTCCAGGTCTGCGGGGTCGCGCACGTGAGCCGGTTCGTGCCCGAGATGAACACCCTGATCCTTCCCTATCTGTGGAAGGACACGAACACGATGTTCGCGGCGCTGGATGGGCGGATGGGCCAGAGCCTGGAGCCGCTGCTCCTCGACAAGGGCTTCAAGGTCGCCGGCTGGTGGGACAACGGCTTCCGTCACATCTCCAACAGCAAGCGCCCGGTCCGCACGGTCGCGGACCTGCGCGGGCTGAAGCTGCGCACGCTGCCCACCAAGGTTCACGTGGCCTTCTTCCGCGCCCTCGGCGTGGCGCCCACACCGATGGACTGGGCCGAGGTGTACCCGGCCCTGCAGCAGGGCGTCGTCGACGGTCAGGAGAACCCACCGGGCGTCGTCTACTTCGAGAAGCTGGCGGAGGTGCAGAAGTACTACTCGCTCACCGGACATGTGAACGAGCCGGTCACCCTGCTCATGAGCCGCACCGTCTTCAGCAAGCTTCCGGCCGACCTGCAGGGCACCATCATGAACGTGGCCAAGCAGGTCGCGGTGTGGCAGCGAGCGGAGAGTCAGAAGGACAACGACGAGCTGCTCGGCAAGCTGTCCGCCGCCGGCATGCAGGTGAACCCGGTGCCGGAGGGCACGCTGGCCGAGCTGCGCAAGGTCGCGCAGAAGATCTACGCCGAGGCCGTCCCCGACCTCGGGCCCAAGGGCAAGGAGCTCGTCGAGCTCGGCGTGGCGCTCAACAAGTAAGCCGGCCCTGAAACAGCTGATCCGGCTCGTCGAGGGCCTCGTCCTGCTGGGCATGGCCGTGGTCGCGGCCGTCGTCGTGACCGAGGTCATCCTGCGCTACGGGGCCGGCCGCTCGCTGATCATCACCGAGGAGCTGTCGCGCTACGGCATGATCTGGGTGGCCCTGCTCGCCTCCGTGCTCGTGCTGCGCGAGGACGGCCACATCGCCTCCGGGGCCACCGGGCGGCTGGGACCGCGCGCGCAGCGAACCGTGCGCGTGGTGACCGAGCTGCTCTCGCTGCTCTTCCTGCTCGTCGTCGCGGTGGCCGGCCTGCAGGTGCTCCCCGCCCAGCGCGATCAGGACACGCTGACCCTGGGCGTGACGATCTTCTGGTTCTACCTGGCCCTGCCCGTGAGCGCCCTGCTCATGATGGTGGTCATCGTGGCGCGCCTGCTCGGCTTCGACGGCGCCGCGCGTGAGCGGCCGCCCGGTGCTGCGCTGTGACGGCATGCTGATCGCGCTCCTCGTCGTCGTCTTCGCCCTGACCATGACGCTGGGCGTGCCCGTCGCCTTCTGTCTGGGGCTGGGTGGCCTGGCCTTCATCGTGCTGTCGGGCTCCGTGCCGATCGCCGTCCTGCCCACGCTGATGTTCGGAGGCATGGACTCCTTCCCGTTGCTCGCCATCCCGTTCTTCATCATCGCGGGCGATCTCATGCAGCGCAGCGGCGTGCTGCCCCGGCTGATCGATTTCGCCAACAGCCTGGTGGGCCACCTGCGGGGCGGCCTGGCCTACGTGGTCGTGCTGACGAGCATGCTATTCGCCGGCGTGACGGGCGTCGCGCTCGCCGAGTGCGCGGCCATCGGGTCGATGCTGGCCCCGAGCATGGTGCGCCAGGGCTATCCCGGCGGGTTCGTGACGTCGGTCATCGCGGGATCGGCGGTGATGGGACCGATCATCCCGCCCAGCGTGGCCATGCTGATCTACGCCTACGTCTACGGAGGCGGGATCTCGGTGGGCAAGCTGTTCCTCATGGGCGTCGCGCCCGGCGTCCTCGTCGGCGGCGCCATCATGGCCCTGGTGTGGGTGAGCGCCGGCCGCCGCAACTTTCCGGTGAGCGCTCGCCGCTTCGCGCTGGCCACGGTGGCGCGCACGCTGCGCGGCGCGGCCCTCGGGCTCGTGGTGCCCCTCATCATCATCGGCGGCATCCTGGGCGGTGTGTTCACGCCGACGGAGGCGGGGGCCGTCGCCATGCTGTACGCGGTGGTCATCGGCGTGTTCGTGCTGCGCACGCTCGGCGTGCGCGACCTGGCGCAGTCGCTCCTGGTGGGCGCGAAGACGAGCGCCATCATCTATCTGTTGCTCGCCACCTCGAACGTGGTGGCCTGGATCCTCGTGCGCAACCAGGTGCCGAAGATCGTCGCGCGGTGGTCGCTGGAGCTGACCAGCTCGGCGACCGTCTTCATGATGGCCACCATCGCGATCCTGTTCGTGCTCGGTCTCGCCCTGGAGGCGGTGCCCATCATGATCATGGTGATCCCGGTCCTGGCCCCGGCGGCGGCCGCGTACAAGATCGATCCGCACCATCTGGGGCTGGTGATCGTGATGACCGTGCAGACGGCCCTGCTGTCGCCACCGGTGGCGCTCAGCCTGTACGTCGTGGCCACCGTCATCGGCTGCTCGATGCGAGACGCCAACCGCGAGGTGTGGAAGTTCGTCGCCGTCGTGCTCACCGTCACGGTGATCACCGCGCTCTGGCCGGCCATGCCGCTGGCCATCCCGCGCCTGTTCGGGTTCTGAGGACATTCGCTCGACGAGGAGAGGGCCATGAGCAAGGTCGAGGGCAGGGTCGTGATCGTCACCGGCGCCGGGCGGGCCATCGCCCGCCAGGTGGCGCTGGACTTCGCGGCGGAGGGCGCCCGCGTGGTGGTGGTGGACAGGATCGAGGAGCGCGCCAAGCGGACGGTGAGCGAGATCGAGGCGGCCGGCGGTACCGCGCTGGCGGGGGTCTGCGACGTGCGGGACGAGGCCGCCGTGCAGCAGATGGTGGAGCAGACCGTGCGGACGTTCCGTCGCGTCGACGTGCTGGTGAACGCGGCGGGTGGCTACACCATGGGTCGGGTGACCCACGAGCTCTCCGCCGCGGACTGGGACATGGTGCTCGACTCCAATCTCAAGGGGACCTTTCTCTGCTGCAAGCACGTGATCCCGCACATGCTGGCCGCCGGTGGCGGCCGCATCGTCAACTTCTCGTCCAACGCCGGCCGCACCTCGAGTCCCGCCCTCGGCGTGCACTACACGGCGGCCAAGGCCGGCGTGCTGGGGCTCACGCGCCATCTCGCCAAGGAGTACGCGCGGCACAACATCCTCGTGAACACCATCGCCCCCGGCCCGGCGCTGGTGGAGCGCAACTTCGAGATCATGACGGAGGAGGCGCGCGAGCAGCTGCGCCAGGAGATCCCGCTCGGCCGCTACGCCGAACCGTCCGATCTCTCGGCGGCCGTCCGCTTCCTCGCCGGGGACGGCGCGCGGCACATCACCGGCGCCACCCTCGACGTCAACGGCGGCTACGTGATGGTGTGAGCGACGCGCACGGCTATCGCGGCCACGCCGCAGGGGATGAGCGATGAACACGTATTCCGGCCAATCTTGACTCCGTCGTGCCCCGGCAGCATGCTGCCGGATGACGAGGGATCCCATGGAGCCAAAGATCGCGCCGATCGATGCCACGCTGGGGGCCGTCGTCACCGGCCTCGACCTTTCCCGGATGGACGCCCTCACTTGGAAGACCGTGGAGCAGGCCTTCCACGAGTATGCGGTCCTGGTGTTCCCCGCACAGGGCTTGTCACCAGAGGCGCAGGTGGCGTTCGCCAATCGCTTCGGGGAGATCGAGCTCCTGGCTCCGGATCCCGAGCAGAAGGCGGTGGCGATTAGCAACCAGAAGCCCGATGGATCGATCATGGGGCCGGACGAGCATCGCTTCAAATCCTTGCGCGGCAATGAAGGCTGGCATACCGACAGCTCGTACATGCCGCTGGCCGCGAAGGCGTCGGTGCTCTCGGCCCAGGTGGTCCCGTCGGCCGGTGGCGAAACCGAGTGGGCCGACATGCGGGCCGCCTACGATGCGCTGGACGAGGCAACGCGCCGGCGCATCGCGGGGCTCTCGGCACACCATTCTCTCTACCACTCCCAGGCCAGGATTGGTCACATGGTCCAGACCGGGGCTGGGTACGGCTATCACACGAAGGGGGCGCCGCTACGGCCGCTGGTGAAGGTGCACCCTGTCACGGGTCGCCCGGCCCTCTTCATCGGCCGTCACGCCTACGGCATTCCCGTCCTCGACGAGGCCGAGTCGGAGAAGCTCCTCTCGGACCTGATCGACTTCGCCTGCCGGCCACCCCGGACGTACGCCCATCGGTGGCAGCCCGGCGACGTGGTCATCTGGGACAACCGCTGCGTGCTGCACCGGGCTCGGCCGTACGACTACCGCGAAGTGCGCGTCATGCGTCACACCCGTGTCGCGGGGGACCCGGCCACCGAGCTTGCTCCGACCCATCGCGACGACCGCGCCAGCGCGTACGAGCCGTCCAGCTCGAACCGATAGAAGCGCCAGCGCGGTGCTCTCGACCCTTGTCAGTGTCGTGACGCTTACGGTCCTGCTCGCAATTCTGAAGGTCGGCTCCTAGCTTGCCAGCCGACGCGAGGCGCGTCCGATTGCTGGCGTTGACTCCTCGGCTGCATCTGCATCACCATTCGTGTTCGTATGGGTCGCAAGCACCGAAAGACAGCCTCGCATGCTCGGCCAGCAGCTTCTCACCGGGCCACTCCCTCCATGTCGGTGCTGCCGATGGAGCTGCAGATCGGAGACCGCTTCACTGACCAGGACTTCGAGTGGGAAGTGCTGACGCGGCCGGAAACGCTGCACGGCGCCAAGCGCCTGCGGGCGAGGATTCAGCGTCCCGGCCTACCCGAGAGTGAGCGTGAGATGACATGGCCGGCTCATCAGCACGTTGAGATTCGCCGGGGTGACTGACCTCCAGCCCACTCCGTGCGCGATCTGCGGAAGCCCGGAGACCCAGCTCGGGACCGCGACGCTGGAGCTGCCGCATCGCTCCGGCTGGAAGTTCACGTTTCATGGTGTGCCAGCGTCGATCTGCACCGAATGTGGAGCGGCCGGGCATGCCGCGTGGCTCGTGAAGGACCTGTTCCAGACGATGGACGCCGCAGCGAGCTCCGCCTTCAGGGGCAACGTCCTCGAGTATTGCGTTCCGCCCGGCACATGACAGACGGATTGCCCCGCCACACATGGACCGGCCTTGGGCTCATCACGGCGGCGGCGGTTCTCGTCTCACTCCTGTTGACTGGATGCGCGACAGCTTCCAGGGCCGAGAACCCGGTCACCGACTTCAAGCAGGTCGCCGGATCGTGGACTGCGTGGGTGCCGGGCGCCAGCGGCACCATCTTCCGCGGCGACCTGCTGGTCCGGCCCGATGGAAGCTACAGGTTGGCTTGGGAGCGCGCCTACTGGACTGAGGGCCGATTGACGCTTGAGGGCACAACAGTCCGATTCGGCCACAGCGGTAGCTGGGTGGGGCGATTGACCCGCGTTGAAGAGCGCGGGAGGGAGTACCTCCGATTCGTCCTCGACACCGGCGCGCTCTGGGCGGAGTTTCAGCGAGGGCCATGACGCCACGCCGCCTCCCCACGCCCGCGCCCGCCCTGCGCTTCCTGGCGCCACCCGGTGCCGGGGAGGAACGGCCGAAGGGGGCCGAGGGTGCCTCCCGTCGGTTCACTGCGCAACGTGTCGACGCCCGCATCCGATTCACACGTTGACCATAGCCAGCCGCTTGCGTCACCATTTCCAGCATGCGATCGATGGCAGGAGCTATCGCTGGTCTCCTCTTGGCGCTGCTCTCAATGGGCTGCGCGACAGCCGCACTGACGCCGGTGCAGTCGGGAGGCCTCAAAGAGGCCCAGCGATTCGCCGACGAGGTGACCGACGCCTACCACGCTCAGCCCGTCAAGGTCAGGGCGGTCCAGGGCACGAGCTTCGATCCAACCATCTCCTGGGGCCGTCACCTCAGTATCGCGGCTGTCGATCTGGATCGAAGTGATCTGTTCGAGAGATGACGCTACCCCTCGCCTGGGCCACGCTGGGCTACATGCCAGACTCCCCCACGGCGGCCGCGTATCGACGCGAGTACCTCTTCGACCTCAACCGAAGAGCGGTGGAGCTCAGCGTGAGGTATCTCGGGATCGCGACACGTCACGCCGTCGAGACGAACGCGGATCGCATCCTCAAGTTGAACGAAAGGCTTCGGAAGCGAGGCGTTCGACTCGGACCGTACGAGGTCACCCCGTGCGAGGAGCTCTCGGATCTCTGGTCTCACTTCGCCATCGCCGATCCCCCGCCGAAGTGCGAGAGTGACTGGAATTCCAAGTGACGGGATGACCTCCCTCGAACAGAACATGCCGAGGCACGCAGGTCAGCGCCTCCGTCGTAGAACCTGGACGTTGAGCGTCTGAGAGCAAGCAGTGCAATCTCGATGCACCGGGCTCGACCCTGCGACTGCCGCGAGGTGCGCGTCATGCGCCGCACGCGTGTGGCGGGGGACCGGCCACAGAGCTCGCTGCGACCCGTCACGACGAGCGGGCCAGCGCGTACGAGCCGTCCAGCTCGAACCGATAGGCAGCGCGCGCCCGACCCACGCGCGGCAGTCGCTGATCAGTGCTCCCGCAGGAGCGAGCCGAATCCTCGCATCTGGTCCGGGATGCCGTTGGCTCGGAGCGCGTGCCAGAGGGTGACGGCGTTGATCGCGAGGACGGGCTTGCCGAGCCAGCGCTCCGCCTCGTCGGCGAGACGAACCATCGACAGATTCGTGCCGATCTGGACGATCGCCTCCACGTCCGGGCCGTTCAGCTCGTCGCGGATGATGGGCAGGAGCTGGGCTTCCGGCACCTCCGCGATCGAGGTCGCCGTCGGGCAGCGGAGACCCTTGAAGCGCAGCACCTCGAAGCCGGCCTCCTCGAAGTACCGGGTGACCTGCCGGTCGGCGACGGGCTGGTAGGGACTGAGCACCGCGATGCGCCGGACCCCGTAGCGCTCGAGGGCTGCGCGGCACGCCGAGGCCCCCGTCGAGACGTCGAGGCCCGACTGGACCTTCACGCGCTCGATGAACTGTGCGTTACCCTCGACGCCGCCCCAGAAGGTCTCCGACGACATGCCCATGATCAGCGATTCGGGCTTGCAGGTCATCACGTCGCGGATCGCGACCTGGATCGACCCGCGGATCTGGGCGAGCACGGCCTCGAAGTTGGCGTCCGAATCCATGAGGGGCTGCTCGATGTACATGCGCCCCGTGTGGAAGGTGACGCCGTGGGGCGCCATCCGGTTGTAGTCGGCCTCGACCACGGTATTCGTCGAGGGCACGATGACTCCGAACTTGATCCGGTAGCCGGCCGCGTCAGGCATGCGCGCTCACCACGGATCGATGTACGGGTACTTCTTTCCGGTCCGCGCTGGCGCCGGCGGCAGGCGTTTCAGGCCGCTGGCGATCCAGTCGCGCGTGTCCGCGGGATCGATCACGTCGTCGATCCCGCCTCCGGCCGCGGCGTTGACCGCCTTGGCTCTGTCGTAGGCCATCGCGGTCCGGCGCTGGAACTCCGCGAGCCTCGCTTCGGGGTCCTCGATCGCCATGAGCTCCTTGCGGTAGCCCAGCTTGACCGCGCCTTCGATGTTCATGCCGGCGAACTCCGCGGTGGGCCAGGCCACGGCGAAGAAACCGACCAGGGTGCCGGCGCCGCACATCGCCTGGGCGCCCAGACCGTAGGCTTTACGGACGATGACGGTGAACAGGGGCGCGGTCATGTTGGCGCCCACGTTGAACAGGCGTGTGCAGTGGCGGACCAGCGCCGTCCGTTCGACTTCTGGACCGACCATGATGCCGGGGCAATCGACCAGGCTCAGCACGGGAATGTCGAAGGCGTCGCAGAGGTGCATGAAGCGCGCACCCTTGTCGGCACCGTCCGAGTCGACCGCGCCCGCCAGGTGATGGGGATTGTTGGCGATGACCCCCATCGGCCTTCCCTCGACACGGATGAAGGCGGTGAGGATCCCGATGCCGAACTTCGCACGCAGCTCCAGGACCGAGCCCGTGTCGGCGAGGGTGTCGATGATCGCCCGCATGTCGTACAGGCGCAGCCGGTTCTCCGGCACGGCGTGCCGCAAGCGGCGCTGGTCGGGCGCGTCCCAGGCCGACACCGCCCCCTGGAAGTAGGAGAGGTACTTCTTCGCGACATCGACGGCCTCGTCCTCGTCCTTCACCAGGATGTCGACGACGCCGTTCGGGACCTGGACGGACATCGGCCCGACCTCCTCGGGCGTGTAGATGCCGAGTCCTCCGCCCTCGATCATCGCCGGCCCGCCCATGCCGAGCGTCGAGCCCTCGGTGGCGATGATCACGTCGCTGCACGCGACCAGCGCGGTGTTGCCGGCGAAGGTGCGGCCGTTCACGATCGCGACCAGCGGCACCAGCCCGCTCAGCTGCGAGAAGGTCGTGAACGTGTGCGTATCGACCGCCACGCGGGGGCCGATGTCGTCCTCCCCCGGCCGGCCGCCGCCGCCCTCGCCGAACAGGACCAGCGGCAGCTTGAATCGCTGCGCCAGCTCGAAGATCCGGTCCTGCTTGTAGTGATTGCGGTGCCCCTGCGTGCCCGCCAGCACGGTGTAGTCGTAGTGGACGACGGCGGCCCGGGACCGCGTCTCGTCGAACAGCGCGCCGTTGATGGACGCCATGCCGGCGACGACGCCATCGCCCGGCGTGTTCTTGCGCAGCGCCTCGATCGTGTTGCGCTGGTGCTGCCGCGCAACGACGAGCGGCCAGTATTCCTTGAACGACCCGGGATCGACGAGACGGTCAATGTTCTCGCGCGGCATGCGGTAGCCGAGCTTCCGGCGCCGCGCGACCGCGTCCGGCCGGTTCTCGTCCAGCCCGAAGGCGTGGCGGTCCTGGTTCTCGCGCAGGTCGTCGCGGATGTGGTCCGGGTCCAGTCCGGCCACGGCGGCGACGACGCCACCCGCAACCTCGGCTTCCTGGATGAAGACGATGGGATAGCCCTCGCGGACCACGTCGCCCGGCGCCATCGTGACGCCGCGCACGATGCCGCCATGCGGAGCGGTGATCACGTGCTCCATCTTCATCGCCTCGACGACGGCGATTTGCTGGCCCTGGCGCACCTCGTCGCCGATGGCGACGTCGATGGCGACGATGGTGCCCTGGATCGGCGAGGCGACCCCGGCGGAACCGTCGGGTCCGGTCGGCGCGAGGGCCTCGTCCTCGACGGGCGCCGTCGCCTGTTCCGCTTTCACCTGGGCGTCATGCGCGAACAGCGCGAGCGGATCGCGGCTCTTGACCCGCGCACCAGCGAAACCGCCGTCGTTCGCCGCGGGCCGCGCCGTCTCCACGAAGCGGCGCCGCTGATCCGGACCGCCGGCGACCAGCGCGGCCATGTTCTCGTCGACCCAGCGGGTGTGGACCTTTCCGGCGGCGAGGTCGGCGTGCGCCAGGATGTTGCGGAGGAACGGGATGTTGGTGGCGACGCCCTCCAGCCGGAATTCGCTGAGGGCCCGCGAGGATCGCGCCACCGCGCTAGCAAAGTCCGGCGCCTGGACGATGATCTTGGCGAGCAACGAGTCGAACGCGCCGCTGGTGCGGTAGCCCGCATATCCGAACCCATCCGTCCGCACGCCCGGTCCGTTCGGGGTCTCGTAGACCGTCAAGGTGCCGCCGCCCGGCCGCACCGAGCCGTCCGGTCCGATCGTCTCCATGTTCACGCGCGCCTGGATCGCGTAGCCACGCGGTCGGGCGATCCCGGGCCCGTCCAGCCCCAGCTCTTTCAACGTCGCGCCCTGGGCCAGCCGGATCTGGGCTTGCACGAGATCGACGCCGGTCACCGCCTCGGTGACCGTGTGCTCGACCTGCAGTCTCGCGTTCGCCTCGATGAAGACGAAGGGCGCAGCACCCGGGCGGCCGGAGACATCCACCAGGAACTCGAACGTGCCGAGATTGGTGTAGCCGACGTGCTTCGCGAACCGTACCGCGGCGTCGATGATGTCACCGCGCAGCGCATCGTCCAGGGCAGGGGCGGGCGCGATCTCGACGATCTTCTGCAGGCGGCGCTGGATGCTGCATTCGCGCTCCCCCAGGTGCGCGATGCTGCCCTCACGATCGCCCAGAATCTGCACCTCGACGTGCCGGGCGCGGGGGAGAAACTCCTCCACGTAGACCTCGGCGCGGCCGAACGCGGCGCCGGCCTCGGACCGGCAGCGGTGGAAGGCCGCGTCCAGCTCGTCGGCCGACAGCACAGCCCGCGTGCCGCGACCGCCGCCACCGGCCAGCGCCTTGACGATCATCCCGCTGCCCGGGCGGAGGGAGGCGAGGAAGGCGCGGGCCTCATCGAGCGTGACGGCGTGATCGAGACCGCGGATCACCGGTACGGACGCCGCGGCGGCCGCGGTCCGGGCGCGGCCCTTGTCGCCGAACAGCTCCAGATGCGCCACGTCCGGCCCGACGAAGGTCAGCCCCGCCTCGGCGCACATCCGCGCGAAATCGCCGCGCTCGGCGAGGAACCCGTAGCCGGGGTGGATGGCGTCGCAGCCGGACGCCGTCGCCGCCGTGATCACGGCCCCGGCATCCAGATAGGCGGCCGCGCCCTGGCCCGGCAACGCCCGCGATTCGTCGGCCACGCGGAGGTGCAGGCTGCGGGAGTCGTCCTCCGAGTACACCGCGACGGTGGGCAAGCCCATGTCGGCCGCGGCGCGGGCGATGCGGATGGCGATCTCGCCCCGGTTGGCGATCAGCAGCTTCGTCACGCTCATGATGTTGTTGTCCGTCGTGCCTGGAGCGCGTTCACCGCGTCGATGGTCCGCCGATCACGCCCTGCTCGCGCAAGGCGGCCACGGCCTCCGGGCTCATCGCGAGCAGCTCGCGCAGCACCTCCGCCGTGTGCTCGCCCAGCATGGGGGACGGTGTCCGCACCGAGCCCGGCGTCTCGGACAGGCGCACGGGAGCGCCGACCATCTTCACCTTGCCCGCGCGCGGATGCTCCATCTCCACGAGGGTGCCGCGGGCCTTGACTTGAGGGTGCTCGACGACCTGCGCGATGTTGTTGATGGCGCCGAAGGGGATGCCCTGGGGCAGGAAGATGGCCTCCCACTCCTCGTAGGTCTTCGTCAGGAAGACCTCCTGGAGCAGCGGGATGAGCGTGGCGCGGTTCTTCGCGCGGTCGGCGTTCCGGCGATAGCGCGGGTCGTTCGCCAGCTCCGGTCGGCCGATCGCGGGACAGAAGATCTGCCACAGCTTCTCGCTGCCGACCGCGAGGGCGAGGTCGCGGCTCTTGGTCCGGAACGTCTGGTAGGGGAGCAAGGCCTTGTAGGCGGTGCCCATGGGCGCGGGCAGCTCACCGTCGGCGAGGAAGCCGCCGATCATGGTGCCGAGGAGCGACATCTGGCCCTCGAGCATCGAGACGTCGATGGCCTGGCCGCGCCCCGTGCGCTCCTTCACGCGCAGCGCCAGCATGATGCCGAAGGCTGCGTACATGCCCGCCGTCATGTCGGCGATCGAGGTCCCCGCGCGCACGCCCCGGCCGCCTTCCTCGCCCGTCCCCGAGATCATGCCGCTCTCGGCCTGGAGGATGAGGTCGAGCGCCGCGCGATCGCGATAGGGGCCGTCCTGGCCGAAGCCGGACACCGAGCAGTAGATGTTGCCGGGGTTGCGCCGGCAAGCCTCCGCATAGGCCAGGCCCAGGCGCTCCAGCGCGCCCGTCCGGTAGTTCTCGAGGCCGACGTCCGCGCGCTCGACGAGCTCGAAGAAGAGCTCCTTGCCCCGCGGGTGCTTGAGATCCACCTCGATGCCCTGCTTGTTGCGGTGCAGGCTCACGAAGTACGCGGTCTCGCCGCCCGGCAGCGGCGTGCCCCACGCGCGCGCGATGTCGCCCGCGCCCTTGGGCTCGAGCTTGATCACCCGGGCGCCGAAGTCCGCGAGCATGGTGGAGCAGAAGGGGCCGGCGAGGGCGTGGCTCAGATCGATGACGGTGACATCTTCGAGCGGCAGGCGCATGCGCTGTGTCTCCTCGTGGCCCATGGTAGCCCGGCGGCCGTCCGCGTGCTGTCCGTGTCCTGTCCGCGAACCGGTGCAAATCACCGAAGGGACGTGTCTAGGCGGGCTCTGGTAGCATCAGCGGGTGAGGCGTCTGCTTCATCCGTTCGTGCTCGTGGTGAGCGCGATCCTCGTGGTCGGCTACGCGTACATCGCCACTCGATTGACGTCGACTGCGCCGGTCCGGGCGGCGCTGGCGGCGCCGTTCATCATGGTGTGGATCCTTCCGGTCGTCTACTGGTTCGGCGATCGGGACCGCCGGGGCCGGGTGCATGAGTGGGTGCAGGCGCTGAGCTTCCTCTGCATGGGATG
>Ga0184615_10001218_pt1 | contig 14060 bp, 14 predicted proteins | sample PLM4_65_coex_FD_133134 | JGI IMG/M metagenome (GOLD analysis project Ga0184615, IMG submission 133134) | Groundwater sediment microbial communities from an aquifer in East River, Colorado, USA - PLM4_65_coex | ecosystem: Environmental > Terrestrial > Soil > Riparian zone | place: USA: East... | reverse complement strand
GTGCGAGAGCGCGGTCCGCTGCGGCACCGCCGTGAGCGCGACCCGCGAGAGCGGCCAGCCGACCACCGTGCCGACGACCACCGCGATCGCGATCCACTCGAAGTGCTTCACCTCGGGGTGGAGGAGGGTGCCCAGGACGGCCGCGGTCATGCCGAGCACGCCCGCGAGCACGCCGCGCCGCGCGGTATCGGGCCGCGAGAGCCAGCGCAGCGAGAAGATGAACAGGCCCGAAGCCAGCAGGTAGGTTGCCTGAGTCAGATGCTCGATCAGCTCGGGACTCATCACGGCTCCCGCTTCTTGAACATGCGCAGCATGCGGTCGGTGATCAGGAACCCCGAGACGATGTTCGTGACCGAGGCGGCGACCGCGATCGTGCCGAGCACCGCCGAGAAAGTGGTCTTCTGCTCGCCGGCGATGATGATCGAGCCCACGACCGCGATCGCGGAGATCGCGTTCGTGAGGGACATCAAGGGCGTGTGCAGGAGGCGCGATACGTTCCGGATCACGTCGAAGCCGATGAACGTCGCCAGCATGAAGACGAACGCCATCGACCAGATGTCGAGCTGATGCACCTGCGAGCCTCCTCGGGACGGGGGAGCCGAGCCTATCGGAGAAAGGGGAACCGGGGCTACCCAGTAGCGCGATCCGCCCCGAAAAACGAGCGCGTCCGTTGGCTTGCCGGGCATCCGGAGGGGTATGATGGCGCCCTGCGGTCGTCTGGCGGATCGGCTCCTGGTCAGCGGTCCCCGAAGACGAGCTTCGACACGATCGCGCAGGCGCCTCCGATCAGGGCAGCTGCGGGCAGGGTCAGGATCCAGGCGATTGCAATGTCGCGTGTGAGTCCCCACTTCACGGCCGAGAGTCGCTGGGTCGCGCCGACGCCCATGATCGAGGTCGCGATCACGTGCGTGGTCGAGACGGGGAAGCCGAAGTGGGCGGTGGTCATGAGCACGGCCGAGGCGGCGGTCTCCGCCGCGAAGCCGTGCATGGGGGTGAGCTTCACCAGCCGCATGCCGAGCGTGCGGATGATGCGCTTGCCGCCCGAGTAGGTGCCGAGCCCGATCACCACGGCCGAGGAGAGCTTCACCCAGAGCGGCACGTCTGCGGTCGGGATCGCGCCGCCGGCGAAGAGCGCGAGGGTGATCACGCCCATGGTCTTCTGTGCGTCGTTCGAGCCGTGGCTGAAGGCCATGAACGAGGCAGAGACGAGCTGCGCGACGCGGAAGCGGCGCGAGAGCGCGCCCGGGTTCCCGCGGCCGAAGACCCACAGCAGGACCACCATCAGCACGATGCCGACCGCGAAGCCGACGACCGGCGCGACGACCGTCGGGATCAGCACCTTGTCGAGGATGCCGCCCCACTTCACGGCATCGAGGCCCGTGGTCGCGATCACCGCGCCGGCGACGCCGCCGACCAGGCAGTGCGAGGAGCTCGACGGCAACGCCCACCACCAGGTGAGCAGGTTCCAGGCGATCGCGCCGACCAGGCCGCCGAACATGACGGGCCCCGTCACCGCGCTCGACTCGACGATGCCCTTGGCGAGCGTGGCTGCGACGTTGGTCGAGATCAGCGCGCCGACCACGTTCAGGACCGCGGCGCCGGCCAGCGCGACGTTGGGCGGAATCGCGCGCGTAGAGATCGAGGTCGCGACGGCGTTGGCGGCGTCGTGAAACCCGTTGGTGTAGTCGAAGACCAGCGCGATCACGACGACCGCGACGAGCAAGCCGTCCATCAGCTGTTCTCGAGAACCACGCCTTCGACCACGTTCGCGACGTCCTCGCAGCGGTCGATCGCGCCCTCCACGTCCTCGTAGATCTCCTTCCACTTGATCAGCGCGCGCGCGTCGAGCTCCTCCTTGAAGAGGCGCGCGGTCGCGCGGCGGAGCACGCGGTCGTTCTCCTTCTCGACCAGCTTCACGTTCATGCACAGCTCGCGCATCTTGCCGGGCGCGACGGCCGTGCCGAGCCCGTCGACGGCGGCCTTCATGGCTTCGGTCGCGCGCACCACGTTCTCGGACATCTCGAGCATCTCCGGCGTGGGCTGCTCGATCTCGTACAGCCAGATGCGCTGCGCGGTCGCCTCGATGTGATCCATGATGTCGTCGATCCGGCTCGAGAGCAGGTGGATGTCGGAGCGGTCGATCGGCGTGATGAACGAGGAGTGCAGCATCTCCATCGTTTCCTGGCAGATGCGGTCGGCCTCGTGCTCCACGGCGTGGATGCGCCGGTAGCGCTCCTCCGCGTCGCGGGGATCGCGGAGGAGCTCGCGCAGTAGCCGCGCGCCCTCAACGCAGAGAGCGGAGTGCTTGGAGAACAGGCCGAAGAACTCGGTCTTCTTCGGCAGGAGCTTCGAGAGCATCGGTCTCCCCCCAACCCTGGGTCGGCGGGGAGGGGTTTATCACAATTTCGCCATCTTCATCACGGTTTCGTCACGGACGGGGGTTCTCGTAGAAGATGTAGCTGGTCGAGTAGTCGCTGACCTCGAAGTAGAGCTTCTTCTCGCCCGGGTCGGCGATCCAGTTCTGGTTCTCGTCGAAGATCCCGTAGCCGAAGCGGTACGAGCGAGCCTCCCCCGACGCGCCCGTACCCAGGCTCGTGGTCAGCTTGTCGATCGCGATGAAGCGCATCGCGAGCTTCTCCCCGGCGTACATGTCGAGCACCCCGTTGCTCCCGGTCCAGTTCTGGATCGCGCGCCCGAGCCGGTTCTGGCTCTCCTGGGTGCAGCCCGCCGCGAGCGCGGCAAAAAGTGACAGGACGAGGGCGAGTCGTGGCGCTTTCATCGGACCTCCATCGTTTCGGTTCGCGCGCGCGGGCGCGAAGTTCATGCGATAAGGGTACATCGAGGGAGGATGCCCGCATGAAGGTCTCGCTCTTCTACCTGCCCACCGTCGGGTCGCGGCCGCAAATCGAGCAGGGGCGCGCGGGCCTGCGCGGCGATCTCTACGCGCAGATGCTCGCCGAGCTCTCGGAGCAGGCGAAGCTCGCCGACACGCTGGGTTACGACTCGATCAGCTTCACCGAGCACCACTTCCACGTCGAGGGTTTCGAGATGTCGAACAACCCCGTGTTGCTCGACCTGTACGTGGGCATGCAGACCAAGCGCATTCGCGTGGGCCAGCTCGGCATCGTCCTGCCCGCGAACAATCCGATCCGCGTGGCCGAGGACATCGCGATGCTCGACCACATGACCGGCGGCCGAGCGAACGCGGGCTTCGCGCGCGGCTACCAGCGTCGCTGGGTGGACATCATGGCGCAGCAGACACACGGCATTCACGGCGCGCTGCCGCACGAGCACGACGCGATCGACGAGGCGAACCGGCTCGCGTTCGAGGAGTGCTTCCAGATCATCAAGCGCGCGTGGACGGAGGACTGGCTCGAGATCGACGGGAAGTTCTGGCGCGTGCCCGCGGGCGAGACGCCCTGGACGCTCGACGCGACCCTGAAGTGGGGCGGCGGAATCCGCGACGGCGTGGTGAAGGCGGTCTCCGTGGTGCCCAAGCCCGCGCAGAAGCCGCACCCGCCGATCTTCCAGCCGTTCGCGTCGTCGGAGCGCAGCATCCGCTGGTGCGCCGAGCAGGGCGTGACCGCGATCCTGCCGCCGCTGCATCCGCTGCGCGAGCACGCGCTCTTCGAGCTCTACGCGCAGGAGGCGAAGCGGCCGCTCGGCGAGGGCATCGGCGTGCTGCGCGACGTGGTGATCGCCGACAGCGACGCGGAGGCGCAGAAGCTCTGGCGCGACAGCTCGGCGTTCGCGGGCGCGGCGTGGTTCGAGCCGTTCGGCTTCGCGCAGGGCGTTCCGCACCCGACGACGGGGGAGATGCCCGACTTCCTGCAGACGGGCCTCGCGCTGGTCGGCACGGTCGACACCGTGACGCGTCAGCTCGAGACCCTGCTCACGCGTCTGCCCGCGCAGTGGATCTTTGCCTGGCAGTACATCCAGCTCATTCCGCACGCGAAGCTCATGAAGTCGATCGAGCAGTTCTGGACGAAGGTGATGCCCCGCTTCGTCGGGTCCGGTTGACTTCGCTCGGCTGCGCCTCGCTGCGCGCGCCGCTTCGCGGCGCTTGCCGGCCACAGCGAGGGCGGCCTCGCATGTGGCCGGTCGTACAAATCGCCCAGCCCCGCTAGCCTGTCCCGCGGTGAAGGCGCCGGCCGCGACACCGCTCTCCTGGCTGCGCGAGGGACTCGGCCTCGTCGAGCTCCCGCTGCTCTTCCTGCGCTGGCCGGAGCTCGTGCGCCTGCCGCGCGGAAACGGCGAGCCCGTGCTGGTCCTGCCGGGCTACGGCGCAGGCGACGCTTCGACCCTGGTGCTGCGCCGCTACCTGCGCTTCCTCGGCTACTCGGTGCGCGGCTGGTCGCTCGGTGTGAACGCGGGCAACGTGCGGGCGCTGCTGCCGCGCGTGCTCCACCGCGTCGAGCAGCTCGCCGAGCGCAAGCGCGAGCCGGTCGCGCTGATCGGCTGGAGCCTCGGCGGCGTACTCGCGCGCGAGGCGGCGCGCGAATCTCCCGGTCTGGTGCGGCGCGTGATCACGCTGGGATCGCCGATCGTCGGCGGCCCGAAGTACACCGCGGCCGCGCGCTTCTACCGGCTCCAGGGCATCGACCTCGACGCGGTCGAAGCGGAGATCGACGCGCGCGAGTCGACGCCGATCCGTGTACCCATCACCGCGATCTACTCCCGAGCCGACGAGATCGTGGCCTGGCAAGCGTGCGTCGACAGCCGCAGCCCGAACGCCGAGAACATCGAAGTCACCGCCACCCACCTCGGCCTGGGCTTCTCCGCCGACGTCTACCGTCTCATCGCCAAGCGCCTGCCGCGCCGCTAGCTCCAACTTCCGCCTCCACCTCCGAAGACGCTCGCGCAAGGTGCCGCCGAGCGCGCCGGATGAGGGTCGACGAAGCGGTCGGCTGTGCCGGGCACCGCTGAGGAGATCCCTCATCCGGCGCGCCCGAGCGCTCACTCTTGACGCGAGCGCGCTCCCCACCACTCGCGAATGACCTCCAGCGTCGTCTCGTAACCGCGCGCGGCGATCTCTTCGACCTTGTCGAACGCGAGCAGGCGCAGGTCGGCGACGGGGATCCGCAGGTAGAGGCTCGCCGACGCGGCCGCGTGGCGCTCGCGCGCGGCGATCATGCTCGCGACGACGGAGCTGCGCGTCAGCAGGTACGCGATCGACGGCAGCTCGGTCGGGGTTCCGAAGGGGCTCAGGCGCTGCCAGAGCAGACGCCAGCCGGAGATCTCCGCCGGGAGATCCGAAGAGGGCCGCATCTCCACCTCGGGGGAGACGTCGACCGCGATCACGACGCCGACCTCGGGCCGCGAGGACATGACGTCGATCGGCAGGTTGTTCACGAGCGCGCCGTCGACGTGCAGGTCCACGCCCATCGAGACCGGCGGGAGGATTCCCGGAAGCGAGATGCTCGCGCGAATCGCGCGCACCAGCGGCCCCCGCTCGTGGACCGCCTGCGCGGCGCGCGAGAGGTTCGTGGAGACGCACAGGAAGGGGATCGGCAGGTCCTCGATCGTGCGTTTTCCGTAGCCGAGCTCGAGCTCGGTGCGGATGCGCCGGCCGGCGAGCAGCGAGACGAGGGGAAGGGTCGGATCGAAGATCGACGAGAAGTGCCGCTTGCAGCGCGCGAGTGACTCCTCGGGAGCGTCCCCGCGCGCGACGTTCGCCGCGACGATCGCGCCGATGCTCGTGCCGCCGACCCAGTCGATCGGCACCCCCGTCTCGGCCAGCGCGCGAAGCACGCCCAGATGCGCGAACCCGCGCGCCCCACCGCCGCCCAGCACGACGCCCACCGCCCGACCCGTGAGCCAGCGTGCGAGGCGCGCGAAGTCATCGATCGAGTCCGAGCGCACGTGGTAGTGGCGCTCGACCTCGCGGGCGTCGAGAAACGCGGTCGTGCCGCGCGGCTCGCCTGCATCGGACGGGCGAAGGAGGACGAGACTGCGGCGCGGCGCATGCGTCCCCTGCCAGCGCTCCGCCATGCTCCGCTCGAGCTCGCCCAGCGCGGGACCCTGGCTCGCGTCCGCGACGAAGAGCACGTGATCGGCCTGACGCGCCGCCCGCTCCGTCCACGCCGAGGGATGGAGGTCGGCCTCGTAGAGTACGAACTGATTCGCGATCTCCTGCTCGTTCAGCCATTGCACGAGGCGGACGGTCGCCGGGTCGCGCTCCCCGGCGGCGGAGATTCCGGAACGGTCGAGCGCGCGGTCGACGGCGCGCGCGTCCAGGTGCAGTGTCGTGCCGTGCTTGGCCAGCGCGTCGGCGAGCCGGCGGCTGAACGCCGCGGTGTCCGTGCTCGGTCCGGCCGAGACGATCGCGATCGTCTTCACGGTCGCGCGCGCCCGCTTGCGCTCCACGCTGTGCGACCAGAGACGCGCGACCAGGAGTCCCGTGATGCGCCGCAGGACGCCGGGGTAGCGCTCGATCAGGGCGTTGAATGCCTGCGCCGGAATCCGGGCGAGCTGAGAGTCGCGCACGGCGAACACCGTCGCGGAGCGCGGCTGGTCGGCGAGCAGCGCCATCTCGCCGAGCGTCTCGCCGGGCGCGGCCTCGTTCAACACCCGCCCGGCTTCGTCGATCACGCGCAGCCGACCGCTCATCACGATGTACGCGGAGTCGCCCGGATCGCCGTGACGGAACAGCTCGTCGCCGCTGCGCAGGGTCATCCACTCCACGTCGCGTTCGAGCTCGGCGAGCAGCGCGGGATCGGGCGAGCCGAAGAGCCCGCGCAGGTGCGTGCCGAGCTGCGAGCGCCAGAGTCGACGCTGAACGGTGTCGACGAGGCTCGACAGCACCTCCGGATGGCGTTCGAGCGCGAGCTCGAGGTCCGCGCGCGCAAGCCGCAGGAGGTCGCTCGGTTCGAGCGCGCGCACCGTCGCGGAGCGGCTGCCCCCGGCGAGCACCGCGATCTCGCCGACCATCTCCCCCGCGCCGAGCAACGCCAGCGGCGCGAGGCCCTCGTCCTCGGGGCTCTCGACCGCGAGGCGGCCGCGCAGCAGCAGATACACGTGCTCGGCGGAGTCGCCCCGCCGCATCAGTACGTCGCCGGCCGCGAGGCTCACCTCGGTGAGCGCGGGTGCGAGCGCGAGCAGCGCCGCGAGGTCGAGCTCCCGGAAGGGCTCGAAGATGCGCAGGCGTTCAGGCACGCTCGATCTCTCCCTTGATCCGCGTCGCACGCCCCAGTCGCGCAGAGGGTATCATGCGGGCCATGGACGCAGCGCCCGACTTTTCAGGCGAGGTTCTGGTCGAGCGAGCGCGCGCGCTGCAGCCGCTCGTGCGCGAGTTCGCGGACCGAGGCGACGCCGAACGGCGTCTCCCGCTCGAAGTGGTTCACGCACTTCGCGAGTCGGGCCTGTTCCGCATCGCGGTGGCGCGCGCGCAGGGCGGCGCGGAGGCCGACCCGCGCTCGCAGATCCTCGCGATCGAGGCGATCTCCGAGGCCGACGGCGCGGCGGGCTGGACCTTGATGATCGGAATCGAGTCGCTCGGCATCGCCAGCGCCGCGCTGCAGCCCGACGTGGTCGAGGAGGTGATCGCGAAGAACCCGGAGGTTGTCTTCTCCGGCGCGTTGAACCCGTTGGGACGCGCGACTCCGGTCGAGGGCGGCGTGCGCGTCAGCGGCCGCTGGCCGTTCGCGAGTGGCTGCCAGCACAGCGACTGGTTCTGGGGACAGTGCGTGGTGCAGGGAGAGGCGCAGCCGCGGCTGCTCGAGGTGGTGGTGCCGCGCGCCTCGTACCAGGTCGTCGACACCTGGAACGTCGCCGGCCTGCGGGGCTCGGGCAGCCACGATGTCGCGATCGACGACTTGTTCGTGCCCGACCGCTTCACCACGCGCGTCTCGTACGAGCGGCTGCGCGAGTCGGGACCGCTGTTCCGCATGCCCATCTTCGTCCGGCTCGCGTACAACAAGGTGGGCGTCGCGACGGGCATCGCGCGCGCGGCGCTCGACGACTTCGTCGCGCTCGCCTCGAAGAAGGTGCCGCGCGCGATGAGCGTGCCACTGCGCGAGCGGCAGCACGCGCAGGCGTCGCTCGCCGACGCGGAGACGCGGCTGCGCTCCGCGCGTGCGTTCGTGTTCGAGACCGTGGACGAGGTCTGGCAGGAGACCCTGGCCGGGCGTCATGCCAGCGCGAAGCAGCGCGCGCTCGTCCAGCTCGCCTGCTCGCAGGCGGTCTCCGCGTGCGCGCGCGCGGTCGAGCTCGTACACGCCGCCGCGGGCACGACCGCGAACTTCGTCTCCAGCCCGCTCGAGCGCCGCATGCGCGACGTCCACGCGGTCGGCCAGCACATCATGGTGTCACCCGCGCAGGTCGAGCCCGCGGTCCGCGTGCTGCTCGGGCTGGAGTCGCGCACGGTGTTCTTCTAGGGGGTTCCTCGCTCGTGATCCAGAAGATCGCGTTCGGACGCACCGGCCACGAGAGCTCGCGCATCCTGTTCGGCGCGGCTGCCTTGGGCGGCATGAAGCAGGAGCGTGCGGACGGGGTCCTCGAGCTGCTGCTAGAGCACGGCGTGAACCACATCGACACGGCCGCGAGCTACGGCGATTCGGAGCTCCGCCTCGCGCCGTTCCTTCGCGCACACCGCGCCGGGTTCTTCCTGGCCACGAAGACGGGAGCGCGCTCCTATGCCGGCGCGCGCGACGAGCTGCACCGCTCGCTCGAGCGGCTGGGCGTCGGCTCCGTCGACCTGATCCAGCTCCACAACCTGGTCGAGCCCGACGAGCAGGCGCGCGCGCTCGGACCCGGCGGCGCGCTCGAGGCGCTGGTCGAGGCGAGAGGGCAGGGACTGGTGCGCTTCATCGGCGTGACGGGGCACGGCACGCGCGCTGCCGAGATGCACCTGGCCAGCCTCGAGCGCTTCGCCTTCGACTCGGTGCTCCTGCCGTACAGCTACACGATGATGCGTGACCCCGTCTACGCCGCGGACTTCGAGGCGCTCCTCGCGCTCTGCGAGCAGCGCGGCGTGGCGGTGCAGACGATCAAGTCCGTCGCGCGGCGGCGCTGGCAGGAGGGCGACGCCGCGAAGCGCTTCAGCTGGTACGAGCCGATCCGCGATCTCGGCGCGCTGCGCCGCGCGGTGCACTGGGTGCTCGCGCGCCCTGGGATCTTCCTGAACAGCTCGAGCGACGGGACGATCCTGACGGCGACGCTCGAGGCCGCGAGCGGGCTCGGCCCGCGGCCGTCGGAAGACGCGATGCGCGGCGACGCCGAGCGGCTCGCGATCGAGCCCCTGTTCGTGCGCGACGTCTCCGATCGGATCTGAGACCATCGACTTGCGATGACCCTCGAGATCGATCTCTTCTGGTCCTTCCGCAGCCCGTACTCGTATCTCGCGACGCCGCGGCTGGTCGAGCTCGTGCGGATCTACGACCTCGACGTGCGGGTGCGCCCCGTGCTGCCGATCGCCGTGCGCATCGACGGCTTCTTCGACCGCGTGAATCCGCTCTGGCCGCCCTATCTGATTCGGGACACGCTGCGCATCGCGCAGTCACTCGGCTTGCCGTACGCGTGGCCGCGGCCCGACCCGATCGTGCAGGAGTTCCCGTCGCGGAAGATCGCCGCGGAGCAGCCGTACATCCATCGCCTCACGCGGCTCGGCGCGCTCGCGGCCGAGCGGGGGCGCGGGCTGCCGTTCCTGGACCCAGTGTCGCGTCTGATCTTCGGCGGGACGGCGGGCTGGAACGAGGGCACGCACCTCGCCGAAGCCGCGTCGCGCGCCGGCTGCGATCTCGCGGAGATGGACGTCGTCATCGCGCGCGACGCCGCGCGCCTCGACGCGGTGATCGAGGGGAACCAGAACGACCTCGAGAAGGCCGGCCACTGGGGCGTGCCCACGATGGTCTTCCGCGGCGAGCCGTTCTTCGGTCAGGACCGCATCGACCTCCTGCTCTGGCGCCTGCGCCAGAACGGGCTCGCGGAGCGCGGCGCGTGAAGCCGGCCGTCGATCCGCGGACGGATTTCCTGCGCGTGCGGTTCGCCGACGGACCGCCCGCGAGCGCGGACTTCCACTGGTTCTGGCTGCGGCACCTGTGCGATTGCTGCCGGCACCCGCAGACGCACGAGCGAACCTTGCGGCCGTCCGACGTCCCGCTCGACATCCTCCCGCGAAGCGTCGCGCTCTCGCCCGACGGCAAGCGGCTCAGCGTGATCTGGCCCGATGCAGCCGGCGACCACGCGAGCGACTACGCGCTCGACTGGCTGCGCGCGAACGCCTACGCGCCGGATGCGGGCGAGCTCGAGCCGCCGCCGTCCGACGTGTCGAAGGTGGAGCTCCGCGCGACGCAATTCGCATCGGGCGAGTCGCTCGCGCGCGCGTGCCTCGCGCGCATGGCGGAGTCGGGCGCGGTGCTCGTGCGCGGCGCAGGACTCGACACGGAGGCGCGCATCGACGACTTCGTCGCGTGCGGCTTGCGCGTGATCCCGACGCACTTCGGGCGGATCGAGGACCTGCGCACGGACAACACGACGAACCAGAACACCGATCAGCTCGGCTACACCGACGCGGCCGTCGACCTGCACACCGATCAGCCGTTCCTCGCCGAGCCGCCGCGCCATCAGATGCTTCACTGCATGCAGCCGGCGGCGGAGGGCGGCGACAGCACCGTCGCCGACGCGCGCGCCGCGGCCGAGTACCTGCGCCGCACCGATGCGCACTCGTTCGAGCTGCTCTCGACCGTCCCGATCCGCTTCCACCGCGTGCAGAAGAGCTTCGAGAAGCTGCACGTGAGCCCGCTGCTCGAGCTCCGCGACGGCGAGCTCGTGCGCGCGCGCTCGAGCTACTTCACGATGGCGCCGCAGCAGCTCGACTTCGCGCGCATGGAGGCGTGGTATCGCGCGTATCAGCGCTGGGAGCGGCTCGTCGCCGACCCACGTCATCACTACCGCTTCCGCCTCGGCGCGGGCGACTTCCTGCTCTACGACAACTGGCGGATGCTGCACGCGCGCACGAGCTTCCGCGGCGCGCGCTGGGTGCGCGGGATCTACTTCGATCCGTGAGGGTCCCGGGTCGGTAGCAGCAGCCGGTAGCCGACGCCGGGCTCGTTCTCGATGAAGCGCGGGCGCGTAGGGTCGTCGCCGAGCTTGTTCCGGAGCTGTCCGACGTAGACGCGCAGGTACTGCGTGTCGCTCTCGTGCGCGGGGCCCCAGATCTCGCGCAGCAAGTACCGGTGGGTCAGTACGCGGCCCGCGTGCATGACCAGCAGGCGCAGGAGATCGAACTCGCGGCGCGAGAGCTTGATCAGCACGCCGTCGAGCCGGACCTCGCGCCGCGGCACGTCCACGACCAGCGGACCCGCGGTGTGGACGGCCGCCTCCGCTTCGTCGCGCGGCCGGTCGCGCAGGAGCGCGCGCACGCGCGCGAGCAGCTCCGCCATTCCGAAGGGCTTGGTCACGAAGTCGGTCGCGCCGAGGTCGAGCGCCGCGACCTTCTCCTCCTCGCCGGAACGCACCGAGAGCACCAGGATCGGCACGCGGCTCCAGCCGCGCACCTCCGAGATGACCTCCATGCCGTCCCGATCCGGCAGTCCGAGATCGAGGATCACCAGATCGGGCGCCGAGTCCGCGCAGCGCACGATCCCCTCGCGGGCGTCCGCTGCGGAGATGATGTCGTAGCCCTGGGACTCGAGGCCGATGCGCAGGAACTTGCGGATCTGCGGCTCGTCGTCGATCACGAGCACCTTCGCGACCGCGCCGCTCACTCCTCGGGACTCTCGACGCGGGGACCGCCAAGCGGCACTCGGACCTCTGCGCAGAGACCCTTGCCGTCCGCGCCATCCTCGAGCGAGATCTCGCCGCCGAGCGCCTCGACCAGGCCGCGGCAGATCGCGAGCCCGAGGCCCGTGCCGGCTGCGCGCTTGTCGGCCTCGCGCACGCGGTGGAAGAGCGTGAACACCGCTTCGCGCTGGTCGTGCGGGATGCCCGGGCCGCGATCGAAGAGCCGCAGCACCGCGCGCGCGCCGTCGCGGTGCGCGGTGAGACGGAGCGGCGAGTTCGTGCTCGAGTACTTCGCCGCGTTGTCGATCAGGTTCTCGAGCACGCGCTCGAGCAGCACGCCGTCGATGTAGAGCAGCGGAAAATCCTCGGAGAGCTCGACCTCGAGCTTCCGCTGGCCGAGCACGCTCGAGAGGCCGCGCGTCGCCTCGGCGATCAGGTCGCGCAGATCGCACCACGCCGGACGCGGCTCGAGGCCGCCGTACTCGATGCGCGTCATGTCGAGCAGGTTCGCGACGAAGCGGTCGAGGCGCGCAGCCTCGCTCAACACCGTTTGGAGGAGCTCCTCCTGGTCGGACGGCGGCAGGGCCTCGCGCAGGTCCTCGAGCGTGCTAGCCGCGCCGATGATCGAGGCCAGCGGCGTCCGCAGGTCGTGCGAGACCGACAGGAGCAGCGCCGTGCGCAGCTTCTCCGTCTCCGTCAGCATCTGCGCGGCTCGGATCTCCTCCGCGAGGCGATGGCGATCGAGCGCGACCGCCGCGAGGTGGCAGAGCGCGACCAGCAGGCGCGCGTTCTCCGCCTCGACGGGCCGCGCGTCAAGCGGCCGGCGCAGCGCCAGAACGCCGAGCGCCCGCCGGTCCCCTTGCAGCGGCAGGAAGTGCCACGTGCTCTCGCCATGCGTGTCGGTTCCACGGCCGGCCACACGCAGCTTGCCGTACGCGACCTCGGCCGCGGAGCGATCGATCGGTTCCAGCTCCGCGGCGAGCGCGTGCGCGGGCACGAGGCCCCCGTCGGGCTGATCGAGCAGGATCAAGGTCTCGCCGCCGAGCGCCGCGCTCACCTCGCGCCGGACGACCTGCACGATCTCCTCGCCGCGAGACGCGACCGCGAGCAGGCGGCTGATCTCGTACAGCCGCTCGTTCCGTTCCGCGACCGAGCGCGTCTCGTCGAGCTGCCGGCGGAAGCGCCCGGCGAGGTTGCCGGTGACGAGCGATGTCAGCGCGAAGCAGACCAGAGTCTCCCAGTCCTCCGGGTGCCCCGAGCGGAAGTCGAAGCGCGGCTCGGCGTGGAAGAAGCTCAGCGCCGCGAGGCTCACGACGCTCGCCACCAGCGCGGGTCGAACGCCGCGCCGGATGCCGATGACCGAGACCGCGGTCAGGTAGAGCAGGGCGATGTTGGCGGTGGAGAGCGCGGAGCGGAACAGCTCCGCGACGGCGGTCGAGAGCAACAGCACGGCCATCACCTCGAAGAGCGTCGAGGACGCGATCCGGCGCAGCCGTTCGATCATGCACATCCCTCGCGCGAGAGCGTCAGGCTAGCCGCGCGCTCTCGCGCCGGCCTTTACACCCCCCTTATACCTCCGCGTGCCGGGACGCGGAGATCCACATGGCGGGCTTACGCGGCCGCGCTTCATGCTCCGGCGCTCAATGGCTCGGACTCCCCGGCATCGCCGCGAGATCGCGACGCTCGCGGTCGCGCGGTTCGCGATCCGCAATCGTCTACCGCTCGCGGTGCTGCTGGTCCTGGCCACGCTCTTCTTCCTGTACCCGCTCGCGAACACGCTGCTCGACGCGGCCGGGCACCGCATGCCCGGGCCGACGGTGCACTTCAAGTCGGCCGTCTGGCCCCATCACACAGATCCTCGTCGGGTGCGCCCGGAGCCCCATCGCGCGGGTCACAGCGTCTAGAGAGGTCTTCCATGGCTGAGACTCCGCAACACCACATCCGCGACACGTCGACTTTGCGCTTCGCGCGCTTCGTCACGCGCAACCGGCTGCCGATCGCGATCCTGCTGGCGGCCGCGACGCTGTTCTTCCTGTATCCGATCGTGAACACGGTCTTCTACGCGCTGGGGCACCGCCTGCCCGGACCGATCGTGCGCGTGAACACGTCGGCGCGCGCTCTCTATCCGGACCACCCGTTCATCAACGCGCAGGACAAGTTCTCGAGCATCTTCGGGACGTCGTCGCTGGTGGCGATCGCGGTGGTGGTGAAGGACGGGACGATCTTCACGCCGGAGGTCCTGGCGAAGATCGAGCGCGTCACGAACGCGCTCGACGGCCAGGGCTACGAGACCCACACCGAGGACCGCGCCGCGCTGCGCAAGACGCTCGAGGAGCAGG
>Ga0184615_10001217_pt1 | contig 14060 bp, 13 predicted proteins | sample PLM4_65_coex_FD_133134 | JGI IMG/M metagenome (GOLD analysis project Ga0184615, IMG submission 133134) | Groundwater sediment microbial communities from an aquifer in East River, Colorado, USA - PLM4_65_coex | ecosystem: Environmental > Terrestrial > Soil > Riparian zone | place: USA: East... | reverse complement strand
GTTGGCGTGCCGCCCGAAAATGTCACCTGTGTGAACCAGTCCGTGCCATAAATGATGTACTGGCTATCTGTGGATGGCGCTGTCTCCCAGGCGCCAGTGAGCGTCAATGTAGTGGCTGTATTGGAAGTGATTTGCATTGGTTCGTTGAGTCGGCCCGTGCCCTCAATGATATTCACGAACGCGCCCGCCCATCGGTCCGTGGTCCATGCTTTCGCAGAGTCCACCAGGGTGGAGCCGGAGCCGGATGTCGCCATGCCCCGATCCCCATTGATATACATCACGCTTGCTGTGGAGTTGTTGTTTTTCTGATCAACAATGTAAAAGGCTTCCTGAAGGTAGAAGCGGAACCATTTACGGCCCACATCGGCATCAGTCACCCGGTAATACATCGCAAAAGATGCACTAGCCCAGGTCGATCCGTCCGTGGATGTTTTGCCGCTGGATGCGTCCGGGTTGACCCCGATCTCCCAGTGATTGTCACGGTCGTCCGTTGACGCGCCATGGATCGAGACCCAGTAGGTCGTGCCGCTCGTCAGGCTCTCGGTACTCGACCAGTTGAAATACTCATACACACTTACGAAGTCTGTGATATCCGTTATGCTCTTTGTCACAGTCTGCAATGCCGCGTTAGGGCTGCCGCCGGAGTTGCTCATCAGGCGAAAGGTCAGGGTGCCAGGCGAGCCGCGCCGTCTCAGCCACAGACAGCCATAGTCCGCACTATACGAGGCGGAGGCGGCAAAGGAATTGGCGATATAAAGATTACTGCCCAGGAGCGGAATAAATTCCACATTGCCAGCGGAGTAGGTTGGCATGTACATATCCTCGCTGCGAATCCCCCGCGCGTGATACCACTGCAAGGTCTGGTGCACGTGCCCCGGCGTGAGTGTCCAGCAGTTGAGGGAGTCCCAGTACGCCTCGGCATTATCCGACTGGTTCTCCGTTCCCCGTCCACCTTTCCAGCTTCTCTGTTCGTCGAAGTCCCCGACGCGCTTTCCGGTGTTGCGGATGTAGACAGTGTCGTCCTGGGAGATGGTACCGATCTGGAGCGAGCCCTGCGGCACCTTGAGCCCATATTTCTTTTTGGACTTGGTGTCTGTGAGCTCGATCTCCCAATCGTACTTGGATATCCCGGGTCGGATCACGGTATAAACGCCTCGGGGGGACGCTCTTGTACGCTAGATCCTCCCCAATGAGGAAAGCCCTGCACGCGCCGCTGTGGGAGTTGGACCCGGTTGCGGATCATCTCCCGGTCAAGTTGCGACCAGGCTTTCTGTTCCAGCCCGAGCGTCGCGTTGTCGGCACCGCCAGATAAGGCATCCCGGTCGTTTTTCCACTGGAGTGCGTGGGCATAGACTGCCGCGTGGACGAGATTGCGATCGAAGTGTTCGTCTATGTAGTCGTCAAACGCATCCACCCGCGCATGTTCGGCAAGGTAGGTAATGCGGATGGTGTAACCCGAGGCCAGCTGGACCAGGCGGAATGTGCCGGTACTTCCCGCCGCGGCAAAGCCTTCGAGCCAGTTGGGTATCTTCTGCCAGCGATTGTCGTTGGCGTCGGTGGTGATGCCCTGCATTTCCACGTCCAGGATCTGCCTGCCTTTTACAGCCAGCGGCAGGGTGTACTCGGTCTGGTTGGCGGCAGTCGTGATGGACGTGTCGTAGCGAGGCACACGCGATATGTATTTCAGTGCATCGTTCGCCACTTCAATCATATCGTAGAGCGGGAAGTCGGGTGATGCGATAAGCACACGATCCCCTGAGGCGGGCGCGGTGGTCAGTGCAGGCGAGCAGGTCAGGGTCTGGGTTGATGCCACGTAGTCGGTGACGCGGGAGAACTCCCCCTCGGGCGCGGCGGCTGCTCCGCCTGCGTCCTCGATCACAATGACGGTCCCGCCATTGTAAATGTCATCCTCGTTACTGTCTGCCAACTCCTCCGCCAACTTGGTGTCTATGACGGTCGTGGTACTTCCGCCAGTGGCAAGTGTCACCTTGCCGCCAAGCCTACGGTAGAGCTGCTGAAGGATATGCGTGAGCTGGGGTTGGGTCGCGCTGTATGCCATCTCGACCTACAGGAAATGGATCACGATGGCGACTGCCAACAACACAAAGGGTAGGTTCAGCCCGAGCGCGCCGCCGAGTAGCAGAAAGAACGTCAACCAAATCAGGGGGGATTCAAATCGCTTTATCATCTCTATCTCCTGCGCTTCTTGCGCTTCATCATCTTGCGTTTTTTCTTCATATCTACCATGGTCATCCCGGCGGCATTCATGGCGGCCGCCACAGATTGATCGTGCGGGTGTCCCGCCGCCATCATTTCCTGAATGTTGCGTTTGATGTTCTTTTTCCCTTTACGAATAGGCATGTTGTTTGTCCTTCCGTCTCTTCTCGAATTCATCCCAGGCCTTTGAAAAATTAGCCGACGTGCCAAAAAAGTACCGATGTCCGCCGCTGAGGCGGTCGATGCCGTCTGTGTCCTTGTTGTTGGCATCGTGCCATTCAAGGCGCTCGTCCTCATACACGTACACATCCCGCTTTCCCGACAATCCGTGTTCAGTGTCGATCTCACGCGCCAGGCTTTCGTCGGTCAGGATCTTCTGGGTCTTGCCATCGAAGCCAATAATGCCTTTTGCCGTGGCAAGACCCTGTTTCGCCACGCGCACATTACGCGGCTTGACGACAAAGCGCTTGACCGCCTTAGCCACCGAACGACCCTCTGACTTCTGAGTCGATCTTGGTGGATAGCGCCTCGTCCACCTGCACATCGCCGGAGGAACGCTCACGGGTGCGTGACTTTTTCAGGCGGGCGAAGTCCTCTGCCTGGGTCACTTCAAGCGGCTTGGCGGGCGTGCTTGCACCGTCTGACCACCAGCCGTCTTTTTCCTTTGTATGTGTGCCCGTTACGATCTCCCGCTTGTTCTCGTCCACTCCGTAATCTGTGACGGTCGCCACGAACTTCGACCAGTGATCGCCTTCGTGACCTTTGGTAAGTTTGCAGGTAAGATCCTCCAGTTTCCCCTCGGAGTTGACGAACTGCCGGTTGACATGGCCACATAGCACCTGTGCGGCGGCGTAGAATATTTTTTCGGTTTCCTTCACAACCTCCGCCGGTACAGTCTGCGGGCTTTCGGCGGTGGTGACTAATTCACTCTTCTTTTTTTTGCCAGCCATGTTGTTTTCCTTTCACGCTTCGTTTTCTGCTTTTTCAATCGCCTGCCGGATCTGTTCCTCGGTGGCATCGTCCGGCACCTCAACGGTAATTTCCTTGGGCATTCCGGCACCATCCAAAACAGTGACGGTGATCGTTTTCATTCTAATAAATCCTCGAGCTTCACACGTTCATACACTTCCAGGCTACCTCCTTTAGTTGCGTTGTAGATCGGGACAGGACAGCAGCGTTTCGCCATATTGTGCAGAGCATTCATATTTCCGTTATCCATAGCAACCTTGTTGCTTTCGTCAATCGTGTAATCTGCGATGGCATGGTTCCTTGTGCGGTCAGGGGTGTATCCCAGGTCGCACCCCAGCAAGTAAAGCTCGTCATAACGCATGGCAGCGATCTGGATCATGGGGGACATGCCGCCAAAGGCAGTACATAATTCAGGCAGGTGCCAGGACGTTACCGCTTTCCAGTTATTCCACTGGTAGGGTGTGTGTCTGCATTTCTTCAACCACGTTACATTATCCAGTTCACCGACTCCACTAGGCATATGTTCGTAGTTGGAGTGTCCCTTTGGGTAGCCTGTCTTGAACTGTTCCCAAAGAAACAAACTTTCACAATTACGCTTTGCCCATTCAATCTCCTCCATCCATGAAAGGTGATCGTAGGAGTTATAGTCAATCTTGAAATAATAGCGGGGCTTCAGGGTGAAGCCCAATTCCTTCCAAATGCGGTTCGCCTTGTTCATCACCATGACATCCTCTCCTTTGAGGGCATCAATAGGCGTATGCCTCAGGGATGGACCGGAGCCGACCAGAAATATCCGGCTCATCGAAACAGGCTTTCGTATTCCACGCGGGGGAAGGCTTCCAGGCTACCCCCGGCTGTTGCGTTTTGAATATCCACGCCGCTCCGTGATGCGACCAGGTGTGCGGCGAGTGCGTCCATCTGTGCATACCTGTTTTCCTGTTCCCTGCCATGCCGGTAGTTCTCTGAAAAGTGATCCATATTGTTATCCAAGTCGCATCCCACAAGATAAATGGGGGAGTAGCCTTTCTTGTGCGCTATCTGGACTGCTACATTCACACTTGACCCAAACGTACACAATACAGGCAGGTGCCATAGATGCGGGGCGTCCGGTTCGTTGAAGTGCCTGCGGTAATGGGAACAGGTCTTTATCTCGTTTCCCGAACCGCCGAACATATGATTCATCCACATCTCGCAACCCAGTTCCAGGTGCACCCTGACAGACTCTCCCCAATCCTCCTCCCGCAACGCGCCAGCCTCCTCTGCCCGGACGTAATGGGTCGGACGCCACGCGGTGAAGGGATAGATCAGGTGGATATTGTTGCAGGCAAAAGAAACTTCTCTTTTTAGTTTTTCAAGGTTCGTGTGCTTCAGGGAACTCCCGTTCCCGACGACAAAGGCTCTCACGACAACAACCAGCGCACCAACTTTTGCTTCAGGGTCAGTTTTGGATCAGGCTCAGGAGCGGGCTGGTATCCGTCAAACTCGAATACATACGGCTCCCTGAAGCGGTAGATGGATTTGTCGCGCATGATGATCATTACGCTTTTATCCAGCTTCTTTTTGACGGTGATTTTCGTAACCTTTCCATCAAAAGGACCATTCACGAAACTAGCATCTACCTCTATGGGTTCAATATCCTCGTACAAGTCTTGTATAAGAGACATGGTAAATCTTTCTAAAAAGGGGAGGGCATACGCCCTCCCCTTAGTTGCACTAGTCGGTCAATGCGAAAGTGGTAACTTCCGAGCTCCCTTCGGTGGACACGATGAGTTTGGTTCCATCGCAGTAGGCATTGATGATCGACCCGATCAGTTCGCCTGCCTGTGCAGCGGCGATACTATCAAGGTCAACGTCATTGAAGCCGATCATGGTGTCGGCTGTCCCTGCGGCAACTGTCATCGCAAGGTCAACCGCGTTGATAAACTTGAACACCCACGGGCCGTCAGCAATCGCAGGCAGGGTGAATGTGATTGCCGTGGTTGCGCCAACCGTGGTGAAGTAGGTTCCCGTCTCTTTGGCGGTTACGGTGTATGCCGCAACCTTTGCAGCAAAGCGGGGCGACCAGATGAAGTTCCTGATAATCCCGTTTACATCGACTTCCGGGGCCACTGCTTTTGCAAGCCCCATATAGCTTTGAGCGTTTCGATTAGTAGGCATGTCATACTCCTTTTACGCGTCCAAGCTCGACGCATATTCACCGCGCAGGATGCGGTTTTCGGCATAACGCCCATAGCCGCCAAACCATTTCCATGCCAGATACTGCCATTGATCGGCGAGACCATCCGGGCGTGGTCCAACCATCGTTCCGAACTGCCCTACGCTATCCGCAAAGGCTTTCACACCGGATGAGGGGGAGCCGTATACAACGGGGTAAACGTTGTCCGAGTTGTCCACAGCCTCGCCATTGGCATGGTCGAATCGGAATCCGCCATTTTCACCGGAGCCGATGAAGCCTACGGTGGTTGTACCGGATGCCCATGTAACACTTTCGTTCGTGTCATAGTAGGTCGTTCCGGTCTCGATGGTTCCGACTGCCAGATGGCGGCCATCTTCAGTGTTGGTGGCGGTGGTGATGACCATTGTAGTGTCGAGTGCGTTGGCGGCGGCGTCGTTCAGGGTGGTTTCCCCGGATGACGCGTTGGCTGCGCCCGCGCCGTAGAGCACCTTGGCGTAAGGACTTTCGATACAGCGGAACTTCCCGATGCGTCCCACTTCGCCGTTGAAGATCATGGCTTTATCCTGATAAATGGCGACATTGACGAGGTTTCCGCTGTGAATCAGGTCGTAGCCTGCATCCGTGTGATACAAAGCCAGCCAGCCGGAGCCTGAGCCGTCCACGAAGGGCGGGCAGCGCATATCGGCCAGCTTTGCGGCCGCCTTGTACATGGCCGCCTCGGTGAATAGATGCCCGGCGGTGCCGGCATCCAAAGAAGCGCGCGCACCTCCGGGGATCTCGACGAACGTCCCCGCGAGTGCAGCACGATATGCCTGCCCTTCCACGGTTTCCATCATGTTCCTCCCGAGCACTTCGGCGCGGGCCGCGATGACGTCCGTGTAGGCTTGCAGGTCCAATAACTGCGACCACTTCAAGGCTTCCGCGCGGGAGGTCGTTGAAATGGTGCTGGTTGCGTCTCTCAAGATCTGCGGCACAATGTCCGCAATCTCGCTGATGGCAGTCGTGCCGGGGGTCATGCCTGACACAAAATTGAATGTGTAGGTGGTTCCAAGACCCTTACGGCCTTCCAGTCCCATTACCCCAACGGGCATAAAGAACTGGTCATACAGCCGCTCGCCTCTTGCCCCCTTGATATAGGGGATGACATAACGGGTTCCGACTGCGTTGGAGAGAACGCTGGTAGTAAGAATGTTGCTCATGGGTTCTCCAATTTTTTATTTGGCAGCCCAGTAATCGGCGATTTCCTTTTCCAAAGCTTTGATCTGCGGCTCGTTCTTGTCATAGTTGTCGTAGAGCCGCAAAAGCCTGGTGGACTTCTCTTCGATTTGCTGGGGGCTCATCCCGCCTGCCGGTGGATTCCCATTCAGTGATGGGTTCTGAGCAGGGTTGTGGTTGGGGCTTTGCTGGATCTGACGTTGGAGCCGGTATGCCGCAAGCTCCACCTCTTCGGCAGTTTTGTACTGCGTCAAAAGTGCAGATGCCACACGCGGGTCCTTCACATCCAGCCCAATCGCTTCAAAGACCTTTGTCACCGCCTGCTGTCCGTTCGCTTGCGTGCCACCGCTTGCGAATTGATCCGCCAGACCGTCCAGTTTCTTTTCAAGGTTCGTCCAGCGTTGCTCGGCTGCGTCATCGCTTTGCATTTCAGCGATTGCCTCCGTCTCGGACATTCCTTGATTTGTATACTGCTTGAGTCTGGCGAGTTGGGCTTGAAAATTATTCTCCGACTTGTCCTGCCGTCCCTGCAATCCTCGCAGTTCCTTTTGGAGTCCATCGAATTTCTCTCCAAGTCCAGCTAACAGCTTGGTAACGTCACTCTCAATAGGCGCTGGTACCTGGGGTGATACAGGTTCGCTTGGCGTGCTACCTGCACCAGCCTGGGGATCAGTGCCCACATTCGGGTTTGCGGCCATTTGATTTTTTCCTTTCGTTTGCAAAACAAAACGCCCAAAGACCTGTAGCAGTCTTTGGGCGTTTCCGCTTGCTATTTATGGCATTTCTGCCAGTTGGACGCTAATATATCATACTTTTTGACAAAAATAAGATGTTATTTGGTTACAACTATTTCACGGCGTATTATACTGCCCGCCGCCAACAATGCTCAATACCTGGTCTCCAGTCATTCCTTGCTGCGCGCCGATGTAGTTCAACTCCTGCAAAACGACGGGAGGCAATTGCTCTCCATTGGTGAAATATCCATAAAGAAGTTCCCGAGTATCCGGGTCCAGGTTGACGCTAATCTCCTGTGCGGTTGGTATGGCAATGGATGGGTTGCGGGTCTGGTTCTTTGCCTTTTCAATGGCTTTCTCGTTGTCGGTCAGGTAGGGCACAAGATCGGGGTTGTCCCGCATGAAATTGGAGCGGAAGGTAAAGTACTGTTTCAGTTCAGAATGTTTGGCAAGATAGACTTCCCTCTGCGCTTTGGGAAGCTCATAATAGGCGCTCTGCTGCTCGTAGAATTCCGGGTATGTGCCCTTGCGTGTATCGTAGAACACTTGTACACGATTTGCTGTCTCGGGGTCGGTGAGTTTCACTTTGCCATATAGATTGACGAGCATTCTCTGGTCTGCCGTTAGACCTCCAAGCGGGTCCGCGCCCATCATCTTGAGCCATACAGCCATCGTCTCGGCAGGGATGGAGTCATAACTCCGCGTCGCCTTGTTCATGAACGCGTCCTGGAATTCTGCCCCGAGATGCTCTTTTATTTCGTCCTGGTTGACCTTCGGCATTTCGTTGAACTTCTGCCATACTTGATCGACCATAAATTTGTGGAACTTCTCCTCCGGCTTATCGAACAGTCCAAGCCGAGTCTCATACTCGGGATTGTCGTCGAAGAATTGAGTCAGTGCGTCGCCGTCCTTTGACAACTTGGGGTTTTGTTTCTCCCACAGGGCTGCGGCATCCTCCTCCGTCATATCGCGGTGATCGCCCAGGAACGCTTCGAGGCTATCGTTCGCGGCTTTGTACTTTGCATACGCATTGCCGAAGTCATCTTGAAGCATTCGCAGATTGTTCTCTCCCTGGGGCACACTGGTCACAGAGATTCCAAGCAGTCCCAGTGCAAACGCGCCCGCGCCGCCTGTGTATTCCTGGTTCGACCTCTTCACGGCTTCCCGGTACGCCTCCGATTGCTGCTTTGCCTGCCCCGGATCCATCTTTCCGTCTTGCACCAGTGCCGAGATCGCCATTGCCTCCTTGACTTCATCCGGTGTAAAAGACCCATCCCCGGCGAGATTGGAAAGCGAGCGGTCTATGCGGTAGTCGTCCCACTTGTCGTATGCCGCCAAGCCCATCTGCTTTCGTATTTTCGCCTCCAGGTTGTACTTGGAGTTATTCCAGTCCTCCACACCCATCATCGTTGCGGCGTTTCTCATGATCCGCGAAAGCGGCGAGAACGGTCCAATATCCTTCTTATCCCCGAACGCGGCATTGTACGCCCACATGATCGGCGCGTGGGGGGATGCCATCGCCGTTCCAAAATCCCAGGCGTCGTAGCGATCGCCCTCGTCATTCTGCTGCATCTGCGCCTCGGCATAATCCCAGGTCGAGCCGGATTTATTCTCAAGGGCGCTGTCATAGTCCTCCTGTGAGATCTTATCCTCTGCCAGAAGTTGATCAAGTATTCGCTGCGTCCGTCCCTCCGCTCCCTGCTGATCCTTCTGCCACTGCTCGAAGGGAGCCGCCCAGTTGTCGAAGGGCAGGGCAAGCCTGAGGGGATCGATGAACTGTTCGCCCATCCAGTCGGGTGCAAAAGGCAGGTCAATACGAATCTTGCCTTTTGTCCTGGACGCCATCCCGTCGCGTTCCATGCCGGAGGTCGCCAGGAACTTTTTCGCCCGAAGGTAGTTGGTTAGCATTGCGGGGCGGTCAATGGATTCCACTGCCCACTGAAACATCGAGGATGTAGACCAAAACGCGAACGGCGCGACGTGCCCAAGGTAGTTGTCGAAGTTGGTGCGGCGGTTGTAGTTCAGAAGCGCGCTATCCCGCCTCCATTCGCCAAACTTCATCGCCTGGTAGCGGGTGGAGGCGAAGTCGTTCTTCACCTGCCCCACCGCCCGCATCACCTGTCCTTGCAATTCCTCCGGCAAATCGCGGAGCATCGTCGGTGTTTTCTGCGCCGCGGCTTTAGCGCTTTTGGCGATCTCGTCCAGCATCCCATACTGCCTGCCGTATGCCATCATGTCGAGGGACAGGTCAATCGGTTGGGGGTTGGGAATGACCTTGTTCACGTCGGCGATGAAGGCAGGTGTGACGCCGGGGGTTTTTCTAGGGGTGATGCCCTTCTGTGCCGCGCGTGCCTCAAAGGCTTGGCGTGCCACATCCTCGGAGAGGTTGGCAACGTTCTTGAATTTCTCTGTACCCTCGGGCAGGTATTTGTTTACAGTGTTCAGCACCCGCCGGTCGTTCCTTGCTCCGGCACTGGTAGCCGATGACACGCCAAATTCATTGGCGAGGTTGTAGATGTCGAATTCCGCCGTTCCGGCGTCGGGTGTCGCCCTCTCCACACTCGCAAACGCCTGGGTGGCGCCTTCGTCTCCCTGCTGGATCATGACACTCGCCGCGTCCACACTCCGCATTTCCTGATATCGTGTTGCGCGCTCTGCCCAGAAATTATTCCACCTTGCCTGCCGTTCTTCCTTCGGCAGGTCTGCAATTTCCTTGCGAATGTTGATAACGTTCTCTTTGTCCACCCTCCGAAGCTCCGCCAGCGCATCCCGGGCGTTGGTGTACGCGGCTTTGGTGTCAGGGTCGGGGATCATCGCCGCGATCGTGTCGTCCAACTGCTGAGAAAAGGCGTCCTCCTGGTTGGTTGACTTTTTCATCATCTCGTCAAGCTGCTTTTCGAGGTCTGTCCAGCTTTTCCCTTCTGGATTGTCGAAAAAGTCAGCTTTCATTTTGTTGGCAGTGGCGTGGAATTCCTCCCACATGCCTTTCCACTTCTGGAATGTGCGCTTGGTGTCCGCAAACGGCAGTTTCACACCCTGCGCCGCTAGGTGAGACGTGCCCTGCTCCAATCCGTCGATGTAGGCATCCACCCGGCGGAAGGCACGGTTATAAAACTGCCTGCCGTCCTCCGCCTCCTTCGCCCAGAGTGCTCGTGCGGCTGAAAAGTCCCCCGCACTGGACGCCTCACGCGCAAGCCTTGTCGCTTCAGGCATACGCTGTGAGTATTCGATGTGTGCGCCCCAGAATAAGTCCTGTGCCTCCCCCAGTTTCCGATTCCAGACATTCGGACCACCCGCCGCCGCTTGCGCTTTGGTGTGCTCCACAACGTTTTCGATCTGCTTGTTGAACAGGTCTTCGATGTGGTCATTGATCTTCTGCCGGGTCGCGGCAATAAAGCCGTCCACATTACCCTTTTGGATCGCCTCGGGTAAGCCATTGCGAATAGACGAAAGCACTTCGTCTCCAAGCATGTCCGCAACATCCACGCTCATCTGCTCGGTCACGTCATCAATGATCGAATCGGCGCTTAGGTTGAGATTGGTTCCGAGGATGTTATCGAAGTTCTTTTCACTGAAATTGGAGGACGTGATCGCCTGCTTGATCTTGCGCCCAAACTCAGGGGAAATCCCGGAAATGGCGTCCATCAGTTTCGGGCTGAAATACTTCTCGACCTTGACGTTCTTCCCATACAGCCGCAGTCCCTGTTGTGTTCCCAGGGTGTACGCTTTCCGGCTTGCCGCGGTCTCCAGCTTCTGTCCCCAATACCCGGCGAAATCGGCTTTCCCTAAATTGATCTTCGAGAAAAATTCCTTTACCTTCTCCGGCGTCCCGTAGTTGCCGCCCCGGAGCGCTTCGTTCAGGATCTTGTCAGCCTCTTTCAATTTGGAGGCTTTGCCCGATATTTCCTCCGCCAGTTCCGCTTTCCCGAGCCGGGCAGGCAGTGCGCCGAAATCATCCCAGAACTTCGTAATGCCCGCATCGTCCACCATGCCAAACAAGCCACGCGCGAGCATTGTCATTTCGTTGTTTACCGCATTCCGTATCGGATACCCCGGATTGAGTTTCAGGAATGCCAGAGACTCAGCCGCTTTGATCGCCTCAGACCAGCGGGTGAGCGCACCTTTCGACTTGACCCCAAACTGCACCACCGCCTGCCGCATGGCGGCGGTCTCCACGGCGTCCATCGCCTGCGCGAAGAACATCTCCCGGTTGTAGGGAAGGTCCCCAATGGATTTCGAGATTGCCTTGAGCGCGTCCGGCGTGATGTCCCCCGCCTGGACCATCGCCGCAAGCTGGGGATTCATTGGCGCATACTTTTTGACCATCTGCATAACCGCCTCGGGCGTCTCGTCCATCAGGCGCAAGAGCTTCTCGGGAGACTCCCCCAGGGCTTCAGAGATCATTTGCAGGCGTCCCCGGGTCGGCGCCAACTCCTGGAAGCTCTGGAATAGCCGCTCTATATCTCCCTCCGTCCCTTTCACAAATGCCTGCACTGTGCGACCCTCGAGCGTCATCATGCCATGACCGTACTCAATGCCTGTCGCGCCCTTGCCCACCCGGCGCATGTAGGAGACGAAATCCGCCTCCGCGTTTGGGTTTTGCATCATCCGGCCGATCACATTCGAGCCGAGATTGTCAGATACCAGCGTCAGCAGTTCCTTTGCCTTGGATTCCGGCGTCAACTGGAACAGGTTTGCGACCTTCCCCAGGACAGGCACACCCGCCAGTTTCTTGCCCAATGCACTCGGGCGGAACGGGTCGCCGCCGGTCATCATGATCGCGAATTTATCCACTGTGTTTAGTTGCTTTTTGCCGATGGCGCGCAGGGCATCCTCGGAGAAGCTCGCCGCTTCCTCCGCCGACATTCCGGCAATGCGTGCGGCTTCGCTGGTGTATTTGGCTACGTCCTCAGTTTTCCCTACCCTTCGAGCGATCTCCACCGCTTCGTTCGCATATCTCGTCGCCCGTTCAATATCCCCAGCTCCTTGCGCCAATTGGAAAGCCTCATCTGCATATTTCAGCGCATCCTCTGCCGTCCCGGCGGTCTTGGCAAGTCTGGCGATGTCGTCTGCTTTGGTAAGGATTTCCTCCGCCCCGCCCGTGAGCTTGGTTGTAAGCGCCGCAAACCTGCGGGCTTTCAGCGCCTGGACCGGCTTGAGGTAGGCGGTAATGACGTTCAGCGGGTCAAGCAGGACATGCCCATAAGTGTCATTCAGCTGCGCCCGCAGGGCAAGCGCTCCAAGACCGCCGTAGTATTCGTCTCTCGCTTTAGAGAGTGCTTCTTTCGGGTCCATCCCCTGGTCGATATATGCCTGGATTTTGACCCGTGCCGTAGACACGCCGCCGGATCCGGGCAGGTCGGTCGGGATCTGCATCCCAACGATGCTGCCGGCCGCATCGCGTTTCAAGGTGGGTAAATTAGTCGTGTCGTAGGTGAGAGACCCGGCGTACCATGCCGACTGGAGGTTATCCCAGTCAAAGTCGGGGTCGTTCATCTGCCCCACAAGCCCAACCGTGCGCTCCAGCCCCTCCGCAAAGATATCCAGAGAATTCAGTGCCTTACCCGCCCAGGATGTATTGAATTTATCCAGTTGCTCGGAGACCGTCCTGCCGAAGATGCGGTTATTCTCCATCCAGGTCGTGACACCAGGAAGTTTGCCATATATCCACTTCTCGGAAGAGGTTAGCTTGTCGGCGTTGGGCATTTGATCCAACTGCTCGTCAGCGCTCTTTGGTTGCTGCCGCGGAACACCAAAATCCGGCTGAGGCTGCTGTGACTGCCGTTCCGCCGTGTAGGATTGCGCGAGCCGCTGTAGTTCTTCAGGACTTAGTGGCATATCATCCCGTACCCGTATTGAAGTTTACGACGCCGAACGACCCGGTGAATCCGCCGGTGGTCTCTGTTGGCCCAGCCTGGACTGGGTTCTTCCTCCCGCCGCCCTGCCGTCTCTGGTGCTGCTTATTGCCTCTCTTATTCCATTTCCCGGTCCTCATATCCAATTTACCCTGCTTGACGAGTTTCCCGATGGAGACGAATTTCCTTGCCTGGGGGTCCCACCTTTTCTCGTTTAGGAAGTTGGCATTCGAGGCATTCTTGACCACCCGCACATTCCGGCCTGTTTCCGGGTCGCGCTCGTAGCCGTAGAAATCTCCCTCCCCGAGCGCCCCCGTTCCGCCACCTCCGCCCGGACCACCCGCGCCGCCAGTTAGGGTGCGCTCAATCGCGTCCCGCTGCGCTGGGGTCAGGTTTTGGAACGCGGCAGGATCTTCTGCAATGCCTGCAATGATACGGTCCTGCATCAGGGGAGAAACCGGTCCGCCCCTCGCGGCCGCGTCGGCGTAGTCTGTAACATTCGAGATGTTATACCGCCCGCCCTGGCTTTCTGCATAAGAGCCGGGGGCCACGGTTGGAGATGGTCGGTAGGACGGTGCCACCTGCGTCTGCGGCAAGGAAGTTATGTAGGGGGTGGTCGGCATTGGCGTTGGGTCGAAGGACTGGAGTGTGTTGTAGATATTCGGGATGATGTTGCGAAGGAACGCGTTGACATTGTAGCTCCCCACTGAGCCACCCTGATTAGGCAATCGACCTCCGCCGCCGACCTGCACCTGCGGCAGATTCGCCCCATACTGCCCCGTCCCGCCAATTGCGGCGGTCGTGGGGTAGGAGTTGGCTACATACGTTCCATTAGGGTTGACCGCCAGACCCGTCGTCAGGGCTGAGTCCGTCGGGTTGATCGGTCGGGGTCTC
>Ga0184615_10001216_pt1 | contig 14062 bp, 14 predicted proteins | sample PLM4_65_coex_FD_133134 | JGI IMG/M metagenome (GOLD analysis project Ga0184615, IMG submission 133134) | Groundwater sediment microbial communities from an aquifer in East River, Colorado, USA - PLM4_65_coex | ecosystem: Environmental > Terrestrial > Soil > Riparian zone | place: USA: East... | reverse complement strand
CGGGCCACGGCGTCTCCTCCTTCTCAAAGGTCGTTCCCAACGCTATGAGAACAGAGGACGTGGCCCTTTTTCTACCCCCCTCTTCACCAATCAGATCAAAACCCTTAACCGAACACCGATGGACCAGGAGGCAACCAAGGACTTCGACGAACTCCCGTGACAGGCGATCGCCGGCGACGTTCTGGACACCCAGATGGACACCGCGCACATCAGGGCTTTCCATCCCCGTCCTTCACCTGCCCCGTAAGTCTCTGAAAACAAATGGTGCCGGGGGCGAGAGTCGAACCCGCACGGCGCTTGCGCGCCCGAGGATTTTAAGGCGGCGGGAAAGAGGCAGCGGACAAAGGGCTTGGCCACATGGACACCCGGATGGACACGTGTCGTGTCGCCCCGGGGTCTCCACAGTCCAGGCTCAACATCGAGTGCTGGCGACGGGACTGCAACCAGGTGCGGCCTCACGGGTCGCTCGGCCGGGTGCCGCCGGCGGTGTTCGCAATGCGGGCGAAGGTCCCCGGTCGGCTACGCCTCCCTGCGACGCCCAGCTCGCAGGGGTCGGGGATTGCCGTTCGGTCTCATAATGCCTGGACCAGTGAAGGGGGGCAGGTCAAGATGAAGGCCATCGTCCAGGATGGATACGGCTCACCTGACGTTCTTAAGCTCCGGGAAATCGAAATGCCGGTCGTCGGCGACGACGGGGTGCTCGTGAGGGTCGGCGCGGCCTCGGTCAACGCCGCCGACTGGCACCTCATGCAATGGCTGCCGCACCTCATCGGCATGCTCTTGCGCAGTCCCCGGAGCAGCGTTCGGGGTTTCGACGTGGCCGGACATGTCGAGGCCGTCGGCAGGAACGTGACGCGATTCAAGCCCGGCGATGAGGTGTTCGGCACGGGGATTGGGGCCTTCGCCGAGTACGTGACGACCTCCGAAGACCGCTTGGCGCCGAAGCCTCGCAATCTGACGTTCGCGCAGGCCGCGGCCATCCCTGTCGCGGGCGTCACGGCCTTGCAGGGGCTGCGCGACAAGGCCCACGTCCAGCCGGGGCAGAGGGTGCTGATCTACGGAGCGGGGGGCGGCGTGGGCACGTTCGCCGTCCAGATCGCCAAGTCGCTCGGAGCGCACGTCACCGCCGTGAGCAGCACGAGGAACGTGGACCTCGTCCGTTCGATCGGCGCTGATGAGGTCATCGATTACACGAAGGAGGATTTCACCAGGCGTGGGCAGCGCTACGACGTCCTGTTCGATATCGGTGCGAACCGTTCATTCGCCGATTGTCGGCGCGTCCTGGTCACGAACGGAACACTCGTGCTCGCCGGCGCGCCCAAAGGGCTTTGGGCAATACTGTCGCGTCTGCTCAAGGCGCAGCTGTTGTCACGCATCGGGAGCCAACGAATCGGGTCGTTCCTGGCCAGGGTGAGGCATGCGGACCTGGTCGTTCTGAAGGAGCTCGTCGAGGCCGGAAAGCTCTCTCCGGTGATCGATCGGCAGTATCCGTTGAGCGAGGTCCCTGAGGCCGTCCGATACGTGGGAACAGGCGATGCTCGAGGCAAAGTCGTCATCAGCGTCGCCTGAGCCGTTACCTCGAGAAGCTGGCAACCGTTGGGCGCTCACGGCGGCGGAGAGCCCGGGGCGCCGGAACGCGCCGCAGCGAAGCGCGACGGCAGGCCAAGGCATGGCCACCGTCGCTTCGCTCCCAGCGAGCTACGGCGGAATCCGGAGACCACCCTCCGCGGCCTGGACCGGCCCAAGGAGGTTCTGGCGCCGCCGCAGGGAGGCGACATCCAGCCGCGGGTGGTCGTCCACGGGCATGCGGTGCTCGTAGTCATGCCCGTCCTCGTCCCGGAGCAGGCGAGCCCCGGGCTCCTCCGTCTGATCGGCACGCCGACGGCGCTGATCACGGCGGAGCCACAGACGTTGCCCGCGCTCGACGGCGTGGTCGCCGAGCTGCATCACCATGAAGGAGCCGCATCACTGCCCGGCCTGCTCATCGACGTCGTTCATGCGGCCCTCAAGTGCGGGGGGCCGGTCTACCTGTCGCTGCGGCGGAGCATCGACGCGCTCGCCGATGCGATCGAGGAGCGGCCGCTGGAGGTGCCGGCCGACTCGCTGCTCACTGCGAGGCGCCGGGTCGAGGCATTGTCGATGCTGTGGGAGGACCAGTCGTACTGCTGCCTCGAGCTGCAGCGACGCCTCTCGCGCATCTCCGGGTTCGACGCCACCCGCGAACGACTGCGCGATCTGGTCTCGGATGCGGACCGCGGCATGAAGCTCTTCCCCCGGATGGAGGCCCGCCTGTACGAGCTCCGTGAGCACTACGAGAGCAGCCTGCAGCAGCAGACGAATCGGCGGCTCAACCTGCTCGCGATTCTCTCCGCGATCTACATGCCGGCGACGTTGATCGCCGGCCTCTACGGAGTGAATTTCAAGCGCATGCCGATTACCGACGTCGAGAACGGGTACTTCATCGTCATGGCGCTCATGGTGGTCATCGTGGCCGCGCACTTCTGGTACTTCTCCCGACGCGGCTGGTTCAAGTAAGCCGGAACATGCGGCGGTTGTCCCTCCAGGTCGCCATCCATGGCGGTGCGGAGCCAGTTGACGCCGTCGGGCCGCCAGCGCGGGGAGGTACGCGGTTCGAGGGGCATCGCGGCGGGCATTGCCGGCGTCGAAGACCCGGATCAGCATCCCCGCCGCGTCGTCGAGCCGGTCGGCGCGGGCGTACTCGACGGCCGCCTGGTCGTCATCGCGGCCACCGCATCGGTACCGCTGCACTCACCCGCCGCGCGGACCTCCCGCTCCGACTCGAGCAGGACGCGCAGCAGCGCCCGTGCGAGCGGCTCGTCATCGACGGTCGCGCTCTGCGACTCCAGCGCCTGCAGCCGCGCCTCCGCGCTGCGTGCAAGACGCGATGACGGCTGCGGTCAGGAGGTGGAGCAGCGTGTTGCGCGCGGCGGGCGGCACGATCTGGAAGCGGTGCACCATGCGCGCCACTCCGTGCCCCGCGACAATCCACGCGCTCCAAACCACGATCTCATAGAGGATGAGCCGCACCGGGGATCGGACGCCGATCTATTCAGCCAGCCCGTCCTTTGGTGCAGGGAGCGGGGCGGTGTCGAGAAGGAATGGCGGCCGGCGTGCCTCTGGACTACCATCCACCCGGTCCGGGCCCTACATTCCCGGCGCGGAGGGACGGGCATGGAATCGGTGGAGAAAACGCTGACAGCCGTCAGCGACCTCGTCTGGGGATATCCGCTTCTCATCCTCCTGTTCGGCACCCACATCTTCCTGACCTTGCGGCTGCGCCTCATCCAGAGGTTCACCTTCCAGGCGATCCGCCTGTCGATCCGGCGCGAGCGCGAGGGCGCCGGCGACGTGAGTCACTTCGGCGCCCTCACCACGGCCCTCGCCGCCACCATCGGCACGGGGAACATCGTGGGAGTCGCCACGGCGGTCAGCGCGGGAGGACCGGGGGCCGTCCTCTGGATGTGGCTCACGGGGGTCTTCGGCATCGCCACCAAGTACTCCGAGGCGGTCCTGGCGGTGAAGTACCGCGTCCGCGGACCGAACGGCACGATGGCCGGCGGACCGATGTACGTGCTCGAGCGCGGCATGAATGCGCGCTGGCTGGGACTGACGTTCGCCGCCCTCACGGCGGTGGCCGCCTTCGGCATCGGCAACATGGTGCAGGCCAACTCGATCTCGACGCTGGTGAAGGAGACGTTTCACGTCTCCCCCTGGTGGTCGGGGGCGGTGATGACCGTGTTCACGGCCGTGGTGATCCTCGGCGGCATCCGGTCGATCGCCCGCGTGTGCGAGGTGCTGGTCCCGTTCATGGCGGTCTTCTATGTCCTGGGCTGCCTGGCGCTCCTGGTCATGGGGTGGGAGACGATCCCGCAGACGTTGCGCCTGATTTTCGAGACCGCCTTCACGGGGCAGGCGGCCATCGGCGGATTCATGGGGGCCGGAATGCGCGAGGCCATCCGCTACGGTGTCGCCCGCGGTCTGTTCTCCAACGAGTCGGGGCTCGGGAGCGCCCCCATCGTGGCCGCGGCCGCCATGACGAAGAATCCGGTTCGGCAGGCGCTGGTTTCCTCCACGGGGACCTTCTGGGACACGGTGGTGGTCTGCGCGCTCACCGGCCTGGTCGCGGTCAACTCGGGGGTCTGGACGAAGGGGCTCACCGGGGCGTCGCTGACGAAGGAGGCCTTCAGCGAGTTCCCGGTGATCGGCCCGCTGGTGCTGACCGTGGGGCTCCTCACCTTCGTCTTCTCGACGATCCTCGGGTGGTCCTACTACGGCGAGAAGGCCGCGGAGTACCTCTTCGGCGGGCGCGCCGTGAAGCCCTACCGCCTTCTCTGGGTGGCGGCGGTGATGGTCGGTTCGGTCGCCACGCTGCCGGCCGTCTGGGCCTTCGCGGACATCGCCAACGGGCTCATGGCCATACCCAACCTGGTTTCGCTCATCGCCCTCTCGGGTGTCGTCGTGGCGGAGACCCGGCTCTACCTCTGGAGCGGGGATCTCGATCGCGCCGGCGAAGAGCCCGCCCTGGCCGCCGCGGAGTCGTAGCGCGCCGGGTGGCGCGATCTCATGAACACTTCAGCCACTTCCTCTCCTCGCACGGAACCGGGTCGCATTGCACGCCCGCAGAGGGCCGTCGATCAGACCCCCTGGATGCGCTGGTTGCCGGGGCTCCGGACCCTGCGCCAGTATGAGGCAGCCTGGTTGCGCCACGACATCCTGGCGGGACTTGTGCTGACGACGATGCTGGTGCCCGTCGGCATCGCTTACGCGGTGGCATCGGGCGTGCCGGGCATCTACGGACTCTACGCGACCATCGTTCCGCTTCTGGCTTATGCGCTGTTCGGCCCGAGCCGCATCCTGGTGCTGGGGCCGGATTCCTCGCTGGCCGCCGTCATCCTGGCCATCGTCCTGCCGCTGTCCGGCGGTGACCCCCTTCGCGCCGTCGCCCTGGCCGGCATGATGGCGGTCGTGTCGGGGACGTTGTGCATCCTGGCCGGCGTGGCACGCCTGGGATTCATCACCGAGCTTCTCTCCAAGCCGATCCGCTACGGATACATGAACGGCATCGCGCTGACCGTCCTGATCAGCCAGCTGCCCAAGCTTTTCGGTTTCTCGGCCGGCGGCGACGGTCCGCTGCGAAGGCTCTGGGCATTCGCCCGGGGAGTTCTGGAGGGAAAGATGAACGGGACGGCGCTGATGGTCGGCGCCGGGACGCTGGCGGTGATCCTGGTGCTCAAGGGGAGCAAGCGCGTGCCGGGGATCCTGATCGCGGTGGTGGGCGCGACCGTCGTCGTCGGAGTGCTCGACCTGGCGGCGCGCGCCGGCGTGTCGGTCCTGGGCTCGCTGCCCCAGGGCCTGCCCCGGTTCGCCATCCCGTGGATCACCCATGACGATCTGGTCCAGGTCCTGATCGGCGGTGGCGCCGTCGCCCTCGTGTCGTTCACCGACACCAGCGTTCTCTCGCGCACCTACGCCGCGCGGAGCGGCGCCTACGTCGACCCCAATCAGGAGATGGTCGGGCTCGGTGCCGCCAACCTGGCCGCCGGGTTCTTCCAGGGCTTCCCCATCAGCAGCAGCTCGTCACGTACCCCCGTGGCCGAGGCCGCCGGCGCCAGGACCCAGCTGGCCGGCGTTGTCGGCGCGCTCGCCGTGGCCCTCCTGCTGGTGACGGCACCGGACCTTCTCCGTCACCTGCCCTCGACCGCGCTGGCCGCGGTCGTGATCGCCTCGGCCATCGGCCTGATCGAGATCGCCGACCTGCGTCGCATCTACCGCATCCAGCGTTGGGAGTTCTGGCTGTCCATCGTCTGCCTTGCCGGCGTGGCCGTGCTGGGGGCGATTCCGGGCATCGGCCTGGCGATCGTGATTGCCGTCATCGAATTCCTGTGGGATGGGTGGCGGCCGCACTCCGCGGTCCTGGGGCGCGCCGACGGCGTCAGGGGCTACCACGACATCACGCGGTATCCCGACGCCCGCCGGATCCCCGGCCTGGTCCTCTTTCGCTGGGATGCGCCCCTGTTTTTCGCCAACGCCGAGTTGTTCCAGGACCGCGCGCTGGACGCGGTGGCGACATCTCCCTCGCCGGTGCGCCGGCTGGTCGTTGCGGCGGAGCCGGTCACCAGCGTGGACGTCACCGCGGCCGACATGCTCGCCGAGCTGGTCGAGACTCTGGATGCGGCCGGCATCGAGATCTGCTTTGCCGAGATGAAAGACCCGGTCAAGGACAAGCTGAAGCGATTCGGTCTTTTCGCGCGGCTCGGCGAAGAGACGTTCTTTCCGACCGTCGGTGCGGCCGTCAAAGGCTATCTCAGGACCTACCCGGCGGATTGGGTGGATTGGGAGGACCGGAATCCGGCAGGTGGTTGAGAGCCTGGCGTGCCGGGGCCGGGAGTCGAGCTCTGATGCCCCGAAGCCCGGCGGATTCCCGACCGCTCTCGGGTCAGTGGCGATCGACGAAGAAGCTCCGCGCCCCGGAGGAGAGATCGTCCATGAGGCGGAAATGGATGACGCCGATGTCGCGGCCGTCGTCGGTCTCGATCTCCACGCGCCACCGGCCGGGCTGGTGGTTCTTCTTCATCGCAAAGGCGCGGAAACCATCGCCCCGGCCACCACGGATGCCGAGTTGCGCGCGGCCCTGGTCGAGCCACCCACCCTCGCGCCCCTGCCACAACCAGCGCACGTAGATGGCGTCACGGAACCCGTTGGGCGCGAAGACGCGTGCGAAACAGTACACAACGTCACCTGGTCGCGCCGCAAAGTCCTGGTCGCCGTTGTGCCACACCTTCCACCAGGGCCGCTGGTGCTTGAGCTCGTAGGATCGGGTCATCGGCGGATTCCCGGCCCCGGGCGCGTCCTGTACCCCGGGAGGGACGACCTCGTGATAGATGCCGATGAACTGCACCGACAGCGGCACGGGCGGGATCGCCCCTGCGAAGTAGACCGCGACCAGGAGCGCCTGCATCCCCAGGGCCGGTCCCGCCACCCGCCGGTGTATCGACGGCGCGTCGCCCGTCCATCGACAGAGCATTCGCACGAGCCACCCGATCGCCGCGCACGAGAGGGCGACCGCCGTGACGAACAGCCACTTGCTGATGAAGCCCAGAGTGACAGGCAGGAGAAGGGCCCAGTACGAGGTCATGCAGAGGCTGAGGAGCGCGAAGCGGACGACCGGGCCGCGCTCGCGAAAGCCCGGCAGCTCGTTGGCGACGAGCAGCGCGCACAGAATCGACAGGAAGAGGACGGTGGAAAACCCCGAGCTGCTCTTCAGGTAGAAGAGTGTGAACGAGCTCAGCATGCTGCCGAAGAGGAAGTGGATGGCGTCCCCGGACCATCGCCACGCTTTCGCCAGCGATCGCGGTACTACCGCGACGCCCGCACGATAGCGCTCATCCATGATGATCAGACCCGCGAGCAGGACCAGGTACAGCCCCTGCTGGACCAGCGTGGCGACGTCGTCGATGCGGGAGAGCGTGAGGATATCGAAGAGGAATCCCGCGGCGAAGAAGACGGCGATCTCCGCCTTGACGTGCCGCTGGCGGAACGCCTGCAGCCGCTGATAACCCTCGTTCAGTCTCGATTCTGTCGCACCCATGACGGCCGCCTCGGGCCGCAATGTAATGTCCGGTCGGCTTCAGGTCGAGGGGTGCGACGCTCCGACGGCCGGGAGCGCCTGCGGGTGCTGAGGGGCACTCGGGGCCCCGCGGCGTATACTTGCCGCGGGGCCCCGATTCCGCGCATGCACCGAGCGCGGCTGTCTCGAGTGCTCCTGCGGCGGCTCCGGCGAGAAAGGCAGGATCCCATGAGAGAGAAGCGCAACGGTCTGGTGCGGACGGCGGCTGCCGCTCTCCTGTGCGTATGGCTCGTCGGCGCCGGGGGCGCGGCCGCACAGGAGCCCCCGAAGGTGAAGATCCCCGAGCCCGGGGTGCCGCAGATCATGACGATGGAGGGGCGGTTCGTCCGCGCGGCATACAACAACGAAGGCTACGCCATCCTCGGCTACCGGATCGCGAACCTGTCGGTCGGCGAGCCGTGGATGCTGCTCGAGTTCGGCGTCGCTCTGCGGGACAAGGTGCCCGACTACGTCATGAAGCGCGACGCGCTGTCCCTCGAGACCCCCGATGGCACGACGATCCCCCTGCCGAGCGTCGACGAGTACCGGCAGGCGAATACCGGCGCATTGCAGAACCGGTTGAAGGCGCAGAGCGACTCGATCAACTACTTTCCGCCGAACGCGCGGAACGCCTGTCGGATCGGGTTCTTCAGCGACCTCGACTCGCGCGGGGCGGCGTGGGACCAGGTCGAGTTCACCGACCAGCAGGCCTGCATGGGACTGATCTACTTCCGGGTGCCGGGGGGGATCACCTACGGGCAGCACTGGCTGAACGTGAAGTTCGCGAACAGCCTGGTTCGGGTCCCCTTCCGGATCCTGACGAAGGAGGAGTACACGCTGCTCGACAAGAACTACAAGAGCATCGAGAAGCAGGTCGAGGACGCGTTCAAGCCGCCCAAGAAGAACTGAATGAACGCCCGGCCGGGCGCGCTGGCGCCGCACGGTGCCGCTACCCGTGTCCCCAGGCGACTGTCTCTTCAAAACTCCGGACGCGCATGGACACCTGTTCCACAGCCGCGCCTCTACCGACATCTCCTTCGGGCATGCTCATCGGTAGGGTGGATGGCCGAAGGGTAGTTTAGAATGGACTTCGACCGGATTACGTTCGCCCCCCGGATCCAGGGCGGAAGGGCTTCTAACCCAGGCATGCGGATTCCGGTCTCGTCGATCGTGGGGCAGATCGCCAACGGTGCGACGTTCCAGGAGGTGCTGGCAGGTTACCCGGACCTTGAACGCGAGGATATCCAGCAGGCCCTCGGGTATGTCGCGTGGCTTGCTTACGAGCAGGCTCAGGCAGGCGGACGAAGCTCGTTGGAGAATGCACATTGGCGAACATAGAGGTGGACAAGAGACGAATTGCCGAGTTCTGTCGTCGCTACCGGGTCCGCCGGCTGGCCTTCTTCGGCTCGGTTCTGCGAAATGACTTCAGTCCTCATAGCGACGTAGACGTGCTCGTTGAATTCGAGGATTCCCACGTGCCGGGGCTTGCCTTCTTCACCATGGAGAAGGAGCTCTCCGAGATTCTCGGATACAAGGTCGACCTGAACACGCCGCAGTTTCTGAGTCGATACTTCCGCAACGATGTCATGGCTGAGGCCGAAGTTCAGTATGCTGCCTGATCGGGATCGGGTTCGCCTGCTCCACCTCATGGCAGGGCGGACTCGCCCAGATCTCGACACCAACCGCGTTCTCAGTTTGGCCCTTGTCCGGCTCCTCGAAATCGTGGGTGAGGCCGCGGCGAGAGTCTCTCCCGACGCACGTGCCAAGCGTCCAGCCATTCCGTGGATGGAAATGGACCGAGCACGCGGGACCCCATGAAATGACGAAAGAGACCAAGGAGGCCGTCCATCAGGAGGTTGAGCGTTACCTCAGAACCGGAAATCATGATGAGAGCTACTCCGCTCTGCCCGGCCATTCCTTTTTCCAACGAGCAAGGGGCATGGATCGTGTCCTTCGTAAGGCTCTCGTGGCGGAGGTTCGCGGGCGTGAGAATGGTCGGCATCTGCCGTCAGTGCCCGAGGGTGTCGACGTGTCCCGCCTCGCCCGCGACAAGGCAACGCCCATGGTCAGGGGGTTGTTTCCGGCGGTGGAGCGGGAGACCATCCTCCGCCTCCTCGAGCGATCTGTCATCTTCCTGACCTGCGACAACATTGGCGATCTGCTTACCAGGGCGACCTGGCACAGGACGGCTTGGGACCTGGCCAACCTCTACCTCGGCAGCATCGGGGCCAAGCATCTCGGCGAGGAAGAATCGTGCCTGGTCGGGCTGAGCGAGGAGACGACGTGCTTCGTCGCCCTGTCGTACTTTGACGGGACCAACCCTTTCGCGGACTTCGTCGTACACGAGATGGCACATGTGTTCCACAACTGGAAACGTGAGCGTGTTGGCTTGCCCCACACGCGGTACCGCGAGTGGCTGCTCCAGATCGATTTCAGCAAACGAGAGACCTTCGCCTACGCCTGCGAGGCGTACAGCCGCATCCAGGAAGGCGCGAGCAGTGGTGCGAAGCGCAGGCGGTTGCTCTCTGAATACGCTTCGGAATGGATGCCGGAGGTGGTAGGCGTCGAGCAGAACGAACTCGTGAGTATCCTCACCGAAGCCATGCTTGCCCGTAACGGGTGGAAGAAAATCCTGCAGCTGTGTGCCCCACCGCCTCGTGGCCGGCGGCTGATCTGATCAGCCGGACTTTCCGGGAGGTTGGATAGAGTGACGATCAACAATCGGCCGGAGTGCGACAGGCTCCGACAACCACCTTCGTGGACGAATACGGCCTGACGAGTGTCGTGTGGTGCCGGGGGTGGGATTCGAACCCGCATGGACCAGAGGTCCAGGGGATTTTAAGGCTCCGGGAAGAGGGCAGCGAACAAAGGGCTTATTCAATCCGTTGCCTTTTTTCCCGTCCATATGGTCCGAGGAGTGCTCTACAGTCCGAGGGTTATGGACACCCGGATGGACACCTGATTCACCTCCCTGCCACGGCCGACCTCCTCCGCGAGTCCTCCCCTCCCCGGGCGTGCGTCGCCACCTCGGGCCGGTCGAGGGGGGGGCGTGCAGCCGTGGTGGGCTAGAATGCGTACTAGTGGAGGTGTCGTGATGAAGTTCGACCGGATCACTTTCGACCCCAAAATCCTGGGCGGGCGGGCTGCCATCCGCGGAATGCGGATCGCGGTCTCGGTGATCGTGGGGCAGCTCGCCCATGGGGCAACCTTCGACGAGGTGCTGGCGGGGTACCCGGACCTCGAGCGTGAGGACATCCAGCAGGCCCTCGGTTATGCAGCCTGGCTCACTCAGGAGCAGGTCCATCTCGGCTGACCGGACGGTGGGCGGCGCGTGAAATTCCTCCTGGACATGGGCGTGGATGTCCGTGTCGGCACATGGCTGCGCGAGCACGGGCACGACTCCGTCCATCTTCGCGACCAGGGCCTCCAACGCCTGCCGAACGGCGAGATCTTCACGAAGGCGATCTCGGAGAGCCGGATCATCCTCACCTTCGATCTGGACTTCGGCGAAATCGCGGCGCTCGCGCGTGGCCGGAAAGCGAGCGTGGTCGTCTTCCGCCTCCACAACACTCGTACCGTGCATGTGCTCGAACGCCTGGCGTCCGTCCTGGCGGACTGTTCGGGCGTCCTCGAGGAAGGGGCCGTGGTCGTCGTCGAAGAGAATAGACATCGCGTCCGGTCTCTCCCCGTGGGACAGGACATGAAGTGAGGGCTTCCGCTTCGTCTCGACAGCGCGACGTGAGCCCGGCCGTAGCGTAGATGCGCGTCGACCTGCCCTTGCCCACACCTCGTCCGCCGGGTGCGGAGTGGTTCGAGGCCTACCGTCGGTGGGCGTGCGGGAGATAGAACGCGATGGAGAAACGGGCCGCGACAGCGGATGAACTTCTTCAGCGGATTACCGCCGACTCCAGGATCCTCGGCGGGAAACCGACTATCCGCGGCCATCGATTTGCCGTCGAACATGTACTCGGAATGCTCGCCGCGGGGAATCGCCCGGAGACGATCCTTGGAGGCTTCCCCGGGCTTGAGCCGGAGGACATCCAGGCGTGTCTCGTCTACGCCCACCGCATCTTGGCGCACGAGCGCGTTGACTTGACCCTTGATCGAGCAGCCGATCGAAGAGGCCCCTGATCTTCCGCTCAGCGGTTGAAATCGTGGACTCCACCTGTCGAGGCCGACGACCTAAACAGGGCCCTGGCAGGTCGATCATCGCTCGCGACTGGACACCCAGATGGACACCTGAAACGCGTCCCTGCCCCAGCCGCCCTCTCCTTCTCCGCGACCAGGTCCTCCAGCGTCTAGCGAAAGACGGAGCCTCCTCGGAGGCGATCTCGGAGAACTGATCGAAGCGCTCTCTCCGGGACCGCGAGAGTAGGCTAGAATCCGTTCATGGCGCTCTTCGAGCCACTGTTCAAGGCGCTGAACGACGCCGGTGTCCGCTACGTCGTGGTTGGCGGTCTGGCCGTGGTGCTGCACGGTCATGCTCGCCTCACTGTCGACGTGGATCTCGTGGTGGATCTCGGCGAGGACCAGGCCCTGAGGGCCATCGACGCGCTGGTCAGGTTGGGACTCCGTCCCCGAGTTCCCGTAAACCCGCGGGACTTCGCCGACCGGTCGATTCGCGAGGAATGGATCCGCGAGCGCGGGATGCAGGTTTTTTCGATGTTCGACCCTTCGAACCCGATGCGGGTGGTCGACCTTTTCGTCGACCATCCGGTCCCGTTCGAAGAGTTGTGGTCACGCTCGCAGGAGCTCGAGCTTCGGGACACAATCGTGCGGGTTGCGTCAATCCCCGATCTAATCCGTCTGAAGCGGCTGGCAGGTCGCCCACAGGACCTCGCCGACATCGAGCAGCTCGAAGCGATACTGAAGGCGAAGAGGACGCGCGAAGATGACTGAGCGTCGCGAGTCGGCTGATCATTGGGACGCCACCTGGGAAGGCGCTCGGAGGCGCCTCCTCGAATCGACTCTTGCAGCTACCCCCGCCCAAAGGCTGGCGTGGCTGGAGGAGATGCTGGAGTTGGCACATCTCGCGGGCGCACTTGGCAAGAAACCGCTCGACCAGAAGTAAGGAAGCCAGCGCCACCCCCACCGAAGCCGGCGAGTTGCGCGCCCCCTGGCGGAATCGACCGGGAGCCACTGTCATGAGGCCGCTTTCCCTTGCCCCGATCGTCACCCCGCACGGCCATCTCACGCTGAGCCAGGTCGATGAGGGGCCCACTCTGGACGCCGGACTCGCCGAGCGTCTGCTGAGGGCGTTCGCGCGCGGCCCGGGGCATGGGCTGCTGCAGCTCGGAGCGGGCGAGGTCGGCACCGCCCTTCCACCGGCCCTCTCCTACTGGCGCGAGCTCGGCGCGCGGTATGTGACCGCCCTGTGCACCCTTCCGGACGCTGAGGAGCGCGGCGCGAAGGTGCGCGTCCCGGCCCCGCCTGCCGCGGAGATGGAATCGTTGGCCCTGGCTGCTCCGCCGATGACCGGCGCGGAGTACCTGACGGCGGCGGTCCTCCAGGATCTTTGGGAGGAGATCAACGCGGCTTTCGGGACCGAGCTGTCCGAATCGGGAGAGGCTGTTCAGGGCTTCCTCAAGCACCGCAACCCGGCCTGGAACCTCGTGGGTCGCGTCCATTTCAACCTCGCCGAGAATCCCCGGGACGAAGAGGCGCCGTTCGCGTTCCTCGCGACCTACACGCCCGGGTTGTCGGCGCACGCCAGGGCCCAGCATCTTCCGCTGGGTCAGGCCCTGCGCGACTATGCGGGCGCGGCGAACAAGGAGCGCCTGCTGTCGCTGCTCCTCCCCGTTCAGCGCGCAGCCGAGGGCTGCTCCTGGCTCAGGGCCATGGTCGAGGCGGGGGAGATCTTCCACCCGCTGCGCTGGACACCCCAAGAGGCCTTTCAATTCCTCGGCGATGTGCCGCGACTGGAGAACGCGGGCGTCGTGGTGCGGATGCCCGCCGCCTGGAAGGCGAACCGTCCGCCCCGTCCTCAGGTCATGGCCACCGTCGGCGGCAAGGCGCCCTCAGCGCTGGGCAAGGACGCTCTGCTCGACTTTCGCATGGAGGTCACACTCGATGGCGAGATGCTGACCAGCGCCGAGATCGAGGAGCTGCTCGCCCGATCCGACGGGCTTGCGCTGATCCGCGGGCGCTGGGTCGAAGTCGATCGCGAGCGTCTGAGCCGGATGCTCGAGCACTTCAAGGAGGTCGAGTCGGCCGCCGCCGACACCGGCCTCACCTTCACCGAGGCCATGCGGATGCTCGCCGGCACCGGCCTCGCGAGCGATGGCGCCGCCGGCCGCGCCGACCCCGACTGGGCCCAGGTGGTCGCGGGCCCCTGGCTCGCCGACACGCTCAAGGGACTTCGCAGCCCGGAGGGGTTGGCCCGCGTCGAGCCCGGCCGTGCGCTCAACGGCAGGCTCCGGCCCTATCAACAAGTGG
>Ga0184615_10001214_pt1 | contig 14084 bp, 13 predicted proteins | sample PLM4_65_coex_FD_133134 | JGI IMG/M metagenome (GOLD analysis project Ga0184615, IMG submission 133134) | Groundwater sediment microbial communities from an aquifer in East River, Colorado, USA - PLM4_65_coex | ecosystem: Environmental > Terrestrial > Soil > Riparian zone | place: USA: East... | reverse complement strand
TATTAGTCTCTGTCCTGTTCTCAGGGAAAAAGAGAATCCTCGCGGAAAATGGAAAGATCGTAGTCAAATTCATATTGTCCTTGTTGATCATCTCCCATTTTTCGCTCACATCCGTATACGCTTTGACCTTGAACTGCCTTCCGTACTGGCTCAAATTCGGCCATATTGTGTGGCAGGCGGTGCAGGGTTTCTGCACCTGACGGGCATACGAGGGAACTGCATGAGACGTGTACGGCGTACAGATAATAACCAGAAAAAACACTGAAATATCTAGCATCAATCCTTTTTTTATATTCTCCTCCTTGTTAATTGTGGTCTATTTTTTGTATTCCAGCTTGATCTTGCTGGCCTTTCCACTTTCAACTTTGACATTTGCCATTTTTACCTTGCCAAAGGCCTCATGCCAAGCTTCAATCGTATAGGTACCGGCCGGGATGTCCTTCATTGAGAATTCACCTTTTGCATTGGTGACCGCTCCGTAGGGATGATCCAGGATCTGGATAAAACCATGCATCCAGGGATGGCTGTCGCAGGTCACTTCCATGAGGCCTTCCCTCAGCAACGGTTTCGTCACCGAAGACCCTTTTTCAGGAAGACCTATATTGAACATCGTCTTGCCATTCAGATATGTATGGATGTTGTGAAAGATGGCGTCGTCGTTCTTCTGGATGATCTTGCCGCCCTTGAAGCCTACGGCCACATGAGGTGAAAAAAGACATTTAATATTTGTCAGGGTAACCGGCTCGCCGGGAATCGCCTTTCCGGACTTGATATCCGTTAAATACACCACGACGTTTTCAATCATCTTATCCTTGATCAGATACTTTTCCGCTGGGAGGGTTTTACCGCAGTATTTTACTTCAGAACTCAGCGTGACCATCGGGTCCTTCGGAACCGTTGCTCCGGTAAACTCCACCACGCCCTCGATGCTTCCTCCGCTCTTTACTTCGACAGTTTCATAGGCAAAGGAAACCGCGGAGACAGAAATGAGCACCGCCAAAACACTCAAAAAAATAACGCATCTTTTCATCTTGAACCTCCTTCGTAAGAGAGATTATTGCACCTTGGTGAATTTCACTTTTATGGTGCTGGTTTTCCCGCTTTCAACTTTTATATCGGGGAGTTCTGCTGCTCCCAGCGCTTCGTGCCAGGCCTTGACCGTATACGTTCCCGGCAGGATGTCTTTGATGGCAAATTCACCCTTTTCATCAGTGACCGCTACGTAGGGATGGTCAAAGATATAGATGTAAGCATGCTGCCAGGGATGGGTATAACACGTGAGATCCAGAAGGCCGGCCTTCGAAAGGGTTTTTGTCACTGTGGTACCTTGTTCATGAAGAGCGACGTGATAGATCTCCTTGCCGCTTATGGAAGCATGAATATCAAAGGCATGGAATACCGGATCATCGGTCTTCAAGATGATCTTATTTCCCTTGAATCCTGTGGCTACATGAGGAACGAATTCGCATTTGCGACTCGTCACGGTCAGCGCCTCCCGCGGAATCGCCTTTCCAGCCTTGATATTCTCCAGGAAAAGGATCGCATTCTGGATCTTCCGGTTCCTGATCAGATATTTTTGCGCAGGCAGGCTTTTGCCACAGTAGTCCTTCTCGGAGGTCAGTGTGACGACGGGATCATTCGGAACCTTATCCCCGAAAAACTCCACCACGCCCTCGATGCTTCCTCCATTTTCAAACGGGATTGCTTCGTAGGCAAATGAGGTCGTGGTGAAATAAAAAAACATCACTAAAATAATGCATGATGCAGATGATTTTTGCATGATTTGCCTCTTATTTAAAATAATTATTACATCAGACAATTTCCGGAATAATATTTGGAAACATCATTGCTTTTTGCATCATATATTCATGTATTATAGATAAAATATTACTCGTGCTCACTCAATCGACTGTGCATTATCTTTACTGACCAACAAATACAGTCTTTCCCGCACTTCAACTATAGATTTATTCCGCACATCTAAACCACGCTCCTTGCGCCCGTATTAATAATACGCTGCTGTTAGTATACCAGAAAAAAATTTCGGGTTACCGATGCTTAATTTTATTAGCTTTGAGGATTCACAAAAAGAATTGTGGTACATGGTTTCTTGGCAGGACTTCCTGTTTGCATCCTGGCAAGGAAGTATAACAGAACGGATAGAGGGAAGGGGTTTTTGTTCTACTATTTTGCCAGTCTGAAAAAGTCTTTTATTTTGGAAAGCATTTTCCCGGATTCGTCTTTTTTGCGGCGCTCAAGGGCCGATGTATCGGGCCGCTCGCGTTCAGCATCAAGTCCTGCCTGGTGCGCAGAGAGTATCTGGCTCAGGTTTTCAGCAATGGAAGAATTATTGACAAGCGTGGTTTTGAAGCTCTCTTTATCAACCACGATGAACTCTGCATCATTTTTCACCTGGATGCTGGCCGTTCGCACGGCGCCCGTCAAGAGGCTCATCTCGCCGAAGAAATTACCCGGCCCGAGCGTGGCCACGACCGCTTTCTCGCGGGACGATTTTTCCACGACCACATCCACCCGGCCGCTTTTAATGATATAGAAGGAACTGCCCGGCTCCCCCTGTTGAACGGGAATCTCGCCAGACGCATAGGTCTTGACGTTGACGTGTCACCACGGCCTCACTCAGGACCTTGCTGTTCGGGATGAACGCCTCGTTGTGTTCACTGGTCATGATCCTCGTGGAGCGCAGCGAGATGTCCATCACCCTGCCTTCATGTCCTGCAACGGAGATCCAGTCACTCTGCTTGAGCGGCTTTTCGAGATGAATGGTGAGCCCGGCCAGCATGTTCGACAGCGTGCTCTGGAATGCCAGACCGATGGTCGCGGTCAGAACCGTGGTCGTGGCGATAAGCGACGTGACGTTGATATCCATGATTTCCTTGAGCAGGACCAGGGCGACAACAACGATCACGAAGGCCGTGATGATATTTTTGAACGCAGCAGGAAAACTGCCACGTTTCCAGCGCACCCACGAAGAGATCACCATAGAGGTAAAGACCGAGACGCAGCGCGGCGTACGTGAACACCAGCCACGAAGTAAAAGGTTGAGCTGTCGAGATATTTTTGGGTGGTATTCGGCCGCGCCCAGGTGCAGGAAGAGCTGAACAGCAATGAAGAGGATGATAAGGTTGAGTCCGGACCCGATCGGCTTCAACTACGCCGATTTCTTCGCGAGAAAGCCTATGGCGGTGCTGGCCGCTCCATAGAAGAGAAGACTGAGCGCTGTGGCCCAGAACAGTGAACCCGTGAGATCATTCAAAAATTCCACGGGAGCCCCCCCTAAAGCAGAGAAGTCAACAGACAGAAGTCATATATCATAAAAAAGAAATAAAGACGATCAAGAGCTTTCTCCTGACTCCTGACTTCTGACTCCTGGCTCCTTTAATTTTAATAGTATTGCGGACCACAACTCCTTGATCCCCTGCCCGCTTGTGGCAGAGGTGAGGACCATGGTACCAGCGTCCCCCAGTGCCGCGCTCATGCTCCGCCGGGCCCGCTCAGTCTCCTGCCGGTTCAGCTTGTCGATCTTGGTCAGTGCGTAGATCACGGAGATATCGTACTGCCGGAGCCACTCGATAAGTTGGACGTCCCGCTCATCGAGTTCTCTCCTGCTGTCCAGGAGTACAACGACAGCAGACAGATGCGGTGAGTTTTTCAGATACCCTTCGATCATCGGCGCCCAGGCATCGGTCACTGCATGGGGAACGCGGGCATACCCGTATCCCGGCAGGTCGACAAAGTAGAAGGATTCATTGACGATGAAGAAGTTGATAAGCTGGGTCTTACCAGGCGTCTGGCTCGTCTTTACCAGGTGCTTCCGGTGAAGCAGCGAGTTGATGATCGAGGATTTTCCAACATTCGAACGGCCGGCAATGGCGATCTGGGGTCTGCTGTCTTGCGGGAACTGCTTCGGTCCCACGGCGCTGATGACGAATTCGGCTGAGAGTATTTTCATAAAAAAAAGGAGCCGGAAGTCAGAACCCGCTAGCCAGAATATGGGAATAAACAACGGATATCAATATTCCTTGCTCCTGACTCCGGTATACTAACTCCTGGCTCCTGACTTCTGGCTCCTTCTCTTAGGCGATCTTCTCGTAAATGAGCAGCGGCTCCGCCCCTTCGGTGATCACCTCTTCGCTGATGAGGCATTCGCGGATGCCCGGCTGGGAAGGGACGTCATACATAACGTTCAGCATCACATCCTCGAGGATGGCGCGAAGACCCCGGGCGCCGGTCTTGCGGTTGATCGCCTTCCTGGCAATGGCCGTGAGCGCGCCGTCCGAGAAACGGAGTTTGCAACCCTCGAGCGCGAGCAGCTTCTGGTATTGTTTAATCAGTGCGTTCTTGGGACGCGTAAGGATGTCGATCAACGAGTGCTCATCGAGCTCTTCGAGCGTTGCTACAACCGGCATGCGGCCGATGAATTCGGGGATGAGCCCGTATTTGAGCAGATCGCCGGGCTGGAGGCTCGCGAGCGTCTCGGAGAGCTTCCGTTCTTTCTTGCTCTGAATGTCGGCGCCGAACCCCATGGTCTTCTGGCCGACGCGCTGCTCAATGATCGCATCGAGGCCGACAAAAGCGCCGCCGCATACGAACAGGATATTCTTGGTGTCAACCTGGATGAACTCCTGGTGCGGATGTTTGCGGCCGCCCTGGGGCGGCACACTGGCGACCGTCCCCTCGATGAGCTTGAGAAGCGCCTGCTGCACGCCCTCGCCTGAGACGTCACGGGTGATCGAAGGGCTCTCTGATTTGCGGCTGATCTTGTCGATCTCGTCGATGTAAACAATGCCGCGCTGCGCCCGCTCCACATCGTAGTTGGCGTTCTGGAGAAGTTTGAGAATTATATTTTCCACGTCCTCGCCCACATACCCCGCCTCGGTGAGTGTCGTGGCATCGGCGATCGTGAAAGGCACATCAAGGATCCTTGCCAGGGTCTGGGCAAGCAGTGTTTTGCCCACGCCCGTGGGGCCGATCAACAGGATATTGCTTTTCTGGAGCTCGACCTCGTCACCGATCTCGTGCTGCACCCCGATGCGCTTGTAGTGGTTATGCACGGCCACGGACAGGATCTTTTTCGCACGGTCCTGACCGACGACATATTCATCGAGGTTGCGCTTGATCTCTGCGGGTTTCGGGAGCCGCGGCTCCTTCGCTTCCTTGGTCTCTTCCCATTCCTCGGTGATGATCTCATTGCAGAGGTCCACGCACTCGTTACAGATGAAAACCGACGGGCCTGCGATCAGTTTTTTTACCTCATCCTGCCCTTTGCCGCAGAACGAGCACTTGAGCGGTGTTGTTGTATGTTCTTTTTTTTCCGTCATAGGGTCATTTCTCCTTCACAAGCCGGGGCGCCTTCTTGGCAATGACATCGTCAACAAGACCATACGCCTTCGCATCCTCGCCTGACATGAAATAATCCCGATCCGTATCCTCATGGATCTTCTCGATCGGCTGCCCGGTATGGTTCGACAGTATCTTGTTCAACGTATCCTTCATTTTCAACATTTCCTTGGCATGGATCTCGATGTCCGTGGCCTGTCCCTGGAACCCGCCCATGGGCTGATGGATCATAATACGGGCATGCGGAAGAGAGAACCGTTTGCCCTTCGCACCCGACGCCAGAAGCAGCGCACCCATGCTCGCGGCCTGGCCGATGCATATGGTCGAGACCGGGGACTTGATGTAATTCATGGTGTCATAGATCGCGAGCCCGGCAGTCACGATGCCGCCCGGAGAATTGATATAGATAAAGATGTCCTTGTCCGGATCATCTGCCTCAAGGAAAAGAAGCTGCGCGATCACGGTGTTCGCCACGATATCGTCAATGGGGGTGCCGAGGAATATGATCCGGTCCTTCAACAGGCGCGAATAAATATCATATGCCCGCTCGCCTCGACTCGTCTGTTCTATTACCATGGGGATCAACGACATATATTCTCCTTCGAAATCGCTTCCGGGAAACGAAACAATCAGTAAAAAACCCAATAATCTCTTAGTGGCATAATGCCCTTGCAGCTTGAATTCTTTGATCCTTCTTACGGCTTATTATAACCCTTCTTAGTACGGGAAAGCAAGAGACCGAGGGTCTTTTCCTGAACGAGCGAGGCACGCAGGTTATCAAGGCCGCCGTCCTGTGATTCATAATATTTTCTGACGGCATCCGCGGTCTGTCCAGCGCTCTTCGCCATCGCCGCGATGGATGCGGACAATTCCTGGTCGGTCACGCTGACCTTTTCTTTTACAGCTATCTCTTCGAGCAGCAGGATTCCTTTGACCCGCTTCACGGCCAAGTCCCGGTTCTTTTCCATGAACTTCTTCACGTCGAAAGACTTGATGTCCATGCCCTGGCGGGCAAAGCGGGTGGCCTGCTGTCTCGCCATGGTCTGCAGTTCATGTTCCACCATGCCCTCCGGCACCTCGAACGCATGAGCATCCACCAATCTCGACATCAATTCCTCACGCTGGGCAGATCCCTGCTCGTCGCGCTTTCGCGCCTCGAGATCTTCCCTGACCCGTGCCTTCAGCTCCTCAACCGACTTGTTGCCGCCGGTATCCTTCGCGAATTCATCGTTCAGTTCGGGAAGGACCTTCTTCTTGATCTCCTTGAGCGTCACCGTGAAACGCGCGTCCTTGCCGGCTATTTCCTTATTCGTATAATCCGCCGGGAACGTGACCTGGATCTCCCGTGTCTCGCCTTTTTTCATGCCGATAATCTGCTCCTCGAACCCCGGGATCAGATTGCCCGAACCAATGGCGAGCATATGGTCCACGGCCTTGGCGCCTTCGATGGTCTTTCCGTCATGGAACCCTTCGAAGTCAATGATCGCCGTGTGGTCCTGCGCAAGCGTCTGGCCCTCGACAACTTCGAGCTGTGCGTACATCTCGCGGAGACGGTCGAGCGTCTGGTTCAATTCATCGTCGGTCACCGAAAGGTCCTGTTCCTTCACTTCGATACCGTCGTACGTGCCGAGCGTGATGCTCGGGCGTACTTCCACCGTAGCCGTAAAGCTCAGTGAGGAGCCCTTGGCAAGCGTTGTGATATTCTCGATTTTCGGCATGTCCACGGGGCTCAGCTTATGCTCCTGGAGCGCCATGAGATACGAATCCGAGATGAGCCTGTTCATGACCTCGGACCGGACCTCTTCGCCATAATGTTTTTCCACGACGTTCTTCGGCGCTTTCCCGGGACGGAAACCGGGGATCTTTGCCTTTTTGGCAACGTCCTTGATAGCCTTGTCCATCTCTTTGGCCACGGAATCGGGCTCAATTTCGATATTTATCTTTTTCTTTACCGGGTTTATTTCTTCTATTACTGATTTCATGGGATACCACCTTGTAATGAGAGTCGATTGAGATTGTATGGTCTTCAAAGTTCATGGAGCAAGGTGCGTTACGATCTCCCTCCGAACTCTGAACTATCATGGTGCGAGAGGGGGGACTTGAACCCCCATGGTCGCCCACCAGATCCTAAGTCTGGCGCGTCTGCCAGTTCCGCCACTCTCGCTTTAAGAACAAAGAAAGCAGTGAACGTGAAGCAGCCTTCGTCAACCCGCTGCCTGCTGCTCACTGCTCCCTGAGTTTTAATATGGTGAGCCGTGAAGGAGTCGAACCTTCGACCCGCTGATTAAGAGTCAGCTGCTCTACCAACTGAGCTAACGGCCCATACATGATGAGAGTATTAATTGCAAAAGAGAGGCTATTATACTTATCTTTAAAGCTTGATGCAACAAAAAATTAAACAACGATAACTAATAATTTCAATCATTGTTCAATGTTTTATGGTGCGCCTGGCGGGAGTCGGACCCACGACCTTTGGCTTCGGAGGCCAACGCTCTATCCAGCTGAGCTACAGGCGCATTCTTGTTCGGATTGGCGATTTCGGATTTCGGATTGCATCGCTCGAGCCTACGCCATGTGAATCCGCATTCCGCAATCTGCAATCCGCAATATATTCACTTGGTGCGCCCGGCAGGAGTCGAACCATGCAGCCGTCGCCCATGAAGGGCTCCCCAGCGGGGGCCTGCCCCCTCTGGTATCTCCCCCAAACCGCAGGGGAGCCTCTCCCCTGCACCCCTCAGGCCGCAGGAAAGTAAGTTGTGTCTCAATTCTTTGCCAGGTGCTGACTTTGACTGTGGTTCTGGTGCGCCCGGCAGGAGTCGAACCTGCGGCCTGCGGATTCGAAGTCCGACGCTCTATCCAGCTGAGCTACGGGCGCGGCAAAAACACCTTATAAAAGCTGTAGAGACGGCCGACATGACCGTCTCTACGATCGAAATTTGGGGTGAGCGACGGGGCTTGAACCCGCGGCCACCAGGGCCACAACCTGGAGCTCTACCAACTGAGCTACGCCCACCATGAAAATCTAAAAGAGCAACGAAAAATACAGGAGTTATGATACCTTAAAAAGTAAAATATTTCTATTTATTTTTTTGGTGCGCCTGACGGGATTCGAACCCATGGCCCACAGCTTAGAAGGCTGTTGCTCTATCCAGCTGAGCTACAGGCGCAATCAATGTTGGCTTTCGGTTTGCGGATTTCGAATCTAAATTCGGTGTGCGGCCGTTTCTTTTATTCCGCAATCCGCAATCTGCAATTGAAATGGTCGGGGCGAGAGGATTCGAACCTCCGACTTTCTGCTCCCAAAGCAGACGCGCTACCGGGCTGCGCCACGCCCCGCGGTGTAACTACTGCATTTATACCCTGACTGGGTAGGCCATATAATACTCACACTCCTTCGCATTGTCAAGCGCTATGTCCTGACGGGATCACTGATGACAGACATGCAGACGAAGAACTAAAAAGCTTCTTCCTTCGTTTTCTGAACATCGTATGCTGACCTCAAGGTTGTTATCCTTTTCCCTTGAAATGATGTGCGTTTTATACTATGATTATGCCCATGGAAGAACGGATCGGGTCAGTGATAAGATTTTTCGAAAAAACTTCCATTGCAGCGGTCAAGCTTGATTTCGGCGACCTTGCCCTCGGTGATACCATCCACATAAAGGGGAACAACACCGACTTCACTCAGAAGATCGACGACCTGGAGTTCGACCACAAACCGGTCCAGAAAGCCATCCGCGGTCAGTTTACCGGCATCAAGCTTTCCCAGCACGCTAAACCCTTCGATCTCGTGTACAAGGTTACGGAATAAATACCAGCCAATGCTCTTCTACATTATTAAACGCGCGCTCCTGATGATCCCCATCCTCCTCGGCATCACCGTGCTGAGTTTTGGCGTCATGCGGCTTGCCCCGGGCGGTCCCGCCGAGGCGCAGATGGAGTTTTCTGCAAAGGCTTCCGCCGAGGCCCGGGAAAGGCTCCGAAAGCTTTATGGCGCCGACCAGCCCTTTTACAAGCAATACGCAACATGGCTTACGAAGTTCGTGACCCTTGATTTCGGCGAGGCCTTTGCCGACGGTCGCAAGGTCAAGGACAAGATCCTTGAACGCCTCCCGATCACGCTCACGATCAACCTGCTCTCGCTCGGACTGGTGCTTATGATCGCCATACCCATCGGCATCATGTCCGCCACCCGGCAATACTCGCTCCTTGACCGGTTCACGACCATGTTCGTTTTCATAGGATTTTCCACGCCCTCGTTCTGGCTGGCGCTCCTGCTCATCTATCTGTTCGGTGTGCAGTGGGGCGTGCTTCCCATATCCGGCATCCAGAGCCTGGATGTATCGGGACTTTCGAGCTGGGACAGGCTCATGGACAAATCCTGGCATCTGATCCTGCCGGTCTTCGTGCTGTCCTTCGGCGGTCTGGCCGGGTTCTCGCGTTATGTCCGGAATAACATGCTCGAGGTCATGCGCCAGGACTACATTCGCACAGCCAGAGCCAAGGGTCTTACCGAGAATGTGGTCATTTACAAGCACGCGCTCAGGAACGCGCTCATGCCGGTTATCACCATCCTCGGCCTTTCACTCCCCGGCATCATCGGCGGCAGTGTGATTATTGAACAGGTCTTCGGCATTCCCGGCATGGGTCAGCTCATGTTCCAGTCGGTTCTCTCACGGGACTACAACCTCGTCATGGGGATCCTAGTGCCCGCCGCGTTCCTGACCTTGCTCGGGAACTTCCTGGCGGACATCGGCTATGCATTTACTGATCCGAGGGTGAGATTGCGTTAGTGCGGATTGCGGAATAAAAGAGAGATCGCTTAAGCAACATGACTAACACAGAATCCTTCACAACACAAACACTTCATTACCTCATGAAGAACAAGCTCGCAGTCATCGGCGGGATGCTCGTACTGCTTGTCTTCATCCTCTCCATCTTTGCGCCGCTGGTCGCGCCATATAATCCATCGACCATCGACATCAAGAACATCCTCGTCGGCCCGAGCTTTTCCCATCTCCTTGGCACGGACGATCTGGGCAGGGATGTGTTCTCGCGAATGCTCTGGGGTGGAAGGATATCGCTTGAGGTGGGCTTCGTGGCAGTCGGGATAGCTACGATCATCGGCATCATCCTCGGTGCCATCGCAGGCTACTACGGCGGCGCCATCGACAGTGCGATCATGCGGGCGGTGGATATCATGTTGAGCATCCCTACGATCTTCCTCGTTTTGGCCGTGATCGCCATTCTCGAGCCCAATATCATTAATATCATGATCGTGATCGGGCTTACCAGCTGGATGGAGCCGGCCCGGCTCATCCGCGCGGAGTTCATCTCTCTCAAAGAGCGGGAGTTCGTTATCGCTGCGCGCGCCATCGGCGCCACTGACAGCCGCATCATCATGAAGCATGTTCTGCCGAACGGGCTCTCTCCGATCCTTGTTTCCGCCACCATGGGCATCGGCGGCGCGATCCTCATCGAGTCGGCCCTCAGCTTTCTCGGCCTCGGTGTTCAGCCGCCTACCCCAAGCTGGGGCAGCCTGCTTTCCTCGGGCAAGGACAACATCGAGATCGCCTGGTGGCTTTCAGCCTTCCCCGGTCTCGCAATCCTCATCACGGTCCTCGGCTATAATCTGCTCGGTGAAGGCATTCGCGATGCCCTTGATCCAAGGCAAAGGGAGTAGTCAGGCAAAGATCGAGGCGTTTGTTCAAAAGGACCGGACGTAGATTATCGTGTTGGGGTCGGACCGATCTCGCATTCCTGAAAACCGTGAGGATCAATAAGTCAGGCAATGCGTTGGATAGTGCAGTTGTGAGGGAAAATATCAGATGGTTTGCGGGATAATCTCCTGGAGCCTTTGGCTTTTTCCCTTTCTCAGAGGATTGCACTCTTGCGAATGTTGCACAAGAGTCTCCTATCAATCATCCTGCTCCTTTGCCTGCTGCTTCGCCTTCTTCCTGTTTGACCGATACCTGCCGATAGCCTTTTCATGTGCATTGAAATCCTTTGAGAAAAAGTGGCTGCCGTCTCCCTGGGCAACGAAGAAGAGATAGTCCACGTTATCGGGGTAAAGCGCTGCAAGGATCGCACCCTCGCCGGGGTTCGCGATCGGCCCTGGGGGAAGTCCTTTGTGGAGATAGGTATTATAAGGAGACCGCCGCTTGAGGTCCTCCCTGGTGACCTGAGTGATCCACGCCTTGGTACCGTAGACCGCGGTCGGATCCGCCTGGAGCCTCATACCCTGCTTCAACCGGTTATGATAAACCGCGGAGATGAGTTTCCGCTCCGAAGGAATCTTGGCTTCTTTTTCCACGATCGAAGCAAGTGTAATGATCTGCTGCTCGGTGAGCCCGAGATCTTTCGCACGGTTTTTTTTGCCGTCAGAGAACACGGCTTTATATCGCTGGACCATCTTTTTGGGAATATCTTCCAGCTTGATGCCCTTGGGCAGATAGTACGTGTCCGGGAACAGATATCCTTCGAGCGTATCGGCATCAATGCCAAGCGAGTGGACATAGGCCTTGTTTTTCACCAGATCAATGAACTCATGCGGTGCAGTGATGAGCGGTGTGCTGGACAAAGTCCACCCGATCTGATACAGGTTATATCCCTCGGGGACCACTACTTCATATTCGATGATACTGCCTTTTCGCAGATGGTCCAGCACCTCCCAAAGGGTCATGTTCGTGCTCAGCCCGTAGTAGCCCACACGTACCTTGCGGCTGATTCCCTGCAACCGGCCGATGATATCGAAGTATCCATGGTAGCGGATGAGGCCTTCTTTCTTGAGCTCCCCGGCGATCGCTTTAAAGCTCATCCCCTCGGTCACCTGGACCTCTTTCCAGACCTTCTCGTTGGATGGCGGAACGAAGAGAGCGATATAAAAATGGATAAGGAACAGGAGCGCTGCCGTAGCGACGAGGAATGACAACCACGACTTCTTCTTCAACCACCTTCGTGTTTTTCCCCACGTAACGGCAAAGACCTTTAATCCTTTGCTCATTACTTTCATCGAAGAATGCCTTTCTCCATAGCTCCTTCTTTATAATACACCTCACTCACCCCAATCCATAATTTCTCAGGAGTGAGAGGGCGCATCATAAACAGGAATCGAAGTCAGGGTGACGGTCAGGACGCCGGAAAACGCCGATGTTCATCGCTCCCTTGTTTGTACATACAGTTCATGGACGATTCAGGTGCAGAAAACCTATTCCAACGAAGCTCATTGATAGGGAACAGCGCTCCGGCGTCTGTTAATGCGGTGAGTTGTTTTAAAATATACTCGATGGGGTGTCCTCATTATTCCGACGCCTGTCCAAGTCATATTAATGATGGCTGAATTTCGCGAACAGGGTACCGAGACCTCCCCCCGCGCTCAACCGATCATAGATGCTAGGGGGAGTTTTGCAGAAAAAATTGCGCTTGCAGCGTGAGAAAAACTTTCGTCTTTTCCAACAGGTAACCGGATTCGATCCGCATGCCAACGCGATAGCTGTGGATCCGCCGTATCTGACAGGTGTCTCTTTGCTGTTTGCCCTACAGATTCAAAAAAACACCGGAGCACTGAATTTATGCCCCGCCTTTCCCGTCGCCGCCTTCAAGTTTCGTGAGACGTGCCGAGATGCCCTGTATTTTCTTTTCAAGCTTTTCAAGGTCGTCGCGGGTCGCGATATTCAGCTTTTCAAATGCACCAGCGACGGTATCCTTGACCTTGAGGTCAATATCCCTGGTGCTTTCCTCGGCCCTGGACGTCCACTCCTTCACTAGTACGGCGGCCTCGCTCTTGGAAAGTTCTCCTGCCTTGACCAGTTCGTCAACTAATTCCCTGGCCTTTTCCTGAGCTCCCAGCCCTACCAACATTGCTTTTTTGATAACATCCGAGACATTCATGATGACCTCCTTGGTTAAGTTTAATTATAACATAACTCAAATCCCGGTGAGAGAACGGAAAAGAACTATTACAAGAAACCGGCGGCATCCTCTTTGTCGGGACCTACTTGGCCGCTTTTTTTACCGCATCGTACAACGCGTCGAGAGCCGCGTCCAGTTTTCCGGGATCCTTTCCTCCGGACTGGGCGAGATCGGCTTTGCCTCCGCCCGTGCCGCCCAGGATAAGCGCCATCTCCTTGATGATGGTCCCGGCATGGAACCGGGTCGTCAGATCCTTTGAGACCATCACGATCAGACTCACCCTGCCATCCTTCACCGAACCGAGCGCCAGAACGCCGCTCTTGATGTTGTCCCGCAGCTTGTCGCCAAAGTTCCTGAGGTCCTTCGGGTCCATGTTCTCCACGCGCCTGGCCAGCACCCTGACGCCGTTGATCATCTTAGCGCCTTCGATGATGACCCCGGCCTGGGAGGTCTGCATCTTGTGTTTCATCCGGTCAAGCTCTTTCTCGCTCTCTTTGAGCTGTGCCACCAGCTTCTCGACCCTTCCGACAATGTCGGCATCAGACGCCTTAAGTGCCTGGGCTATCTCCTGAAGGCTCCTCTCTTCTTTTTTTACTTCCCGATATGCCCGTTTTCCGGCAAGCGCCTCGATCCGGCGAACCCCGGCTGCAATGCCGGCCTCGGAAACGATCTTGAACAAACCAATATCTCCGCTCGCACGGGTATGGGTCCCGCCGCAAAGCTCTTTGCTCACGTCCTTCACCGTGACCACCCGGACCTTGTCCCCGTATTTCTCATCAAAGAGCGCCATGGCGCCGGCGGTAATGGCCTGGTCT
>Ga0184615_10001213_pt1 | contig 14084 bp, 15 predicted proteins | sample PLM4_65_coex_FD_133134 | JGI IMG/M metagenome (GOLD analysis project Ga0184615, IMG submission 133134) | Groundwater sediment microbial communities from an aquifer in East River, Colorado, USA - PLM4_65_coex | ecosystem: Environmental > Terrestrial > Soil > Riparian zone | place: USA: East... | reverse complement strand
GCACGGCTTGAGCCTGCTAGTCTGCGCTCGTGGCTCGCACCCCCTGCTCGCTCCAGGCGCTCGGCCAGGTGAACGCGCTCGGCAAGTCCAATGCCGAGATCGCGCCGCGGCTGCTCGCGGGCGACACCTCGGGGCTCACGTTGCGCGACGATCTCGTGCCCGAGCGGAGCCTCTTGTTCGGCGCGGTGCGCGATCCGCTTCCCGAGATCCCCGCGCGGCTCGCGCGCTTCGACTGCCGCAACAATCGCCTCGCGCTTGCGGCGCTCGAGCAGATCGGCGCAGAGGTGGACGGCGCGTTCTCGCGCTTCGGGCGCGCGCGCATCGGCATCGTCGTCGGCACGAGTACGTCGGGTGTGAGCGACGCCGAGGAGGCGATCGCGGTGCGCGAGCGCACGGGCCGCCTCGCGCGTGAGTTCGACTACGCGCAGCTCGAGTTCGGCGGGCTCGCGGGCTTCCTCGCGGAGATGACGGGCGCACGCGGACCGGCCTACACGCTCTCGACCGCATGCTCGTCGGGCAATCGCGCGCTCGCGTCGGCGCGCAGCCTGGTCGCGCTCGGCCTCTGCGACGCGGTGATCTCGGGTGCGGCCGACTCGCTCTGCGGCCTCACCGCGAACGGCTTCGCGTCGCTCGGCGCCCTCTCCGAGCGCATCACCAATCCGTGTAGCCGCAACCGCGACGGCCTGACCTTGGGCGAAGGCGCCGCGCTCTTCCTCGTGACGCGCGATCCGGGCGGCATCCAGCTCCTCGGCGTGGGCGAGTCGAGCGAGGCGCACCACATCTCCGCACCCGACCCCGAGGGGAACGGCGCCGAGACCGCCATGCGCGGCGCGCTGGCCGACGCCGGTCTCGCGCCCGCGGACATCGCCTACCTGAACCTGCACGGCACGGGTACGCCGCAGAACGATCCGATGGAGTGCGCCGCGGTCTCGCGCGTCTTCGGCAACGCGCTCCCGTGCAGCTCGACGAAGGCCCTGATCGGTCACGCGCTCGGCGCGGCCGGCGCGATCGAGGCCGCCTTCTGCTGGCTCGTCCTAGCGGGTCAGACGGGTGACGTGCTGCCGCTCCCCCCACACGTCTTCGACGGCGAGCGCGACCCCGAGCTCGCGCCGATCCGGCTCGTCACGAAGGGCGAGAGCGCGCACGTCGGCGCGCGCACGCGCGTGCTCACGAACTCCTTCGGCTTCGGCGGCAACAACTGCGCGCTCGTGCTCGGCCGGGACCGCGACTCGTGAAGGTGTCGTTGACTCGCTGGGCCGCCTGGGCGCCGGGCATCGAGACCGAGGACGCGTGGCGCGCCTGGGCGAAGTCGCCCGTCCCGCTCGCGGCGGAAGGCGTGCCCGACGCGAAGTTCCTGCCCGCGATGCTGCGCCGCCGCTGCACGCCGCTCACGCGCACGATGCTCTCCGCCGCATGGGGCTGCCTCGACGCCGAGGAGCTGCCGCGCCTGCGCACGGTCTTCGCGTCGCGCCACGGCTCGATCAACGAATCGATCGGGCTGCTCGAGGCGGTCGTGCGCAAGGAGAAGCTCTCGCCCGCGATCTTCAGCCACACCGTGCACAACGCGCAGGCGGGACTCTTCTCGATCGCGGCGGGAAACCGCGCGGCGTCGAGCTCGCTGTCCGCGCAGGAGGACACCTGGGCGAGCGCGTGGATCGACGCGCTGGCGTTCCTCGAGCGCGATCCGAGCGCGCCGGTGCTGGTGGTGATCGGCGACGTGCCGCTCGCGGAGACCTTCGCGCCGCTCGTGGAAGAGGCCGCCGTCCCCTACGCCTTCGCGTGTCGGCTCGCGAGCGCGGGCGACGGACCCGGCATAGAGCTCGAGCTCGGCGAGAGCGACACGCCGCTGCAGCGCCCGCCCTGGCCGCACGCGCTCGAGTTCCTGCGCTGGTGGCTCTCCGACGAGCCCGCCCTCGAGCAGGGCGCACGCACCACCCGCTACCGCTTCCGCCGCTCCTAGATCGTCACCGGGCACCGCGAGGAGACCCTCATGCGGCGCGCCTAAGGCGCCCGACCGAGCGCCCGTCTCCGCGCCCGGCGGTACTCGTTCGAGCGCCGTCCCATCTCGGAGTTCTCGGCCGGGAACAGGCGCGCGAGCAGGCGATCGATCGGGCGGTCGTGGTAGCTGCGGAAGTAGATCTTGCGCACGACGAAGTCGCCCGCGGAGAGCGCCGCGATCACGACCCAGACGATCCAGCTCGCGAAGGCTCGCCAGTACGCGATCGGCGCGAGGAAGGCCAGCGCGAGGATCGCGCAGGCGTTGGCGAAGAAGACCCATGACCACAGAGCAGTCGCCTTGCGGCAATAGGGCGTGATGAACTCCGGAGCGTGCGGCTCGATCACGCGTGCAACGCGCTCGAAGACGGTGGGCTCGACGCGCAAGCTGCGCCTGAAGACGCGGAAGAGCGCGAGCTGGAGCCAGGCCGGCACGAGCAGCAGGAAGAGCCGTTCGCCGGTGAGCGCCGCCCCGGCGACGAGCGCGATCAGCGCGAGCGAGTCGGTTCGCTCGAGCGCGAGCTCGGCCGGAATGGCCGAGCGCATCGCGACCAGCGAGACGGCGCCCAGGCCGAGCAGCGCGGTCGCGAGCGCGCGCACACCGAGCGACTGGACCAGCCGCTCCGAGACGAGAGGCCACACCACCGCGATCGCGAGCAGCCCGAGGCCGGCCGCGACCTGTCTCGAGTCCGGCCGGCGCAGCTCAGACAAGGGAGCCCGGAGAGGTCATCGCGTGAAGCGGCAAGACCTCCCCGGGATCGCGCGCGGCATCGGGACCGAGCAGGATCAGTGCGCGCTGGCGGACCGCGTTGAAGATCTGCTCGGTCTTCTCCATCACCTCGCGGCGCGAGCGTGCGAGACCCACGCGGTCGAGGAAGTCGAGCCGCGCGAGGCCGGGCGTGAACTCGCCGCGGTTCATCCGGTAGAACTCGCCGCGCTGCTGCAGGGTCTCGGCGAGGGTGCGGAAGAGCTCGTTGAAGTTCGCGAGCGCCTGCAGGATGGCGGGCGCCATGCGGAGCTGGCGGCGCAGCCAACGCGGATCGAGGTGCTCGTTGCGCATGTACGGCGAGACCCAGAGGTTGTAGTAGCAGGAGATGTCGAAGTCCCACTTGAGCTTGCCGAGCTCGAAGCTGCCGAAGGTCTCGTACAGGTTGCGATACAGCGATAGCGTCGCCTCCTGCCGGAACTTCATGAATCCGTCGTAGAGCTCGCAGCGCTCGGCAAGCGCCGCGGCATCCTCGCCCGCGAAGTCGCGCCGGATCAGCTCGGTCAGCATGTCGTTCTCGTGCGCGATGAAGTCCGTGCCCGGGCTGTAGAGCGGATCGGCCGCGGTGGCCGCCTCGCCCGTGAGACCCCAGCGATCGGGCGAGAAGAAGCGCTTCGTCGAGTACGCGATCTGCGTGTAGCTGCCGATGTCGAGCGCCTTGGTGTCGCGCATCAGCGTCGCGATCGCGGTGTGCGAATCGAGGAACGCGCGGAAGCCCTCGGGTGTGCGCAGGCTCCGCTCGTCCCAACCGGTCGTGCCCGTCACGCCGACGCTCGTGATCCCGTCGTGCAGCGGGATGAACCAGATCCAGTAGCCGGGATAGAAGAAGTGGACCGTGGACAGGAAGCGCGTCGAGTGGCGCACGCGATCGCGCCACGCTTCGGGACCGAAGTCGTCGATGTCGGCCACGCCCTCGAAGCGCCCCCAGACCGAGCCGATGCGGTGCGTCTCCTCGCGCACGCGCAGACCGAGCATGCGCGCGAGCAGGTCGGAGCGGCCGGCCGCGTCGATCAGCCAGCGCGTGCTGTAGCGGCGCGTGCCCGCGGGGCCCGCGACCTCGAAGACGTGGGGCGCACCAGCGGTGCCGATCTCGAGCGGCCGCGCGCGCACGCCCTGCTGCACTTCGATGCCCGCGCGGCGGTTCATCTCGTAGAGGTCCGCCTCGAGCCGCGCGCGATCGAGCTGGAACGACGGGTGGAACGGCAGGCTGATCGGCCCGATCTCGCTCATCTCGTGGAGCGGGAGCGAGCGCGATTCGTCGTCGAAGAAGTACCGCAGGCCGTTCTTCGGGAAGTGCCGGTCGTACAGGTAGCGCGACAGTCCCTGCTGCTTGATCAGGTAGTGGCTGCCGATCTCGACGACGGATTCGCCGACCTTCCAGCTGGACTCGGTCGACTTCTCGAAGATCGCCATGCGCAATCCGGGGACCATGCGCGTGAGCTGGCGCGCGAGCAGGTTGCCCGCGAGCCCGCCCCCGAGAATCGCGACGTCGAGATCCGCGCTCAAAGCATGCCTCCGTTCACCGAGATGACCTGGCCCGTGATGTAGCCGGCGCCTTCGGAGAACAGATACACCACCAGCGACGCGATCTCATCCGGCCGGCCGAGGCGCTGCATCGGCACGAGCTTGGCGAGCTCCGCGACCGGCGCGCCCGCGAGCATCTCCGTATCGATCAGGCCGGGGGCGATGCAGTTCACGGTGATCTCGCGCTTGGCGAGCTCCTGCGCGAGCGACTTCGCGGCGCCGTGGAGACCCGCCTTCGAGGCCGCGTAGTTCACCTGGCCGCGATTTCCCGCGAGGCCGGCGACGGACGAGATCGCGACGATCCTCCCCCCGTCGTGCAGCCGCACGAGCGGCATGACCAACGGCCGGAGCACGTTGTAGAAGCCGTCGAGGTTGGTGCGCAGCACGGTGTCCCACGCCTCGCCCGTCATCGCGGGAAACACGGCGTCGGCGTGGATCCCCGCTGCGAGCACCACGCCCCAGTACGCGCCGTTCGCGCGCACGTCCTGCTCGAGCGCGCTCGCGGCGGCGGCGCGATCGGCGACGTCGAAGCGCAGGGGCGCGGACTCGCGGCCGAACGCGCGCACCTCCTTCGCCAGCGCCTCCGCCTCGACCTCGCTCGAGCGGTAGTTCAGCGCCAGGTCGTAGCCCGCGCGCGCGAGGCCGAGCGCGATCGCGCGACCGATGCCGCGGCTCGCGCCGGTGACGAGCACCCGCCGCGCGCTCACGCGCCTGCCCTCGGCGCGCGCGCAAACGAGTCGGAGACGTAGACCGAGAGGGTCGCGGTGGCGACGACCTCCGCACCCTCCCGAAGCGCGCACTCGAACGACGCCAGCGCGCCCGCCGCGCCAGCGAAGCGCGCCTCCACCTCGAGCGGATCACCGGGCGTGAACGCGCTTCGCGCGATTTCGAGCCTGCGCGCGCCGACGAGCATTCCGGGCGCCGGCGGGCGCCCGCTCGCGCGCGCGACCAGACCGCCGTGCGCGGCGATGCACTGGGCCATCCACTCGAGCGCGACCCAGCCCGGAATGCGCCCGTCGGCGTCGCGGAAGAGCTCGCTTGCCGCGGGGTCGAGCGCGCAGACCGTGCTCGCCGGCGCATGCGCGATCACACGCCCGAGCAGCCGCATCGGACTCGCGTGCGGGAGGAGCTCGGCGACGTCCGGGAAGAGCGCGGTGCTCACGACCTCTCGCCTCCGACGCGGGCCCGCGAGCCGATTTCCCGCGCCGCGCTCGCGGGTCCGTCGAGGAAGAAGTCGTAGAAGTTGAACCACTGCTCGGGAGCCGCGAGGCAGTACGACTCGAAGCGGCGCACCCAGTCCTCGAGCGCCTCCCGCGCGACCTTCTCGCGATCCGCGCGCGGCACGCGCCCGCCGGGAAAGATCGACTCCGTCACCGCGAAGTAGCGCGCGTCGCCGGTCGACGTGCAGAGCGACAGGAACGTCGGTGCGCCGAGCACGACGCCGAGCAGGAACGGCGAGAGCGGGAACACCGCGCGGCGGCCGGCGAAGAGCGTCTCGACCGGCCGCTCGCGGCCGCCGGGATGGACGCGGTCGGCGAGAATCCCCACGAACTCTCCGCGGTCGAGGCACGCCTTGATCTCGAAGGCCGTCTGGATGGAGCCCGGATCGAGCTGGATCACGCGCACGCTGCTCTCGCCGCCCAGTGACTCGAAGAACCGGAACACGCGCTCCGAGTGATTCGTGTACATGAGCACGTTCACGCGCAGACCGTACTGACGCGAGATCAGCCGCAGCATGTCGAAGCTGCCGAGGTGCGCGCCCAGCAGGATTCCGCCGCGGCCCTGGCTGGCGAGCGCGAGCAGCGCTTCGCCGCCGCGATGGTCGATGGCGAACGCGTGCTCCTCCCCCAGCCACATCATCATGCGGTCGAGCATGTTGATCGCGAAGTGGTGCATGTGATGGAGCGCCGTCCACGGCCGCGGCCGCGAGCCCAGCGCCGCGCGTCCCGCGGGCGTGCTCCAGACCGTCGCGAACCAATCCTGCGAGGCGCGCCGCGCGTGCGTATCCGACAGGAAGAAGTAGGCAGCGATCGGCCACAGGATCAGGCTCATTCCGCGCCGGCCGATCGCGCGGTAGAGGAAGCGCCCGAAGCGCATTCCGTACATCGTGCCGTGCTCGACCCTGCGCGCCCAGGCAGAGGGCTCGCTCATCCCCCGCTCCGTCTCGCGAGCAGGCTCGGCGCCCGCGTCAGCATGCCCAGCCACAGCCGCGCGTAGGTCGAGCCCATCGCCGGAAAATCGCGCAGCACGTCGAAGTGCGAGAGCCCGCCCGGCGGATAGCAGACCTTCACGGGCACGTTCACGACGCGCGCACCCTCCCAGACGCTGCGCACCGCGAACTCCGGGTCGAACTCCATGCGCGGTCCGAGCGGCGCCGCGTCCAGCACCCGCAGCGCCAGGTCGAGCGGCACGCCGCGCATCCCGCAGAGCGGATCGTGGATGTCGAAAGAGAGCGTCGCGATCCACACCGCTGCGCGCGAGAGCTGGCGCGACCAGATCCGCAGCCGCGGCGCGCTCGCGTCGAAGACCGGCAGGCCCACAATGAGCGCGTCCGGGTACTTCGCCATCGCCTCGAGGAAGCTCGGCACGGACGCCACGTCGTGCTGGCCGTCCGCGTCGAGGTGCAGCGCGTGCGTGAAGCCGTCGGCCGCGGCGATCCGGAAGCCGGCCGAGAGCGCGACGCCCTTGCCCTGGTTCTCGGCGAGCCGGTGCACGCGCACGAACGGCAGCTCGCGCTCGATGCGCGCCAGCGCGGCTTGCGTCGCCGGCCCGCTTCCGTCGTCGACCACGAGACACGGAAGTGCGTACGGCGCCAGCGACTCGAGCACGCCGCGCAGCGGCTCTCCGTGGTCAAAGCACGGGATCAGGAAGCACGGCTTCACGAGTCGGCCTCTCGCGCGGGGTCGAGCCGCGCGCGGCCCGACGCGAACACGCGCTCGCCCGCGGCAAGCTCGAAGCGCAGCACGTCGAGGGCCTCGGAGAGCTCGAGCGAGAGCCGGAAGGTCTGCTCGGGCAGGAGCACCTCGCGGAAGCGCAGTCCCTCGAGCGCGCGCACGCGCGGCGCGGCGCCCAGCAGATCCGCGGTGGCGAGCATCACCCAGTGGATCTGCACGACGCCCGCGACGATGGGCTCTCCGGGAAAGTGGCCTTCGAGGAACGACAGGTCCGCGGGCACGCGCAGCTCGCGCTCGAGCGAGCGCGGGCCGCGCCGCTCGGAGAGCAGGAGCGGCGCGAGCACGGGCGCGCGCTCGCCGGCTTGCTCGAGCAGCTCGACCAGCGCCGCGTGCGGCGTCTTCCCCTGCGCATCGCGCGGGAGGTCGGCGACGTAGCGCCAGGCGCGCGGCAGGAGCACGCGATCCCAGTACGCGGCGAGGTGCTCGCCGAGCGTCGTGCCGAGCGCGCGCCGGCCCTGCGCTTCGAGCGCCGCTTGCCCGGCGTCGGCAAGCGCGACGACCGCCCCGACCCGCGTGTCGCCGGCGAGCTCGAACGGCACGAGCGCGGCGTCGGCGACGAACGGATGCGCGCGCAGGGCGCTCTCCATCTCGGGCAGCGAGAGCCGCTTCTCGCCGACCTTCACGACCCGATCGGCGCGACCCAGCAGGCGGAAGAAGCCGTCGCCGACGAGCTCGGCGCGGTCACCCATTCGCGTCTGCTGCACGTCGCCCTCCGCCGACGCAAGGCCCACGCTCGCGTACGGAGAGCGTACCACCAGCTGGCCCTCGGCTCCGGGCTCGGTCGCGAGCTCGAGCTCGACGCCCGGGAACGGGCGCCATGGCGCGCTCTCGCCCGCGAGTGACTGCGCGCGCCAGGCCACTCCGCCCGTCTCGGTGGAGCCGAAGATCTCGATCGGCGCCTGGCCGAGGCGCTCCGCGACCTCGCGCGCGACCGTCTCGTCGAGCGGCCCGCCCGACGAGAACACCGCGCCCGCGAGCGGCGCGAGGCTCGCGAGCTCGGCGTCCGCGCGCATGCGCCGCAGGTGCACGGGCGTCGTCGCGAGTGCGAAGCGCGCGGTCTCGCGCATGCGGGGGAAGAGCTCCTCCGTGTGCAGATACGTCTCCGCGCAGAACGGCCGGCCGGCCGCGAGCGGCCAGAGCGTGCGGAAAAGCAGCCCGTAGAGATGCTGGTGCGAGACCGTGGCGAACACGCACGCGTCCGGGCCTAGCCGCGGACCGAACAGGGACTCGAGCACGGCGACCTCGCGATCGACGTGCCGCAGTGCCTTGGGCACCGCCTTCCCCGGTCCCGTCGTACCGGAGGTCGAGAGCTCCGCGAGCGCGAGCTCTGGATCGAGCGAGTCGAAGCGCGCGTCGCGCATCGGCGCGAAGCCGAGCGGCGCCAACCGCGGCAGACGCGCGAGCTCGCCGCTGGCGATGCTCGGATCGACCAGCGCGCCGTCGACGTGCGCGGCCAGCGCGGCCAACGTGCCCGGCTGGCGATTCGGCGCGAGCAGCGCGGTGGCGCCCGCGTGCGCGAGCGCGAACAGCGCCACCGCGAACGCGTAGCTGTCGTCGCTGAAGACCAGGAAGCGCGCGCCGCCGAGCCGTCGAAGCTCGTGAACGAGTGCGCCGACCCGTCCCGAGAAGTCGGCGAAGTCGCGCGCCCCTTCGCGCGCGAACGCGACGGTCGCGTGCGGCTCGCGGCCGACGCGCAGAAGCTCCGCGAGCGGAATGAAACGCGGCCGGGCGAGGCGAGAAGGCACGTCCGTCCTCAGCCGGCCTTGTCGACGGCGCCCGTGCGCGCGGAGATCACGTCCACGATCTGCGATAGCGAGCGCATCTTCTCGATCTCGTCGTCGCTGAGCGCGAGACCGAGGTCCTCCTCGACCCAGCCCGCGAGCGCGACCGCATCGAGGCTGTCGAGGTCGAGGTCGTCTTCGAGGTTGGTCTCGAGCGTGACCTCCTGCGCCGAGACGTCGAATTCCCGCACGAGGATCGCGACCACCCGCGAGAAGATCTCCTGCCGCGAAAGCGACATGTTCGCTCCTCCCGTCTAGCTCAACCCGCTTGCTGCGCGGTGACGAAGTCGGCGAGGCTGCGCACCGACGCGAAGATCCGCCGGTTCTCGTCGGGGTCGTCCTCGATCTTCACGCCGTAGCGCTCCTCGAGCGCCATCGCGAGCTCGAGCGCGTCGATCGAATCGAGACCCAGTCCCTCGACGAAGAGCGGCGCCGTGGTGTCGATCTCCTCGGGTGCGATGTCTTCGAGCACGAGCGCCTCGACGATCAGCTTCTTCAGCTCCGCCTCGAGTCCTTCATTCGCCTGCTGCATCCACGCTCCCTCCCGCGAATCGCGCGCGCAAGACGGTTGTCAGCTTCCGCGCCGCCATCACCGTCGACTCGCCCCCATCGAGATGTTCCTTCGCGACGATCGGCTCACCCACCCGCAGTGTGAACAGCGAGCGCCGCTTCGTCACGTGATACCACTTCTGGCCCTTCATCAGCATGGGCGGCTCGACCGTGATGTGCACCGGGAGCATATCCAAGCCGGTCTCCAGCGCGATATGGGCCGCGCCGCGCTGGAAGCGGCCCAGCCCGCCCTCGGGCGAGCGCGTGCCCTCGGGGAAGATGACCAGGGTCCGGCCCTCGGAGAGCCGCCGGGTCGCCTGCCGGACGACCTCCGCGCCGGCGTCATTCCGGATGTAGTCCGCGGCCTTCGCGGCGCCCCGCAGCCAGCGGTTCTCGGCGTACTCGCTGTTCATGATGCAATCCGCCTGCGGGAGCCTCGAGATGATCAGGACGACGTCGATCAGCGACGGATGGTTCGCGACGATCAGCTGGTGCCCCAGCGTTCCGAGCTTCTCCGCGCCGATCCAGCGCACCCGGATGATGCCCATCAGCTCCATCACGGCCATGTGGATGGCGTAGGCGTTGTGGATCGCACGCTGCGCGCGCCGCCAGGGCTCCGGCGTCTTGCGGTCCCAGAAGCCGCGGAACGGCAGCCAGACCGCCGCGAGCCAGACGCTCATCAATCCGAACGAGGCGAAGCCGATGCCGCTGCGCAGCGCTCGCCAGACCTTCGAGATTCGCGCGAGCATCCTGCTACGAGCCCCCCGTGGCCGTTTTCGCGGGCACTCGGCGAGTCTACCACCGCGCTTCTCGCGCTGTAAACGAGCGCCGTTGCAGAGAAAGCCGCCATTTTCGCGGCTCCGCGGAACGGAGCCTAGCGCCGGGCGCGCGCTTTGTTTAGACCTCCGCGCATGCGGGCGCTCTTTCTCTCGTTCGTAGCAGCGATCGCTTTGGCGTCGGAAGCGCCCGTCCCCTCGGGATCGCTGACCCTCGACGAGCTGTTGCGGCACATGGCCACGACCCGTGGGGTCGTGGCGGAGTTCCGCGAGGTGAAGGTGATGGCGCTGCTCGACGCGCCCCTCGAGACGAAGGGGACGCTCTACTTCGTGCCGCCCGACAAGCTCGCGCGCGTGACGACCGCCCCGGCCGCGACCCGGCTCGTGCTCGACGGCAAGCGCATGCGCTTCGAGGACGAGACCGGGGCAAGCGACGTCGACCTCGGCGAGAACCCCGTGGCGCGCCAGTTCGCGGAGAACCTGATCGTGCTCTGGCGCGGCGACCGCGCCGCGCTCGAGGCGATCTACAAGCTCGACTTCCAGGCGGACGGCGCGCGCTGGACGCTCGGGCTCAGCCCGTTGGGCGCGCCGCTCGACCGCTTCATCACCTCGCTGCGGCTCTCGGGCGACGGACAGACGATGCGCGAGATGGAGCTGGTCGAGACCGACGGCGACCGCACGCAGACGCTCTTCGAGAAGACCGAGGTCGACCGCGCCTTCGGCGCCGAAGAGGAGCGCGCGATCTTCGGGCCGAAGGCGGCGCAGTGAGCCGGCGCGCGCGGCTCGTCGCCTGGGCCGCGCTCGGCGTCGCGCTCTTCGTCTACTCCGCGCGGCACATCACGTTCACGACCGACATCACGAACTTCATGCCCGACGGGAAGGGCGCGGAGCTCGCCCGGATCTCGCGCGAGCTCGTGCACAGCGACCTGACCCGCACGATGATCCTCACGATCTCGGCGGAGGATCCGGCGCGCGCGGTCGAGGCGACGAAGGAGCTGGCGGCCGCGCTGCGCGCGAACCCCGAGGTCGCGTGGCTCCAGACGGGCGCCGACGAAGCGCTGCAAGAGCAGATCTATCGGCTGTACTTCCCGCACCGGCTGTCCTTCCTGTCCGACGAGCCGGAGCGCGACCTTCCGGCGCGTCTCAGCGATGCGGGCCTGCGCGCGCAGGCGGACGAGATTCGCCGCAGCCTGGCGCTGCCGGTCGCGCCGCTCTTGAAGCGCGTCGCGCCCGAGGACCCGCTGGGCGCCTTCCGCGCGGTGCTCCAGCGCATGCAGGCGGGCCAGCCCGCGCTGGCGACACGCGACGGTGTCTTCACGACCCTCGACGGCGAGTGGGCGGTGATCCTCCTCGCCACGAAGAGCTCGGCGTTCGACACGGTCGCGCAGCAGCCGCTGCTCGCGGAGATCCAGGCGCAGTTCGCGAAGGCGCGCACGCGGCTCGGGCCGGACCTCGTGCTCGAGATCAGCGGCGCGAACCGCTTCGCGATCGACGCAGAGACGAAGGTGCGAGCGGACGCGTCGATGATCTCGACCCTCTCGACGGTCGGCGTGGCGCTGCTCTCGTGGCTCTTCTTCCGCTCCTTCCTCTCGTTGGGGCTCGCGATGGTGCCCGCGGTCGCAGGCATTCTCCTGGCGATGGCGCTCGGCCTCGCGATCTTCGGGCGGCTCGACGGGATGACGATCGGTTTCGGCGCGTCGCTGATCGGCGTCACGATCGACTACCCCACGCACTTCCTCATCCTGCGCAGCCTCTCTCCGCGCGACGAGTCGCCGTGGCAGCTCGCGCGCCGGATCTCCGGCTCGCTCTCGATGGCGGCGGTCACCACGATCGCGAGCTTCGCCGGCCTCGCGGTCACGTCGTTTCCGGGCTTTCGCGAGCTCGGCGTGTTCTCGGTGATCGGCGTCGCGGGAGCGCTGGCGACGACGCTCTTCCTGTTGCCGGACATGGTTCCGCTCACGCGCCGCGTGCCGCCGATCTCGGCGCGGCTCGCGCGACGACTCGACGGGTGGATCCCCGCGCTGCGGCGCCATCGCGCCGCGCTCGCGCTCGTGCCGGTCGCGATCGCCGCGCTCGGCGCCTTCGCGATCCCGCGCCTCACCTGGAACGACGACCTGTCGAAGCTCGGTCAGCCCGACCCCGCGCTGACCGCGGAGGAGACGCGCGTGCGCGAGCGCGTCTCGAACTTCGACGGCGGGCGCTTCGTGATCGCCCTCGCAGACGATCCCGACGCCGCGGTGGCGCGCAACGATGCGGTGTACGCGCGGCTCTCGGCCCTGGAAGCGAGGGGAGAGCTCGAGGGGGTGCGCTCGCTGCACGACCTTCTGTGGTCGCAGGACCTGCAGCGCCGGAACCTGACGGCGCTGCGCGCGAGCGCGGATCTCGGCGCGCGGGTGGATGCCCAGTTCAGCGCGGCGGGCTTTCGCAGCGGCACGTTCGAGCCCTTCGCGAAGACCCTGGCCGCGCCGCCCGGGCCGCTCACGCTCGAGGAGCTGCGCGCTTCGCCGCTCGGCCCGCTCGCCTCGTCCCTCGTGCTCGACCTCGACGAGCGCACCGCGGCGATCACCTACCTGCGCGGCGTGCGCGATCCGGAGGTCGTGCGCGCGGCGCTCGCGGACATGCCCGACGTGCACTTCTTCGAGCAGCGCACCTTCATCAACGAGATCGCCGCGCGCTTTCGCGACCGGACGCTCCTGCAGATCGCGATCGGGAGCGCCTGCGTGCTCGTGGTCCTGATCTTGCGCTATCGCGGCTGGCGGCGCGCGTTCGCCGCGTTCCTGCCCGCGCTGCTGACGGCGATCCTCGTGCTCTCGTTCTTCGCGCTCTCGGGCACGGAGACGAACCTGCTCCACGCCGTGAGCCTCCTGATCGTGATGGGCATGGGCGTCGACTACGGGATCTTCGTCGTCGACAGCGTCGACCACCCGGAGGAGATGGGCGCGACGCTCGTCTCGTGTCTGCTCTGCTGCCTGACCACGATCCTCGGCTTCGGCACGCTCGCGATCTCGAGTCACCCGGCGCTGCGCGCGATCGGGCTCACCACGGGCGTGGGCATCGCCCTCTCGCTCGTGCTCGCGCCGGTCACGCTGCTCGCGCTGCGGGTCGAGGCGGTGAAGCGCGATGTCTAGCGCCGGGAAGCTCGCCTTCGCGCTCCTGGCGGTGGTCGCTTGCGCGCACGTGCAGCCGCCGCCCGCCGTCCTGGCGCTGGCTCTGCCGCACCTGGCCGACTGTCCCGGCAGCCTCCGCTCGACGGCGGAGCTCGAGGGCGATTGGGTGATCCACGAGCGCATCCGGGTGCGCGGCGAGAGGGTCGACGAAGCCTACGGGCTGGTCGTGCAGAAGAACGGACCGCGCCTCGTGCTGCTCGGGCTGACGCCGTTTGGCGCGAAGGCGTTCTCCGTGACGCAGATCGGCGTCGACGTCTGGACCGAGTCGAAGCTCGGCCCGGCGCAGCCCGTGCCACCCGAGAACGTGCTTCGCGACCTGCACCGCGCGCACTTCCTCGCGACCGACGACCCGGCCTTCGAGGGCCGCGCGCTCACGCGCGACCCGGACGGGTCCGTGCACATCGCCAGCGCGAGCTGCGGCTACGAGTCGACGCTCGTTCCGCAGAGCGTCGAGAATCCCGAAATGAAGCGTTGACTCGCTTGATGCAACAGGCGTAGCTTCGAGCCATGCACCCGATGCGCGCCCCCCTGCTCGTGTTGGTCGCTCTCCTCGGTGGGTCGTCACCGGCTTT
>Ga0184615_10001212_pt1 | contig 14085 bp, 10 predicted proteins | sample PLM4_65_coex_FD_133134 | JGI IMG/M metagenome (GOLD analysis project Ga0184615, IMG submission 133134) | Groundwater sediment microbial communities from an aquifer in East River, Colorado, USA - PLM4_65_coex | ecosystem: Environmental > Terrestrial > Soil > Riparian zone | place: USA: East... | reverse complement strand
TGGTCGACGAACCACTCCGCCCCGCCCGACTGCGACATGGTCGTGCGCTGATCGATGCGGCGGCCGTTCGAGATCATGATCGGGCAGACCAGCCCGGAGTCGGCCGGCCGCCACCAGCGCGACGCCCAATCGCTGCCGCGCTGCTCCTCGAACGCGCCGTCGGAGAGGAACGCGACGAGCCGCTCGCCGGGCAGCGGCATGTGGACGTACTGAAGCTCCGCGAAGCCGAGGTAGCCGCCCTCGGAGATCCCGCCCGCGGTGTGCGCGTTCACGTGGCTGCCGAGCGGGGAGACCGGCCGGCCGCGGGCGTCGAGCTCGTAGGAATAGAAGTCGCGCGCGAAGCGAGTGAGCCCCGCGTCGGAGACGTCGTAGCGCGCGGCGTGCGCGGGCGAGAGATTGCCGACGAGCACGTTCACGGCGTCGACGCCGCTCACGCAGTGCCCCTGGCCCATCAGCCACGCGCGCGTGTCGCCGGTGATTGCGTTCGCGGCGAGATAGCCGGCGTAGGCGATCACCATGTTGAGCGAGCCGCCGAGGTGGCCCTCCGGGTCGGGCTTGAAGTCCCTGCTCTCGAGCCCTCGTCCGTCGAGCCAGACGTTGCGCGCGTAGACCTGGTGCGCGGCGAGCCAGAGTCCCGCCGCGGCCAGGCGATCGGCCGCGTGCAGGAGCCGCCACGGATTCGCGCCGTCGCCGCCGATCCCCGCGCGGCCGAGCCGATCGATCGCGCGGTACATCCGCCACTGCGTCAGGTCCGCGTGCTCGATCGGACCGTAGCCGGCCGCCCAGCGCGCGAACTCCGGGACCGACTCCCGGCAGTGTCGCGCCTCCTCGGCGGCGATCGCGGGATCGAGCGGATTCTCGGCCAGACGCAGGAGCCGGGTCATGTCGCGGCTCCCAGCAGGTCCGCGGCCGCGCCTGCGATCAGCGACTCCTCGTCGGTCGCGAAGACGAAGACGTCGCGCGAGCCGTCGCGCGAGACGCGCCCGGATCCACCGGCCGCGTTGCGGGCGGCGTCGAGCTCGACGTTCCAGGCGCGCAGGCCCGCGGCCACGCGCGCGCGGATCTCCGCGGAATGCTCGCCGATCCCGCCGCCGAAGACGAGCGCGCCGCGACCGTCGAGCAGGGTCAGGTACGCGCCGACGGTCGTCACGATCCGCCGCACGAACAGCGCAAGCGCGACGCGCGCGCGCTCGGAGCCGCGCGACTCGGCCTTCAGCACCTCGCGAAGATCGTCCGATCCCGCCAGACCGAGCAGGCCCGACTCGCGCGTGAGGATGCGCTCGACCTCGTCGGCCGACCGGCCGCTGCGCAGCAGCGCCAGAAGCGCGCCGGGATCGACGTCACCCGAGCGAGTCGCCATGACGAGACCCTCCAGCGGCGTGAAGCCCATCGACGTCTCGAGCGAGCGGCCCTTCGCGATCGCGCACGCGGAGCAGCCGGCGCCGAGCTGCAGCGTCACGGCGTCCTGCGCCTCGGGCACGCCTCCGCGCGCGCGCGCGAGTGAGCGCAGCAGCGACTCGTGCGCGATGCCGTGAAAGCCGAATCGTCGGATGCCCAGCGTGTCGGCGAGGTCCCAGGGCAGCGCGTAGCGCTGCGACTCGGGCGCGCGCCCGCCGTGAAAGGCCGTGTCGAAGACGGCCACCTGTTTCGCCCGCGGCAGGAGCTCGCGCGCGGCGCGCGCGCAGGCGAGGGCCGCGGGATTGTGCAGGGGCGCGAGCCCGGAGAGCGCTTCGAGCTCGGCCTCGAGCGCGGAGTCGAGCAGCGCGGGCGCGAGGTGCGCGCTGCCGCCGTGAACGAAACGGTGCGCGCAGGCGTCGATGTCCTCGAGCGGTCGACCGAGCTTCTCGAGCAGCGCGGTGACCGCCTGTGGCAGCGCGCCATCGCCCCGCTCGAGCTCGGCGCGCGCGAGCAGATGGACCCCGGAGCCGTCCACCGCGGCAAGCGCCGCCTTCAGCGTTGCCGTCCCGGCGTTCAACACGACCAAGTGCACCCGTTCTCCCGACTCCAGCAAGTCGATGCGCAGGACGCATCCTACGTGCAATCTCCATTCGCCGTGAGCTTCTTCGCGGCTGGGTCGAGCCCACCCTGAGGCCCGCGCCGATGCAGCGGCGGCTTGTGCAGCGAGGCGCACAGCCCCTCGTGACAGCATTTCAGGATCTCGCTTGCCTCGTCTGCGCTCGAGACCACTTGGACTCGCGCCCGATCGTCCGGCGAGATCGCGCCGCGCTGCACCATGAGGTCGAGCTGATCGAGCAGGCTCGACCAGAAATCACCCCCAAAAAGCAGCACCGGGAAGTGCGGAATCTTGTGCGTCTGCACGAGCGTGAGCGCTTCGAACGCCTCGTCCAACGTGCCGAACCCGCCCGGGAAGATCAGAAACGCGCACGAGTAGCGGACGAACATCAGCTTGCGCACGAAGAAGTAGCGGAAGCGACACTCGCGCTCGACGAACGGATTGGTCCGTTGCTCGTGAGGCAGATCGATCGACAGGCCGACCGAGATGCCGCCGCCCTCGCGGCAGCCCAGGCTCGCCGCCTCCATCAAGCCAGGCCCACCACCGGTCAGAATGTTGAAGCCCGCGCGCGCCACCACCCGAGCGACATCGCGAGCCGCGCCGTACTCCGCATCCTTCGGCGACGCGCGCGCTGAGCCGAAGACCGCGACCGCGGGTTCGACATCGCGCAGCGCAGCGAATCCGCGCTCGAGCTCCGCGCTGATTCGCGCGATGCGCGCCCGGTCGTCGCCGGAGACGCCATCCCAGCCGATGCTCTCGAGCGCGCCAAGAGGTGCCGGAGCCGAGTCCTGCATTTGCTTGCTCCCTGCCCCACACCTCGGCGGTTGGCTCGCCGGGGAACTCGATGTCGTCACGATGGCTACCACCGCTGCATCGAGCGCCGGCGAGCACCCGCCTCGGCATTTGGCTCGCGCGTACATCGTCGCGCACTTACGCCGGGAGAGGCGCTACTGCGGCTTCTTCGCTTCCTCGTCGTGAAGCTTCGCGAGCGCCTCGTACTCGGCTGCCATCGCCGTGTTCTCCTCGGAGATCTTCTTGCAGTGGCTCTCCATCTGCTGGCGCTGTGCCGCCTTTCCGCCCCCGTAGGACCGGCCCATCGACTGGTGCGTGCCCGCCGTTGCTCGCGCATCTGCCGCCTTTCCGCGGTAGTACTTCGCGAGCGCCGCGTGGTCCGCCGGCGTATCCGCCATGTCTACGAGCAACTGCTCGACCGAGGCCCCGCTCTCCTCCGCCGACGCGAATCCTGGCGAGAGAGCGAGCGCCCCGATGAGAAGTGCCCCTGCGATCCTGTTCCTCATTGCATCCTCCGTTGCAGGCCGAAGCCCCGCGGCGCCGCGCCGCAGAGCAGGTCGGTCTTCGTATACGGGCCGGCCTAGGGATTCGTGACGCAGCCGTGGTTCGGTGAGGCGAGCTGGCGCGATCTCCGCCCGCGCTTGTGGTCCAATGTGCCACTCGCGGCGCGCGCGAGCCGGGTTAAGCTGCTTGGTGACTGGCACGTCCAGTGCACAACAACGCGGCGTCACTTCGCGAGGTTTCACGCGTATGCCTCCTTTGCGACGACGAGCAGCGCTGAGCGAGGTTTCAGATGAGAGACTCATGCGGCAGTATGCCGACGGAGATGCGGAGGCGTTCGACGAGCTTTTTCGACGCTACGAGTCGCGGGCGTTCTCGTTCTTCCTCAAGCGGACGCGTTCGCGCGAGCGGGCGGAAGACCTGTACCAGGAGCTCTTCCTACGGATACATCGCGGGCGCGACAGCTATGATCCGGAGCGGCCCTTCACGCCCTGGTTCTTCCAGATCGCCCATCGCCTGTTGGTCGACGACCAACGTCGCGCCTACCGTTCGCATGAGGTTCGGCTGGGAGATCGCGAGATCCGTTCGGATCGCGCCGGAGATCGTGACGAGGTGGCGGATCGCGAGCAGCTCGGCCGGATCCTCGAGGGCCTCTCGGCGGACGAGCGTTACATCCTCGTCGCCTCGAAGGTCGGAGGGACCGGCTATCCAGAGCTCGCGGCCCAGCTCGGCAAGTCTGTGGACGCCGTCAAGAAGATGGCTTCGCGGGCGCTGCTGCGTCTGCGCGCCGCTGCACTCCCCGCGGCAGCGAGCGTCGGTCCGCGCAGTCGATAGGCGCACCGCGTCGTCGTGCAGACGGTAGGGTCTCAGATGGGAGGCGAGAGAACCCCGCCGGAGCTGCGCGAGGGAGTGCGCGCGGGCATTCTCGCGAGCGTCGAGCGCGACGTGGAGCTCCGCGGCGGGAGGACCGCACGCCTCCTGGCCGCCGCAGGTGCGATCGGAGTCTTGGGAGCGGCCGGAATCACCCTGATGCTCGCGGAGCACCCCTTCGGCCACCACCCTCAGTGGCATGCCATCGTCTTCGCCGCGGTGTGGTCCGGGCTTCTCGTCGTGAGTCTCGCCCTCGCATTCCTCCAGGTGCGGACGCCGTCCTTGCCGCTGGCTCGCTCGGCTGCCATCGGGATGCTCGGCCTCGGCTTGGCCGGCATCTGCAGTGCTCTCTGCCCCGACCAGCACTTTCTGCAGTGGTGGTCGTCGACCGCGGTGGGCGGCCGACTGACCACGGGCGGGGGCCTCCCGCTGAGCGCCCTTTGCTTCGGCCTGGTGTCGTCGCTCTTCTTGGGAGCTGTCGCCGCGTTCATCGGACTCGGACGCGGCCCCATGCGTCCGCCGCTCCCGGCTGCGATGTTGCTGCTCCTGCTCTCTCCGGGCGTCGCGCTCCAGTCCGTCGACACCTCGTGGGCAGTCTTCGGGAGCTGGTTGCTCGGCACGGCTGCGGGTGCCTACTCGGGTGTCGCGACGGGGATCCGGATGCGCGTGCTGCTCCGCGGCGCGTGACCGCCGAGAGACGCACTAAGCGCGCGTGACCGTGATGCTCGCGCGGAACCGCAGCAGTGCGAAAGCGAAGAACGCCGCGCCGATGGCGACGATCGCGGCAAGCGAGCCCCACACCGCTTCGAGTCCGGCGCCCCGGTACAGGACCGCCGTGGCGAAGCTCACGAAGTGGGCCGTCGGCAGCAGACGCATGACCCACTGCAAGGCCGCCGGCATGCTCTCGAGGGGCGTCATTCCGCCGGACAGCGCGATCATCGGAAGGATCACCGGCACGAGGAGAAGCCCGAACTGGGGCATCGATCGCACCTGCGTCGACAGAAAGATCCCGATCGCGCTCGCGGAGAAGAGATAGGCCACCGTTCCGAGGAGGAAGAGCGACACGGAGCCGAGGATCGGAACGCCGAGAGCCCCGTGAAGGACGGCACCGAGGGAAAGGGCCGTTGCCAGGACGATCACGAGGCCATTGGCCCAGACCTTTGCGAACGCGATCTCCGAGGGCGTGATGGGCATCGCGAGCAGGTGCTCGATCGTCGCATGCTCGCGCTCTCGAAGCAGCGCTGCGCCCGGAAGCAAGATCGCGAGCATGGTGATGTTGTTGATGAGCTGGACGATGCCGAGATACCACGACTGATGGAGATTCGGATTGAACGCCACTCGGATCGAGCTCCGGATGGGCAGCGTCGGGGCACCGCGGCGCTCGGTCACGAACTCCTGGATCTCATCTGCGAAGATGCGCTTCAGGTATCCGGCTCCGACGCCCGCCTGGCTCATGGCCGTGGCGTCGACGAGGAGCTGGAGCGAAGGACGGCGCCCGGCCAGGACATCCGCCTCGAAGTCGCGCGGTACGTCGATCACGAACGTGTACGCGCTCGCGTCCATCGCGGGGTCGACCTCGGGAAGCTCGAGCTGGTCCGGCTCATGAAAGTACGGCGCGAGCACCGAGGCCTGCAGACGAGCAGAGAGCTGCGAGTGGTCCTCATCGACGAACCCCACGGAGGCGTGGCGAAGCTCGAGACCCGTCGTCGCGGCGGGAACATAGATCGCGTACGTGAACGCGTAGACGACGAAGAGAGCGAGCACCGGGTCACGGCGCAAGCTCACGAGCTCCTTGCGTCCGAGTCGGTAGACGTTCGCGAGCCAGTGCCGGTTCACGGCTGTTGCTTTCGCAGGAGAAGAAGGCTCGCCACGGTGAATGTCGCTGCGAAGGTCGCCAAGGCCGCGTAGGCCGGAAGCAGGTCTCCCGCTCCGAGCCCTTTCGTGAATACGCCCACGCTCACTCGGTTGAACCACGAGGCAGGGAAGCCGCGCGCCATCACGGCGGCCGCGCCCGTGAGCGACGATACGGGAGCGATCAGCCCCGAGAACTGGATGGTGGGCAGGATCGTGAGGATCGTCGCTGCGACGATCGCCGCGATCTGAGAGCGGGCGAAGGCCGAGATCACGAGGCCGAGCCCGGTGGCGGCCCAGGCATAGAGGAACGCTCCTGCAGCCAGCGCCAGGAAGCTCCCCTTCAACGGAACGCGAAACAAGGCAATCGTGAGTCCGACGAGCGTGAGGAACGACAGGAAGCTCACGGCGACGTAGGGAAGCTGCTTGCCGAGCACGTACTCGATCGGGCGCACCGGCGTCGCGTAGAAGTTGATGATCGAGCCAAGCTCGACCTCGCGAACCACTGCGACCGCCATCAGCATCGTCGCGACGAGCACGAGCACGAGCGGGATCACGCCCGGGACGATGGCGTAGACGCTTTCGAGGTCCTGGTTGTAGAGGAAGCGCGGCACGATCTCCGCCGGGAGCGCGGCGGCCGACATGCCGTCGGCGGCCCCTGCCAGTCCGCGAAGGTACGCGTCCTCGATGCCGAGAACGTATCCGCGCGCCGTCTCCGCTCGGAAGGGAAACGCGCCGTCCAGCCAGAATCCCACCTCGGGAACGTGACCTGCAGTGAGGTCGCGGCCGAACCCGGCTGGAATTTCGATCGCGACGCGCAGGTCGCCGTCGCGCAGTCGCCGTTCGAGGTCCGAGTCGGAAACGATCGGCTCTTGGGCAGCGAAGTACCGAGAGCCCTGGAACTGCTCGAGGTAGGCGCGGCTCTCCGGCGTCCGGTCGCGATCGAAGGCTGCGTAGGAGAGACCCTCGACGTTCAGCGAGATGCCGTAGCCCAGCACGATGAGGAGGACGAGCGGCGCGAGAAAGCACATGGCCAGCCGGATGGAGTCGCGCCTGAGCTCGAGGACCTCTCGACGCGAATACGCGAGAAGCCTGCCGAGACTCGAGCCTGCGCGATCCGCGAACGGCGCCTCCGCACGGGACGCCGGTGGCACGTGCGGCTCGGGCGCCGTCGGGCGCAGCTTCGCGTCCTCACGGATGAACGAAATGAACGCGTCCTCGAGCGTGGCGGCGCCCTGAGACTCGACGATTGCCGCGGGGGGATCGCACGCGAGCACACGCCCGGAGCTCATGAGCGCGATACGATCGCAACGGGCGCCTTCGTTCATGAAGTGCGTGGAGATGAAGATCGTGACACCGAGACGCCGCGACAGGTCGGCGAGCAGCTCCCAGAAGCGATCTCGTGCGACAGGATCCACCCCGGCAGTCGGCTCGTCGAGTATCAGGACTTCGGGCGCATGGATCACCGCCACCGCGAGCGAGAGTCTTTGGCGGACGCCCAACGGCACCTCGGACACGATCCGATCGAGCGATTCGCCGAGCCCGAATTGCTCCACGAGCTCTGCGATGCGACGCGAGAGCTCGGGCTCCCTCACGCTGAAGATTCGGCCGTGGAGCTCGAGGTTCTGCCGCAGAGTGAGCTCGGTGTAGAGCGAGAAGCTCTGCGACATGTACCCGATCCGGCGCCGCACCTCGATGTCACGGGCATTCACTTCGCGGCCAAAGAGGAGTGGAGTGCCTTCGCTCGCGGGCAGCAGGCCCGTGAGGATCTTCATGGTCGTGCTCTTGCCGCAGCCGTTCGGGCCCAGGAACCCGAAGATCTCGCCACGCTCGATCCGGAAGCTGACGCGGTCGACCGCCGTGAAGTCACCGAAGCGCCGGGTGAGCTCGCGCGCCTCGATCGCGGGTTCACCCGTCGCTTGCACGCGCGGCGCGATCTCAAAAGCGCGGTGACCGCGCCGGCGCTCTTCGGGCAACAGCGCGACGTAAGCGTCCTCCAGGCAGCGTGCTCCCGCACGCGCCTCGAGCTCCGCGGGCGAGCCGGTCGCGAGAATGCGACCCGCATCGAGCAACACGAGCCGGTCGAAGCGCTCTGCTTCTTCCATGTACGCGGTCGCGACCAGCACGCTCATCCGGGGTCGCTGCGTGCGCATGCGATCGATCAGCTCCCAGAACTGTCTCCGAGAAAGAGGATCGACACCCGTTGTCGGCTCATCGAGGATCAACAGGTCAGGGTCGTGGATCAGCGCGCAGCAGAGCCCGAGCTTCTGCTTCATCCCGCCGGAGAGATCTCGCTCGCGTCGATCCGGAAAGGGAGCGAGCCCCGTCGCCGCCAGGAGCTCGGCGATGCGCGCCGCGCGGTCGACGGAGGAGAGGCCGAAGAGGCGGCCGAAGAAGTCGACGTTCTCGACCACCGTGAGGTCCGGGTAGAGATTCCCTCCAAGGCCTTGCGGCATGTAGGAAATGCGGGGTGAGATCTTCCGGCGGTGCCGCGCATCACGCTGATCGCCGCCGAGCACCCAGACCTTCCCGCTCTGGATCCGGCGCACGCCTGCGATGAGGCCAAGCAGCGTCGACTTCCCGACGCCGTCCGGTCCGATGAAGCCGACGATCCCGCCGACCGGAAGCTCGAGGCTCACGTCCTGAATCGCCGTCGTCGCGCCATGGCGATGGGACAGGCCATCGAGCCGGACCACTGGCGAGAAGCCCGGGCTCGCGGTGGATGTCACCGCAGCGACGCCGGCCAGTCTGCCCGCTCGTCGAGGCGTACCCACACGATTCCGGGTGAACCGGGCCTGAAATCCGCGCTGGCATCGACGAGCTGGGCCTTCACGCGGAACGAGAGCTTTTGACGCTCCGACGCAGTCTCGACTTGCTTGGGCGTGAACTGCGATTCCTCTGAGACGAAGGTCACGCGCGCGGGCAAAGGCATCTCGGGCAACGCGTCGAGGACGACGCGAGCCTCTGCGCCGATCCGAACGCGTCCAGCTTCTTGCGCGGGCAGGAAGACCGTCACGTACATGTCGCTCGTGTCCAACAGCGTGAAGACGCGCCCTCCGGCTGCCAGCACCTCGCCGGGTTCGACGAGCCTGTGTTGGATCCGTCCGCTCCGAGGCGCAATCAGCACGGTGTCGGAGAGCTCCGCCTGGATGCGCGCCACCTCGGCCGTCGCGACATCGACGCCCGCGTTGGCGTGCGCGACCTGCGCCTCGGCTGCACCGCACACGGAATGAGCCGTCTCGGCGCGAGAGCGCTCGACCTCGAGCGAACGCGCGCTCGCGACGTCGCGCTCGAAGAGCTTCTCCGTGCGGCCGAGCTCCTGGCGAGCAAGGGTACATTCAGTCATTCGCTGCGCGACGCCCGCCTCGGCTGCGTCGCGCCGTGCCCGTGCCTCGACGACGCCTGCCTCGGCCTGCGCAAGCTGGGCTCGGAGCCCCGCCGAGTCGATGCGGGCGAGGATCTGGCCTGCCGTCACCTCGTCCCCCTCGTCGGCCAGCAGCTCCGCGATGCGGCCGGGTAGCTTCGCGGCGACGTGGATCTCCACGCTCTCGAGCCGTCCGTTTGCCAGCGCAAAGCCCTCTGGCACGACGGGCCGATGGGCGAGCCACCACAACAGAGCCGCGCCGCCGGCGATCGCCGCCACGACAGCCAAGTACGACGCGTTTCTAGCGAGAGAGCGCGACACGGCTTGCACGCATGCGAGAAGCCCTCGTCGAATCGTCTTGCTTCATAATACGGGGCTCGCGCCCGCGAGTGACCGGCGCGCGGTCCGCCGGGTCCGAGACTTCTCGCCCCAACGTCACCTTCCGCCGTCGCCACCGTAGGAGGGGGCGAGGTGCGTTTTGGGCCGAGACATTCGGCAGCGAGGCGATCTGCGACCGGCCTCGGGCGAGCCCGTGCGCGAGGCTAGGGAGCGAATGCGCATCCTGCTCCTCGTCGGGCGGGCGCTGAGCTGCTGCGTCTGTCTCGCGCTCGGCGGGGCAGCGCGTGCGGCGGACAGCGTCCCGTCGCTAGAGCTGGCAGAGCTGCTCGCGGTCGCACGCGCCGACAATCCTGCGATCCGGTCGGCGCAAGCGCGAGCTGGCGCCATGCAGCAGCGCCCGATCCAGGAGGGGACGCTGCCCGATCCGATGCTCGGCGTGCGCTTCCACAACGAGACCTTCGACGAGATCACCTGGGGTGATTCCGAGTTCTCCTTCCTCGAGCTCGCGCTCGAGCAGGAGATCCCGTTCCCGGGAAAGCTCGGGCTGCGCGAGCAGATCGCTTCTCGCGAGGCCGAGCGCGAGGGAGCGATGCGCGACGCGACCGAGCTCATGGTCCTGTCCGAGGTCGCCTCGCGCTATCACGAGCTCGCGCTCGTCGACCGCACGACCGAGATCCTGCGCGAGAGCGACGGTGCGCTGGATCGGATCGTGCGCCAGGCCGCGGCCCGCTACAGCGTTGGAACGGTGGCCCAGCAGGACGTGCTGCGCGCGTCGCTCGAGCGCGGGGCGCTGCGCGAGCGCATCACGATGCTGGAGCAGAAGCGAGCCGCCGCCGGCGCGGCGCTGTCCGCATTGCTCGGCCGGGCTTCCGACGACCCGCTCGCGGGGCGGTTCGAGTTCCTCGAGACCGCGCCGCTCGAGCCGCTCTCCGAGCTGGTGAAGCGGCTTCGCGAGCGAGCGCCCGAGCTCAGAGCGGCCCAGGAGGACGTGCTGCGCAGCGACGCTGCCCTGAGCTTGGCTCGCCGCGACTACTTCCCCGACTTCGCGCTCATGGGCGCCTACATGAACAAGCAGGGTCTCGCGGCGGAGTGGGAGCTCGGGATCCGAGTCTCCGTGCCGCTCTACTTCTGGCGGCGCCAGCGCGCGGCGGTCATCGAGCAGCGGCTCGAGAAACGCGCCGCCGAGCGGGCGCGCGACGGTGAGCGCCTCGACCTAGAGGCTCGGCTGCGCGAGCTCCACGCGATGGCGGAGACGTCCGGACGACTCGTCGACCTCTACGATGGCTCGCTGATTCCCCAGGCCGCGCTCACGCTCGAATCGGCGCGCGCTTCGTACGAGGTCGGGAGCGTGGATCTCCTCAGCACGTTGAACGCCTTCACGGCGCTGCTCGAGTATCGGATCCGCGACGCGGAGGAGAAGACGAGTCAGAAGCGCGCGCGCGCGGAGATCGCGCCGCTCGTCGGCGAGACACCGCTCGGCGAGCGGATCGGCGGAGCGCCGTGACCCGGCTGGTGGTAGGGTTGATCGTTCTGGCTCTGCTGGGCATCGGCGGGTGCAAGCGCAGCGAGAAGAGCGAATCGGCGCATGCGCAGCACCGGCAGGAGGAGGTGGCCCCACCGCTGCCAGACCGCGCCGAGGTCGAGGTGCCCCCCGAGCGGCGCCAGATGCTCGGCGTGCGCACGGCGGTCGTCGAGCGCCGCGCGCTCGCACGTGAGATCCGCAGCGTCGGGATCGTCGACACCGACGAGCGACGCGTGCGCAAGATCCAGACGAAGATCTCGGGCTGGGTCGAGCAGCTCTTCGTGAGCTTCACCGGCGAGCTCGTGAAGGCCGGGACGCCGATCCTGTCCATCTACAGCCCCGAGCTCGTCGCGAGCCAGCGCGAATACCTGCTCGCGCTCGAGGCAGCGCCGAGCGACGCCAGCGATTCGAGCTTGCTGCTCGACTCGGCGCGCAACCGACTGCTGCGCTTCGATCTGACCCTGGCGCAGGTTCGCGAGCTGGGACGCACGCGCGAGGTCAAGCGTGCGATCACCCTGCACGCGCCGATCGGCGGCTTCGTGATCTCGAAGCCCGTCTACCAGGGCATGTACGTGACGCCGGAGATGGAGCTCTACACGATCGCGGACCTCGACCAGGTCTGGATCTGGGCAGATCTCACCGAGGAGGAGAGCTCACTCGTCGAGCCGGGAATGAGCGCGAAGATCGCGCTCTCCTCGCGACCCGGGGAGTCGTTCGACGCCGTCGTCTCCTATGTGAGTCCCGTCCTCGACCCGGCGACTCGCACGGTTCGAGCGCGCTTCGACGCCCGCAATCCGGAAGGTGCGCTCAAGCCGGGCATGTACGCGACCGTCCGGCTGGAGCGGCCGCTCGGAGAAGTGCTCGCGCTCCCCGAAGACGCCGTGATCGATACGGGCGAGCGAAGGACCGTGTTCGTCGAAGTCGAGCCGGGGCGCTATCAGCCGCGCGACGTCGGGCTCGGCCGGCGCGGCGGCAACTACGTCGAAGTGATCGAAGGGCTCGAGGCAGGGGAGCGCGTCGCCGTGAGTGCGCAGTTCCTGCTCGACTCCGAGAGCCGCCTGCGCGCACCGGGCGGCGGCCCGCCGATCCACGAGGGGCACTAGCCCCATGCTGGCGGCTCTCATCGAGCTTTGCGCGCGGCGCCGGATGCTCGTCCTCATCGTCGTCGGGCTGCTGTCGGCTTGGGGCGTCGTCGCGCTGCGCACGACCGCGGTCGATGCGCTGCCCGATCTCTCCGACACGCAGGTGATCGTCTTCACCGAGTGGATGGGGCGCAGCCCGAACCTGGTCGAGGACCAGATCACGTACCCGATCGTGACGACGTTCCTGGCCGCGCCGAAGGTGAAGCTCGTCCGCGGCTTCACGATGTTCGGAATGTCCTTCGTCTACGTGATCTTCGACGACGACACCGACATCTACTGGGCGCGCAGCCGTGTGCTCGAGTACTTGGTGAAGCTGCAGGGGAAGCTCCCGCCCGGCGTCGCCCCGCAGCTCGGTCCCGACGCCACGGGCGTGGGCTGGATCTTCGAGTACGCCATCGTCGACGACAGCGGGACGCACGACCTGCAGCAGCTGCGCAGCTTCCAGGACTGGTCGCTGCGCTATTGGCTCTCGTCCGTACCGGGCGTCGCGGAGGTCGCGGCCGTCGGCGGGTACGAGAAGCAGTATCAGGTCGAGCTCGACCCCGTTCGGCTACAAGCGCTCAACCTCTCGATCTCCGAGATCGGCGCCGCGATCCGGATGTCGAACGGCGACGTCGGCGGGCGCGTGATCGAGATGGCGGAGCACGAATACGTGGTGCGCGGCCGCGGCTACATTCGCGGCCGCGAGGACCTGGCGGCGATCGCGGTCGCGACCAACGACGCAGGCACTCCCGTGCTTCTCGGCGACATCGCTCGTATTCAGATCGGCGGGAACATCCGGCGCGGGCTCGCCGAGCTCGATGGCGATGGCGAGGCTGTCGGCGGGATCGTCGTGATGCGTTTCGGCGAGAACGCGCTCGCCGTGATCGATCGCGTCAAGGCGAAGCTCGAGGAGATGAAGCCGGCGTTCCCGCCCGGCGTGCGCATCGTCACGACGTACGATCGCTCGGACCTGATCCGCGCATCGGTCCGCACGCTCGCCGAGAACCTGGTTCAGGTGATGGCGATCGTGGTTCTCACCGTCGTCGTCTTCCTGTTCCACCTGCGCTCGGCGCTCGTGCCCGCGATCACGCTCCCGATCGCCGTCGTGCTCGCGTTCATCCCGATGTCGTACATGGGAGTCACGACCAACATCATGTCGCTCGCCGGGATCATCATTGCGATCGGCGACATGGTCGACGGCGCCGTCGTGCTGGTCGAGAACGCGCACAAGCGCATCGAGCAGGCCGGGCCGGACGCCGACCGGACGGAAATCGTGATCGCCTCGGCGAAGGACCTCGGCCCGCCGATCTTCTCGTCGCTGCTCGTGATCGCGATCGCGTTCCTGCCCGTCTTCACGCTCGAGGCGCAAGAGGGGCGGCTGTTCAAGCCGCTCGCCTACACCAAGACGCTCGCGATGACCTTCGCGTCGATCCTCTCCGTGACGCTCGTGCCGGCGCTCATGGTGATCTTCATTCGCGGCCGCATCCGCTCCGAGCGCGAGAACCCGGTGAACCGATTCTGCGTCGACGCGTATCGCCCGGTCCTGCGCTTCTGCCTGAAGCACCGCCGGGCGCTCGTCCTCTCTACGGCGCTCGCGATCGCGGCGACGCTGGTGCCGTTCTCGAGGCTCGGTTCGGAGTTCATGCCGCCGCTCTACGAGGGCAGCCTGCTCTTCATGCCGATCACCGTGCCCGGCATCTCGATCGAG
>Ga0184615_10001210_pt1 | contig 14088 bp, 14 predicted proteins | sample PLM4_65_coex_FD_133134 | JGI IMG/M metagenome (GOLD analysis project Ga0184615, IMG submission 133134) | Groundwater sediment microbial communities from an aquifer in East River, Colorado, USA - PLM4_65_coex | ecosystem: Environmental > Terrestrial > Soil > Riparian zone | place: USA: East... | reverse complement strand
GGCTGATCCGCGTCGCGGGGCCGGCGCTCTCCGTCGTGGTCGTCCGCGAGCTGCTCGTCGACAAGGGCAACCGCGTGCGGGCCGGACAGGTGATCGCGCTGCTCGAGGGCGAGGTGACGCGCGGCGCCGAGGTCGAGCGGGCACAGGCCGATCTCGCCAACGCGAAGAGCGAGATGCAGCGCAATGAGCAGCTCGCACGCGGCGAAGTGATCTCGGACAGCCACCGCGACGCGATGGCGATGCGCCAAGCCGTCGCCGCAGCGACCCTACACGCCGCGGAGGCCGAACTCGAGCGCACGCGCGTGCGCTCGCCGATCGACGGCCAGGTGATCGACGTGTACGCGCTCTCGCTGGCGAGCCGCGCATCGTGCTTGCCGACGAGCCCACCGCCTCGCTCGACAAGAAATCCGGCCGCGACGTAGTCGACCTGATGCGCGATCTCGCCAAAAAGCAGGGCGTCACCGTCTTGATCGTCACTCACGACAACCGCATCCTCGACGTCGCCGATCGCATCGTGCATCTCGAGGACGGCAAACTCTCCTCGTTTGCCGACGCCGTGGTCGCCGACCAGCGCCACATGATGGGGCTCCTGGCGCAGAGCCAGCGCAAAGGCGAGCTCGTCGAGCGCGTCGCCGATCTTCCGCTGGCGGGCTTCGTGAGTCTGCTCGAACAGGTCACCGCCGAGTCACAGCGCTTCCTCGAGGCCACCTCCCTCGCTGCGGACGACGCCTTCGAGAGCATGCTCGCCCAGGCCGTCGAGGCGTTCACCTTCAAGCTCGCGCTGGTGCTCGACGCCGAGCGCGCCTCGCTCTTCATGGTCGACGCCGCGCGCGGCGAGCTCTGGCTGCACGTCGCGCGCGCCGAGTCCGGCCGCGCCGTCGAGGCGCGCTTCCCGATCGGAACCGGCGTCGCCGGCAGCGTCGCTTCGAGCGGGGAGAACCTGCGCGTCGACGATGCCTACGCCCACCCGCTCTTCAACCCCGCCGTCGACCGCGAGACCGGCTTTCGCACTCGCTCGATCCTGTGTGTGCCCGTGCGGGACTCCGCAGGCGCCGTCATCGCCGTCGCACAGCTCTTGAACCGCACAGACGGCAAACCGTTCGACGCGCAGGACGAGACCCGCTTCTCCGACTTCATGCGCTCGATCGGCGTGATCCTCGAGAGCTGGGCGAAGCTCGAGCACGGGCGAGGCCGCTTCTAGAGATCCAGCGGAATCACGAACATCGCGAGCGCCGAGACGGCGAAGCACACAGCCGTGACCAGGAACGTGTAACCGACGACGTCGCCGAAGCGCATGCGCGCGATCGCGAGGATCGGGATCGCGAAGAAGGGCTGGATCAGGTTCGTGGTCGAGTCGCCGTAGGCGTAGGCGAGCATCGTGGTGACTGGCGAGACGCCGAGCGCGTCGCCGGCGGGCAGCAGGAAGGGCGCCTCGATCAGCCACTTGGAGCCGCCCGACGGCACGAACAGGTTCAGCAGCGCGGAGTAGGCGTAGACGACGAACGGCCAGCTGCGCGGGGTGGCGACGCTCGCGAAAATCTCACCGAGCCAGCGGCCGAGGTGGGCGTCCTGCATCAGGCCGAAGATTCCCGCGTAGAAGGGGAACTGCAGGATGATGCCCCAGGCTGCGTCGACGCCGTCGCGGCAGGCGCGCAAGAAGGGTAGGGGCCGGCCGTGCAGGAGCAGCGCGGCGAGCAGGAAGACGGTGTTGTAGGCGTTGATCGTCCAGGTCGAGCCGAAGCCGCGCGTCACCAGCGAGTGTAGGAGCGGGTAGCCGAGCAGCAGCGCGGCGAGCCAGATCCAGGCGCGCTGGCGGTCGAGGAAGCCCGCGGGCGTAGCGACCGGCGGCTCGTCCGCGGGGGGCTTGGGCAGGATCGCGTCGGCCTGCTCGGCGGACAGCGTGACCGCTCCGCTTCGCGGGTGCAGCGCCATGATGCACACGAGCGCGACCGCGCCCACGATCGCGATGTACGCGAGGTTGAATGTGCTGAAGAGCGTCTCCGTGACCGGGTAGAGCCGCGCGACCAGCGGCGCACCGCTCGCCGGCGCGAGCATCGGGTTCCCGGGCGTCGCCAGGATCAGCGGCGCGGAGCCCGACAGGCCGCCGTGCCAGACGGTCCCGATCCCCAGGTAGGAAGCGGCGATCAGCACGCGCACGTCGGCGCGCGGATTGCGGCGCACGATGAAGGGCAGGAAGAGCGCGCAGGCGACCAGGCAGATCGCCCAGTTGAGATAGGCCGTCGCCATGGAAAACAGCCCCGCGAGCAGCACGGCCTGCAGCGGCCGCTCGGGGTCGGGCAGCGCCGCGAGCCGGTCGAGCGCGCGGAAGACAGGCGGCGAAACCACGCAGGCGTGGGCGGCGACCAGCGCAATCGTGAATTGCATCGCGAGCGTGAGCAGGCTCCAGAGGCCGTTCCCCCAGGCGAGCACCGCCTCTTCCACGCCCGCGCCCGCGCCCAGGATTGCGAGCGCCAGGGCGATGGCCGTGAGCGCCATACAGATCACCCACGCGTCCGGCACCCAGCGCTCCGAGACGCGCGACAGCCCGGCGCCGAGCGCCCTGAATCTGTCGAGTCCGGCCCCGCGATCTGGCATGCTCCCGACCCTCCGGACCGCGCGAGCGGCTGGGCATTATAGGCAGGCACTCGGCAGGGAAGCGGCAGCGCTCGGCAACGAGCCGGCAGGATGGGAAGCGCGCTTCACCTCGGGGTGGGGTCAGAATTACACTCTCGCCTCTCCCGGTGACCGTGCGGAGGGCGGAGCGAGCTCCGGGCGCCGGTATGGGGTTTGCGAGCAGGTCGGCTCTCGGAAGGGGCCAGAGAAGGAGTGGCAGGGTGACGAAGAATCAGCGGCTGGCGGCGTGGGTCGAGCGGATGGCGGCGCTCTGCAAGCCGGAGCGCATCCACTGGTGCGACGGCTCGCAGGTCGAGTTCGAGGAGATGTTCCGGCTGATGCTCGCGAGCGGCACGGCCGAGCGCCTCGAGCCGAAGAAGCGCCCCAACAGCTACCTCGTGCGCTCCGACCCGGCGGACGTCGCGCGCGTCGAAGACCGCACGTTCATCTGCTCGGCGAAGCGCGATGACGCCGGTCCGAGCAACAACTGGCGCGACCCCGAGGAGATGCGCGGCACGCTGCGCGGATTGTTCTCGGGCTGCATGCGCGGCCGCACGATGTACGTCGTGCCGTTCTCGATGGGGCCGCTCGGCTCGCACATCGCGCACATCGGCGTCGAGCTCACCGACTCGCCGTACGTGGTCGCGGCGATGCGCACGATGACGCGAATGGGCGCGGGCGCGCTCGAAGTGCTGGGCGACGGCCCGTTCGTGCCCTGCGTACACTCGGTCGGCGCGCCACTCGAGCCCGGCCAGCGCGACGTGCCGTGGCCGTGCAACGCCGACAACAAGTACATCGTGCACTTCCCCGAGACGCGCGAGATCTGGTCGTTCGGCTCGGGCTACGGCGGGAACGCCTTGCTCGGCAAGAAGTGCTTCGCGCTGCGCATCGCCTCCGTGATGGCGCGCGACGAGGGCTGGCTCGCCGAGCACATGCTGATCCTGAAGCTCACCTCGCCCGCGGGCCGCGCGCGCTACGTCTGCGCCGCATTCCCGAGCGCCTGCGGCAAGACCAACTTGGCCATGCTGCGGCCGAGCGTGCCCGGCTGGAAGGTCGAGTGCATCGGCGACGACATCGCCTGGATGAAGTTCGGCGCCGATGGCCGGCTCTACGCGATCAACCCCGAGGCGGGCTTCTTCGGCGTGGCACCGTTCACGAACATGAAGTCGAATCCGAACGCCATGCTCACGCTGACGCACAACTGTGTCTTCACGAACTGCGCGAAGACGGGCGACGGCGACGTCTGGTGGGAGGACATGACCGAGGAGCCGCCCGCGGACATCACCGATTGGCGCGGCCAGCCGTGGACGCCGGCGAGCAAGACGCCCGCCGCGCATCCGAACGCGCGCTTCACCGTGCCGGCCACGCAGTGCCCGGTGATCGCGCCGGAGTGGCAGGATCCGGCGGGCGTGCCGATCAGCGCGATCCTCTTCGGTGGTCGACGCGCGACGGTCGTGCCGCTCGTGAACGAGGCGCACAACTGGCAACAGGGCACGTTCTTCGGCTCGATCATCGGCAGTGAGAAGACGGCGGCGGCTGCGGGTACGATCGGCGAGCTGCGCCGCGATCCGATGGCCATGCTGCCCTTCTGTGGCTACAACATGGCCGACTACTGGGCGCACTGGCTGGCGGTCGGGCGCCGCACCGGAGCGAAGCTGCCCAAGATCTTCTGGGTGAACTGGTTCCGGAAGGGACCCAACGGCGAGTTCCTCTGGCCGGGCTACGGCGAGAACAGCCGCGTGCTCAAGTGGATCTTCGAGCGCCTCGAGGGGGAGGCCAAGGGTGTCGAGACGCCGATCGGCATCCTGCCGTCGGAGGCCGAGCTCGACACGAACGGCCTCGACATCGATCCCGAGGACCTGGCGGTGTTGCTCGGCGCGGACGTGAAGAACTGGCTCGCCGAGGTGCCGCTGATCCGCGAGTACTACGCGCAGTACGGCAGCAAGCTGCCCGCCGAGCTCGCGCAGGAGCTCGACGCGCTCGAGCAGAGGTTGCTCGCGGCGAAGCGCTGACGCCGATGACCGCGCCGATCGCCGTCCAGCTCTACAGCCTGCGCGAGGCCGCCGCGCGCGACTTTCCCGCGGTGATCGAGCGGCTCGGTCGGATCGGCTTCGCGGGCGTCGAGCTCGCGGGTCTCCACGGCATGGCGCCGGCCGGGTTGCGCCGCCGGCTGGCGGACGCGGGCCTCGAGATCGCCGCCGCGCACGTTTCGGCGCCGATCGGCGACGCGCGTGAACGCGTGCTCGACGAGCAGGAGGCGCTGGGCACAAAGACGCTGGTCGTGCCGTTCATGCCGCCGGATCGCTTCAAGACGCTCGACGCGATCCGCGCTGTTGCCGACGAGGTCAACGAAGCGTTCGCCAATGCGCGCGCACGCGGCATGGCGCTTGGCTACCACAACCACTGGTGGGAGTTCGAGACCCGGCACGGCGGCGTCGCCGCGCACGAGCTGCTCATGGCGCAGCTCGACCGCGAGATCTTCGCCGAGATCGACACGTACTGGGCGCGCGTGGGCGGGCGCGATCCGGCGCAGGTCATCGCCGAGCTCGGGCCGCGCGCGCGGCTGCTGCATCTGAAGGACGGCCCCGCGGACGGCCCCAAGTCGCCTATGACGGCGGTCGGCGACGGTGTGCTCGACTTCGCCGCGATCACGTCGGCCAGTGACTCCGTGCACTGGCACATCGTCGAGCTCGACGCCTGTGCGACGGACATGTTCGAGGCGATCGAGAAGAGCTACCGCTTCCTCGTCGGCCGCGGCTTCTCGCGGGGACGCCGCGCGCGAGCCACGCGCGCGACATGAGTACCACCCCTACGGGGATCGGCATCGTCGGCTGCGGCGTGATCAGCGAGGCCTACGCCGCGAAGCTCGCGTCGATTCCGGATGTCGCCGTCGTCGCGTGCGCGGATCTCGTTCCCGAGCGCGCGCAGGAGCTTGCCCGCAAGCACGGCATTCCGCTCGCGCTCGAGCCCGAGAAGCTGCTCCGCCATCCCGACGTCGAGATCGTGCTGAACCTGACGATTCCCGCGGTGCACGCGCAGGTTGCCACGGCCGCGCTCGAGGCCGGCAAGTCCGTCTACGGCGAGAAGCCGCTCGCGCTCGGCTTCGACGACGGCGTGCGGCTGCTCGAGCGGGCAGCACGCGCGGGCCTGCGGATCGGCTGCGCGCCCGACACGTTTCTCGGCGCGGGCATCCAGACCTGCCGGAAGCTCATCGACGACGGCGCGATCGGCGAGCCGGTGGCGGCGAACGCCTTCTTCCTGTCGCCGGGACCGGAGCGCTGGCACCCGCGCCCGCAGATCTTCTACCAGCGCGGCGCGGGGCCGCTCTTCGATCTGGGCCCCTACTACCTGACGGCGCTCGTCGCACTGCTCGGGCCTGCGCGCCGCGTCACGAGCTCGGCGCGCATCACGCACGCGCGCCGCGAGATCACGAGTCAGCCGCTGGCCGGGACGATGCTGGACGTCGAGGTTCCCACGCACGTGGCGAGCGTGATCGACTTCCGCGCCGGGCCGGTCGCGACGCTCGTCACGAGCTTCGACGTGCAGGCGGCGCGCGCGCGCAACATCGAGATCTACGGCACGGAGGGCACGCTCGCGGTGCCCGACCCGAACACCTTCGGCGGGCCCGTGCAGCTCCGTCGCCGCGGCGACACGGAATGGAGCGACGTTGCCCTGAGCCACGCGAACGCGGCTCAAAGTCGCGGCATTGGCCTGGTCGAAATGGTGCGCGCGCTGCGCGCCGGCCGAAAGCACCGCGCGTCCGGTGAGCTCGCCTGCCACGTGCTCGAGCTGATGGAGAAGATCATCACGGCTTCCCGGACCGGCCGACACCGAGCGGTGGAGACACGCTGTGAGCGCCCGGCCGCCCTCGCGGCGGGCCTGCCGGACGACGTCTTCGAGCTGGACCCGTCCCCGGCGTCGACAAGAGAGGGAGCACCGACTTGAGCTTGCGCTACGGGATCGTCGGCGGCGGATTCCTGCCCGGCTTCATGCTGCGTGCGCTCACGCAGGTGCGCGGCGTGGAGGTCGCGGGTCTCGTCTCGCGCCGGCCGCCCGAGGGGCTGGCCCGCTACGCGCGCGAGCACGGTCTCGGCCCGGCGCGCGTGTTCGCGTCGATCGGGGAGATGGTGCCGCACGTCGACGTGGTCGCGTTCTTCGGGCCGAACTTCACGCGCGTCGAAGCGCTCGAGGAGGTCGCCGGCGCGGTGCGCGCCGGCGCGCGCTTGAGGGGATTGATCTGCGAGAAGCCGCTCGCCCGCAATCTGGGCGAGGCGCGGCGCGTGCTCGAGCTCGCGCGCGAGATCGGCGCGCCGACCGCGTACTTCGAAAATCAGATCCACATGAAGAGCGTGTCGGCGGCACTCGCGCAGCTCGCGCCGGTCATGCGCGCGCGCGGCCCGCTTCTGCTCGCGCGCGCGGCGGAGGAACACGGCGGCCCGCACGGCGCGTGGTTCTGGGACCCGCGGCTTCAGGGCGGGGGAGTCCTCTCCGACATGGGCTGTCACTCGATCGCGCTGGCGTGGCACGCGCTGACGCCTCCCGGTAAGCCGCCGCGCTTCCTCGAGCCCGTGTCGGTGCTCGCCGACCTGGCGCTCTTGAAATGGGGTCAAGCTCCTCACCGAGCCGCGCTGCTCGCGCGTCACGGCGTCGACTACGCAAAGACCCCCGCCGAAGACTTCGCGACCGGCCTCGTCACGTTCCGCAATCCCGAGACCGGCCAGCGCGTGAAGGGCCAGTTCACCGTCTCGTGGATGTACGACAAGCAGGGGCTGCGGCTGCTTCTCGACGGGGTCGGCCCGGGCTACGCGCTCGAGTCGAATTCGCTGCGCTCCCCGCTCGAGATCTTCGTGTCCGATGCCGCGGCCGCCGCGGTCGGCGACGCGGAGGTCGCGCTCGAGAAGGCGCAGGCCACGCGCGGTCTGCTCGCCGTACAGCCGAACGAGCCCGACCTCTACGGCTACACCGACGAGAACGACGACGCGATCGGCGCCTTCGGCGCCGGCCGCAGCGCGAAGCTCGACTTCGAGTACGGCGTCGAGATCGTGCGGCTCGTGATGGCCGCATATCTCTCGGCCGAGCGGAGAGCCGTCGTGGATCTCACGGACGCGAACACGCGCGACGAGCTCGAGCGCTACGTGCCGCTGATCCAACAGGGCAAGGGCGGTCCGCTGCTCGGGACGTGACTCGAAGGCGACGTCGATGACCGCGAGTTGGCGCGATTCCGGCCTCTTTGTCCCTTCGGCCAGCGGCCAGCCCCCTGAGCTGCTCGACAGCGAAGGGGAACAAATGCTGGGAAACGCAGCGCGAATCCTGCGCACGCGGGGCGAAACCGTCCGAGCCGGCCGACTCGTCGTCGGCGCGATCCTCCTGGCGTCCCTCGGCGCTGTGAGCGCCTGCGGCGGACCGGAGCACAGCGTCGCGCAACCGGCCGTCGTGCCCGACTCGGAGCAGGCCGCGACGATCGCCGCGCTCGAGCCGCCGAGGCGGCGCCGGCCCGAGGTCGCGGTGCTCACGGAGGCCGAGGTTCCGACGTGATCGGGGTAGCCACGGAAGCGGGCCGACTCACACTCATGCCCGCGCTCACGCTCGAGGTGACGGACACCACCGCTGACTTCGACGCGCGGTTCCCCGACGGGGCGGACTATGTGTGGGTTCTCAGGAGGTTGTTCAGGGTCATGAGCATCTCCGGAGGCAAGTGAGCGGAGCGAGATCGCGCTCGCCGTCACCGCGGACGCCTACTCACGGACCGATCGCTCGCGGGCGCTCAGCGTCGCCGCCAGCAAGGCCCCACTCAAGACCCGACGCGGCCTCACGCTGCTGCCTGATCTGGCGGCGCCAGCCAGCGACGGCGTGGTGATGCTTCCCCCGATCCGCAGCGAGCAGCCCACCTCGGCGCTGGACAGCGCGCTCACCGACATCGGCCAACGCTACGGTCCGGCGACCTCCGACTGGGTCGCCCGGCTGGTCGAATACCCCGGCCACATCCAGCAGTGATGCGCTCAAGCGCGTAATTGCGCGACCAGCAGCCGCCGCGAGAATCCCATCGTGCCGCCGGCGAGTGGCGCGAGTGGCGCGGCGGCGCGCAGCGCCGGGAAGCGCCCGAGCAGGGTCTGCAGCGCGACGCGCGCTTCGAGGCGCGCGAGATTCGCCCCGAGGCAGAAGTGCGGACCCCAGCCGAAGCCGAGGTGCGGATTCGGGTCGCGCGCCAGATCGAGCTCGGCGGGCGCTGCGAACACGGTCTCGTCGTGATTCGCGGCGGCGATCGACAGGAAGACCGTGTCCTTCGGCGCGAGCTCGCAGCCGCCGCGCGTGTGCGCGACCGAGACCTTGCGCGCCATCGTGCGCGCGGGGCCGACCACGCGCATGAACTCATCGATCGCGGTGTCCCACGTCTCGGGCTGTCTGCGCAGCGCCTGCGCGAGCTCCGGCCGCTCGAGCAGGATGCCGAGCGCATTGTCGATCAGGTTCGTGGTCGTCTCGTGTCCGCCGAAGAGCAAGAGCGTACATGCGCCCACGAGCTCGAGCGTGCTGAGCTCGCCCGCGTCGCTGTGCACGAGCGCCGAGAGCAGATTTCCCGACGGCGTCGCCCGCTCGCGCTCGATCAGGCGCGTGAAGAACGCGACGAATTCCCGTGTGGCGCGCACGAGCGGCTCTTCGACGACCGCGCCGGGCGCGAGCGAGAAGACGATCGCGGCGAGGTCGTCGGACCAGTTCTGGAAGCGCGCGCGATCCTCGGGATCGGCGCCGAGCATCGCTGCGATCACGAGCGCCGGAATCGGCCGCGCGAACGCCTCGTAGAGCTCGACGCGGTTGCCGTCGAACGCGGAGATCGTGCGCTCGACGGTTTCGCGCACGTCCTTCTCGAGCGCGGCGACCGCGCGCGGCGTGAAGGCGGCGCGCACCGGATCGCGCAAGCGCTGGTGCGCCGGGTCGTCGCGGAAGTTCATCCAGCCGGAGAGCAGCTCCGCGACGATGCCGAACGCGGGCGAGTGCTTGGCCGCGGCGCGGCCGAAGACCTCCGTCCGGTCCGCCGAGAGCGTCGCGACGTCACGGAAGCCCGCCTCGGTCTCGGCATGCGAGAGCACGACCCAGGCGCGGTGCACGTCGCTCCACTGCACCGCGCCCGCGCGCTCGCGCGCGGCCCGAAAGTGCCCGGCGGGGTCGCGGATCGATTCGCTCGAGCCCAGGTCGACGTGCATCGTGTTCCTCAGTGCGCCGAGATCGGCATCATGTTGACGATCGCATCGCCTTCGAGAAGAACCCACGCGGGCGCGACGTCGTAGCCCTTCGCCTCGCGATAGCGCTCGAACGCGGGGTTGACGCGCAGGTACGAGACCAGAAACGAAAGCGGCATGCGCCACGGGAAGTCCGCCACGATCCCGGGCTGCGCGGCCAGCTCGCGCACGCGAATGCCGGCGACTCGAGCGAGCTTCTCGACATCCGCGCCCACGGCAACACCGATCTGTGCCGAGCCATCGGGTGCATACACGCCGAGTGGCCTGAGCTCGCCGACGCCCGCTGCCCCGAGCTCCGCCATGAGCTCCGCGGTGACCCGGCCGACGTCCCCCGGCGTCGCCGCTTGCAGATCGCGGTAAGCGAACACGTACGGCCCGATCGACCCCTCCTCGATCACGATCTTCGAGAAGGCGCCGAGCCAGGCCAGAAACGCCGCGCAGGCGAGCCCGAGGGCGAGCAGCGCGAGCGCGGCGTAGCGCATCTCACGACGCCGCCGTGAATCGCACGGGCATCGACTTGATGCCGTTGATGAAGTTCGAGCGCAGGCGCGAGACGGGTCCGGCGAGCTCGAGATCCGGAATGCGGCGGAAGAGCTCCTCGAACATGATGCGCATCTCGAGCTTGGCCAGGCTCGCACCCAGGCAATAGTGCACGCCGATGCCGAAGCCGACGTGTGGATTCGGATCGCGCGAGACGTCGAAGCGGTCGGGCTCGGCGAACGCGCGCGGATCGCGATTCGCGGACCCGTAGTACATCACCACCTTGTCGTTCTCGCGGATCTTCTGGCCGCCGAGCTCGAGGTCGCGCGTGGCCGTGCGCCGGAACTGCATCACGGGCGTCACCCAGCGCACGATCTCGTCGACCGCAGTCTCGAGCAGCTCTGGCCGCGCGATCAGCAACGCGCGCTCGGCGGGGTGCTCGCAGAGCGCCTGCATGCCGCCCGAAATCGCGTTTCGCGTGGTCTCGTTGCCGGCGATCACGAGCAGGAAGAAGAACATGTTGAAGTCCAGGCCGCCGAGCTTCTCGCCGTCGACGTCGGCGTGCACGAGCGTCGAGACGATGTCGTCCTTCGGGTCCGCGCGGCGCTGATCGCCGAGCCATGCGCCGTACTGGAAGAGCTCCATCACCGCGACCTGTGCGTCGACCGGGTTGCCGTAGTCGGGGTCGTCCGCGCCGATCAGGCGGTTGCTCCAGGCAAAGAGCTTCCAGCGGTCCTCGCGCGGCACCCCGAGCAGCTCCGCGATCACGAGCAGCGGAAGCTCGGCGGCGACGGCGGTGACGAAGTCGCACTCGCCCTTGGGGGCGACCTTGTCCACGATCGCGCGCGCGAGCTCGCGCAATTGCGGCTCCATCCGGCCGATCATGCGCGGCGTGAAGCCGCGATTCACCAGGTTGCGCAGCTTCGAATGGCGCGGCGGATCCATGTGGATCAGCTGCTGCCGGATCATCGCAAGCTCCATCTCCGGCATGTCCCCGATCACGGCGCTGCCCCGCTCGGAGGAGAAGAGCGCGTGATTCTTCGAGACGTGGACCACGTCGGCGTGGCGCGTGACGGCCCAGAAGCCGCGCTGATCGAGCTCGAACCGCCCGGGCAGGAGCTCTCGACCCGGCCGTCCGTCGTGCCAGTGCACGGGCGAGTGCTCGCGCAGCCAACCGAAGTACGGGTGCGGGACGCCCGCTTCGAAGGTCGCGGGGTCGAAAAGGTCGGCGTTGGCTGCGGGCATCGGGCCTCTCCTCCGGCCGAGTGTAACCAGAAGGGGGCCTCCGTGTACCTAAGAGTCGAGACCCCAACCCCGCCCGTGCGCAGTCGACCTCCCTCCAAAAAAGCTGGCTGCGCCGGGCACCCCACCCTGACCCTCAGGCCTCCTCGCGGGCGAACCCCGTGAGGAGCCTGAGGGTCCAGAGAACGCGTCTCACGAGCTCTAGCGACACCGGATCGTGACGGCGATCGCCTCGTGGTCGGAGAGCGCCGCGCCGGTCGCGGGATCGACGGCGGGGATCACCTCGGGCTCGGAGACCTCGAGGCCGCGGGCAAAGAACCAATCGAGCGCGAGCGTGCCGCGTGCCGATCCGTCTGCGCTCGTGCGTCGCTGCGTGGAGACGCCGACCGCATTGCAGCTGCGCCAGTCGTAGCCGCGCCGCTCGGCGAGCGCGAAGAGCGGCTCGTGCGCGATCGGCTCGCGCAGGCGTTTCGGGTCGGCGGCGAGCGCGCGCTTCAACAGCTCTCGATCGGCGAGCTCTGCGCGCCCGAGCGAGTGCGTATTCACGTCGCCCCCCACCAGCGCGGGTGCGCCCGGCGCGAACCGCTCGAGCGCGTCGAAGACGGCTTCGAGCTGCGCTGCGCGCTCGTTCGGGTCGGCCTGATTCTCGAGGTGGACCGACGCGAAGGCGACCTCGCGTCCGCCGAGCGGGATACGACCCAGCACGGCGATCCGCCCGCCGATTCGGCGTTCTCCCAGCGCGCCGTCGAACCAGCGGCCGCTGCGCTCGACCCGGAGAAGCGAGTGTCCAGCGAGCGGGCGCGGCCCGACGATCGCTCCGCCGTGGTAGCCGACTGCGTTCTCGGCGCCGGCGTGGGCCGCGCGCTCGCGCGGGTCACCGAGCCCGAGCTCGAGAAATTCGACGCCGAATGCGTAGCCGCAGCCGAGGCGCGAAGCGAGCTCGCGCGCGGTGTGCCTCTGTCCCGAGCGCGCCATGCCGTGATCGAGCTCGGAGAGCAGGAACGCCTCGCCCCTGGATTGCTCGAGCAGCGCGGCGGCGGCGCCGATGTCGGGGCAGCGCTGCGCGTTCCAAGCCACGACGCGCAAGCGTTCCGCGCCCGCGACGTCGCCGCTCGGCGGCGGCACGACCTCGAGCGCGGCATCGAAGCCGAGCTCGCGGAGCAGGTGCGCGTGAACGCTCGCTTCGGTCGGCAGCGCCAGGATCTCGCTCCGCCGCGCGCGGGTCACTTCCGGTATGCTCGACATCATGGAAAGCATCAAGCGAGATATTCCCAACGGCAAGATCGAGGGTTCCTGCGACGCGCGCTTCATGGCGGTGGCGGACGAGTTCGAGAAGGGCTTCCGCGAGCGCGATGAGATCGGCGCTTCGGTCTGCATCACCCACGAGGGCCGCACGGTGGTGGATCTCTGGGGCGGACTCGCGCGCCCGGCCGAGGGCGTCCCCTGGGAGCGCGACACCGTCTCGATCGTCTTCTCGTGCACGAAGGGCGCGACGGCGCTCTGCGCGCATGTGCTCGCCTCGCGCGGCAAGCTCGACATCGACGCCCCCGTCGCCACGTACTGGCCCGAGTTCGCGCGCAAGGGGAAGGAAGGCGCGACGGTCAGGATGATGCTCGACCACTCCGTCGGCCTGCCGGCGTTCAAGACCCCGCTGCGCGCCGGCGGCTGCACCGACTGGGACTACATGGTCGAGATGCTCGCCGACGAGGAGCCGTTCTGGAGTCCAGGCACGCGCAACGGCTATCACTTGATCAACTTCGGCTGGACCGTGGGCGAGCTCGTCCGCCGCACGTCGGGCAAGTCACTCGGCGCCTTCTTCCGCGACGAGATCGCGAAACCGCTCGGTGTCGACTTCTGGATCGGCGCGCCCGAGGAGATCGAGCCGCGCGTCGCGCCGGTGCTGATGCACGTACCCAAGCCCGGTGAGCCGCTGGGCGAGTTCATGCTGAAGATCATGACGGACCCGCGCTCGATTCAAGGCCTGGCGCTCTTCAACGGCGGCGGCTTCGATCCCAATAGCCGCGCGTGTCATGCGGCCGAGATCGGCGGCGCCGGCGGCATCTCCAACGCGCGCGGCCTCGCCGGCATCTACGCGCCCTTCGCGTGCGGCGGCGAGCTCGGCGGCGTGCGTCTGGTCGACGCGAAGCAACTCGCGCGCATGGGCGAGGTATCGGTCGCCACAAACGTTGACGCGACGCTGCTGATCCCCACGCGCTTCGCGCTCGGCTTCATGAAGTCGATGGACAACCGGCGCCGGCCGCGCGGCGATCGCGACTCGGCGATCCTCTCGTCCGCGGCGTTCGGCCACGTCGGCGCCGGTGGCAGCATTGGCTTCGCGGATCCCGACGCCGGCATGTCCTTCGGCTACTCGATGAACCGGATGGGCGCGGGCCTGATGCTGAACGAGCGCGGCCAGTCGCTCGTCGACGCTGCGTACCGCGCGCTTCACTTCACGTCGAACGAGAGCGGAGTCTGGTCGCGAAACTGAGAGGGCTGCAATCGAGGAGACCTGCGTGAG
>Ga0184615_10001209_pt1 | contig 14115 bp, 10 predicted proteins | sample PLM4_65_coex_FD_133134 | JGI IMG/M metagenome (GOLD analysis project Ga0184615, IMG submission 133134) | Groundwater sediment microbial communities from an aquifer in East River, Colorado, USA - PLM4_65_coex | ecosystem: Environmental > Terrestrial > Soil > Riparian zone | place: USA: East... | reverse complement strand
GTAGCCTCGGGTCTCGGGGCCTCCGCGCCTCGCCCTGCTGCCAGGACGCTGACACGTCGCCAAGAGGCGTCCCGACACGGAGAGCGTTCCCCGCAGCCCTCGTGAGCGCAGCGGAACCGGAACTCGATGGCGCGGGCGTCGGGCGGGATGGGAGCGAGGTTCAGCCGGTGGCGGCCGAGGCCACCGAGTGCACCGGTAACCCGAAACAAGGGTGACTGTTGCGGGATCCCGTCGTCGTATCGCCACTCGAGCGAGCCTGGGCAATTCGTCACAACGACGAGATCGTCACCTTGCTGGATCTCGTGGACCGGCGCGACGTGGGACCAGGTCAGCGTGTGCGGCACCAGGTGCCGCTCCAGCTCCGAGGGTGGCGCCCGCCCACTGGCTCGGTATGCGGCCAAGAGGTGGCAGCGGAAAAGGTCATCGAACTCCTGGTCCCGCCCCGAGTCCTGATCCCGCCCCAGCCACCAGAACCAGTCGCTCCCTTCGGCTGCGTAGAGGGCCCTGATGGCCGGTTCGCCTGGAGCGGCTTCTTCCGCCGACACGGGAATCTCCTCCCGCGCACGGGCAAGGAGCACCCACGCCGCGTTCTCCTCGGGCTCACCGATCCAAGTCCCCAAGTCCACGCCTGGCTGCGATCCGGGCTCGTCGATCCACGAGCCTGTGGCGAGCGGTTGGAGGTGCTCGAGATCCGATGGCGGATGGGCTGGTACACCGCGCTGCGGATTCCCGTCCCGGAACTCGCTGAAGGTGACCGTAACCAGCGCCGGATCGTCCGCCAGCCGCTGGTACAGCATCTGGAGGAAGGCCCGGCCGTCCTGGCGGTAGGCACCCCACGGGTTCTCCCCGTCCAGGGCGATCGTTGCCACGTGGCCGGCGGGTGATTCCAGGGGCTTCGCGATCCGCTCCTTGATCTGGACGACGAACTGGTCCGCAGCCGTCCGCTCCTCGACGCGGTGATACTCGAAGCCGATCCGGTCCGACAGCCAGGGATCGCGAAAGAAGCCGACGATGGCGTTCGCCCCCTCGCCCACCCGATACGGCCGGCTCGCCACGTCCGGCTGATCCACTCGATACCCCCACACCCCCGAACGGGCGAGAACCCCGACATCGCTCGCGAACCACCGCAACCCCTGCCGTGCCAGCAGGGTGGCGGCCTCCTGGCTCACGGCGCCCTCGGCCGGCCAGACTCCGCGCGGTGCTCGGCCGAACACCTCCGCGTGTCGCGCGAGAGCCAGACGGACCTGTGCCTCGGCATCCTCCGGGTGGGCGAACCGGGCGGGCAACCGCACCTGCGCAAGCTCGGTGGCGGCCGAGTCGCTGTCGATGAGGAGGGGAAGGATGGGGTGGTAGTATGGTGTGGTGGAGAGCTCCACCTGTCCCCGCTCCTCCAGCAACCGGAGCAGCGGCACGATCGCGCGCAACACCTTCGCTTGGTCCGCGAGGAGTGCCGCGACATCACGCTGAGAGAAACCCCGTTCCTTCGCCACCAGGCGATGCACCTCCGTGGTTTCACCCGTCACCAGCGTGACCGGTCCGTCCCGGAACGCCTGGTTGAACCAGGCGAGCGTAAACCAGACCTGGAGGTCGCGGAGGTCGCCCGCGCGGAAGGGCAGGCCCTGCAGGCGGCGGGTAAAGAGCTCGGTGTAGCGCCGGTGCGGGAAGATCTGCCCGTGCCAGTCGGCCTCAAAGAATGTGCCGAGCAGTGATTCTCGGTCGCGAGCCGAAAGCCGTCCTGCGGAGGTCTGCGTGAGAACGAGTGCCTCGTCCCACGCCCGCCCCTCCGCGTAGTCGAGCAGCTGGTCGAGGAGTACCGGGGTGACGTTGATCGTCACGTGCACCTCGGGATGCTCCAGCAGCAGCGCGGGCATGGCGTAATAGTCGCGGAGCGCGTGCAGCCGCACCCACGGCATCCGGTGACGGCCATACGGCTCGCCCGTTGAGTCGTCCCGGTACAGCGGCTGGTGGAAGTGCCAGAGCAGCGCGACGGGAAGCCTCTGGCCAACTCTGAAGGTCGCCTCCGGGCCCGCGACCGTCTGGTCGCCCACCCGGCCATGGATGGCGTAGTGGATCTGCTCGTTGGCTCGGAAGGGCCCGATGGTTGCGCGCCAGTAGCTGTTCGGTCCCGTATTGTGCTGCCACTCCGCGGAGAGGACGGCGTGGTATGCGTCCGCCCCTGGTCGGGTCACCGTGAGCTCCACGGCAATCTCCTGCCCGGGCTCGACCGGCCAGGTGCCGATCACCAGCTCGATCGGCTCCCCCGGTCGCAGGCCCTGAGGCCGCGGCGCGTCGGGAGTGCCATGCCAGACCTGCATGGGTGCTTCCCCTAGGTAGCCGTCTGCCTGGTCTCAAAGGTGAACGCCATCCCAACATGATCATCGCCTGGATGGCGCCAGCCCGGCCCCATCATGCTCGAGACCTGGCCGCCATGCATGCCGCCCATCATCTGACCGGTGACCGGTTGCCCGCCCATCTGCCGCCCGTGCTCCTCCGTCTCAACCGGGCGACCACTCCCATCCATCATCCCGGATCCCAGGTGGATGGTGTAGCTGGTGCCGGGCTGGAGCGGCACGCCTGGAGTGCAGGTCAGCGTGGTCCGGTCGGCCGACCAGGCGCAGTTCATCTGCACTATTGGTCCACCGATGTCACCCTGGTGAAGATCCACGTACTGCTCCGTACCAGTCCCCATCGGCCCGCTGAAGCGCACCGTGATCGGGCCCGCGAGGTCGACACCTGTCGCCCCCGCGGACGGGATGACGGCTTCGAGAGTCGTGTCACTGCCAGGCGCAGTCGTACCGTTGTCGCTACACGCAGCCAACCCTAACGCCGGTCCGGCCACAGCGAGGGCAATCGTCAGCAGTCGCATCAGTTCCTCACTCCTGAGTCTCCGGCTGCGGCGTGGAGTCCATGGGGGCTCCGCTCTCCTCAGCGCGGTGCTTGCCTTCACAGCATCGGTGGATGCCGGTCAATCTAGGAAGCGGGTCTGAAGGGGGGCTGAGAGCGGGGTTAAGAGGCCTTTAGCTCGACAGTTCTTCCGGACGATCTCAACGGCTGGACAGGACAGGCGCTACGACTCGCGCGCGCTCTGGGGAACCGCGTCCAGCGGCCTCACGGGACTCCTCCGGCCGATGGCGTGGGTGGCGCGACTCGAACCCGACGGCGGAGCCGAGGGATGAACCCGGGCACTTCGGCCGAGTATCGCGTGTACGCCTCCCCAAACGTGGCAAGCAATTGACGCTCCTCCTGATGGGCGAGCCGGACGTACATGGTGACCAGCACTGGGAACATGAGCAGTGTGAGAATCGTGGGCCACTGGAGCACGAAGCCGAACATGATGAGCATGAACCCGACGTACTGCGGATGGCGTATCCTGCCGTACGGCCCCGACGTGGCGAGCTGGCCAGCCCGCTGTGCCTCGCGGAGGACCGGCCACGCAGCGGCCAACAGGACAAAGCCCCCAGCGAGGAAGAGGTTGCTCAGGAGGTGCAGCGGATTGAGATGCGGGTCACCTTGCCACCCGAGCAGCGTGTTCCAGAGGTGCCCTGCGTCGTGGGACAAGGGATCCAACGCTGGATAGCGCTGGCCCAACCACCCCGCGAGCAGGTAGAGCGTGAGCGGGAATCCGTACATCTCCGTGAACAACGCGACGAGGAACCCGGCGAACGCGCCGAACGATCGCCAGTCCCGTGCCGAGCGGAACTGGTAGAAGCTCGCAGCGAACAGAATGAACACGGCGGCATTCGCCACGACCAGCCACCAGAGGCCGAACGCTGGTGCCTCGCCTGTCATGGCGCCTCTCCTCGCGACCGACGCGGCAAGCCATCGTGGTGTCCTCCATGACCACCGTGTCGTCCGTGAGAAAACAGGTGCAGCAGGGGGCAGGCCAGGAGGAGCACATAGGGCAACAACCCAAACAGGTGCGCCCGATGCTCGGTCGCCAGGAAGAATGCGGCAATGACCCCGAACGCAGCAAAGACCCAGGCGGTGCGAACGCGAGACACCGGGCGCATCAGACCTCCCCCGCAGCCCGGCTCCGACCGGGTAGGAGATTGTAGATCGCTGTGAAGAGCCAAGCGCCACCTGCGCCGTAGATGAACGCCTCGGCAAAGCCGAGCAGGATGCCGCGCGTCGAAGCCCCGTCGAAGCCGATCAGGAAGCTTCCCCAGAACGCGTACATCCCGGCTCCGGGCGCATAGCCGAGCAGCATGAGAACCGCGATGCAGGCACTGTAGACGAGGAGCAGCCAGATCCCCCCGGCCAGCGCCGTCCGTGCTCCTTCCAGTTGGGACCCGGCCGGGCGTCCTGCGGTTCGGCGATCTGCCATCCCTTCGCTGGGGCGGAACCCCGCTGCCCGCACGGCGGATCTGAGGCGGAAGGGATCAGTGATACCCGGGTCGTACTCGATGTAGGCTGTGTCGTTGACGGGATTCAGGTAGACCGAAGCGACGCCCGGCGTTTCGCGAAGCACGTGCTCGATCGTCTGCGCTTCGCCGGCGGCGCATCCAAGTCCGGCCAAAGGGAGCGTGAGCCGGGTGGAGTCCATTGCCTGTCCTCTCTTGGACCGAGGTTCCTCGCTCGCGGGAGTACCGGCAGCTATGGGCCAATCTAGGAGCAGGCGTTAAAGCGGAGCTGAGGGAGAGGTTAAGAAAGTTTGAGGGGTGCTGCGCCCCAGGCCATCTCAAAGGCCCTTAACGATTGCTTCAGGGGGGGTTCAGTCCAAGCGGGTTACCTTCTCAGCGGCCGATCGACTGGTGTGTCTTCCGGCGTTACCGCCAGCCAAGGTCGGCACGGCGCTCGAGGAGCGGGGATAGGTGATGCGCCCATCGTGGGATGTTGCAGTAGTAGGGGCCGGGCCTGCTGGCAGCAGAGCTGCCGAGCTTCTGGCGCGCCGGGGCGCGGCAGTTCTGCTGCTGGACCCGAGGGCCCCGTGGGAGCAGCCGTGCGGCGGTGGGCTCACGGCTGCGGCGCTTCGGCACACGCCTGAGCTGGAGCCGGTCCAGGACGAGAGGTGAGCACCATGACGACGCACGGACAATCGGTCCAGACGAGCGCACCCTCCGCCCAGGCCGCCGCTACCGAGTCGCAACGCCCCGACCTCCAGCGAGTTGAGCTCTCCATCGCAGCGCTGCCTGATGGGGCCGCGGCGGCCGCGCTCTCCGCGCGGCTCCGGGAACTGACCGGTGTGGTCGCGAACAACGTCAATCCCGTCACCGAACGGGCGGTGGTGCTGTTCGACCCCGCAGTGATCAGTGTAGACCGTATCATCCACGCCCTCGAGCGGGATGGGCTCGAAGTCGGTCACACGATAGCGCGGTGGCATCTACGCGTGGAGGGCCTCAAGTGCGCCAGTTGCGTCCGACGGATCGAGGAGGCAGTTGGGCGCGTGCCGGGCGTCCGAGCCGCGACCGTGAATCTCGCGGCGGAATCCCTCACGGTCGAATACCTGCCGCGCCAAGTCGACTTCGATGGGATCCGGGAAGCAGTGGTCGCGCAAGGATGTGACCTCGCCTCGGCCCCGAGCCCGCCGCCGCTCGCGGAAGCGGAGGTCGCGGAAGAGCCGACGGAGAGCGAGTTTCGCTCCCTGATGCGCAAGTTCTGGTTCGCCGCGGCGATCGCGGTACCTACCCTGGCCCTCTCGTATCCGGCCCTCGTCGGCCTGGACCGATGGCTTCCGCCGGGAAGCCTCGCCCGGAGGCTGACGTGGGGGGCGCTGGGCCTGCTCACACTTCCTGTCCTCGCGTATTCCGGGGCGCACTTCTACAGAGGGATGTGGGCCGCACTGCGACACCGCGCCGCGGACATGAACACCTTGATCGCGGTGGGGATCACAGCGGCGTGGGTCTACTCCACCGTGGCGGTGGCGGTCCCCTCCATGTTCCCCAGACCGGAGTTGGCGGAGGTCTTCTACGACGTCAGCGCCGTGGTCGTCGCGCTCGTAGTGCTGGGTCAGGCCCTGGAGGTGCGCGCCCGAGGGCGGTCCTCCGAAGCCATCAAGAAACTGATCGGCCTCCAGCCGAGGACGGCACGGGTGATCCGCGACGAACGGGAGCTGGACATCCCGGTGGAAGAGGTGATCCCGGGTGACCTCGTGGTGGTGCGGCCTGGCGAGAAGATCCCCGTGGACGGAGCGATCGTCGATGGGGCCTCCGCCGTGGACGAGTCGATGGTCACCGGGGAGTCACTCCCTGTAGAAAAGCGAACCGGGGACGCCGTGATCGGTGCGACCCTGAACAAGATGGGCAGCTTCAAGTTCCGCGCAACCAAGGTCGGGAAAGACACGGTGCTCAGCCAGATCATCCGCATGGTGGAGCAGGCCCAGGGTTCCAAGGCACCGATCCAGCGCCTGGTGGATCTCGTGTCCAGCTACTTCACCCCGGCCGTCATCATCCTTGCGATTCTCGGGTTCATGGTCTGGTACACGGTCGGGCCGGCGCCAGCGGCAGTGTACGCACTCATCGTCTTCGTGACGGTGTTGATCATCGCCTGCCCCTGTGCCCTTGGGCTCGCTACACCCACGTCGCTCATGGTCGGGATCGGGAAGGGAGCCGAGAACGGCATCCTCATCCGCTCGGGAGAGGCGCTCGAGACCGCGCAGAAGCTCGACACCATCGTGCTCGACAAGACGGGCACGATCACGAAAGGCGAGCCTTCCGTGACAGATGTGATCGCCCTGGACGGTGACCAGGCGTTCGTGCTTCGCATGGCAGCGAGCGTCGAGCGCGGGTCGGAGCATCCGCTGGGCGAAGCGATCGTCGCAGGCGCGCGGGCTCGTGCCATCGAGCTGGTGGAGCCGAGCATCTTCGAGGCGCTGCCGGGCCGCGGAGTCAAGGCCACGATCGACGGCCGCGAGGTCCTGCTGGGCAATCGCCGTCTCATGGATGATCGGGCCGTCGAGCTCGGTACGCTCGGCTCTGCGGCGGATCGCCTGGCGGATGAGGGCAAGACCCCCATGTTCACCGCGGTGGACGCCAGGGTCGTTGGCATCGTGGCGGTCGCTGACACAGTCAAGGAGGACTCGGCGAAGGCGATGGCGACCCTGAAGGCAATGGGCCTCGAGGTGATCATGCTCACGGGGGACAACCGCCGCACCGCTACCGCCATCGGACGCGCCGTCGGGGTGGATCGCGTCCTCGCCGAGGTCCTGCCCGAGGCGAAGGCGGAGCAGATTCGTGCCCTGCAGGCGGAAGGAAAACGGGTCGCGATGGTGGGAGACGGTATCAACGACGCCCCGGCTCTCGCGCAGGCCGACATCGGGATTGCCATGGGCACCGGCACCGACGTGGCCATCGAGGCGGCTGACATCACCCTCGTCAAGGGAAGCCTGCGCGGGGTAGTGACCGCGATCCAGCTCAGCCGCGCCACCATGCGGAACATCAAGCAGAATCTGTTCGGGGCGTTCATTTACAACACACTAGGCCTCCCGGTGGCCGCGGGGGTTCTCTACCCCGCCTTCGGCGTCCTGCTTTCCCCGCTGATCGCGGCAGCCGCGATGGCCTTCAGTTCGGTGACGGTGGTAACGAATGCGAATCGCCTGCGGCGCTTCGTTCCCGAAGGGGTGTAGGCCATGACCCTCGATAAGGTACTCGTCGACCTGGCGGGCTTGGCGGCGATCGCACTGATCGTCTGGTACTTCTGGCTGTCGAAAGGGCTGCGCGTGAGGGCTCTTGCGGCGGGCGGCGTCCAGGGCGCCCTCATCGTCGTCAGGGGCGGCTACATCCCGGACACGATCGTCGTGGAGCGAGGACGGCCCGTGCGGCTCGTCTTCCGACGGGAAGAGTCAGCGGCATGTAGCGAACGGGTCCTCCTTCCAGCGTTCGCCAAGAGCGCGCTCCTGCCCCAAGGGCAGGAGGTCGCCGTGGACATCCTCCCGACAGAGCCCGGCGAGTTTCCGTTCACCTGCCCGATGGGCATGCTCAAGGGAAGACTTATCGTCGAGTGATGAGCTGCCCTCCGAAGGCTGGCGCCGAGCGTGGCGATGGTCGAGCGGACGATCCCGATTCGTCCAGTGGGTCCCGCTCCCACCTTCACCTGCCCGCGGTGCGCGTGTACCCATTCACGGCTGGTACGACGTGCCGGCGGCAGCACTCCGGTAACTCTCCCCTCAGCGTGTCCAGCGCCCGAGCCGCCTTCCCCAGGAAGTCCGGCGCCTCTTCGACGATGAATCGGCGTGGGTGGCGCTCCCAGCTGCGCAGGATCCGCTCGTCGATGGCCGCGGCCTCCGCCGCCGACTCGACCCGGAGCGGGTTGCCCTGATTGTATCCGCTCTCCGGTCGCGGCGTGCGTAGATGGATGACCGCTTCGTAGCGCCGGAGCTGCTCCTCGAGCGTGGTCGCGACCGCGGCCCAGAAGTCCTCAGGACCCGGCCAGTAGGCGGAAGCATCGACCGTCCCGCGATCGCACAGTACGATCGCGGGGTTGGCCGCGTCGGCGGTCGCCTCGAGCTCCCGCTGCGTGAAGAAGATCGCTCGCTGGGCGGGCCGGCGGAGCCCAGGGGTGTCTCCCCGAGGAAAGCCGCCACCGAACAGGATGCCCGCGGCCTCCGGAAGGATCTTGACATGCTCGCAGAATGCCTGGCGTATGAGCTCCAAGACGGCGGTTTTCCCCGCACCCGGCCCGCCGGTGAGCACGACTCGGCGTCGCTGATGAGGCTCGCTGCAGGGGCATGGGTTCATTATCGACGGCCTTCCCCCTCCGATGCTCCTGCCCAGCCCTCATCAGGAGTACGAGTCGGGTCGGCACCCCACTTCTCGAGCAGCGCGAGCACCCCCAGACCGGTGTCACGGATCTGTATGTGCCGGAGGACGTCCCAGTGCTCTCGCAGGTATGACCGGAGAAACTGGACGACATGCGGCATCGGCACGCTGGTCCAGCGCGCGGGCTTATCAGTCTGGGAGCCAGCTCCGAACGCGACCATCCGAATGCTGTGGCCTCCCGGCACCGTGACGTGTCCCTGTGAAAGGAGTCGCCGGGCGAGGTTCCGCGCGTGCTCGGGCGCACAGCACCCGAACCGGGCAAGTGCGACCTCGAGCACGACCGGGTCCCGGGTCCCTGGGTTGAAGCGGGCCGCCCCCTCCTTGACTTCGCCCACGATCATGTCGGGCCGATCCGATGGACAGTCAAGTAACCGGTCCGGCACGAACCTAGCGCCGGCCAGCGGCACGTGTCCCTGGTCCCGGACGACTTCATAGCCCGCGCCGGGGAATCTGAAGGCCAGGACATCGAGATCGGTGACCGATCGCGCCGGACCGCGCCGATAGGCTTCGAGCACGGGGCACTCGACCACGGTGAAGTACCCGTTGACGTTCAGGTAGCATTGCACCAGGGCAACCGCGGTATCCATCGCCCGACGCTCACACCAGCTGAGGAATGGGAACCGGCTGTCCCACCTCACGCTCCGGCTCGCCCTCCGCCACGACCTCCCGCTGCCTCCAGAGCGAATAGATGGTCGGAATCACCAGCAGGGTGAGAATGGTGCTGCTCAGCATGCCCCCGACCATCGGCGCGGCGATCCGCTTCATGACGCTGGCTCCGGCCCCGCCCCCCCACAGTATCGGGAGCAAACCGGCGATGATCGCCGTCACGGTCATCATCAGGGGCCGCACCCGCTCCGCCCCGCCCTCCATGACCGCCTCGTAGAGGTCCCGCAGCGACGGCGGCCCGGCGGCCCGCCGGGCCGCCCAGGCATGGTCGAGGTAGATCAGCATCACGACCCCGGTCTCGGCCGCCACGCCGGCGAGCGCGATGAAGCCGATCGCTACCGCCACCGACCAGTTGTAGCTCAGGAGCCAGATGAACCAGATCCCTCCGACCAACGCGAAAGGAACCGAGAGCATCACGATGAGCGTCTCACCCACGCTCTTGAAGTTCAGGTAGAGCAGCAGGAAGATGATCGCAAGCGTGACCGGGATGACCAGCTGGAGCTTGGCGGCCGCACGCTGCATGTACTCGTATTGCCCGCTCCAGACGAGTGAGTAACCCGGCGGCAGCGTGACCCGCTGGGCGACGACCCGCTGGGCGTCGGCCACGTAGCCGCCGATGTCACGGCCGGTGACATCGACGTAGACCCACGCCGTCGGGATGGCGTCCTCGGTCCGGACGACCATCGGCCCGGCGACCTGCCGGATGGTGGCGACCTGCCCCAGGGGCACGTAGGCGCCGCCTGACGCGGCGGATCCTCCCGCGGGGCCGGCGCCGGCCGAGCCCATCCCGGCCATCGACCTCGTGCCGCCGGCGCCCGCTCCCGTCCCGTGGGCGACGGCCACCAGCACCGACGCAAGCCGCTCGGGCGTGTCCCGGAGCTCCTGCGGATAGCGGACCCGCACGCCGTAACGCTCCCGACCCTCGACCGTCTGGGTGATCGTCATGCCTCCCACGGCCGTGGCGATCACCGCCTGAATGTCGCCGACGTTGAGGCCGTGCCGGGCGGCTGCGGCGCGGTCGATCTCGATGTCGAGGTAGTAGCCGGACACCGCACGCTCAGCGAACGCGCTCCGAGTGCCTGGCACGGTCTGGACCGCCTGCTCGATCTCCTTGCCCAGCCGCTCGAGCTGTCCGAGCTCGGGACCGAAGATCTTGATCCCCACCGGCGTCCGAATACCCGTGGCGAGCATGTCGATTCGGCCCTTGATCGGCATGGTCCAGGCGTTGGTGACGCCCGGGAGGCGCACGGCCGAATCCATGGTCGAGACCAGGCGCTCGTAGCTCATCCCCGGACGCCACTCCGCCTCGGGCTTCAGGGCGATCGTGGTCTCGAACATATCGAGACCGGCAGGGTCGGTGGCGGTCGTCGCCCGGCCCGCCTTTCCCCAGGCGTGCTCGACTTCGGGAAAGGTCATCAGGATGCTGTCCTGGATCCGCAGAATCTCCCGGGCCCGGGCCACGCTCACCCCCGGCAGGGTCGTGGGCATGTAGAGGATCGTGCCCTCGTTCAACGGGGGCATGAATTCGCTCCCAATGCGCCGCCACGGAATCCAGGTCAGGACGAGGACGACGAGTGCCGCGCCGATGACCCCCCAGCGGTGCCGGAGTACGTACGCCAGTGCCGACCGGTAGGCGCGGATGAGCGCCCGATTGATCGGGTTGGCACGCTCCCGGAGCACTCGGCCCCTGATGAACATCCCCATGGTGACGGGCACCAGCGTCAGCGAGAGGAGGCTCGCCGCAGCCATCGCGAAGGTCTTGGTGTAGGCGAGGGGCTTGAAGAGCCGGCCCTCTTGCCCCTCCAGGGCGAAGACCGGCACGAACGAGACGGTGATGATCAGCAGCGAGAAGAAGAGCGCCGGGCCGACCTCCTGGGCCGACTCCACCACCACCCGCCAGCGCTCTGCGGTCGTGAGCGTGCCGGTGTCCAGGGCGCGGCGCTCGCCGCTCCGACCCGCGGCCCGGTCCTTGGCGTCCACCGCCCGCTCCAGACGCTTGTGCATGTTCTCGATCATCACGATCGCGGCATCGATCATCGCGCCGATCGCGATCGCGATACCGCCCAGCGACATGATGTCGGCACTCACGCCGACCCACCGCATCGCGATGAACGCCATCAGGATCCCGACCGGCAGCGTGAGAATCGCCACCAGTGCGGAGCGGGCGTGCAGCAGGAACGCGATGCAGACGAGTGCGACGATCACGCTCTCCTCGAGGAGCGTTCTCCGCACGGTCTCGATCGCCCGCTCGATGAGATCGCTCCGATCGTACACCGGTCGAATCACGACGCCCGCCGGCAGCCCGGCCTGCACCTGCGCGAGCTTCGCCTTGACCCGTTGGATAGTGGTCAGGGCGTTTTCGCCGAAACGCATCACCACGATGCCCCCGACGGCGTCCCCCCGCCCGTCCAGATCGGCAATGCCCCGCCGCACCGCGGGTCCCACACCCACCCGGCCCAGCTCGGCCACGCGGATCGGGGTGCCCGTGGCTGTGGCTCCGACGACCACGTTCTCGATGTCGGAGACCGACTTGAGGTACCCGAGGCCGCGCACCATGTACTCTCGCTCGGAGAGCTCCATCACCATCGCGCCGACATCGGCATTCGCGTTCTGAATCGCCCCGATGACCCGGTTCATCGGAATCCCGTAGCCCTGGAGCTTGGCGGGATCGATGTCGACCTGATACTGCTTCTCGAACCCGCCGAGGGAAGCCACCTCGGAGACGCCCGGCACGGCGGTCAGGGCATACCTGAGATACCAGTCCTGCAAGCTCCGGAGCTCCGCCAGGCTCCGCTGTCCAGTCGTGTCCTCGAGCGCGTACTGGAAGACCCACCCGAGACCAGTGGCGTCCGGACCGAGCGCAGGGGTGACGGTCGGGGGAAGCTTCCCCTTGATACCGCTCAGGTACTCCAGCACCCGGGTGCGGGCCCAATAGAGATCGGTCCCGTCCTCGAAGATGACGTAGACGAACGAGACACCGAAGAACGAGTAGCCCCGCACCGTCCGCGCACCCGGCACCTTCAGCATCTCGGCGGCGATCGGGTAGGTGACCTGGTCTTCCACGATCCGCGGGGCCTGCTCGTTGAAATCGGCCTGGACGATCACCTGCACGTCGCTCAGGTCCGGCAGCGCCTCCAGCGGCGTCCGGCGCACCGCGAGAATCCCCAACAGCACGGCCGCGGCGGTGAAGAGCCAGATCAGCAACCGGTTGCCGACCGACCACGCGATCAGACGGTTGAGCACGGTCTCACTCCTCGGGGTTGCCCGTGTGGGGTGCGGAGTCGGGCGCCGGCGCCGCGGGTGCTGGATCGGGGCCTGCTGGTGGGGCTACGTCCATGCCGGGCATGTCGCCCATGCCGCCCATGAGGGAGCCGAGATTGGACTCGGCGTCCACCAGGAAGGTGCCCGACGCCACCACCGTGTCGGCGGGGCTCAAGCCGGCCAGGATCTCTACTCGATCGTCTGTGGCGGCCCCGAGGGTCACGATGTGCGGCACGAACCGGCCGTCGGCACTCCGCACGAAGACGAAGTTGCGCTCGCCCGTGGCGAGCACCGCCGAGCGGGGCACGCTGAGCACGCTGTCGCTCGGCGCCGCGAACCGGATGGTTGCGTACATGCCCGGCTTGAGCGCCGACTCCGGGTTCGCGAGCTCCACCCGGATGCGGGCGGTGCGAGTCTCCGGGTTCACCGTGGGATACACGTACGTCACCCGCCCCTCGCGGATCACTCCCGGGAGCGCCGTGAACTCTGCAGTGACCGGCAGCCCGAGCCGCACCGCGGAGAGATCCCGCTCGAAGACCTCCCCCTCGAGCCAGACGCGGCTCAGGTCGGCGATCTTGTACGCCACGTCTCCGGCCATGATCCGCTGCCCCGCGAGGACCGGCTTGTCCACGACAACCCCGCCATAGGGCGACCGGAGCGTCACCGTGCGCCGCACCTCCCCGGTCGCCTCGACCCGCTGGATCTCGTCCCGCGGCACGCCCCAGTACTCCAGCCGCCGGCGGGACGACTCCAGCAGGTCGCGGGCGCTCCGCGCCGCCTCGGGCGTACCGGCGGACAGATCGTCCACCAGCCGCCGCGCGAGCAGGAGCTCCTGCTGAGCGGTGACCACCATGGGGGAGTAGATGCTGAAGAGCGGCTCCCCGCGCCGCACCGCCTGGCCGGTGAAGTTCACGAACAGTTGGTCCACCCATCCCTCGATGAGCGGCGCCACGGTCTTGACCCGGGTCTCATCGTAGGCCACCTGCGCCACGGTGCGCACCGAGCGCTCGAGCGGCGCGCGGAGCACCGGCGCGAAGGTGACGCCGATCCGCGCCTGCTCGCGCGGGGCGAGCGTCACCGGCATCGCCTCCCCGGCAGTGGTTGCGGCGGCGTGCGCATGCCCCGCTGTCCCCTCGGCGGGTGTCGAGTCCCGCGTGGCCCAGAACGCGACCGCCGCGGCCGCCGCCAGGGCCAGGCCGAGCGCCGCCATCCGGAGTCGCCGGCTCGCGGGTGACACCGGCCGGCCGAACGGCTGGGCTGGTGGCTCTTGAAGCTGGGCCGCTGCCGCTGATGTCTTCACTGGGCTCCTCCAGACGCGAGCACGGCGTCGTCGGGGTTGAACAAGGGGCGGCTCAGGAGCATCTCCAGCTCCGCCAGAGCCTGGCCCCGCTGCGCCTCGAGGGCGAAGAGGTCCTGGCGGTACTGGTTCACCGTC
>Ga0184615_10001208_pt1 | contig 14115 bp, 12 predicted proteins | sample PLM4_65_coex_FD_133134 | JGI IMG/M metagenome (GOLD analysis project Ga0184615, IMG submission 133134) | Groundwater sediment microbial communities from an aquifer in East River, Colorado, USA - PLM4_65_coex | ecosystem: Environmental > Terrestrial > Soil > Riparian zone | place: USA: East... | reverse complement strand
GTTCACGTGGGGCTTCGTCCGGTCAAATTTGGCCTTGGCCATGTGCGCGACTCCGTGTGCGTTTCAGTTCCGCGTCTGGACGCGGGGGCGCGAAGGCGCGGCCTCCCATTCGTCCTCGCATCGTTCTGCCTCTCGCGTCCTCGCGTCTCCGCGTCTTTCACAAGCTCGCGAGCGGGATTGAACCGCTGACCTCATCCTTACCAAGGATGCGCTCTACCAACTGAGCTACGCGAGCGACGGCGCCTCGACATCTCTTGAGATCCCTTCGATCGCTTCGCGATCTCGGGATTGGTCACCTTCGGTGACCAAGCGGGCGACGGGACTCGAACCCGCGACCCTCAGCTTGGAAGGCTGATGCTCTACCAACTGAGCTACACCCGCGCGTACGGTAAGCGGTGAGCGGTGAGCGGGACGATCCAAGCGTGGCCCAGCCCCGCCCGCGCGGCAGTTACCGCTCACCGCTCACTGCTCACCCCCAATGGTGGGGGTAGGATTCGAACCTACGTAGGGCGAAGCCCGGCAGATTTACAGTCTGCTGCCATTAGCCACTCGGCCACCCCACCGCGCCCATCACACGCAGCCGTGGACACGGAACCCCGCTGTGTTAGCGGGGTTCCGAAAACCCGAGGCGCTGTCCTGCGACACTGGAGCTGACGGAGGGACTCGAACCCTCAACCTGCGGTTTACAAAACCGCTGCTCTGCCGATTGAGCTACGCCAGCCAAAGGCACGCAGATTGTGACAGACCCATATTTTAGCTCACTCCCACCGCTCAGTCAACCGGAGGCGCACGGCCCCACAAAACACCGGCCCCGGAACCCGCCCGGACCACCCTGTCTGAGCTCCGTCTCGCGTGCTGGAAGGCATCATTCTGCCCCCGAATAAACACCGGCGGTCACTGGCTCACCGGGGCCACCTGCAGGAACACCGTGAAAGTCGACCCCTGTCCCGGCTCGCTCTCCACACCGATCCCCCCTTCGTGGTTCCGGACGATGCTGTGGACCACCGACAACCCGAGCCCGCTCCCTTCGCCGGGCGCGCTGGTGCTGAAAAAGGGCTCGAAGATCCGCACCAGGGTCTGGTCGTCCATCCCCCGCCCGGTATCGGAGACCGAGACCGCCAGGTACCGACCGGGGACAAGGCCCGGCGCGGGAGGAGGCTCTCCAGGTACGACGGTGGCTGGTCGGAGCCTCACCGTGAGCGTGCCGCCTCGCTCTCGCATCGCCTGCCCCGCGTTCAGACCCAGATTCGTGACGACTTGGTGGATCTGGGTCGGATCGGCGAGGACCGGCAGCTCCTCTTCCCCCGGGTCGAAGACGACGTCGACCTGCCGGGGAAGGCTGGCCTGGAGAAGCTTGAGTGCCCCCTCGATGACCTGACGCAGAGAAATCGGCACCCGCCGCTCGGCGCGGGTCCGGCTGAAATCGAGAATCTGTCGCACCAGGTCGGAGGCACGCTGGGCGGCCCGCAAGACCTCGGATAAGCTCTCCGTCACCTCCGGCTGATCGGCGGCATCCTGCTGCGCCAGCTCGGTATAGCTGATGATCGCGGTCAGGATGTTGTTGAAATCATGGGCGATCCCTCCGGCCAGCCTCCCGAGGGATTCCATCTTCTGCGCCTGGAAGAGCTCCCCTTCCAGCCGGCGCCTGGCCGTTTCGGCCTGCCGCCGCTCGGTCATATCCCGAAAGCTCCACACCCGGCCGACGGTCGTTCTTTCGATCTTCCGGGGCTGGGAGTACCGCTCGAACACGCGCCCGTCGAGAAACTCCAGGACGTCGAAGCTCACCGCGTCCGGTGCCTGGTAGAGCTCCCGGATCTTGGCCGTGAATCGGTCCGGATCCCGAAGCTGCCCCATGACCGAGGCGACGAGCCGCCCGTCATCCGCGGTGGCCACCACATCGGCGGGGATACCCCACAGATCGAGGAATTTCTGATTGTAGCCCGCCACCGCTCCCGAATTGTCCACGACCAGGATGCCGTCCGCGGTCGACTCGAGCGTCGCCCGGAGAAGCGAGAGCGATGTGGCGCTCTGCCGGACGGCTTTCCGCATCTCGAGCTGGGTCACGCCGAGATAGATGATGATGAAGAGGTAGGCGAACGCGATGCGGATCAGCGGGGGAGCGGTGGGGGCCATGACGGGGAAGTTCGGGGCGAACTGGCCCAGCGCGAGAGTAGCCAGCGCCACCACGACCGCTCCGCCGCTTCCCAGGAGGAGCCCCGCCATGACCAGGATCACCGCGAAGGTGACGTAGTGCACCGGACCGATACCGCCGGTCAGGAGCGCGGCACCGGCGACCAGCAGCCACCCCGAGGCGACCGCCGACGCGGACGCGATCCTCGGATGTCCCAGGCGGAGCAGGAACCAGACGGCCAGGACGGCCGATTCGACCAGCACCAGCTGGATCAGGAGACTGGTGCGGACCGCGGGAACGAAGATCGCGACGCCGATGAGCACGGCGCCGATCAGCGCCGCGTACCAGGGGAGATGGCGCGGCGTGAGGGTGAAATATCCCTCGAACCATCCGACGCCCGCCGGGCGCTTCACCGGGGGCTCGTCAGGTCACCCGCGCTCACTTCCGGGCCACTTCGATGGATCCGTCCCTGCGATCGCGGACTTCGTAACCATGCTCTGCAAGTAGCGCTCTGATTCTGTCCGCCGTAGCGAAATCACGTGCTCTCTTCGCGTTCGCCCTGAGACGAGCCCACTCGAGTGCCCACTCCTCCGAATTCTCCTCCGGAGGCGTGTCGCTCGGTGTCACGGTAAGCTCGCCCAATGAGCGAGCGGGCGTGGCGCGACTCGTGCCACGGAGCTCGACGATTCTCGATTCCGTTGTCGCATCGAGCACGCCGTCGGCCAGCTTCCATGCCGCGAGGGCCGCGGGCCCGGGATTTTCGCCCTGATCCAGCAGGCGGTTTCCCTCGGTCACGAAATCGAACAGCGCGGCGAGCGCACGGGGCGCGTTGAGATCGTCGTTCAGCGCGGTGGCGAAGTCCTCCCTGAGTCGTTCCGCCGCTCCTGCAAAGCCCGCGTCCTCGGCGCCCGTCGCGGCGGCGTGGAATCGCCGCGCGAATTCGCCGAGGCGGCGCGATCCTTCGCGCGCGGCGGCCAGCGCCTCGTCAGTGAGATCGAGACGCTGACGGTAGTGGGTCTGATACACCAGGAGCCGGATCGCGCCGGGGTCCACACCGTCCTGCTTCAAGTCGCGCGGGGTGGTGATGTTGCCGAAACGCTTGGACATCTTGGTGCCGCGCACGTTCAGGAATTCGGCGTGCATCCAGACCCGCGCAAATTCCGGTTTGCCGGTATAGGCGCAGCTCTGGGCGATCTCGTCTTCGTGGTGCGGAAAGATCAAGTCCACGCCGCCGGTGTGAATGTCCAGGACCGTCGCTCCATAGCGTTGCCCGATCAGCTCGAGCGCCATGGCGGAGCACTCCAGGTGCCAGCCCGGGCGGCCGCGGCCGAACGGCGCGTCCCACGCCGCGGCGGCAGCCTCGTCCTCCGGCTTGGCTGCCTTCCACAGGACGAAGTCCTGCGCATTTTCCTTGTCGTAATCGTCGCTGGACACCCGCCCGCTCGCCCCGGTCTTGAGCTGCCGGGTGTCGAGCCGGGAGAGCCGTCCATAGGCGGGGAATCTGTCGATCGCGAAATAAACCGACCCGTCGTCACCCTGGTACGCGGCCCCCTTGGCGAGCAGCCCGCTCACCAGGCGCACCATCGGCTCGACGAACTCGGTGGCCCGGGGGTAGACATGCGCAGGCGTGATCCGGAGATAACTCCGGTCCTCCTGAAATGCGGTAATGAACGGCCCGACCAGCGCCTCGATCGTGATGCCCTGTTTGCCCGCTTCCTTGATGATCCGGTCGTCCACGTCCGTCAGGTTCATGATGTGGTAGACCTGGTAGCCGCTCGCCTCGAGCCACCGACGCAATAAATCGACGAAGAGGAATGTCCGGAAATTCCCGATGTGGGCGTAGTTCCAGACTGTGGGACCGCAGGAATAGAGCGTCACCCGCGGCGCGACGATCGGGACGAAATCCTCGACGCTGCGGGTCAGGGTGTTGTAGAGGCGAAGGCTCATAGCCGGTCCGCCGGCGCTTCGGCCTCGGTGGCGTGGTGGCGCACGTGGACGGTGCGCTGCGGAAAGGGGATCTCGATCTTCTCGGCATCGAGGCGATTCTTGATGCGGCGGCGGAATTCCCGCGCCACGTCCCACTGGGCCCCGGGGACGGTGCGCAGCAGCGTTCGGATGACCACGCCGTGCTCCCCCAGCTGCTCGATGCCCTGGACGTCGGAGTCGCCGGCAAAGTGGGACTTCCATCGCGGATCGGACTGGAACCGGGCCAGCTCGTCCTGGAACACGGCAATGGCGCGGTCGACATCGGTATCGTACCCCACACCAACTTCCACGACGGCGCGGGACCAGCTCCGGGTCAGGTTGCTGACGGTGGTGATCTGTCCGTTGGGAATGACGTGGAGCACTCCGCGGAGATCCCGCAGGACGGCGACCCGGAGCGTCATGCGCTCGACCGTCCCGCTCTTTCCCGCGGCCTCGATCACGTCGCCCACCGCGAACTGGTTTTCCACCAGAATGAAGAACCCGGCAATGATGTCCTTGACCAGGCTCTGCGAGCCGAAGGAGACGGCAAGCCCGAGGATTCCACCGGCGGCGAGGAGCGGCCCGATCGGAAGGAACTGGCCGAAGGTGACGAGACCGGCGATGACCAGCACCACCACCCGGCCGACGCTCCGCACCAGCTGCGCCACGGTATGGCCGCGCTTTTCCGCGGCGGTCATGGTGGAGTCGTCGCCGTCGTCCACCGCGACGATGATCCGGCGCGCCACCCGCTTGACCAGTTGATAGGCGAGCCAGGCCAGCACCCAGATCACGACGACGCGCACGACCTTTTCCACGACCAGACCCCGACTCGTGCCGAAGAACTCCGCGATCGAGGTGAACACATCCCTCACGAGGGCGGGCTGAAGCACGGTGAGACTCGCTTTGGGTCGGAGGAGTGTGGCAGGCGGAAACTAGGCCGACCCGCGGAGTGCCGTCAACCGGATGGTGGGCGGTCGACGATGCGGGTGGCCCGCGCCGTGATTCCGTGCCGGAGGAGGAGGGAGAGGATCTCTTCCGGCGCCCGGTCTCCCAGAGGGATTTCGAGTCCCAGCGGGGTGCGAACCAGGTCCGCCGACGCGGCCAGGAGCCGGGTGAGTCCGCCCGGTGGCCCGTCCAGGAGGAAGAGGCGCAGGACGGCGTGGGTTTGCCGCATGCCACCAGGGTACGAAACAAAAGCCCTCCCGCACCATCCATTCGATGCGGAAGGGGGACAGGGTCGCGCGGAAGCCTACCAGGCGACCCGGCCGCCGAGAGCGAGGGTGACCATGGACCGCGCTCCGGTGAACTCCGGACGCGCGAGCGTGCGATGATAGCGGACCTCTGCGGTGGCCGCGAGCCGGCGGCCGGGCGCGCCGAGACTCACTCCGCCACCGACGCTGACGGACCCGAGACTCACATCGCTCCCCCAGGAGTCGAAGGCCGGGGTGGGCGGGACGTCGATCGTGATGGGACGGTCCCAGTAGTAGACCCCGGCGCCGAACATTCCGTAGGGCCGAATGTGGAGGGTCCCCACCTCGTATCGCGCGACACCTCCGAGAGACCAAACCCGCCGATCCGGCCCGCGAAGGAAGAATCCCTCCGGCCCCAGCCGAAAACTTCCGGCGACGAAGGAAATGTCCCCCGCCAGGCCCGCCATCGGGCTCGACTCCGGCGGACCCATCGGATCCTGAAATCCTGCGGCGCGGCTCACCCCGGGCGCGTACGCCGCAACGCCGAGCACGCGAAACTCTCCGGTGGAGGATTGCGCCGCGACCGGGCTCGCCGCGCCGAGCGCAACGAGAAAAAAGAGCGGACCCCTCATGGGAAGACCCGCTTCCACTTGGGGATCGCCGCCCCGATCGCGGCTCCGAGCAGCGCACCTCCCCCGCCGAACAACGGAATGGCCACGGCGTAAGGACCCGCTCCATCGCAATCCGCCGCGTCGCACACATGGGTCACGACCCATCCGACGAAGACGCCGAACCCGACTCCAGCGATTCCGCCGACGATCGCGCCGGTCTTGGTGTGCCGCCCGCGAACGGAAAGCTCGCGAAGCGCGGTGAGCGACAAGGTGTCGGTGGTCCCGGCGTCGGTCCGGATTCCCAGGCGGCCATCACCGACCGGCGCGTATTGACCCACGACCGTCCGATCGGAATGGAGCCGGGCACGAACCACCTTACCGGGCTCGACCCGCGCCAGTACCGCCTCGGATGGAGTCGGAGGGGCCTGGGCCCGAAGGATAGCGGGCGCGAGCACGCTGGCCAGCACCGCCAGGCGCCATGAACCGACACGCAGAGGAGACACGCTGTACTCCCGATTAGAAGCAGCCATCAATGTAGACGGCGCGCGTGACCCTCCCGTGACCCGGCCCGGGCCTTACTCGTCAGGCAGCGGTGCCGGCCGGAGGACCAACACCGGTTTGCTTGCCGACCGAATGATCTTGTCCGCCACGTTACCGAGGAAGAGCCGCCGCATTCCGCCAACCCCGTGCGTGGTCATGGCCACCACATCGTACTTCTGATTCTGCAGGGCCTCGAGCACCCCGGCGGCGGCGTTCGACCCGATCATCACCAGCGCGGCAGCGCAGAGCCCCCGGGCGCGCAATCGGTCCGCAATGTCGTCCAGGCGCCGCTGCGCATCGGCACGGCGCACCTCGGTGATGGTCGCATCCTGCTCCAGCGGGTACGGCATTGCGGGTTCCACGGCGTGGTAGTTGGGCTCCACGACATGGAAGAGGGTGACGTGGGCCTGGAGGATAGTGGCCAGGTGCACGACCGGCTCGAGAACGGCCTCCGCGTAGGCCGAGAGGTCGAGCGCCACCAGAATGCCCGCACCGGAGCTCCGTTCGAGCACCTTTTCCGCGCGATTGGGGTGAACCAGAAGGACGGGTAATCCGGAATGCCGAACGACATGGTTCGACACCGAGCCGAGCCAGAGTCGGCCGAGTGCGCTTCGGCCATGAGTGGCCATGACAATCAGATCGGCCCCGATCCGAGTCGCCTCGGTGCAGATGGCTTCCCCGGCGGGGCCGTCGATCTGATTCGTGGTGATCGGCCCATCGCCGGCCTGGCCCAGACGGGCCACGAGGTCGGAGAGGTAAACCTTTTCCTGGGCCTGCAGAGCCTGATCGAGCCCCGGATTCGGTGCCACCACTTCCCCCATGCCGACGAGTGCCGCCGTGGGCTGGTGGGCCAGAAGCAGGTGCAGGCGTCCCCGTGCGCTGCGGGCCAGACGCACGGCAGCCGGGAGCACCGCCTCGGCGAAGCGGGTGCCATCGAGTGGAACAAGAATCGAACGGAACATGAGGCCCTCCAGAGGCGATCCTGCAATTCAGGAAATGGGTTGGTCTTTCCGCCTGGTCGAGATCCCGAACAGCGTGTACAGCGGGCAGCTTCCCAGGAGGGCGGTCCCCAACGGGATGAGACCGACGAGCGTGAGGTAGCGAAGGGGAGGCTCCAGCGCGCCATACAGACCGAGGAGCATCACCCCAAGCACCAGCCGAATGATCCGGTCGATGGTTCCGACGTTGCGGTCCATGGTGGCCTTCCTCCATCCCTCGTGAGTGCTCGCCACGGCAAGCCAGCCGTGCTGCCTTGACAGAATTAGCGTTCGGGGTCTGAAATCCCCGTGAAGCGGCCATGAGAGCTTCGATGCCGTTCCTCGTGGACCAGATTTCGCCGCGCCTTCATCATCGGTTCATTCGCGGCAGTCTAGACTTCGCCCGATTACAACCACCGGTACGAGTATGTCCGACGTTTCAGCTTCCAGGGATCGGATGGTGTCCCGCCAGGTCGCCGCCCGCGGGATTCGCGACCCCGCCGTGCTCAGCGCGATGAGGGCCGTGCCGCGGGACGCGTTCGTGCCGGAAGCGCTGGTCGAGTTCGCCTACGAAGACTCCCCCCTGCCGATCGAGGAAGGCCAGACGATATCCCAGCCCTACATCGTGGCGGCGATGATCGCGGCGCTCGCCCCCAAACCGGGCGACCGCGTGCTGGAGATCGGCACCGGATCCGGCTATGCGGCCGCGGTGCTGTCCCGGATCGTCAGCCACGTGTACACCATCGAGCGCCACGCGGCGCTTGCGCGAGGGGCGGAGGAGCGGTTCAGGCGACTCCGATATCACAACATCACCGTGATGGTGGGTGACGGGACGCTGGGGTGGCCCGAGCATGCCCCGTTCGAGGGGATCGTAGCGGCGGCGGGAGGTCTGGAAGCTCCACCCGCGCTGCTGGCGCAGCTCCCGATCGGCGGCCGGCTGGTGATCCCGCTCGGGCCCACCCCGCGCGAGCAGGAGCTCCTGCTCATCACCCGCACCGGTGCGGAACAGTATCGGCGGGAGGAGCTGGGGCGGGTCCGATTCGTTCCCTTGATTGGTGCGGCCGGGTGGAATGAGAGTGAAGGGCCACCCGCAGCACCGCTACCGGCAGCCGCTCCGCTCCTTCGGCCAACTGCCGTGATCAGCTTGCTCCGCGAGGCCGGGGAACCGATCGAGAACATCGATTCCGCCCCGATCGAGGGGCTCCTCGACCGGATCGGCGATGCGCGACTGGTGCTGCTCGGCGAAGCCTCGCACGGCACCGCGGAGTTCTATCAAATGCGGGCGAGGATCACCCGGGCATTGATCGAGCAAAAGGGGTTCACGGTCGTTGCTCTGGAGTCCGACTGGCCGGACGCGGCGCGGGTCAACCGGTACATCGGCCAGCTTCCCCCGGCCAGGACCAGGGCGGCGGCCTTCGCCCGGTTTCCCACCTGGATGTGGCGCAACGCGGAGTTCGGCAGCTTCGTCGAATGGCTGCGTGCCTGGAACGGCGAGCGCCAGGATCCCGAGCGGCGGGTGAAGCTGCATGGCCTCGATCTCTACAGTCTCTCCGCTTCGATCGAAGCGGTCCTCTCCTACCTGGATAGCGTGGATCCCGGAACGGCGGCGGTCGCCCGGGAGCGGTATGGCTGCCTCACGCCGTGGGAGCGGGATCCGGCGGTCTATGGACGGCTCGCCCTCACGGGACGGTACCGGTCCTGCGAGGCGCCGGCGGTCGAGATGTTGACCGACCTTCTGAAGCGGCGGCTGGAATACGCCGCGGAGGACGGGGACCGGTTCTTCGACGCGGCGGAGAATGCTCGGCTGGTGGTCGACGCCGAGCGGTACTACCGCCGGATGTACTACGGATCGGTGGAGTCCTGGAATCTGCGGGACACCCACATGTTCGAGACCCTCCAGCGGCTGGTCGCATTCCATGGACCCGACTGTCGCGCCGTGGTGTGGGAACACAACTCCCACGTCGGCGATGCCTCGGCAACCGAGCTGGGCGCGATGGGGGAACACAACATCGGGCAGCTTTGCCGGCAATCGTATGGGCCCGCCGCGTATCTCGTCGGGTTCGGGACCGATCACGGAACGGTCGCCGCCGCATCGGAGTGGGATGGCCCGATGGAGCGGATGCGAGTGCGGCCGGCGCACGCGGCGAGCTATGAGTCGTTGTTCCATGCGACCGAGGTTGCCGCATTCCTGCTTCCGCTGCGCGATCCCTGGCGGGATGCGGTGCGGGAAGAGCTGTCGCCCCCGCGCCTGGAGCGCGCCATCGGGGTGATCTACCGCCCCGATACCGAGCTGGAGAGCCATTACTTCGAAGCTGAGCTGCCCCGGCAATTCGACGAGTACTGCTGGTTCGACGAAACCAGGGCGGTCACGCCGCTCTCCAGTCCGGCTCCCGCCGCAGGGGAGCCCGACACCTACCCCTTCGGGGTCTGAGGGCCGGATGGACCGGAATGTCGAGTTCGTGATCGGTCGCCTTCGGTGGATGCGGGAGCAGAAGATCTGGCCCGATGGGCCGCGCTACCTCTGGACCGACGCATTCGGGGTCGTGGTGCTGCTCACCCTGCATCGCATCCTCGGGGACGATGCCCGGCTTGGAGAGGCCGAGGCGGTTGTCTCCGAGGTGAATCGGGTGCTCGGCCGGCCCCGGGGAATCCGGATCGGCGAGGCGCCGGATCGCGATGGCCAGTACTTCCATTACCTCGCGATGTGGCTCTTTGCCCTCTGGCGACTCTCCGAGCTCCGCCCGTCCTACCGGGCGGATGCGATCAGTCTGGTTCGCGCGATTCACCCGGCATTCTTCGTTCCAGGACGCGGCGTGCTGTGGAAGATGCGCGAAGACTTGAGCGGCTCGTACCCGGGCTACGGGTTCGGGGCGCTCGACCCGTACCACGCGGCGGTGGTGTACCGGCTCATCGATTCGGTGGCGCTCGCTCCGGAGATCGGGGACATGGAGTCCCTGATCGAGAAGACCTACCCGGATCTCTTCATCACGCAGGATCTGGGACTGGGCATGATGCTGTGGCAATCCCACTTTCAGCCCGAAAGCCGCTGGGCCCGGGTCCACCGGGAACGCTCGCTCGCGGTGCTGGACCGGATGTGGATCGAGCCGCCGGGATATTTCTGCCGCGAGCCCGGCGCGCGGTTGACGAAGTTCGCCTTCACGAACTACGGGGTGGCGGTGGGACTGCAGGCCGTGCCGGCGTGGCCGGAGCGGGTGGCCCGCCTCAATGCCTTCTTCGACTCGTATCGCTCGGGTGATCACTACGACCGTGACGCCATCACCCATGTCATGGGGTGCTCCGCGCGCCTGCCCGGCCTCCTGCTGGCCGGAGACCACGGCGCGGCAATCTGAAAGGAGGACCTTCATGCCGATGCGTGTGGCGCTCCGACTGATCCTGTTGGTCAGCCTCGGCGGTGCGGTGTTCTCGGGCGTGCTCACGTATCGGGAGATCTGGGGCGTAACCGCGGTGTCCTGCCCCGCCCCCGGAGCGGCGGGAACCATCCTTGGTTATCCCGCCTGTGTGTACGGGTTTTTCATGTACCTCGCCATCGCCGCCCTGAGCATCCTGGGACTGCGAGGGCGGAGCTGAGGGAGGGCCTCATGTCCAAAAAGACCGTTTCGACTCGCCAGAAAGGGCGCCGGTCGATGCAAGGCCGGAAGTTGACCACGGGGAGACTGGGCAAGCGCCCCGTCCCGATTCCGAGAACCGATGAAAAACAGCGCGCCGGCGATGCTCAACGGAGGCACGCCGGCCGCTGAGGAGAACTGGTCTGTGCCCCGAGACCTCTGCGTTCGGCGCCGACGCGTCCCGGGGCTGCGCACCACCGGCGCCTGGATGGAAAGGGAGGGACATCACATGCTGGGCAATATGGAGCTACAGAAGAAGGTCCTCGAGGCGCTGGATTGGGAACCGGGTCTCGAGGCCAAGGAGATCGGGGTGGCCGCGAACGGCGGTGTCGTCACACTGACCGGAATCGTCCGCAGCTATGCGGACCGGTTCACTGCGGAGCGGGTGGTGAAACGCCTCAGCGGCGTGAAGGCCCTCGCCAACGACCTCGAAGTGCGGCTGCCCGGCGATTTCCGCCGGAGCGATGGTGACCTCGCAGCCGCGGCCGTGCGGGCACTCGAATGGGACGTGCATGTTCCGAACGACCGGATCAAAATCCGCGTTGCCGATGGCTGGCTCACGCTGGAGGGCCAGGTCGAATGGCAATTCCAGCGCCAGGCGGCGGACCATGCGGTGCGTAACCTCATGGGTATCCGCGGAGTCAGCAATCAGCTCACGCTCACGCCGCGGGTCACTCCGACCGACCTCAAGAACCGGATCGAGGCGGCGTTCAAGCGCACCGCCGAGCTGGAAGCACGCGGAATCAAGGTGGAGACCACCACGGGAGGAAAGGTGATCCTCACGGGATCGGTGCACAGCTGGTCCGAGCGCGAGGAGGCGGAGGACGCGGTCTGGGCCGCTCCGGGAGTAAACCTCGTCGAGGACCGACTTGGTGTCCTGGTCTGACCGCATTCGCAGGGGCAAGTGCTCGGGGGGCCCACTCCGGTGGGCCCCCCGATCGCATCCTGCTCCGGTACCGGCCCGCCCCGGCGCTCAGTGCTGAAGCACCTCGGGGGGACGAATCACAAGTACCCGCTTCGATGCACCCCTGATCACCTGGTCGGCGACACTCCCCACCAAGAGCCGGCGGATCCCGCCGGCGCCGTGGGTGGCCAGCGCAACCATGTCATGGCCCGGCTCCGCCAGCGTGTCGAGCACGCCCGCGGCGGCATGGGCGGCGATTACGACTCGGGTCGAAACGACGATCCCCCGCAGCCGCAGCGCACCCGCAACCTCCTCGAGCCTGCATTCGGCATTGGCGCGTTGCAGGTCGGTGAGGACGGGATCTTCGGAAATCGGATACGGCACGCCCGGCACGAAGGCCTGAGAGAGCCGCTGGACTACATAGAGCAGCGTCACCGGTGCCTTGGCGAACAAGGCAAACTCGACCACCGGATCCAGGATTGTCCGGGAGATCGCCGAGAGGTCGAGGGGGACCAGGATGCCGCGGATGTCAGGCTCTTCCGCCGGCGTACCCGGTTCCTCGGGGCGGATCAGGAGAATCGGGACGCTGGAATGGCGCACCACATGATCGGCCACGCTCCCCTGCCAGAGCCTGCCAAGGGCCCCGCGCCCGTGGGTGGCCATGACGATCAGGTCCGCCCCGATCCGGGCGGCCTCCTCTACGATCGCGACTCCCGCCGGCCCACCGCCGAAATCGGTCTTCACTTCCCCGCCGCCAACCGACCCGAGCCGGCTCACCACGTCGTCCAGGTAACTCCGCTCCTGCTTGATGGCTTCAAGATCGGGTGCAGGCGCCGAGGCGAGCGCCTCCGCCACACCGACGAGCACCGGCACGGGCTGGTGCGCAAGGAACAAGTGGAGCTGGGCGCTGACCCGGGAGGCGATCCATCGGGCCGACGGGAGCGCGGCCTCGGCGAAGGGAGACCCATCCAGGGGAACCAGAATCGTAGCTATCATCTCGCCCTCCTCACGTCTCCACCGAACATGCCGGCAGCCGTGTGAAGGGGTGGTGAACCCGGAGCGAATCAGCCGTTACCCAGCACCCTCCCGGCAAGCCAGAGGCCGGCCCCGCCCGCCGCGGCCACGAACAGCAGTCCCGGCACGGCGAGCCGCCGATATGCCGGCGATCCGAGCACGAGGGCCAGCCCCATCTTGAACAAGGTGTTCACGATCACGCCGAGTACCAGGGCGAGTCCGGCGACGTTCACGAGGGACGCATCCTGGGCGAGCCGGCTCATGGCGAAGGTGAGCGCGTCCATGTCGGTCAGCCCCGCCAGGGTCGCGGAAGCATAGACGCCCTGGTCGCCGAACCGCTCGCGGAGAAGATTGAGCAGCACCAGCACGACTTGAAACCCGATCGCCATCACGACGGCAGAACCCAGCCGAAGCGGGTTTCTGGATTCCGCCACCGGATGTTTCGGGTCTTCGTGGCCGAACCGCCGATGTCCGATCAGGAGCAGCAGGCCGCCGGCGAGAAGCATCGGCCAGAGGCCGACGGCCGCCGCCGGCGCCAGGGAGGCGTTCAGGACCAGCAGCATCAGGGCGACCCGCAGGATCAGGACGGTGCACGCGGCGACTGTCCCCGCCGCGAGCGCGAACGAATTCGCGGGCTCCTCCCGGCTCAGCCTGGAAAAACTGAAGGTGACCGCGGTCGAGGAGACGAGGCCGCCCAACGCACCGGTCGCCTGATACCCCCGCGAATCGCCCAGCGCCCGGCGGGCGAGATAGCCCACGAAACTGACGCCCGAAAAAATGAGGACGACCATCCAGAGTCCCCGGGGCCGGATGCCGCCAAAGGGGCCATAGGGTCCCTCGGGGAGCAGGGGCAGCACGACCAGGGCAAGCACCGCGAACTGCAGGGCCGCCTGCATCTCTTCGCGTCCGATCCGCTTCACGAACGCGCGGATAGTTTCCTTCTCGCCAAGGGCCAGGATCGTCACGGCCGCGACGCCACTGGCCAATGCGAGGAATCCGAGACCCGCGAGGAGCCCGATGCCGAGCACCAGGACCGCGGCTGTCTCGGTGGTCCCGTCTACCGCTTCGGGGGAGCGGCGGGCGGCGGTGACGTAGGCGGCGACGATGATGCCGCCTGCGGCGACCAGAAGGGCGGCTGAAATGGCAGGACCGACGGT
>Ga0184615_10001207_pt1 | contig 14116 bp, 17 predicted proteins | sample PLM4_65_coex_FD_133134 | JGI IMG/M metagenome (GOLD analysis project Ga0184615, IMG submission 133134) | Groundwater sediment microbial communities from an aquifer in East River, Colorado, USA - PLM4_65_coex | ecosystem: Environmental > Terrestrial > Soil > Riparian zone | place: USA: East... | reverse complement strand
TGGGCAGTCCAGTCCGAGGACGACAACACCCTGGTGACCGGCGTCGCCGGCGATCAGTTCGCGATCGGCTACTTCGGCTACGCCTACTACGTCGAGAACACCGACAAGCTGAAGGCCCTCGAGGTCGACGGCGGCGCGGGCTGCGTGGCCCCGACGGACGCGACCATCAACGACAACAGCTACGCCCCCTTGAGCCGGCCGTTGTTCATCTACCCGGACGTCAACAAGGCCAAGGAGCGATCTGAACTCAAGGCGTTCGTCGACTACTACCTGGCAAACACCAACACCCTGTCGGCCGAGGTCGGCTACGTTGCCCTTCCGGACAGCCTTCTCCAGGCCGAGAAGGATGAATGGGCCGCGGCGGTCGGCGGGTAGTCCGTCAGCCGTACATCGCTCCTCCTCCCGCGACGCACCGGCTCGAAGCTCGGATCGAGCCGGTGCGTCGTTACCATGGGAATCGACGTGAGCGACACTAGGGCCTCGCGGCACGCAGGAGCCACCCGTCCATGACCGCCCAATCCACCTCACTGAGTCTGCGTCGGCCGTTCAGTGAGCGCGTGATCGAGACCCTGCTCTTCCTGGCAGCCTCGCTCGGGGTCGTGACGACCATCGGCATCGTCCTCGTCCTCGCGCTCGAGACGTACCACTTCTTCGAGGAGATCAACCCGGTCGACTTCCTGACCGGCACGGTCTGGTCGGCCTCGATCAAGCCGTATCACTGGGGTGTCCTGGCGCTCGTGTCCGGGACGGTCCTGGTCGCCGGGATCGCGATGATCGTCGGCGTGCCGCTCGGCCTCCTGTCGGCAGTCCTGCTGTCCGAATACGCCTCGCCACGCGTCCGAACGGTGCTCAAGCCCATCCTCGAAGTCATCGCCGGCATCCCGACGATCGTGCTTGGGTTCTTCGCGATCAACTTCCTGTCACCGGAGATCCTGCGCCCCTTGATCGGCGAGAAGAACATCGGGATCTTCTCGGCACTCGCCGGCGGGATCGTCGTGGGCGTGCTCATCACGCCACTCATCGCGTCGATCTCCGAGGATGCGATGCGTGCGGTCCCCCGCGGCATGCGCGAGGGCGCCTACGCGATGGGCGCCACCAGGTTCGAGGTGATCCGCAAGGTCATCTTCCCGGCGGCGGTGTCCGGGATCATGGCCTCGATCATCCTGGCCATGAGCCGCGCGATCGGCGAGACGATGGCCGTCCTGCTCGCGGTCGGCCAGCAGCCGCAGTTCTCGTTCGATCCCCGCGACAGCGTCCAGACGATGACCGCGTTCATTGCCCAGATCAGCATGGGTGAGACGGCCCAGGGGTCGATCCAGTTCAAGTCCCTGTTTGCGGTGGCCACCGTCCTGTTTGCGGTGACCCTGGTCCTCAACCTCATCAGCAGCTGGGTCGTTCGCCGATTCCGGACGGCGTACTGATGAGCGCCAACGCGACGACGATCCCGTCGGGGACCTTCAACCCGAGCCTCGCTCGGCGAAAGCTGACCGGCACCGTCTTCTACGGGGCCTGCATCGTCGCGGTCGGCATCCTGTTGCTGACCCTGTTCCTGCTCCTGTATGACGTCTTCCGGAGCGGCCTGCCCTGGCTCGATGTCGACTTCATCACCGGCGTCCCGTCGCGCCGGGTGGAGCGCGCCGGCCTGTTTCCCGCGCTGATCGGGTCGCTCGAGATGGGCGCGATGGTCGGCGTGATGGCCTTCCCGATCGGCGTGGGCGCGGCGATCTATCTGACCGAGTACGCCAGGGACTCGTGGGTGAACCGCATCCTGCAGACGAACATCAGCAATCTCGCCGGGGTCCCCTCGATCATCTATGGGATCCTTGGCCTCGCCCTTTTCGTCCGCGCGCTGGAGCTCGGGCCGACCGTCTTCGCGGGCGCATTGACCCTCACCCTCCTCATCCTGCCCGTGGTGATCATCGCCTCGATCGAGGCACTCAAGGCGGTCCCGGGCAATCAGCGTGAGGGCGCCTATGCGCTCGGCGCGACCCGCTGGCAGATGGTCCGACGCTCGGTGCTGCCGGCGGCCGCGCCGGGGATCATGACCGGCGTCATCCTGGCGATGGCCCGGGCGATCGGTGAAGCGGCACCGCTGCTCCTCATCGGCGCCGCGACGTTCGTGACGTTCACTCCGGCGCCGTTCGGAACCGCCTACACGGTCCTGCCGATCCAGATCCTGGGCTGGGCCCAGCTTCCGAACCAGGATTTCCATGGCCTGTCGGCCGCGGCGATCATCGTCATTCTGGGGGTCATGTTGCTGCTGAACGGCCTCGCGATCGTCATCCGAATTCGCCTCTCGAGACACATCCAGTGGTAGAGGAGAACAGCGTGAACACGCAGCTCTCGGAGGCGCCGATCCACGACACGCCGACCGACGGGGCCGAGCGTTCGATCCGGATCGCGACGTTCCCGCGCGACGATCCATCGTCGCCGGACCGCCAGCGCTCGTACATCGTCGAGCTGCAGGACGTCTCCTGTTACTACGGCCCATTCCGTGCCGTCCGCAACGTCGGAATCAAGATCGAGGAGCACGCGATCACGGCCCTGATCGGACCGTCCGGCTGCGGAAAGTCCACCTTGTTGCGGACGATCAACCGGATGAACGACCTGATCCCCTCGTATCGCTCCGAGGGTCGGGTCCTCCTCGACGGGCAGGACCTGTTCGCCAAGGGGGTCGATCCCGTGGCCGTCCGGCGACGAGTCGGGATGGTCTTCCAGAAGCCGAACCCGTTCCCCAAGACGGTCTGGGAGAACGTGGCCTTCGGCCCCAAGATCAACGGCTACAAGGGCGACCTCAACGAGCTCGTCGAACGGAGCCTTCGGCGCGCGGCCCTGTGGGACGACGTGAAGGACAAGCTCAAGCAGTCCGGACTTGCGCTGTCGGGTGGCCAGCAGCAGCGGCTGTGTATCGCCCGGACGATCGCGGTCAACCCGGAAGTCATCCTGATGGACGAGCCGTGCTCCGCGCTCGATCCACGGTCGACCCTCCAGATCGAAGAGCTCATGGCCGAGCTCAAGAGGGAGTACACGATCGTCATCGTCACCCACAACATGCAGCAAGCCGCCCGTGCCTCCGATACCACGGTCTTCATGACGATGGGAGACGACCGTGCGGGCTACGTGGTCGAGCAGGGGGAAACGGTCGGGATCTTCACCAATCCGCGACACCAGTTGACCGAGGACTACGTGTCCGGCCGGTTTGGCTGATCGTGGCCTGTTGACGATGACCGATCAGCCAGGGAGCGGGGAGGCCGCGATGGATGCGCAGATCGACCAGCTTGTGAGCGACGCCGCCGCGGACGCGGGCGTCGGACATCCCGCACCGCGTGAGGCGCTCGATCGCGAGGAGCAGCTGATTCGCGACGCTGTGTTGCGGATGGGCGCGCTCGTGGAGGCGGCGATCCGCCAGGCCAGCCGGGCACTCACCACCCACGACACCGCCCTTGCCATGGACGTGATCAAGGGTGACGCGATCATCAACGAAGCCCAGCGAGGCGTCTCACGGCTGATCGCGGTCACCATCGCGACCCAGCAGCCGGTCGCGCGCGACCTGCGCTACCTGCTGACGATCGACCACGTGACGTACGAGCTCGAGCGGATCGGCGACCATGCCTCGTCGCTCGCCAAGCAGACGCTCAAGCTGGCGCCCGAGCCACCACTCGATGGCTATGTCCACTTGCCCGAGATGGCCGAGCTCGGTGCCGTCCTGGTCCACGGCGTCCTTCGCGCCCTGGTCGACGCCGACGCAGTCAAGGCTCGCCAGGTCGCCGTCGACGACGACGAGATCGACCGGCTCTACCACGCGACGTTCGACCAGGTGCTCGAGCTGATGCGCCGCGACCCCGCCAACGTCGAGCGCGGGACGCGGATCATCATCGCGTCGCACTACCTCGAACGGATCGGCGACCGCGCCACGAACATCGCCGAGGACGTCGTCTACCTCGTGACCGGTGATGTCGAGGACCTCAATCCGTGAGCGACGCGCCCATTCGGATCCTGTTCGTCTGTACTGGCAACTCGGCGCGGAGCGTGATGGCCGAGGCGCTCGTGCGCACCAAGGGCGGCGACGCGTTCGAGGTCCAGAGCGCCGGGACGGACCCGCGCGGCATCAATCCGCTGACCTTGCGCGTCCTGGCCGAGGCTGGGATCGACGCCTCGTGGGCGCGCTCGAAGTCGGTTTCCGAATACCTCGGACAGCAGTTCGACTACGTCGTCACCGTGTGCGACGAGGCCCGCCAGGTCTGCCCGGTTTTCCCGGGCGTGCACGAGTCGCTCCATTGGGGCTACGAGGACCCGGCCGAGGCCGAAGGACCCGAGGACGAACGGCTGGCGGTGTTCCGGCGGGTCTTTGTCCAGGTCGGCGAGCGGATCAGTCAGTTCATCCCGCTGGCCCTGCGCCAACAGCGTGAGCGCCAGGAGGCCGCGTCGACGACGATCGGCGCCTGAACCGGTACCCTGACCCCAACCGATGGAGCTCTACCTGCTGCGCCACGCCCACGCCGGCGACCCGGGGGCGTGGGACGGACCCGACGACCTCCGGCCGCTCTCCGACAAGGGCGAGAAGCAGGCCGATCGCCTCGGCCGGTTCCTGGCCGGGATCGGCTTCGTGACCGACGCGGTCATCACGTCGCCCAAGGTCCGTGCGGCCCAGACCGCCAGGATCGTGGCCGACCTCCTGGGCCTACCGGTCTTCGAGGACGAGCGCCTGGCAGGCGCGGTGGACATCGAGGCCCTCGAGGCGATCCTGCACGACGCTGGCGACCCGGTTCGTCCAGTCGTCGTGGGTCACGACCCCGACTTCACGGATCTCGTCACGCTCCTGTGCGATGCGGGACACGTGCCGATGAAGAAGGGGGCCTTGGCTCGAATCGACACATCGCGCCCGCTCGAACCGGGTGCCGGGACACTTCGCTGGCTGTTGCCGCCGGACCTGCTCCGGCCGGACCGCTAGCGGCGGAGACGCTCAGGCGTCGGCGCGAGTCGCCGGGATCGTGCTCGCGGTGCCGGCCCTTCCCCGCCGCGCGACAAGGTCGCCGACCGTGACGAGCCCACCGGGCACGAGCGTCCGCGCCACCGCTCCGAGCCGCTCCGCCGTGTCCGGCGCCAGGCGATAGAAGATCCACTGGCCGCGGCGCTCGGAGGTCACGACGCCGGCTTCACGAAGGACGCGAAGATGGTGCGACACGGTCGGCTGGGCGACATCGCAGCACGACGTGAGGTCGCAGGCGCAGGTCTCCGTGTCCTGGGCGAGCTGGCGAACGATGGCGAGTCGGGTCGGGTCGGCCAGGGCCGACAGCAGACGGACTTCTGGATCGAGGCTGGTGGTTCGGTTGCGACGCATGGGAACAAGGTATTCGCAAACTTCGATATTGACAAGTATCAATCAAGGCTCTATATTGATAACTGTCAATAACCACCGGGACCGGGACGGAGCGCAACACGCGATGGATGTCATCTTTGCCTGGATGAGCGACCTCGGCATTCGCCTGGACGACCACGTCCCCGACGAGCGCGAGCTCATCCACATGGCCATGCTTCGCGATGCCAGGCGCGACGCCAACCGAGGTAGGTCGCGCTTCACACGGCTGACGAGCCGGCTCGGCTACGAACCGATCCGAACCGCGCCCAAGCCGGTTGCCTGCGCCTGCGCCACTTGACCAGGAGGATCCGATGACCACGACCGAGACCGCCAGCCCCGCCACCGATCCGATCGTCGAGGAGGTCCGCCGGCACTACGCCAGCGCTGCCCGGGCGGTCCTCGAGCGACCCGTGGAGACGACACCGGCCGCCGGCGGCTGCTGTGGCCCGTCCGGCGAGACCAACCTCGATCGGCTCGGCTACAGCGAGCTCGACCGGGCCAGCCTGCCTGACGCCGCCGCGCTCGCCAGCCTCGGCTGCGGCAACCCGACCGCGGTCGCCGAGCTCCGTGAGGGCGAGACCGTGCTCGATCTCGGCTCCGGTGGCGGGATCGACGTGCTCCTCTCGGCCAAGCGCGTCGGCGGCACCGGGTTCGCCTACGGCCTGGACATGACCGAGGAGATGCTCGAGCTGGCCAATCGCAACGCCGCCGAGGCGGGGGCGACGAACGTCGAGTTCCGCAAGGGCCGGATGGAGGCCATCCCGCTCGACGCCGACACGGTCGATGTCGTCATCAGCAACTGCGTCATCAACCTTTCGACCGACAAGGCCGCCGTCTTCGCCGAGATCGCGCGGGTCCTGCGGCCGGGCGGCCGGATGGGTGTCAGCGACATCGTGGCCGATGACCGCCTGAGCGCGACCGAACGCGCCGAGCGTGGCAGCTTCGCCGGATGCGTCGCCGGCGCGCTCTCGTTCTCCGAGTACCGAGCCGGCCTCGACTCCGTCGGCTTCGTCGACATCGAGCTGACGCCGACGAACAGCACCGGGGACGGCATCCACAGCACGATCATCCGCGCCACCAAGCCGGCCGACTGGACGCCGGAAACCATCCGGCCGATCAGCCTGCCCGCTCCCCTGTCCGGCCTGCCCGTCCTGGCCGACTCGTGCTGCGGAGGCTCGGGCTGCTGCTGATCACCCCGATCAGCGGCCGACGGGGCATGGGGCCCGCCGGACCGCGAGCGCTGTCATCGGAGGAGGGTGTCGAGCGCCGCGAGCGCGTTTGCGCAGGCGGTTTCGTCGCGCTCGTAGTAGACCCAACGGGCGTCCACCATGTGCCGGCTGGCGCGGACCAGCCCGGCGCGACGCAGCCTGGCGAGGTGATTGCTCACATTGTTCTGCCGCTCGCCGAGCGCGGCGGCCATCTCGCAGACACAGTGCGGTCCGGACCCGAGAAGCGCGAGGATGCCGGCCCGGACCGGGTCGCCGAGGAGTGATGCCACGGCCGCAACGTCGACCACATCCGGCGCCGGGATCGAGAGTCGCAGCTCCGGCAGGACCGGGAGCTCCATCCGCGTCGTCATGACGTCGCGGGCTCCGAAGCGATCGTGGGCGCACCGGCCGGAACGGCTTCGCCCGGCTTCACTCCGAACCAGCGGGGACCCAGCCGCATCGCGGCCCACACGAGGGTCAACATCACCGGGACCTCGATCAGCGGGCCGACGACCGTGGCCAGGGCGACGGTCGGCGAGAACGCGGTGATCGCGATGGCGATGGCGATCTCGAAGTCCCGACCGGTCGCGCTGAAGGCCACGGCCACCGCGTCCGCGTACTTGAAGTGGAGCCGCCACCCGACGAACAGCACGACGAAGAACATGAGCGCGAAGAACAGGATCATCGGGATGGCCATCTCGATGACGATCCCGGGGCGTTCGAGGATCAGGTCGCCCTTGAGCGCGAACATGACGATGAGCGTGAACAGCAGGCCCAGGATCGAGAGCGCCGTCAGGCCCGGCTTGATCCGGTCCATCGCCGCCTCACCGCCGCGGCGCGTGGCGAGATACCGCGTCAGTACGCCAAGCATGAGTGGCAGTCCGAGGTACAGGACCACGCTCTCCGCGACCACCCCGACGTCGAACTCGACGTTCCCGATCAGCAGCCGGGCGTAGACCGGGATCAGGAGCATCTGGACGACCGAGTTCAGCGCCACGAAGACGAGGGCCATCGGGGCGTTGCCCTTGGCGAGGTAGGTGAAGATGATCACCATCGCGATGCAGGGCGCCAGGCCATAGAGCACGAGCCCGGTATGCAGTTCGGGGTCGCTCACGAAGATGTTGGCCAGGATGAGCATCACGAACGGCGCGACGAGGTAGTTGAAGCCCAGCAGGACGATGAGCTGCCGCGGTGAGCGGACCGCGGTCCCGACCTCATCGAGCCGGATGTTTGTCATCGCCGGGTACATCATCGCGAACAGGCCGAGCGGAACCCCGAGCGAGACCAGGTTCGGGACGCTGGCCTCGAAGGTGCCGCCGGCAATGGCCTTGATAGAGTCGATCGGCGGAGTCAGCGCGAAGTCGGAGATCGACAACGCATTCCCGATGGCGATCCCGATGGCCATGCTGACCAGGACGAAGATGGGCAGGAGCCGGAAGTCCTCGAGCTTGGTGAGCAGCCGGGGCATCAGCCGGTGGCCTCCATCGACCTTTGACATCTCATCATCGCCTGAGTATCACACGGCAACGTGATGTAGTTCGCGAGCCATTCGGCCCGATCGCGAGGGCTGGGCAGATCAGGTGCCTGGTCGCTACTCCGCGCGGAGCGGGAACGGCAGCGCGATCGGGTCGCTCGCGAGCCGGCTCCGCCCTTCGGCGTCAAAGCGATCGAGCCCCAGGTCGGCAACGTCGATCAGCTCGGTCCGGCCAGTCGCGACGAGATCGGCGGCGACGCGGGCCACGCCGGGACCCCACATCATCCCGTGGCCGCCCGCCGATGCGACGGTGACCCCGTCGATCCGCTCCCCCGCCGGAGTCAGGGCCGGCCCGACGATCGGCAGGTGATCGGGCGTGTAGTCGATCGTGGCCGCCCAGATCCGGCGCAGGCCGAGCTCGCGGGTCAGCGGCACGAACCCGGCCAGCCGCGACCGGGCGCGGTCGTAGGCCGCCCAGTCGATCGACCGCGCCTCGCCGGGCTGCTCGTCCGGGTCGCTCCAGCCGAAGAGGAGGCCGCCCTCCTCGAGCCGCCAGTAGAGCCCGGCGCCGATGTCGAAGACCATCGGCATCCGCGGGACGTCGAAGGCCGGGTGCGGTTCGAGCACCGCGACCGTGTGGCGCGCCGCGCCGGCCGGGATCCGCAGGCCGGCCGCACGACCCACGCCCCGAAGGCTCGGGCCACCGGTCAGCAGGACCCGCTCCGTCTCGATCATCCCCCGGTCCGTCTCGACCGCCACGACCCGGGCACCGCCGCCGGGGAGTGGCGTCGTGCGCAGGCCGGTGAACGTCGTCCGTTCGCGCAGCTGGACGCCCGCCGCCTGCATCGCCAGCGAATAGGCCCGCACGTTGCGGGGCGGATCGATCGCCCCGTCCGTGGCGATGTAACTGCCGCCACGGTGCCCATCGGGTGACAGCGTGACCGCCGTGGCCGCGGCCCTCGCGGCGTCGAGCCACTCGACCTCGAGGCCGTTGGCGCGCTGCATGGCCACCCGCTCGCGTCCGGCGCGTTCGTCCTCGTCGGTGACCGCCAGGATCAGGTATCCGAGCTCGAGGAACCCCGAGTCGGTGCCGTAGGCCGACAGCTGGCCCCGGTAGAAGTCGATCGTCCAGCGACCCAGCGCCACGGTCGCCGGCGTCCCGCCCTGGGCACGGACGATCCCGGCCGCGCGTGAGGACGCACCCATGCCGCTGAGCCCGCGTTCGACGACCACCACCGAAGCGAGCCCGCTCGAGCGCGCGAAGACGGACGCCCAGCCGCCGATCGTGCCCGCCCCGATGACGACGAGATCGGCTCGATCCGCCATCCTGGTTCCTCCCGCAGCGTGGCTCGCAGGATAGGGCCTCGGGGACTCCGCGCCGGGCCGTGTCGCGCCCGTCGGTCGGACCCGGGACCGCCGAATCCCCTCGGTCACCCTCAACCGTCGAGTGCGGCGCCCTCCACGCAGACGGCCACCACGCCGAGGCGAGCCAGGCGGTCGAACGTCGTCCGGCGGCGGACGGTCCAGGCCGCCACCTCCAGCCCGGCATCGCGTGCCAGCGCCAGGGCGGCCACGTCCAGCGCCCGCCAGTCGACCGAGACGCCACGACAACCGAGGGTCAGCGCCGCGGCGACGACCCCGCGATCCAGGATCGCCGCATTGAGCCAGCGCGGCCACCCGGGCGCACGATGCGCGACCCCCGCGAGGGCCTCGCGATCGAAGGACGAGACGACCGCGTTGTGGAGCTCGGGCCCGCGCCCGGCGGCGAGCACCTCGACCGCGGCCGGACCGGGATCGTCCTTGAGCTCGACGTCGAGGAATGCGCGCCGTCCGGCGACCCGCAGCACGTCCGCCAGGGTCGGCACGCCGAGGTCGCCGAGGGCGTCCGAGCGGAGCGCGTCGACCCGCTCGGGCCGGCCCTGGACCCGGGCGAGCGTCGCGTCGTGGCAGATCACCGGCACGCCGTCGGCCGCCACGCGAACGTCGAACTCGAGTCCATCGCAGGCCGGTAGGGCAAGGGCGGCCTGGAACGCCTCGATCGTGTTCTCCGGCGCCCGCCGCGAATCCCCGCGGTGGGCCAGCCGCCGGGCCGTTTCCGCGCTCACCGCTCCCCCACTCGCTCCGACGGACCGAATTCGAGGCGCGCGGAGAGGCCGAAGTGGTCGCTTGGGTAGACCGTCGGGTCATTGGGAGCTGGCCGGTCGAACTCGAGCCGGGCGGCGGCAACCCGGACGTCGCCGCGGACCCAGATGTAGTCGAGGCAGGCCGGGTCCCCGTCGGTGTCCATCCCCGGCGCCTGGATTCCGGATGGCCAGGTGACCGCCGGCTCGGCACCATTCGCCTCGGCGTGCGCGGAGCGATAGCCGGCCGCGCGCATCCGCGCCGCCGCGGGCTCGTCGGGATGCGCGTTGAAGTCGCCGACCACGACGTCCGCCGCGACCGGTGGGTCGACGGCCAGCCAGCCGAGGAGTTGTGCGGTCTGCTCGTCGCGTTCGCGCGCGCCATCCACCTCGTGGTGCAGGTGGGTCACGACCACCAGGAGGTCCAGGCCGTTGAACGGCACGGTCGCCCGGAGCGCGGAGCGATGGCGTCCGAGATCGAGCCGATCGACCGGTCCGGCCACCAGCGGCTCGCGGACCAACAGGCTGTTCCCGTATTCGGGCCGCCCGGCCCAGCCCCGGAGCGCGGCATAGCGTCCCTCCCCGGCCGACCCGATGACGCGGTCCTGCTGCATCGGGTAGACCACCTCCTGGAGACCGAGCAGGTCCGGCTGGAGCGCCGCCATGTCGGCCAGCAGCAGCGGCAGGCGCTCCGGCCAGCGATCCGCCAGGTTCCGGATGTTCAGGGTCGCGATCGTGAGGTGGTCCATCGGGCTCTCGAGCGCTCAGCTGTCGCTGTCGGCGGTCGGCAGGGCGAACCGGAAGGTGGACCCCTGGCCCTCCACCGATTCGACCCAGATCGCGCCACCGTGCTGCTCGATGATGTGACGGGCGATGGCCAGGCCCAACCCCGTCCCCCCGGCTTCGCCGCGGACGCGCGCCCGGTCGACCTTGTAGAAGCGCTCGAAGATGCGCGCCTGGGCCGCCCGCGGAATCCCGACGCCGTGGTCGGCGACGGCACTGACGACCCGCCCATCCTCGACGCGGACGGTGACGTCGACGTCGCCGCCATCCGGGCTGAACTTGACCGCGTTGTGCAGGAGGTTGACGTAGACCTGCCCGAGCCGCGCCGCGTCGCCGAGCACCGGTGGCAGGTTCGGCGCGGCATCCACCTGGAGGGTCACGCCCTGGCGGTCCGCGAAGAGACGGAGGCGTTCGGTGGACTCGGCAGCGAGCTGGCCCAGGTCGAGCCGGTCGACCGCCTGGATCGTCCCACCGCTCTCGATCCGGGACAGGTCCAGCAGCTCGCTGACCATCTGGACGAGATGGCCGGTCTCGACCTCGATCTTGCCGATCCGGTCGCGCATCTTGGCCGGGATGGCGTCGCCTGCAGCTTCCGCATCTCGGGTCAGGGTCTCGGCCAGGAGGCTGACCGTGGTCAGCGGGGTGCGGAGCTCGTGCGAGAGGTTGTCGATGAACTCCGTCCGGATCTGCTGGAGCCGGCGCAGCTCCGACACGTCCTCCAGGATCAGCCAGGCGCCGCCGGAGGACGATCGCCGGGCCCGGATCAGCAGGCGGCGCCCATCGGCCTCGGTCCGGCCGACCTCCCCGCTCGCCGTGCCGCCGTCCAGCGCCGCCCGGGCGATCGCCTCGACCTGTACGTCGAGGAATGCCTCGATCAGGGTCCGGCCGATCAGCGCCCCCGGCGTTCGGCCCAGGAAGGTGTGCGCCGCGCCGTTCGCGCCGACGATGCGCAGGCCGGGGTCGACGGTCACGATGCCCTGGGCGAGGGCTTCGACCAGCAGGTCGTGGTCGCGGTCCTCGGCCGCGAGCTCCTCCTCGAGCCGATGGTTCCGGGCCCGAAGCGCCGACACGGCGAGGATCGGATCGCTGCTCGGGGAAGCGCCGGCGACCGTCCTGACCTGCGCGGCGACCCGCCGGGCACGCCATCCCAGCCCGATGGCCAGGAGCAGGGCCGCGGCCAACGCGATCGCGACCAGCCACGCCTCCATGGCGCGAGCATCGCACAGCGGCTCGGGCGCTGCGCCGCCTCAGGCGCGTGGCGGGCGGCGGATCCGAGGGGCCGGGGTATTGGACGGAACCAGGCCGGGTCGCCAGGGTGCTGTGAGCGCGTCGAATGTCGCCGGGGCAAACGCATGCCGCAGGACGAGGAGGTGCGCGAGCCGGGCAGCGGCCCGCCTCGCCCGCGCGACGGACCTGACGTCGTGGCCGGCCGACGGGACCGCAGCGGCCGCATCCGAGCCAGCCAGCGCAGATGAAACGCGCAGCCCCTCGTCGTCGTCTGGCGAGGTGCCGGGCGGCCACGGTTCGTCGCCCAGGCCGTCGCGCGACCCGGCCCGGGCCAGGTTCGCGAAGTCGCCGGCATCGAGCCCGCGCAGATGCCCGATCAGCGCCCGAACGGCAACCCCGTTCGGGCCGTACCTGGGCTGGTCGACGGCCGCCTCCCAACCGCGGCTCAGGCGCTCGCGGGCGCGGGCGCGGAAGGGCTCGCTGAGCAACTCGTCGAGGAACGGGCCGAGGACCAGTTCGGCGGCGTACGCATGCACCGTATCGCGGAGCCCGGGGCGTGCCAAGGCATCGGCCGGCAGGCGGCGGTCGATCTCGGATTCGGTCGCCTCCAACGAGGTCCGCAGCTCGTCGGGCAGGAACCGCCGGATCGTGGCGCCGAAGGCGATCGGCGCCCGATCGGCCAGCGCGAGCCGGTCCAGCTCGTCGGTGGTGAGGATCGCCAGGCGATCGAGGAACTGCGCGACCTGGTCGACGGGTCGGCGAGCCCGCGACCCCGCGGCTCGTCCAAGGGGACCCGGGCCCTGGGGTCCGGCGTCGTGCCAGGCGGCGCCGCGCATACCGGCACGTCCACGATGGACCCCGCGCTCGCGGTCGTACCGGGCACGCAGGTCCGGGTCGCCCAGCCAGTCGTGGGCGACGTTGATCCGCTTGGCCAGCTCGAGGCCGGGCGGACCGGCCACGTCGGGATGGTGCCGGCGCAGGAGCGCCCGCCAGGCGATCTCGATGGCTTCGGGCGGGGCATCGGCAGGCAGCTCGAGCCGTGCGTACAGGTCGTCGTCAGGCAGGCTGGGCCGGGGTGGCATGCCGGAAATCCTAGTGGTCGTCGCGCCGGACGCTCGCTAGACTCGCCCGGTGAGCTTCCTGCAGCGAGCGAAGGAGGCTGCCGAGGCGGCGGCAGAGAGCGCGCAGCACGCCGCCGAGTCGGCGCGCACGCGAGTGGCCGAGGTCGGCCAGAAGGCCTCGGACCCGGCGACGCACGAACGGCTGTCGCAGCAGGCTCGCGAGGTCGTCGGCCAGGCCCGCAGGGGCATGGCCACCGTCATCGAGAAGATCGATCCGGGCACGCTGGCCGAGCTCGTCATCAAGGCCACGGCGCTCCAGGAGAAGACCAACGCCTCGCTCCGGGACAAGCGCTCGCCGTACCGCATCGCGGAGATCGCGATCACCGCGTCGATCCCGCCCGGTGTCTCCTTCGTGATCAGCCGGATCGACGAGGGCGAGGTCCTGGCCGGTCACGGCGTCACGTCGGCCGAGCTGCTCGCGACGATCCCCGATTTCGGCGATTCCGTCGTCGCGCTCGACGGGACCGTCAGCGACCTCACGGCCGAGGAGCAGCCGGGGGCTCCGTAGTCGGGCTCAGCGGCCCCGGATCAACCCTTCGACGTCCTCGATCGAGCGCGTCGAACGCTCGCCCGTCGCGCGTTCGGTGACCTCGACCCCGCCGGCCGCCAGCGATCGCGGGCTCACCGTCAGGATCCAGGGCATGCCGAGCAGCTCCGCATCGGTGAACTTGACCCCCGGTGACTCGTCGCGGTCGTCCCATAGCAGCTCGCGATCGGCCTCGATCGAGAGGGCGTGGAGCCGCTCGGCGACCTCGAGGACCTGCGGCTCGCGCGCCGCACCGATCGACACCAGGTGGGCGGCGTAGGGCGCGACCTCGGCCGGC
>Ga0184615_10001206_pt1 | contig 14117 bp, 11 predicted proteins | sample PLM4_65_coex_FD_133134 | JGI IMG/M metagenome (GOLD analysis project Ga0184615, IMG submission 133134) | Groundwater sediment microbial communities from an aquifer in East River, Colorado, USA - PLM4_65_coex | ecosystem: Environmental > Terrestrial > Soil > Riparian zone | place: USA: East... | reverse complement strand
GCCCCTTCGGGGCAGACCTCGGCGCAGCGGGCGCAGTAGGTGCACCGCTCGAGGGCGAAGTCGAGGGTCCGCCGGTAGTCCTGATCCTCGATCCGGATGAGCCGAGACGGACAAGCGTTGGCGCAGGCCCCGCAACCGATGCAGGCCTCCGCATCCACCTCGACCCTCCCCCGGAATCCCTCCGGTGGCGCCGGGGCCGGGCCCAACGGATAAGGCAGCGTGACTCGGCCTGCCTTGAGACAAATCCAGGCTTCCTTCAGTTTACTCGTCAACATCTCGGAAGCCTCCTCACGATCCGACCAATGCCAGAGCCAGGCCTGCCAGTGAGACCATGGTCACCCCGAAGAAGAAGACGATCGCCTGATCAATCCGGAGACGCGGGTTCACGGCGTCGATGCCTGCGACCACCAAGACAACCAGGAAGACCTTGCCCAAGATAAGGATCAGGTCCGGCACAAACTGGAAGACCTTCGGCCAGGGGACAAAGACCTCGGCAAAGAGGGCGGCAAAGATCAAGAGCTTGGCGTGAACGGTCCACTTGAAGAGCGCCAGCTTCGGTCCGCTCATCTCGATGCTTGGCCCTCCCATGATTTCCGTTTCCGCCTCAGCGATATCGAACGGGAGCCGGCCGAGCTGGGCCTGGAGCACCAGGAAGTACGCGATGGCCGCGATGAACGTGGAGATCTGGGGGCCCATGGCATGGTTCCATAAGACGAGGTCGTAGAGCCGCAGCGAGCGCGCATGGACTGCTGCCGTGATCAGGGTGATGAACAGCACCGGCTCTACGGTCAGGTAGATCATCATCTCCCTGGCCGACCCCAAGAAGCCATAGGGACTCCAGGAGGCCATCCCCATGAAGATCACGGCCACCGCCGAGATTCCGACAAAATAGAGGAAAACCAGGAGATCCCCTGCCCCTGCCAGGGGAGGCTCCCCGCCTAGCGGAATCAACAGGCTAGCCGTCAGGGTCGCGCCCAGCGCCAGGATGGGGGCGAAGGCCAGCCACGGATCCCCTGTCTTCAGATCCTCCTTCCCCAAGAGCTTCAGCAGGTCGTAATACGGCTGGAGGACAGGGGGGCCGATCCTCGAATGGATCCTAGCCCGGAGTTTCCGCATGACTCCCTCCAGCAAGGGGGACAGCAGGAGGGCGAGGCCTACATTGATGACGGCCATCAGCGGAGTCATCGGCATCGCCGTCCCTCCTGGGTCATCCGGAGCAGCTCATCCTGGCTGAAGACCCTGACGGCGCCCGTCCGCACATCCACCGTCTCCATTCGCTCTGTACACGAGAAGCATGGATCGATGCTTCCCAGGGCGATGGGGACGTCCGCGACCATCTGTCCCTGGATCATGGTGGGAATGGCCTGGAGATTGGGGTAGGACGGTGCCCTGACCTTCCATCGGTGCGGCCGGTTCCCCTCTCCCGTCAGCACATAATGAAAGTCTTCGCCCCTGGGCGCTTCGACGAAGCAGGTTCCCTCCAGGCCATCGATGATCTCGCCATCACACTCCGCCATCAGCGCGCCCTGCGGCATCTGCGCAAGGGCCCGGCGGACGAGGCCGATCGATTCCAGCAGCTCTTCCAATCGGACCAGGGTCCTGGCCAGCGCGTCCCCCTCCTCCTTGACGATGACCTTGAGCGGCAGCTCGCCATAGGCAGCGCAAGGGTGGTCGCGCCGCGCATCCAGGTCCACGCCCGAGCCTCTGGCGGTGGGACCGACGACACACAGGCGGGTGGCATCCTCGCGGCTCAAGGGCCCGACCCCTTTCAGACGCATCAGCAGCGGGGTGTCCCCGGTGACCGCCCCTACGACGGCGATCGCCTCCTTCTCGACGGTAGCCAGCACCTCTTCGATCTTCGGATGAAGCTCGGGCGGGATGTCCCTTCGCACGCCGCCCACCAGATTCATCCCGTAATTCTTCCGGCTGCCCGAGATCTGCTCGCATAGCCACATGACCGGCTCTCGGATCCGCCACGCCTGCATGAGGAGCGTGTCAAAACCGATGATGTGGCCGGCGATCCCCAGCCAGAGGAGGTGGCTGTGGATCCGCTCCAACTCCAGCATGATGGTCCGGATGTATCGAGCGCGGGGCGGGACCTGGATCCCGGCCGCCTCTTCCATGGCCTCGCAATAGCAGGTGCTATGGACGTACCCGCAGATCCCGCAGATGCGTTCGGCCAGAAAGGGAATCTGGTTGTACGTCAGGACACTATCGCCCAGCTTCTCGATCCCTCGGTGGACGTAGGAGCCACGATAGTCGCAGCCCACCACCTGTTCCCCTTCCACGAACAGGCGGAAGTAGGCAGGCTCTTTCAAGACGGGGAAGTAGGGGCCGATGGGGAGCACCGTGGCCCCCGGCGGAGGCTCCTTCGGTTGAAAGGCCACCCCCTCCGCCGGCTCGGGTCGGAGATCGTGGGGAAAGTCCCTGCGCAGCGGGTACATCCCTGATGGCCAGTCGTCGGCCAGCGCAAGCTTCCGAGGGTCGGGATGGTCAAGCGGCGTGATCCCCAGGAGGTCTGCAAACTCCCGCTCCGCCCAGTTGGCCGCCGGGACGACCGGCGTGATCGAATCGAGCTGCGGGATCTCACCATCCAGAAGAACATTGACCTCGATGGCGATTCGATCTGGATCGCGTACGAAAAAGTGTACGACCGCGAAACCCCGCGAGGACTCGCGCCGATCGATTCCGGCGCTCACCACGAACCGAAAGCCCATGTCTACGAACAGATATTCCGTCAGGGCGCGGAGGGCTTTCGGGTGGACCGTCAGCGAAAGCTTCCCCGGAGCGCGTTCGTCCGTCCGGCTGAGCGCATCCCCGAACCGCTCCTTGAGTTGCGCCCGAAGCTCTGCAACCGTCATCTGCTTCCTCCCGTCTTCACTACGCCGTCGAGAAAGCGAAAAGGATCAGGATCGCCAAGAGCGCTCCAACTACCATCCAAACGACATAGACCTGGGGGATGCCCACGTGGAGCCGTGAGAATCGGTTCATGAAAGCCGTGGACCATCGCACCACAGGGTCGTAGAGGAATCGGTCAAGTTCGAGGGCCCGCATGAGTCCCGTCGGGAGCTTCAGTTTGGGGATTCGGAAAACTGGGTAGACCCCCACTTGCTCATAGTTCCCGACCCGGAGGAAAAAGAACCGCTTGAAGGGGAGATACAGACTGAACGCGCTGAACTTCACCTCTTGTGGCCGGTGCATCTCGCCGCAATACCACAGGGCCGTTTGCCGGACCGGTGCGGCACCCGCCCGATAGAGGAACGCTGAGAGGCAGACACAGGCCAAGAGAGCAACTGTCATCACCAGGGGATTCCACGCTGCCGCCGGGCCCTCTCCCAGGTTCGAGGTGACACCCCAAGCGCTTCGCTGGAAGAGCGCCTCAAACGCAGGGAGGCCCAGGCCGGGGCTGATCGCATGATAGAGAAGCCTGAGGAACGGCACGGGGAGGAGGCCGATGATGACGCAGAGTGCTCCCATGCAGAGCTGGGAGATTCGCATGCTGAGCGGCACGTCGTGCGTTTCACTCGCCCGGAGGGAGGGATCGCCGAGGAAAGCAGTCGTGATGAACTTGAGGACAGAGGCAAGCGTCACTGCGCTTCCGAAGAAGGCCAGCAGCGCATACAGGATGTAGGCTGGCCTGTCGAGGCCGCCCAGGATGGTCACCTGGTAGATCAGCCACTTGCTGGCGAAGCCGTTCAGCGGTGGAATGCCCGCCAGGGCCAGGCCACCCACGAGTGCACTCGCGGCCGTCCAGGGCATGCTCCGGAGAAGGCCCCCCAGCGCATTCAGGCTTTTAGTCCCCGTCACATACAGAATGGAACCGGCATTCAGGAACAGGAGAGACTTGAATAGGGCGTGATTCAGGAGGTGGAACAGGCCGGCAATCAGCGCAACGGCGCTCACGGCCGGGTTGATTCTCCGGAACGCGATCCCCATGCCAATGGCGAGTAGCACATACCCTATCTGACCCATGGAATGGAAGGCCAGGAGTCGCTTGCTGTCCCCCTGATACAGAGCAGTGAGGCTTCCCACGAACAGAGACAGGGTCCCAAAGAAAGCAATGACCCCGCCCCAGGTCGTCGTGAGGTACGAGGACGGGAGGATGAGGAGGAAGACCCGCAGGAGGCCGTAGACCCCCATCTTGATCATGACGCCGGAGAGGAGGGCGCTCACCCCCGAAGGCGCAGCCGGGTGGGCATCCGGCAGCCAGTCGCCAAAGGGGAAGATGCCCGCCTTGGTGGCGAAGCCGACGAAGAAGAGGGCGAGGACGAGATGGACCAAGCCAGGATTCTCGCGGATGAGCAGCCCCAGGGTGGACCCGAGGACGTCAAAGCTGAAGGAGCCTCCTCGCACGTAGAGCATGATCCCAGCGAGAAACATGCAGGCCGTGGCCGCATGGGTCATCAGGAAATACTTGAACCCTGCCCGCAGATTCTCTTGCTTCTCCCGCTCGAAGACGACCAGGGCATAGGAGGCTAAGGTCATGACCTCCCAGAAGAGGAAGAAGAAGAAGAGATCCGCCATCCCCACCACTGCGATCATCGATGCCAAGAAGACGAGGAACGGAGGATAGAAGCCCACCAGGCTCTCCCGTCGATAGTGCTCCATGTACCGGACGGAGAAGAGACTGGCCAGGAGCCCCACGACCGCAATGATGATCAAGAAGAGCGCACTCAGATGATCGATCCGCAGTACGAGGGACGCGCCGAGTCCTGGAACGCTGAACAAGGCCCGGCTGCTGGAATGGCAGCTCATGCAGGCCGCCTCTCCCTTGAACTCCGAAAGGCCCATTACCCAGAAGAAGGACTCCCGCGCCTCCAGCGGACCATGCTGGTAGACCTGCAGGATGACCCAGCCGAGCACGACGGAAGAGACGAGGACCAACGCGAAGGAGAAGTACCCCACGAACCGCTGCCGGCGGCCGATGAAAAGGGTGATGAATGCTCCAATAAAGAGGAGGAGGATTATTCCCGCGTAACCTTGAATGGGGGTCATCCTGTCTCCTCCCCTAGTGCGTGATCTGGTGGACGATGGGAAGGCCGATGAACGGCGCCAGCACGCAGAACACCATCAGGACCACCAGGACCGCGCTCATGGCAAGGCCGGGATCTCTGGCCAGACCGGCTGCTTCTGACACCTCGCCGAAGAAGACCCGCTGGCCCACCCGGAGGAACCAGGCAAAGGCCACGATGACCTCCAGCACAAACGGGATCAGGATGAGCAGGCCGACATTCCCTCCGACATCCAGAGCGCCTGTCAGGAGAAAGAACTTGCTCCAGAAGGTGGAGAAAGGGGGAACGCCCGTGACCGCCAGCATCCCGACAAAGAAGGCCAGCGACACGAGCGGCATCCGGTGGGACAGCCCCGAAAGCTCCCGGATGCTCTTGACCCCCGTGGCGTAGGCGATGGCTCCCACCGAGAGAAAGAGGAGCGCCTTGGCGAAGGCATGGTTTATGATATGGAGGATCCCGCCGATCATGCCTGTCGCGGAGCCCAGGATGCCCAGGCCCGCACCCAACAGGATGTAGGAGAGGTGGGTGATGGTGGAATAGGCCAGGAGTTTCTTGAGATCATCCTGGAAGAAGAAGAGGAAGCAAGCGATCAGCATGGTGAGGACCGCCGCCCCTGCCACCAGCAGCCCGATCCACCAGGGGAGGGCCGCCGGGGTGATAACGATCCTGGCGATCAGGTACACCCCCGCCTTGACCATGGCTGCGGCATGCAAATACGCCGAGACGGGCGTGGGCGCTTCCATAGCATCTGGGAGCCAGGTGTAGAAGGGGATCTGGGCCGCCTTGGCCCAGGCGGCCAGCAGGAACAGGACGAACACTACCACCCTCGTATGTGGCTCCAATCGCTGAACGGCCTCGAAGGCGAAGGAATGGGTCGAGACGTAGAGGATGACCAGGGCGACCATGAAGCCAATCCCACCCAGATTCGTCAGGAGCAGGGCCTTGAAGCCGGCCGCCAAGGGTTTCTCGCCACCGTAGAAAGCGATGAGGGCCCAGGAGCAGATCGAGGTCAGCTCCCAGAAGATGAACATCTGAAGGAAGTTCGGGGAGAGGACGAGGCCGAGCATGGAGCCGACGAAGAGGAACATCCAGAAGAAGTAGCGCCCCTTGCCGTTACCGATGGCGTGATCGAGGTTTTGGGGACTCAGGTACGCTGTAGAATAGAGGATCACCAGGAAGCCGATCACGCTAATGATGATGACCATCATCGAGGAGAGCGGATCCAGGTAAAAGCCGAAGAGCGCGCCGCTCTTTGGAAGCCAGGGGATCCCGTAGAGCGGGAAGTCGAGATTGGCCCGCGGCCGTAGCAGGACTGCGATGATGGCCAGGACCACGCTGGAACCGGAGGTGAGGATGGCTAACGTGTCGCTGTCCCGCCCTCGGGTGGGGGTGGAGAGGAAGGCCCCCGCGAAGGGAACCATGAGCAGCGCAGCCAGGATCAGCAGCATCGGACACCTCCGAGTAGGAGGTCCGAGAACACGTCTTCGAGGACGTCGAGCGTCCTCTGGATCTTGAGGCTCATGGAGCCGCCGAAAGCCAGACGCGCGGGTTGGATGCCCAGGACGAAGACGTGGGCGCCTGTCTCCCTCCTCAAGAGGTCCAGGAAGAGGTTCAATGAAATCCGATGGGTCGAGAGGGGAGTTCCCCCCTCCTGAACCCTCTCGATCAGCGCCACCGACCCCGGTTCCCCGCCCCACGCCACAGCGTCAATGAGCAGGATCGCCTGAGGCCGATAGGCGGTGATTGTTCCCCAGTAGGCTTCAGGGCTGTCCCCGCCATCTACCAGGAGGGCCGCAGTCTCCCCGTCATGGCGACGCCTTTCCAGGCGATGGATGAGGGCCGGCCCCACCCCGTCGTCTCCCCACATGGGATTCCCGACCCCCACGAGGACTACATTCCCTTGCAGCCTCCGCTCCAGCTCCTCACGCAGAGACATCCCTTGCTCCCGTGTAACCTCAAGGAGGTTCGGGGAGGTCCTTGAGCTGTTTGTAGGTAAAAACCGGGCCATCCACGCAGACGTACTTGGAGCCAATCGCGCAATGGCCGCACTTCCCCACCCCGCACTTCATGTAGCGCTCCAGGGTCGAGACGATCCGGTCCTCTGCGAAGCCCAGCTTGAGCAAATCCTGGATGACGAACTTGATCATGATGGGGGGCCCGCACGTAAAGGCGATGGTCCTGGAGGGATCCACGCTGATCCGGGCCAGCAGTGTCGTCACGACCCCGACGGATCCCGCCCAGGTCTCATCGCCAACGTCCACCGTCTCCAGCAACAGGAGGTCGCCCCGGCTCTTCCAACGGTCAAGTTCCCCCTTGTACACCCGATCCTGAGGTGTTCTCGCGCCGTAGAGGATAGTGATCGCACCGAAGGCTTCCCGTTCCTGGAGGATGGCCTCGATCAGCGATCGGAGCGGAGGAAGTCCGATGCCTCCGCCGATGATGAGGATGTCCTGTCCCTTCGCCGTCTCATAAGAAAAGCTGTTCCCGTAGGGCCCGCGGATGCCGACCCAATCCCCCGGCCGGAGCCGGTGCAGGGCCCGGGTGACCGAGCCCAAGGCCCTGACGGTGATCTCGAAGCCGTCCCCGTTGGATGGAGCTGATGCGAAGCCGATGGGCGCCTCCCCTACACCGAACACGGACACCTCGACGAACTGCCCGGGCTTAAAGGTGAAGGATCGCGCGACCCCGGGTTGGGTGAACCTGAGGAGGTACGTGAGGGTGTCGACCGTCTCGCGGCGCACCTCCGCGATCTTCGTCAGGTGGGGAAGATACACGTTCTCCATGGTGCGCTCGTCAGGGGCTCGTCTTGGGCTTTGCGGCCCAGGGCGGTCCCCACTTGGGCTTCCGGCCGAGTTCCCGAAACCTCAGCAGGACCGCCGCCATGTCTATACCCATCATGCAGGCGGTAACGCAGCGACCGCAGCCCACACAGCCCGGCCTCCCCTCCCGCTGCAGGCATTGGTAGCTCAGCTTGTGGAAGAATCGGCGCTTGAACTGCTCACGCTTCTGGGCCCGAGGGTTGTGACCCGAGGCCTCCCGGGTGAAGCCGGCCGACTGACAGTGATCCCAGCGCCTCACCCGCTCCCCCGCGGTTCCGTCCCGGCTCCGGTCCACGATGGTGAAGCAGGTGCAGAGGGGGCAGAGATAGGAACAGCCCCCGCATCCGATGCAGCGCTCGGCCAGTTCCTCCCATATCTCCGCGGGAACGGCATCGGTCGTCACCTTCGCGATCCCCCGGGCAAGATAGGCGCTCGTCGAGAATTTCTGGTCAACCTCGGCGAGTGCCTCGTTCCGCTCGGCGAGATCGGCCGGGGTCGCCTCCCGGAACAGCTCCGGGGTTTTCGCCACGAGGCGCTCCCCCGCCTCGGAGTCCACCTCCACCAGGTAGCGGCCCTCCAAGGGGGTGAGTTGGATGTCGGAGCCCTCCCCCGGCTTCAGGACGGGGCCACCGTCGCAGCAGACGCAGAAACAGGTAGGTAAGGGGGGCGTCGGGCAGGCCAGGCTGATGAGAATGGCGTTCGCCGCGCGCTTGGAAAAGTAGATGTCGGGGAAGTCCCTGTGAAAGAACTGGCCCTGATACCGGATGCCCTTTACATCGCAGGAGCGGACGCCGAACAGGATTCGCCGCCGCTCATCGTATTCGGGTATGAGCGCCAGGCTGTCCCCGTTGTGGAAGCGGAAGAGGACCTCGGAGGGGGGCAGGAGATACCGCATCGGAGGCAGGAGGTCATGGGTGTAGTCGAGGTGCAAGTCCTCGACAGAGGTCAAGGGAGCCAGTTGGAAATCCCCGTTCCCCCCGCCGCGGGGACCGATCACGAGCGCCTCCCTCATCAGCGTCGCCACCCAGGGCGGCACCGCATCCTCTTGGATCACCTGGATGCTCCTGAAGGCCATCTGTTCCCCCATCTACTTCGCGCGCTCGATGTGGACCGGCCCTTCGAACAGATGATGGGGAGTGACAAGGACTCCGGGTCCGACGCGTTCGGATATCCTGAGCGTGGCCTGAAACTCGCCGCCCTCCCCTGCGACCTGAACCATACAACCCGGTCGGAGGCCCAAGGTCTTCACATCCTCCGGGTGCAGCTCGACCCACCGATCCTGATGCTCCCGTTGCCAGTCGTCCGTATGCCGGAGGATCGTGTCCTTGAGCCACATCCATCCCAGACGATTCGGAACGTGCTCGAGGGTGGCGAAACGCTCTGGCGGCGACTCACAGGCAGTCTCCGCGGGAAGAACAGCCTGGACCTGCCCTGAGGAGAGTCCCTGCTGGATCTCTTCCAGTGTAGAGCCCACATCGGCAAGGCCGAGGCGACGGGCCATCTCGGCCGCGATCGCCCAACCGGGCCGCGCATCCCCGGGGGGAAGAATTGCAGGTCGAAGCGTCTGCTGCCGTCCCTCAGTGTTGGTGAGGGTACCGCCTTTCTCGGCGAAGCTGGCGGCGGGCAGCACCACGTGGGCCAGCTCGGCCGTTTCCGTCAGGAAGAGATCCTGGACCACGAGGAAATCGAGCCCCCGGACAAGCTCCCGGAAGTTGCCGTTCCATGCTGCCGGGTCCTCCTCGACCACCAGGAGGGCCTTCAGTCCCGAGGGCTCCGAGGCGGCTCCCCCACCCTTCCAGCGGAAGGCCCCCCGAGAGTTCGCACGAGGGAAGAGGAGCAACACCTTGGCCGAGGCTTTCGCAAGAAGACTCTCGAACGCACGGAGGAGTCGGGCCTCCCGGTCAGGCGGAAGGCTCTTGAGGGGATAGATCACCAGGGGCCATTTCGCTTCATCCCACAGGGCGCGGAGGTGTCCAGACGGCTCCTCCTCCGTAAGGGCAAGAGCAACCTCTTCAGGGCTCGACACCCGAAGGTGGAGCACTGCACGCTCCGCCAACAGATCCCGGTACGGGGAGATCACCACCGCGCTCGTTCCCTCATCCATTGCCTTCAAGATTCTGGAAGCGACCTGGGGGTGATGCTCGGGGAAGCCGTGCCCGAAGATCAGCAAGAGATCTGCGGCCTGGACCTCGTCAAACTTTGCCGCCCTGAACCCTTCGACGAGGGACGCCGGGATGTGATCGAGACTCTGGAGGGACGGGTCGAAACGGACAGCCGTCGTGCCCAGCCCTTGCGAGGCAAGTCGGCTGAGCAGGAACAGCTCCTCATCGGTGCTGCGCCCCGAGGCCCACACGCCGATCGCCTGACCGCCGTCCTTCGAGCGGACGGCGCCGAGCCCTTCAACCAGGTGGGTAAGTGCTTCCTCCCATCCGGCGCGCTTCAGCGTCCCATTCTGCCGGATGTAAGGAGAATCGAGGCGTTCGGCGCGGTGGAGGTGCTGGAAGCTCGTCCATCCCTTCATGCACAGGCGGCCCTGCGAGATGGGATGGCCCACCGAAGGCATCACGCCGACGGCCTCTCCCCGCTCGACCAGGACGTAGAGGCCGCAGCCACAGCTACAATGGGGACAGACCGTGAGGATGCGCTGCATGCTCGCGCCCCTCGGGAAGTCGACCCCTCACGCTGGCAGCATGGGTTCCAGGAGTGAAATCGGTGTTCCCCATGCCATGTTTCAGGCGCAATGAACTCCCACTGGAACGTGTTCCACGCCTCGCCGTCCAGATGCTCCAGATGACGACCATTCAGGATCCGCCCTTCACCTGCTCTTCCCAGATTCGATTACTCTGCTGAGGATCCGGCCCCTCCCGCGCCCCGGTCTCCTCGGCGGCCCTCCTGGCACTTTCCAGCTTGGCAATGATCTCTCGAAAGAGCAGGCAGTCGTCATATCCCTTCCCAATGCAAATGCAATTGGCCTGGAGCCGATCGCTGGGCACCATCTTCTTCACCGGGTATGCCCGGCAGAATGCCACCATGATCTCCTCGAAGAACGGACATCGCATACCCCGAGCCTCCAGAAAATATCTCCGTAGATCCTTTAAGGCTTCAGACTGGATCTCAGCTGCTCGCTGCATGCCAAAGGCCCTCTGGAAGACTGGTCTTTGCCCCCATTCATATCAAGCTAGGTGCCAAGTCAGACGATTCCGCCACTTTCGCGGGAAAGGCCGACCTTTAGCGGGCTTGGCGCGAAGAAGGGGAGCGAAATGTCAGGCGCCCGCGCGGATTGCTGTTGAACAATTCAACGCCTGACGACGGATCCAGGCCGAAAGCCGCGGTTTTGATTCATATTTCGACGCCTGTTGAAAGATAGGCTCCCCTGTCACAATCTTCAACAATCCCGTCATTCGCGTGAAGGCATCTCGTAGCGATTCGCGGAATTGTGCGTGTTCCCAATGTGAACCCGGAGGTCCTGGCGAGCTAAGTGCTGTTTCCGCTCTCTCCATTGAGCGTCGTTTCCTGGTGGGCGGCCATGGCCACGAAGTAGGAGGGTTCAGGAATCTCTGATAAAGGGAAAAAATCCCATTTCAGTCCAAGAATTTTCTGATAGGATGACGGTAAGTTCGGACTTATCCGGGAGACTCTTGTTTGCACTTCAACTGCGAGACCAAGCAAACCAAGGGGGGAAAGATGCCAAAGATGACTGACATGCACCCGCCAGTGAGGATCCAGGTCGGAGAGAAGGCGTCCTTTACAAAGACTATCACCGAAACCGATGTTATCCTCTTTGCCGGCTCGACCGGCGATATGAACCCGTTTCACATCAACGAGGAATATGCCAAGCAAGCGCGCTTCGGAAGGCGCATCGCCCATGGCATGTTGGTCACAGGATTGATGTCCGCTGTCATGGGGATGAGGCTGCCTGGCCCGGGAACGATTTATCTACGCCAGGAACTGGACTTCCGACAACCGGTTTACATCGGTGATACCATCACAGCCGTCGCGGAGGTGCTTCAGGTCCGTGAGGACAAGCCGATCGTCACGTTATCGACGAACTGCTACAACCAAGATAACCAAATAGTGGTCGAGGGAAAGGCCATTGTCCTGGTTGACCGGTCTCCTGCAAACGCGCATGTGTAAAATACTTGTGCTACAATAAGCGGACTCCCCTGCGGCAAGCTGCGGAGTATCAAACCCATCAAGGAGAACATTCGCAGGAAACCGTATTGAACACACCGCATTTGATTCCATAGGATGAACAATACACCTTAGAAGAATCATTAAGTATTTGCAGTCGTGTTCCTGCGGTCGTCGCGGATCCATCAAGAAACCTGCTTGAAGAGGGGGGGCATGCAACAGGCACCAGGGCCGGTATATCTGCTGGCAGGCACAGCGAGCTACACGCCACCACTCATCTGGGAGGAGGCCAACGCCGGTGGCGCGAGGTCACTCCAGGAATACTGGGAGTCGGGGAAGCTCGAGGAGATCTACGCTGAATTCCTGCTCTGGAGAGGATTCGAGCGCCTGGTGGCCGCGGCCGCCTCCGCAGGGGTGGATCTGTCTCTGGTCACGACCGTCAACGTGTCCGTCTCATACCCGCGTGAACTGGCGCAGACAACCGAAGACCGGGTGGCCGAGGACTTTGAACACCGCCTCGCCGACAGCTCCTACCGCCCTCTCTTTCAACGTCCCCCAAAGATCCGATGCACCCCCACTCATGCGGCTTCCGCCTCCGGGATGGTGCCCTTCAACGACGCGCTGGCTGACCTGCTGGACCGAGGCGAAGAGATGTCCCTCGTGGTCACCGCCGGTAATACCAAGGGGACGAACCGGAATCGCCCACGTATCCCCCCGGCTGAGATCACGGAGATCTTCGCCAGCCTGATCTCGCCATTCGATCGCAGGGCCACCCAGGCTCATATGCTGAAGCTGGGTGCGGCCGCCCTCGGCCGCGTGTACCAACACGATTTCGACATGGTGAAAGCTCTGGACAAATTCATCTACGAGCAGCGCCTCTTCACCCATGAGCTGGCCCGCCGGAATCTCTCCACCGCGCACGTGACGACCCACCCGGATGAGATCGAGGACCGTACGATCTTCTACCCGGTGAAGCTGATCGGTGTCGCCCCGCAGAGCCTGGGGTATGCCGGCCTGGTCCTGTCCCGGCACGCGCCTCGGGCAGAGCGGGCAGTCCGGGTTGCCGGCATCGGATGCGGGGTGGATCCTTCCAGCATCCGGGACCGAGAAACGCATATCTTTTCCCGGGCGATGGCGATGGCTACCTCGACGGCCGTGAGCCAGGCACGGATCTCCGGTTTGTCAAGCCTGAGGGTCCTGGAGCACCATAACCCGTTTCCCGCGGTTCCTCTGACCGAGCTGGAAGTCGTGCTAAAACACCTGGGGTATCCCAACAGTGTCAGCCACGCATTGCTGTCGGATGATGTGGGAGTCAACGGAAGACTGATCAAGGCGGGCCGCTCGGGCGGGGCCATGGTCGGCCACGGCATCACGCCGACCTTTATTCGTCTGGTGTTCGAGGCAGCCAAGCAGCTCTGGGGTGTGGGCGGCTATCCCCCACTCGTCCTCGGACCGCCCGAGGTCGCTTACGCTGGTGTCAGCAGCGTCGGCGGACACCACACCTTCGACGGCTATGCCGTCCTGGCGGGTGGGAGAACCGAGGAGGTGGCGAAACTCTCCGCAGAACTGGAACCCTTCGATCACGCCTACCATAATCGCATGGTTGGGCGTGACCTCGAGGCACAGGCGGCCCTGACCGGCGCCAATGTCCCAGTGGGGATGACCGTCGGCTTCATCAGCTATCAGGAGACCAAGGCAGGACGCGAGTACTTCGGCATCGCTCGTACCCCCGACGGACGCGACTTCCCATTCGTGGGCACGCCGGCCTTCTTCGAACGGCTTCTGCAAACCGCGTACATCGGGACCCCCGTCCGGATTGCCCCCACACTTCAGGCGATGGAAGGCTAGGAACGGCCGGGGGGCGAAACGCTGGAGATCGAACTCCTAGCCTGAATTATCCCAAAAATCTCACCGCCAAGACCGCAAAGACTCGCCAACTCTCATCAAGCCAGGAGGGCATCCGGACCAAGACCTTTCGGGTCGTTCCCCCGATCTCCTCCGAGCCAGCCCTTTGAATACAGCAGGTTCCTTTGCGGACTTTGCGCGCTTTGCGGTTGAACTGCTGTATTCGGGATTATTCATGAATCTCTGAGTCACCCTCACCCGCTCCCTCTCCCATCGAGGGAGAGGGGCTAATCCTCGATCCCCTCTCCCG
>Ga0184615_10001205_pt1 | contig 14121 bp, 9 predicted proteins | sample PLM4_65_coex_FD_133134 | JGI IMG/M metagenome (GOLD analysis project Ga0184615, IMG submission 133134) | Groundwater sediment microbial communities from an aquifer in East River, Colorado, USA - PLM4_65_coex | ecosystem: Environmental > Terrestrial > Soil > Riparian zone | place: USA: East... | reverse complement strand
CGTCACATGCCCGACGATGAAGCCGTGCGAGCCGCCGGAGAAGCGCCCGTCGGTGACGAGCGCGACGGCGTCGCCCAGCCCGGCGCCCATCAGCATCGAGGTGGGCGTCAGCATCTCGGGCATGCCGGGCCCTCCCTTCGGCCCCTCGTAGCGGATCACGATCACGCTGCCGCGTGCGATCCGGCCCTGCTCGGCGGCCGCGAGCATGGCCTCCTCCTGGTCGAAGACCTGCGCCGGCCCGGCGAAGCCGAGACCCTCCTTGCCCGTGAGCTTCGCGACGGCGCCGTCCGGCGCCAGGCTTCCGCGCAGGATCTGAATATGGCCGGTCGCCTTGATCGGATCGCCCCAGGGCCGGATCACGGCCTGGCCCGGCGCGAGATCGGGCCAGCCCTCGAGGTTCTCGGCGAGCGTAGCGCCCGTGCAGGTGAGACAGTCTCCGTCGAGGGCGCCGTGCGCGAGCAGCAGGCGCAGCACCGCGGGGGTGCCGCCGACCTGGTGCAGGTCTTCCATCACGTAGCGGCCCGAGGGCTTGAGCTCCGCGAGGTAGGGCACGCGATCGCTGGTGCGCTGGAAATCGTCGATCCCGAGCGGCACGCCCACCGCGCGCGCCATCGCGATCAGGTGCAGCACGGCGTTGGTCGAGCCGCCCAGCGCCGTCACCACCGCCATCGCGTTGCCGAAGGCCGCGCGCGTCATCACGTCGCGCGGGCGGATCTCGCGCTCGAGCAGCACGCGGATCGCGGCGCCCGCGCGGATGCACTCGTCCTGCTTGGCGGGATCCTCGGCCGGCGTGGAGGAGCTCCCGGGCAGCGACATGCCGAGCGCCTCGATCGCCGCGGCCATCGTGTTCGCGGTGTACATGCCGCCGCAGGCGCCGGCACCCGGGCAGGCGTGGCGCACGATGTCCTGGCGCTCCTCCTCGGAGATCCGGCCCGCGATGAATTCGCCGTAGGACTGGAACGCCGAGACGACGTCGAGCGGGTTGCCCTTGCGGCCGCGGCCCGGCCGGATCGTGCCGCCGTAGACCATCAGCGCCGGGCGCCCGACGCGCGCCATCGCGATCAGGCAGCCGGGCATGTTCTTGTCGCAGCCGGGGATCGAGATGTTGGCGTCGTACCACTGAGCGCCCATCACCGTCTCGATGCAATCCGCGATCAGGTCGCGCGACTGCAGCGAGTAGCTCATGCCCTCGGTGCCCATCGAGATGCCGTCGGAGACGCCGATGGTGTTGAAGCGCATGCCGATCAGGCCCGCGGCGACCACACCTTCCTTCACCTTCGCCGCCAGGTCCTGGAGGTGCATGTTGCAGGGGTTGCCCTCGTACCAGACGCTCGCGATCCCGACCTGGGCCTTGTCCATGTCGGCTTCGGAGAGGCCCGTGGCGTAGAGCATCGCCTGCGAAGCGCCCTGAGACTTCGGCTGCGTGATGCGGCGGCTGGTGCGGTTGAGCTTCTCGGCCATGCGTGCTCCTGGCGGCTAGAGCGAGGCGAGCCGCATGATCTTCGGCCGCGCCCCCCGGAACCAGCCGATCACGGTGTCGGTCCAGCCGTACTTCTCGTTGAAGGCGGCCATCACGAGCGCGCGCTCGTCGTCCGCCTCGACGAAATCGGCGCGCAGCGCGTATTCCTGCCCGGCGATCAACAGCTTGATGGCGGGATCGCGAACCACGTTCGCCCCCCAGGTGGTGTTGCCGGTGCGGATGTAGCCGCGGCCGACGACGACGACGAGCCAGACCGTCGTGTAGCGCAGCGTGCCCTCCGGGTTGACGGTGGCGACCGAGACGGTCTCGAGGTCCGCGACGGCGTTCCAGTCCGGGGGCTCGTCGGCGGCGGCGGCCATCGCGAGCATCGACACGATGCCGGCGAGAGCGAGGGGCCACCCTCTTCGGACCCGCATCATCTCCTCCCGCAGGCGCATGCTTTGCAGCTTACACCACGCGGGGCGGGCCTCATAGCAGCCCGCGCGTGCGCAGCAGCTCGAGCAGCGCGCGGCCCGTGGCGCGATTGGCGGCCGGAGAGTAGTGGCCCCCGGGCGCGCGCAGGGTGGCAGGCGTCAGCTCCGGGTCCGCGCGCAGGGCGTCCGCCAGATCGAGGATCGTGATCCCCGGGAGCGCCTCGACGAGCGGCGCGTAGCTGCGCCGGGCGCTACCCCAGATGTCCTCGTCGCGGAAGGCGAAGATCATGAACACGAAGGTGTCACCAACGTTCTCGACCTCGCGCGCGAAGGCGCGGACGATCGCCACCAGAACGGCGAACGCCTGCGAGTCGCGGCTCATCTCGCCGCCCCGGTAGAACCGGTCCGCGCGCAGCCGCGAGTGCCAAGCGCGGCTCGCGAGCGTGCTCGCGAGGCGCACCAGGCTGGAGCGGTCGTAGAGCGGATTGCGCCACACCAGCGGCTCGAACAGCTCGTCGCCGACGGCCGCCTCCAGCGCGAGCCGCGGATCCGCGAGCACGCGCCGCGAGCCCGGCTCGCCCGAAAAGGGGTTCGGAATCACGCGCAGCTCGCCGTGCGGATCCAGCTCGAAGCGCGGCTTGAAGAGCGGAAGATCGCGCGAGTCGAGGAAGCGGCGGTAGCGGTTGACGTTGCGCGGCAGGTCGACTTCGGGGAAGCCCAGCACGACCACCTGCGGCGCGAGCTCCTGGCCCCGGCGCCGGTAGAGCAGCAGGGCCTGGTCGGTTCCGTAGCCGCCGACGCCGTAGTTCAGCAATTCCACCCGCGGCTCCATCCGTTCGGCCTGGAAAGACCAGGCCTCCTCGTCGCGCACCTCGCTGGCGAACACGAAGGCGCCGCCGAAGGCCGCCACCCGCAGCACGCCCGTCGCCGGCTGCCGGGCGTACTCGCGCGTCCCGCGCAGGCCCCGCGAGTTGGTCGAGTACAAGTCGCTCGAGTGCTCCGGCGGATAGACCCAACCGAGCTCGGCGTCGAGCCCGAGGAACCGGTCCTTGCCCGCGAGGATCTCTTCGAGCTTGCGCGATTGCTCCGCGAGGCGATCGGCGAGCGGCGTGAAATCGAAACGCGTATCGCGCGCGAGCAGCGCGAGCGCCGGCCACGAGAGCAGCTCGAGCGCGCCGAGCACGATCGCGATCGTGACGGCCCCGACGAGGAGATTCGCGGCGGGCCGCGTCACCTCTGTCTCGCCTTGCGCCGGGGCGCCGCTGCGCGGGTCGCGGTGGGGATGCGCAGCCGGAAGCCGACGCCGGCGAAGAGCTCGGCCTCCTCCTCCAGGTCGGCGCGGGTCAGCGGCCGCGCTTCGAGCCAGCCGCGCGGGAACACCAGCGTGAGCGAGCGCTGGCCGGCGCGCAGCTTCACGTCGGGGAGTCGCTCGCGGCTGCGGCTGTGATGCAGGCGCACGGCGAGGCGCAGCAGCAGCGCCAGACGCAGGGCGAGCTCGCGACGCTCGCGCGCGGCGACGCGGTCGAAGAGCGCCCGCGAGAGCTTGCGCCGGTGCGCGCCCACCACCGCCGCCAGCAGCGCCTGGACCTCGCGTGAGAATCCGGGCATGTCACCGTGCTCGAGGATGTAGGCGCTGTGCTTGTGATAGCCGGAGTAGGCGATCGAGAGACCGATCTCATGCACGCGCGCCGCCCACTCGAGCACCCGGCGGCCGAGCTCGGCGTCGAGCTTCCAGGCCACGCGCGCTCGCTCGAAAAAGGAAAGCGCGGTCTCCTCCACGCGCTGCGCCTGCGCGGCGTCGACCTTGTAGCGCGCCGCGATGGTCGCGATGCTGCGGTCGCGCGGGTTCTCGTGCGTGGGCCGGTCGAGCAGCTCGTAGACGATGCCCTCGCGCAGCGCGCCGTTCGAGGGCTCGAGCACTTCGATCCCGAGCTGCTCGAAGGCGGCGACCAGGATCGCAACGCCGCCCGGGAAGACCGCCGCTCGATCCTCCTCCAGGCCGGGCAGCGAGAGCTCGCCCAGCGTCTCGCGTTCCTGGATCGCCTGCACCAGCCGGCGCAGCGCGTCGAGATGGATCTCCCCATGCGACCAGCCGTTCACCCGCAGCACCTCGCTCACGGCCAGGATGGTGCCGGAGGAGCCGCTCGCGCGGCTCCAGCCGAGCTCGCGGAAGGATTCGCGCAGCGAGGCGAGCTCCAGGGCGGCGGCGAGCTGGGCGCGCTCGAAGTTCGCCCGGTTGAGCCTTCCGCCCTCGAAGAACTGCGCGGTGTAGCCGACGCAGCCCATGTACAAGCTGTGCAGTGAGATCGGATCGAAGCGCTCGCCGATGATGCACTCGGTGCTGCCGCCGCCGATGTCGATCACGAAATGACGTCCAGGGGTGTCGGAGCTCATGTGGGACACGCCGAGGTAGATCAGGCGCGCCTCCTCGCGGCCGGCGATGATCTCGACCGGATGGCCCAGGGCCCTGGTGGCATGCAGGAGGAACTCCTCGCCGTTGTGCGCCTGGCGCAGGGTGTTGGTGCCGACCGCGCGCACCGAGCGGCGCGGCATGCCGCGCAGCCGCTCGCCGAAGCGCCCCAGCGACTCGAGCGCGCGCCGCACGGCGCGATGCGTGAGCATGCGGTCCCGGGTGAGGCCGGCGGCCAGCCGCACGGGATCACGCAGGCGATCGAGGATGTGCACGCGGCCGTCCGCTTCGGCGCGCGCCACCACCATGTGGAAGCTGTTCGAGCCGAGGTCGACGCCCGCGACGACCTCTTCGCGAGCGCGGGCGTTCAGAGGACGCCGTCCCAGGCGCGTAGGAGGGCGTCGTCGGGAACACGCATCGGCTGGCAGCGCCGTCCCAGCTCCATCGCCGATCTCCGGTCCGCGTCGTACGGCGCCCAGCCCGGGAGGCCATCGTGGCGGGGGTCGCCGCTGCGCGCGAAGCCGAGCCAGGCGTCCATCACGCGATCCTGGAGCGCCGCGGCCTCGGGCCCGGAGCCGGCGAAGCGATCGCCGCCGGGCGTCCCGATCGAGCCCATCACGAACGGGACGTCGATCCCGTGGCAGGCGCCGAGCACGCCGCCGAGCAGCGCGGCCTCCCAGGTGAAGAGGTACAGGAACGCGCGCCCCTGCCAGGCAGCCTGGGCCTCGGCCAGGCGCACGGCCGGGACGCCGAAGATGCGGTCGCGCTCGATCGCACAGAAGAGCTCGAAGGGCTTCTCGCCGGGGCCCAGACGCGCGCGGTAGGCCTCCACGATCGCCTGCCCGCGGCCGGGCGCACGCAGCTCGATGCGCGCCCGCAAGCCCGCCTCGTCCAGTTTTTGAGCTTGCGGGTCCATCAAGGAGAAGAGCCTCCACTCGTCCCGCGTGTAGCCGGCGATCACCGCGACCTCGCGCGAGAGCCCGCCGCGGATGGCGTCGATCGGCGGCTCGGGCAGCGCGCGCCCGTCGACCACCGGGCGGAACGCGAGCATCCCGTCGATCTGGGTGCGCAGGCCGCAGCGTGCCTGCGCCTCGAGGATCGCCTCGACCGGCGCCCGGCGCAGGCCCGCGCCGTCGCCGGGTGACAGGCCGAGCTCCTCGAAAAGCATCCTCGCGACGAGCGTCGCGGCCTGCGCGTCGTTCGTCGCGTGGGCGGCTCCGCTCTGCGCGATCGCCTTCTGGAAGAGTCCGCGGGCCGCCGGCATGCCGAGCAGCGTCCCCACGCTCATCCCGCCCGCCGACTCGCCGAAGATCGTCACGCTGCCCGGGTCGCCGCCGAAGGCGGCGATGTTGTCGCGCACCCACTCGAGCGCGGCGACCTGGTCGAGGATTCCGGCGTTCGCGGCGCCGGCGAAGTCCTCGCCTGCGAGCTCCGCCAGGTGCAGGAAGCCGAGCGCGCCGAGCCGGTAGTTCACGGTCACCAGGACGGCGTCTCCGCGGCGCACCAGCGGCCGCATGTCGTAGAAGGGCTGCGAGCCCGAGCCGATCGTGAAGGCGCCGCCGTGGATCCAGACCAGCACGGGCCGCTTCGAGCCCGCCGCGGCGGGCGCGAAGACGTTCAGGTAGAGGCAGTCCTCGCTCTGGGCGCCGACGTCCATCCCGGGCAGGAAGTCGATCTGGAGCTTCATCTGCGGCGCCGAAGGCCCGAAGGCCGAGGCGTCGCGCACGCCCGGCCAGTTTTCAGGCGGCTCCGGCCGGCGGAAGCGCCGCTCGCCCACCGGCGGCCTCGCGAACGGGATGCCGCGGAACGCCCGGATCCCATCCTGCTGGACGCCTTGCAACGCCCCGTCGCGCGTCTCGACGCGTACGCTCATCCGGTTCCACGCCTCTTCATGCCGGCTCGATCGTACACCGCATCGATCACGCGCATGTTGGCAATCGCGTCGCGCGCGTCCGTGGACATCCGCGGCCCGCCGCCCACGTGCGCCGCGAAGGCGCGCAGCTGGTGGGTATAGGTGGCGTCGCCCGGCACGCTCTCGCTGCGGCTCTCGCCCCCCGCGCGCACGCGCAGCCGGTGGAACAGGTGGGGCGCGATGGGATTCAGCACGTCGAGCTTCCCCCGGCTGCCGATCACGCGCGCGCGCACCGCGAGAAGCTTCGCCGAGAAGAGGGAGCATTCGACGCCGCCGCTGCGCCCGTCCTCGAAGCGCAGCTCGGCGCGCATCCAGCGGTCGACGTCGGGCGAGGAGCGCCGGACCTCCGCAGCCACCACGCTCGGCTCCGCCTCGGCCAGGAACCGCACCAGATTGATCGCGTAGCAGCCGGTGTCCATGGTGGCGCCGCCGCCGAGATCGAAGCGGTAGCGGATGTCGCCAGGAAGCGGCAGCGGGATGCACATGCTCGCCTCGACGCGACGCACCTCGCCGAGCACCCCGGAGCGCACCACCTCCCGCATGCGCGCGGCGAGCGGGTGGTAGCGCCAATGGAAGGCCTCGACGAGCTCGCGGCCGGTCTCCTCGGCTGCGCCCGCCATGCGCTCCGCTTCGCCGGCATTCGACGCGATCGGCTTCTCGCAGAGCACGTGCTTGCCGGCTCGCAGGGCGCGCAGCGTCCATTCGCAGTGGAGCGCGTTCGGGAGCGGATTGTAGATGGCGTCGAGCGCCGGATCCTCGACCAGCGCCTGGTAGCTCGCGCAGACCCTCGGGACGAGGTGCTTCTCGGAAAAGGCGCGCGCGCGCGCCGGGTCGCGCGCCGCCACGGCCGCGATCTGCACCTCGGGCACCGACCGCGCGGGCCGGATCAGCGCCATCGGCGCGATCCGCGCGGCGCCGAGGATGCCGATCCGAAGCGGAGTGCGGGCGCTCATGGGCGGCCATACTGAACCTCGCAGCCGCGCACGGAGCAACCCCGCGGCCGCAGTTGACAGCGGCGCGCAACCGGCGTAGTTCCGGCCGGCGCGCTGTACGACGGAGGACCCATGTCGCAGCGATTCGAGGGCAAGGTGGCGCTCGTCACGGGCGCGGCGTCGGGCATCGGCGCGGCGACGGCTCGCCGGCTACACGCCGAGGGCGCGCGGCTCGTGCTGGGTGACCTCCAGTCCGAGGCGCTCGCCACCCTGGCCCAACAGCTGGACGCGAGCGGCCGCACCTGGATCACACGCGGGCTCGATGTCGCCGATTGCGCCCAGGTCCCGTCTTTTGTGGACGCGGGCGCCGAGCGGTTCGGCCGCCTCGACGTGGTCTTCAACAACGCGGGGATCGGCGCCTACGGCCGCACCCCCGATCTCGACCCGGAGCTGTGGAAGCGCGTGATCGAGGTCGACCTCCACTCCGTCTTCTACGGCTGCCGCGCGGCGATTCCGCATCTGCGGCGCGCCGGCGGCGGCGCGATCGTGAACACCGCCTCGATCTCGGGCCTGGCCGGCGATCACGGGCTCGCCGCCTACAACGCCGCCAAGGGCGGCGTGCTCAACTACACCCGCACGCTCGCGCTCGACCACGCGCGCGACGGCATCCGCGTCAACTCGATCTGCCCGGGACCGATCGACACGCCGCTGGCGGGTCCCCTGCTCGCGAATCCGACCATCGCGCGCGAGTACCGCGAACGGATCCCGATGGGCCGCGTGGGCACGGCCGAGGAGGTGGCGTCGGTGGTCGCCTTCCTCGCTTCGGACGACGCCGCCTACGTGACGGGCGCCGCGATCGTCGTCGACGGCGGGCTCACGGCCGCCACCGGCCAGCCCAACTTCACGCGCATCTTCGAGGGCGGGTGAAGGTCCAGCAACCGGCAGCTTCCGGTCGCATGCTGGGATCCAGATCCTAAAGACGGGACTCCGATGTGACGATTTCCCCACGGCACTCGTGTGTCGGGGGAGACTTGCGAAGCGTACGCGCGTACATGGCGCCCGCGCTCTCGGCGGCGATCGTCGCAACCGCTGCCGCGCTCGTGATCGCGAGCGGCATCGCCGCCCCGCTCGAGCGTCTCGCCGAGGACACACTCGTGCGCATCGGCGCGGTGCAGATCCCCGAGCCGCCAGTCGATCTCCCCGACGTCGCGCTCGTCGTGATCGACCCTCAGAGCGTGCGGGCTCTACCCGATTGGCCGTGGCCACGCAGCGTCTACGCGCAGGCGGTGCGCCGGCTCGATGCAGCCGGCGCGAAAGTGATCGCGATCGACATCGACTTCTCCGCGGCGCGCGATGCCGCGGACGACGCGGCGTTCTCGCGCGCGGTCGCCGATTCCGGACGCGTGGTGCTGGCCGCCTTCCGCCAGCTCCAGGCGCTCCCCGGTGGTGGAGAGATCGAAGTCGCGAATCTGCCGATCCCCGCCCTCGAGGCGAGCGCCGCCGGAATCGGCAGCGTGCTGATGCCGGTCGACCCCGACGGCGTGGTTCGCTTCGCGCCCCGCGCGAGCCAGATCGCCGGGCGCGAAACGCCGTCTCTCGCCGCGATGGCGCTCGGCACGGTGCTCGGCGAGTCGCCTCCCCACGCAGCCGGGCGGCTTCGGATCGACTGGCGGCGCGCCAGTCCCGCGCCGAGGCTGATTCCGATCGTCGACGTGATCGACGGCCGCTTCGACCCCGCGCTGGTCGCGGGCCGTGTCGTGATGCTCGGCGCCACCGCCGCTGAATTCCAGGATCTGTGGTCGACGCCGCTCGGCCCCGCCCGCCCCGGCGTCTGGATCCAGGCGATCGCGTACCGCACGCTGGCGGCGGAGCACGCCGGGCTTCCCGTGCTGGCAGCGCCGGGACTCGCGCCGCGCATCGCCCTCGTCGCGCTGGTGTCGGCCCTGGCCGCGGTGCTCGCGCACCTCCCGCACGCTCGCCGCAGCGCGGCGCTCGCCGCACTCGCCTGCGCGTGGATCGCGCTCTCGGTCTCGCTGTTGATCTGCCGCGGGCTGCTGTTCGATCCCGTCGTCCCGATCGCCCAGCTCGCGGCGCACTACGTGCTCGGCCTCGAGGGCGTGCGCCGGCGCTTCCAGCGCCGGCTCGACGACCGCGAACGTTCGCTTTCGACGCTGTTCAGCGTCGGCGAGGCAACGGCGACTCCCGCCTCCAGCGACATGCTCGGCGTCGCGCTTTCCCTGCTCGGGGACGTGGTGGCTGCGAGCGGCGTCGCGCTGCTGCGGACCTCACCCGAGGGCGAGCTCGATGGGCGGCGCGTGGATTGGGGAAGCTCGGGTGGTGCCCGGATCGGAGACGAGGCATCGGCCGCCGCCTGCTTGCGAGCGCGGGACGTGCGTATCTTCGCGCAGGGCGTGCCCGGTGCTCGCGGTGCCGGTCTCGCGGTCTATGCGCCGCTCTTTGCCGGGGACATTCCGGTGGGCGTACTCGTGGTCGAGCGCGAGAGCAGCGAGCCGCTCGACGCCACCCAGCTCCGCACCATCTCCACCGTCGGCACACAGATAGCGCTCTCGGTCGAGAACCTGCGCCTCGTGGAGGGCATGCGCGCGACCTTCGATTCCTCGATCGAAGCGATCGCGACCGCGGTCGAAGCGCGCGACGGCTACACGCAACTGCATTGCCGGCGGCTCGCGCTCTTTTCGTCCCTGATGGCCGAGTGGCTCGGTCTCGACGCAAGGGAGGTCGAGGCGATCCGGCTCGGTGCGCTGCTGCACGACGTCGGAAAGATCGGCATCCGTGACGAGATCCTGCTCAAGCCGGGGCGCTTCACGCTCAACGAGGTGGGCGAGATGCGGAAGCATGCGGAGATCGGGCATCGGATCGTGTCGTCGATCCACGGCCTCGCGCCCGGAACGCTCGCGTGCGTGCGCCACCACCACGAGTGCTGGAACGGAGGCGGGTACCCGTCGGGCCTGTGCGGGGATGCGATCCCGCTCTCCGCGCGGATCGTGACGGTCGTCGACGTCTGGGACGCGCTTTCGACGGCACGCCCGTACAAGCCCGCGTATCCGCAGCACGAGGTGCGCGAGCTCATGATCAAGGGCCGTGGCGAGCGCTTCGAGCCCGCGCTCGTCGACCTGTTCCTGCGCGTGCTGGACGAGGAGGGCGAGGAGCTGCTCGCGCTCGCCGGGCAGGGCGCGCCGTGAGTCGACTCGTGCGCCTCGGGCAATTCATGCTCTCCCTCGTGCTCGGGCTGGTTCCCGGGCTCGCGCGCGCCGAGGCTCCCAATGCGCTCGAGAGCCTCGCCGAGGCGGTGGCGAGCCACCCCGACGACCCCGATCTGCTCTACGCGCTCGCGCAGCAACTCGCGGCGGGAGAGCGAAACGAGGAGGCGGTCGAGAAGCTCAGTCTGCTCACGGCACGCTGGCCGGAGCACCGACCGGAGGCGCCGCTGCTGCTCGGTCGCCTGTTGTACGAGCTGGACCGGCCAGCCCAGGCCGTGCCGGCGCTCGAGCTCGCGCTGGCGCTGGATCCTGCGTCCGGCCCGGCTCATCTCTTCCTGGCCCTCGCGCTCAAGGCGCTCGGACGCGTGGACGAGGCCGAGCCGCACTTCCGCTTCGCCGCCGATCTCAGCCCCGAGCTGCGCGGAGAGGCCTGGCTGCTCGCGGGCTTGATGCGACTCGAGCGCGGCGACCGCACCGGCGGCGACGAGCTGCTGGCGCGTGCGATCGACGACGACCCGCACAGCGACAGCGCACGCAGCGCGCGCCTCGTCCTCGAGGGGGCCGCCGTGCGCCCGAGCCGTATCCACCTCCAGGCCTATGGAGCCGTCGGGTACGACTCGAATGTGACCCTCGACAGCGGGGACGATCTCACGGGCCTGGCCTCGCAGCAGAGCGACGTCCGCTTCGCCTGGGGGAGTGGAATCGCCGTCGATGCCGTGCGCTCGGAACGCTTCGGCTTGTCTCTCGCTGGTGTCTATGACCAGTCAGCCAATCTCGATCTCTCCGAATGGGACATGCAGCAGGTCGGCGGCACGTTGTCGTCGGGTTGGCAGGTCGCCGAGCGGCTCGGCCTGCGCCTGGACGCGCGGATCGCCTACGCGCGCCTCGACACCGATCCCTACCTGCTCTCCGGCGGCCTCCTCCCGAGCCTGCTCGTCCCGCTCGGGCCACGCGCCGGCTGGCTGCGCGGCTTCGGCGACGTCGACTGGTACGAGTACGACGAGGAGCCCTTCACGACCGCGCTCGAGCGCGACGGGATCGCGTTCGGCGGCGGTCTCGAGCACGTGGCGCCCGTCCCCGGCCTGCGCAACGCCACGCTCTCGTGGTTCGGGAGCTGGCAGCGCTTCGAATCCGATGCGACTCGCGACGACCTGCTCGGGTTCGACGGCGACTACGACCACGACGGATTCGGGGGTGGAGTGCGCATGAGCCTGTCGCTCCCCTGGCGGCTGTCGGCGGATTGGGGTGTCTCGTACCTGCGCGAGGATTACGCAAATCTGAACCTGATCGATGCGCTCACCGACGACGGAATCGGCACCGCCACGCCCAGCCGACGACGCGATGGCGTCTGGGAGACGCGGCTGCGGATCGCGCGTCCGCTCACGCGTTTCCTCGCTGTCGAGCTGTCGGCCGGCTACCTCGACCGCCACTCGAACGTGGATCTCTACGACTACGACCGCTGGGTCTCGGACCTGGCGTTTCGTGTGCACACGCCGTGAATCATCACGGCGGCTCGAGAGGAGAAGGACCATGACGCCTCGCCCCCCCTTGGACCGTGAGTTCTCGTCCGGATCCCGCTTCGCACGCCTCGCTGCACTCGCGGCGCTCGCGATCTGGATGCTCGCCCCGACGACGGGGCCGCACATCGAGCGCGTGAGCGGACGCGTCGAGATCGGGAGCGGTGAGCCGCCGGTCTGGCGCGCCGCTCGCGACGGTGACGCTCTCTCGCCCGGCGATGCCGTGCGCACCGCCCGCGACGGCCGGGCCGAGCTGACGCTCCCGGCGGGGAGCGTGCGGCTCTATGGCGACTCGCTGATGCGCCTCCCCCCGATCGCGTCGGAGCCGGGGGGCGCCGAGGCGGTCGAGCTCGACTCCGGAAGCTCGCTCTTCGACGTGCTGCACCGTGGGCGCGATCTGTTCGAGGTGCACACGCCCGAGGTGGTGGTGAGCATCAAAGGCACGCGCTTCCTCGTCGTCGCGGGCGATCGCGCCGAGGTTTCCGTGTTCCGTGGGAGTGTCGGCTTGCGTCCCGAGTCCGAGTCCGCGCGCGAGCTGCTGGTGCGCGAGGGCTTCGCGGCGGTCGGATCGTCGGGTCGGCCGTTCGAGCTGCTCTGGAGCGGCGCGCCCGACCCCTGGGAAGCGTGGCCGAGCGGCGCGCTTCCCCCCCGCTCGTCCGGGCCGGCGGGTGCCGGAGCCTCGCCCGCAGCGTCCGACCTCCTGGCGGCGAAGGCCGCCGCACACGCCGAGTCGCGGCGCGTGGCGGTCGAGCAGGCGATCGAGCGCCATCCCGAGGTCGCCAAGCGGGTCGAGCAGGCGATCGCGGAGCGAGACGCGATGGGACGCGACCCGAGCGACGACGCCGTACCGGCGGCGCCCGCGGCCGACACGGTCCTCCAGGGCAAGGGGAACTCGCGCAAGGAATTGGTCGAGGAGCGCTACGTCGAATCGTTGTTGAACGGCGGCGGCGGAAGCGTCGGATCGGGGGGCGGTAGCGGTCCGGGCGGCGGCTCGGGTGCGAGCTTCGACGTCACCCTTCTCGATGACTCGGTGGTGGTGACGGATTCCGGGCAGTCCTGGACGCTCAGCGAGGGGGAGCTCGAGTCCATCGCAGATGGCCAGGCGAGTCTCCCTGCGCCGCTCGAGAACGCGATCGGCGCACAGGGCAAGACGGCGGAGCAGTTCGCCGAGCAGGTGCTGCGGCTGCTCGATTGACGATCGCGCGGGCGCGAGACGTCAGGCCGCCACCAGCCGCACCGGCAGCTGCGTCACGGCCCGGAAGACGGGGCTCGGGTGCAGCGGCAGGTCCTCGTCGCCGCGGCGCTCGAAGGCCTTCGTGCGCGCGAGCAGCGCACCCATCGCGACGCGTGCTTCGAGCCGCGCCAGGTTCGCCCCGATGCAGTAGTGCGTGCCGAAGCCGAAGGCGAGGTGCGTGTTCTTCTCGCGCGCGATGTCGAAGACCTCCGAGCGCTCGAAGACGCGCTCGTCGCGGTTGGCCGAGCCCAGCCAGGAGAGCACGAAGTCGTTCTCGCGGATCTCGACGCCGTGCAGCACGACCGGGCGGGTGGCGCGGCGGGGATCGAACTGCACGGGCGAGGCGAAGCGCAGCACCTCCTCGATCGCCGAGGGCAGCAGGCCCGGATCGTCGCGCAGCCGCTTCTGCTGGCCCGGATGGGAGAGCAGCTCGAGGGTGGCGTTGCCGATCAGCGTGGTGGTGGTTTCGTTGCCCGCGACGAGCAGCAACACGAGCATCGCCAGCATCTCCTCGAAGTCGAGCTTCGAGCCCTCGTGCTCGGCCTGCACGAGCCCCGTGAGCAGGTCCTCGCGCGGATGCCGCCTGCGCTCCTCGGCGAGCGGGATGAAGTAATCGCGCATCGAATCGAAGAGCCGCAGCTGGCGCTGCGCGCGATCCGGGTCGTAGCCGCCCAGGAAGACCAGGCCGAGGCTCGCGACGGCCTCGTCGGACCAGCGTTTGAACATCTCGCGGTCCGCGGCCGGGATGCCGATCATCTCGGCGATCACCGTGACGGGCAGCGGATAGCTGAGCGCCTGCACCAGGTCGACGTCGCCCTCCTCGAGCGCGGCGTCGAGCAGCTGGTCCGCGATCTCGTGCATGCGCGGCTCGAGCCGCTGGATCATGCGCGGGGTGAAGGCCTTGGTCACCAGGCCGCGAAGCCGGGAGTGAGCGGGCGGGTCGGTGCCGAGCATGCTGCGCCGCGGCGGCCCCTCCTGCCCCGCCATCTGCGTGATCACCGG